>Ga0182792_1000643_pt1 | contig 31380 bp, 33 predicted proteins | sample Passage237B_FD_130497 | JGI IMG/M metagenome (GOLD analysis project Ga0182792, IMG submission 130497) | Cellulose adapted compost microbial communities from Newby Island Compost Facility, Milpitas, CA, USA - Passage2 37B (version 2) (version 2) ...
GAGGTCGGCCTCGCCGACGATGTCGGGCCGCCACGACGGCACCGCGGCCGTCCACGGGCCCTCGCCTTCGACCGCGAAGCCGAGCTTGCGCAGGATGGCCGCCGTCTCCGTCGGCGGAACGTCGATCGCGGTCAGGGTCTTCACGCGGTCGGGACGCAGCGTGTAGCGGCGCTGCCATTCCGGCATCACGCCGCTCGACACCAGCTCGCTCGCCTCGCCGCCGCACAGCTCCAGGATCAGGCGGGTCGCCACCTCGGCGCCCCACCAGCAGGACTCGGGATCGATGCCGCGCTCGTTGCGGTAGCGGGCGTCGGAGAAGATCCCGAGCTTGCGGCCCGAGGCGGCGATGCCGATCGGTTGGAAGTACGCCGCTTCAAGGAAAACCTCCGTCGTGCCCTCCTGCACGCCGGTTTCCTCGCCACCCATGATGCCGCCGATGCCGTGGACGCTCCTCGCGTCGGCGATCACCGCGACGGCCGGATCGAGCGTGTAGGTCTTGCCGTCGAGCGCCAGGATCTGCTCGCCCTCGCGGGCCTGCCGCATCACCAGGTCGCCCGACAGCTTCCTGGCGTCGAACACGTGCAGCGGCCGGTTGAGGTCGAAGGTCACCAGGTTGGTGATGTCGACTAGGGCCGAGATCGGCCGGAGCCCGATCGCCTTCAGCCGGCGCTGCAGCCAGTCGGGCGATGGCCCGTTCTTCACGCCGCGGAAGTGCCGACCGACGACGATAGGGCAGGGGCTGTCGGGCCGGGCCTCGTAGCCGTGCGTCCACTTGATCGGGCTCTGGTACGTGCCGGCGATCCTGTCCGCCTTCAGTAGCTTCAGCGTTCCGAGGCCGGCCGCGGCCAGATCGCGCGCGATGCCGTAGACGCCCAGGCAATCGGGGCGGTTGGGCGTCACCTTGATCTCGATCACCGGGTCGTCGAGGCCCAGCGCCTCGGCCGCCGGCGCGCCGGTGCGCGCCTCGGTCGGCAGGTCGATGATGCCGCTATGGTCGTCGCCGAGCTGCAGCTCGCGGCTGGAGCAGAGCATGCCGTTGCTCGCCTCGCCGCGGATCTTGCCCGCCTTGAGATGCAGGTCGGTGCCGGGAATGTAGCTGCCTGGCGGGGCGAAGATGCCCTTCATGCCGGTGCGGGCGTTGGGCGCGCCGCACACGACCTGGACGATGCCGCTGCCGGTGTCGACCCTGCAGACGCGCAGCCGGTCGGCATTGGGATGCTGCACGGCCTCCACGACGTAGCCCACCACGAAGCCCTTCAGCGCCTGCGCGGGATCGGTGACGCCCTCGACCTCGAGGCCGAGCATGGTCAGCGCCTGCTTGATCTCTTCCAGCGACGCCGTGGTGTCGAGATGCTCCTTGAGCCAGGACAGCGTGAACTTCATCGGCCCAGCCCTCCGGTCAGCGACGGCCATTCCAGCGCCGAGAAGCCGTAGTGGCGCAGCCAGCGCAGGTCCGCGTCGAAGAAGCTGCGCAGGTCGGGGATGCCGTACTTCAGCATGGCGATGCGGTCGATGCCCATGCCGAAGGCGAAGCCCTGGTAGACCGCGGGATCAAGCCCGCAGTTCGCGATGACGTTGGGATGGACCATGCCCGAGCCCAGGATCTCGAGCCACGAATCGCCGGCGCCGATGCGCAGTTCGCCGCCTTTCCACGAGCAGCCGATGTCCACCTCGGCCGACGGTTCGGTGAAGGGGAAGTAGGAGGGGCGGAAGCGCAGCGGCAGGTCGTCGACCTCGAAGAAGGCGCGGCAGAAATCGACCAGGCAACCTTTGAGGTGTCCCATGTGGGTCGTGCGGTCGATCACCAGCCCTTCGACCTGATGGAACATCGGCGTGTGGGTGGCGTCATTGTCGATGCGGAAGGTGCGGCCGGGCACGATGATTCGCAGCGAGCCGCCGTCGGCCAGCATCTGCTGCACCGCCTTGTCCAGCATGGTGCGCGCCTGCACCGGCGAGGTGTGGGTGCGCAGCACCATCGGCGTGCCGTCGGCGCGCGGCGGCAGATAGAAGGTGTCCTGCATCTGCCGCGCCGGATGGTCGGGCGGGATGTTCAGCGCGTTGAAGTTGTGCCAGTCGTCTTCGATGTCGGGACCCTCGGCCCAGGTGAAGCCCATCTCGCCGAAGATGGCGGCGAGCTCGTCCATCACCTGCCCGATCGGGTGCAGCGAGCCTTGCGACTCGGGCCGGACCGGCAGCGTGACGTCGACCGTCTCGCTGACCAGCCGGGCGGCCAGGGCGGAGGCGCTGAGCGCGCTCTTCCGGGCTTCCAGGGCGCCTTCTATCTCGGCCTTGAGCTGGTTGACCTGGGCGCCGAATTCGCGCCGCTGCTCGGGCGACAGGCCGCCCAGCGTCTTCATCAGCCCGGTGACGCTGCCTTTCTTGCCCAGCGCGGCAACGCGCGCCGCGTCGAGCGCGGCGAGATCCGCCGCCTGCTCGACGGCGCCGAGCGCTTCCTGCCGTATGGTCGAAAGATCACTCATCCTGCGCTCTCCGAACTCGACACGAAAAAAGGGAGCCTGTGGTCCAGGCTCCCTCCTTGCGATCCACCATCCGTGCGCTTCTGCAGCGCCTGGATACTACTTGAGGGCGGGCCCTACTTGAGAGCCGCTTGTGCCTGATCGACCAGGGCCTTGAATGCCGCCGGCTCCCGAACCGCGAGATCGGCCATGACCTTGCGGTCCACCTCGATCCCGGCCTTCAGGATGCCGTTCATGAACTGCGAGTAGGTCATGCCATGCTCGCGCGTCGCGGCGTTGATGCGCTGGATCCAGAGGCCCCGGAACGTGCGCTTCTTGTTGCGACGGTCGCGATAGGCGTACTGCAGGCCCTTCTCGACCTTCTCGATGCCGACGCGGAACGCCACCTTGGCGCGGCCGCGATAGCCCTTGGCGAGCTTCAGGACCTTCTTGTGACGAGCGTGTGCAGCCACGCCCCGCTTGACGCGTGCCATGGTCTACCTCTCGTACGGGAAGAAGTTGCGCTTGATGATGCGGGCGTCGGGCTCGGCCACCAGCGTCATGCCGGTCTGCTGGCGCAGGAAGCGGTTGCCCCGCTTGCTCATGCCGTGGCGCTTGCCGACGACGCCATGCTTCACCTTGCCGGTAGCCGTGAAGCGAAATCGCTTCTTGGCACCGCTCTTGGTCTTCATTTTGGGCATTTTCGTTCCTTTTCAAGGGGTTACGATTGGCAGCCGTGGCAATGCCCTGTAAGGCCAGGCCGCCGGGAAGGGGCGCTTATAGCCATGCGGCCCGAACCGTGCAAGCGCGGCCGGACAAGGCACAGTCATCGGAAGAAAGGGCATTTCATGAGCTTGGCAGGCAAGGTGGCGCTGGTGACGGGCGCCCAGCAGGGCATCGGCGCGGCGATTGGCCGGGCGCTGGCGGAGGCGGGGGCGGACGTGGCCCTGACCTGGCTGGACGACCGCGCCGGCGCGGAGGCGGTGGCGGCCGGCGCCCGCAGGGCGGGCCGGCGGGCTCACCTGATCAAGACGGATGTTTCCCGGCTGCCCGAGGTCGAAGCGATGGTCGCCGAGACGGTGGCGACGCTGGGGGCGCCCGACATCCTGGTCAACAATGCCGGCGTCTTCCCGCGCGTGCCACTGCTGGAGATGCGCGAGAGCGACTGGGACTTCGTCCTCGACATCAACCTCAAGGCCTGCTGCTTCGCCGCCATCGCCGTCGCCAAGGCGCTGATCGCCGCCGGCAGGCCGGGCTCGATCATCAACCTGTCCTCGCAGGCGATGCGCGGCGCCGTGCGCGGCGTGCACTACAGCGCCAGCAAGGGCGGAGTCGTCTCGCTGACCCGGTCGATGGCGCTCGAACTCGCGCCGCACAACATCCGGGTCAATGCCATCGCGCCGGGCACCACGGACACGGCCCAGCCGCGCTACGGCAACACCGACGCCGAGTTGGCGGAGATGGCGCGGACGGCGATCCCGCTGGGTGGCAAGCTGCTGCGGCCGGAGCAGATCGCCACCGGCGCCGTGTTCCTGGCGTCCGACGCCTCCGACGCCATGACCGGCCAGGTGCTGCACATCAACGGCGGTTCCTACATGCCGTAGGCGGAACTGCTGGCCCATAGGCGGAACTGCCGGCGGCCGGCGGCGTTGATCGTCGTATGACAAGGATCGCCGCCGTCGCGCTGCTGGCGCTCCTGGCTGCGGCATCGTCCGCTACCGCCCAGCCGGACGAGGAATGGGCGACATCGACGCGGTCGAGTTCGGAAAGGATTCGCGACAACCCTGTGGGACAATACGTGCTGGCCAAGACGGTCGTCAGCCAGGCCAGCAGCGCCGTCGATGCGCGTGCCCTGCCGGTCGAGCCCCTTGGATACAACCTCCTGCAATACTGCTGGACCGCCGAGAACGTGCTCGCCGACTGGGCGCGCCGTGCGGGCCTCGCCGGCGGCATGATCGTGACGGCCCTGGAGACCCGCTCGTGGCAGCGCGATCTGGCGCGTGCCGGCTATGCCGCGGCGCCTGTCGCCGAAGCGATCGGTCGCTACGAGGCGACGGTCATTGCGGCAGAATTCACCGATGCTGCCCGGGCGCACGCCGTCGAGCGGCTGGCCGTCGATCTTCGGGAACTGCGGCGGACCGTGCCGGGCGCGGCGGACATCCAGGCCAGCGACCGCTGCCGACGTGAAGACCGTTCGCTCGAACTCGGTTACAGGACGGTGCCGGAGAACGGTCGGGCGCGATTCATTCCGGCCTTGCTGCACCGGATCTGCCAGGCACAGCAGCTCGACCCGTGGGATCCGGTGCGCTGCGATTACTGGATGAACGGCAGGACGGATGGTTCGATGTCGGTCGTCGGCGAGACCAACTACGCGGTCCGCTGGCCCGACGGCACGACATCGACCGGCCGGTTCGACGCCGAGCAGGCCCGCAGCGCCGGCACGGTGACGCTGCGCTCCAGGCCGGCGAAGACGCGGTAACTCGACTACTTCGGCGCCAGCACCATCACCATCTGGCGGCCTTCCATGCGTGGCATGGACTCGATCTTGGTGACGGGATCCATCTCGCCACGAACGCGGTTCAGGACCTGCAAGCCGAGTTCCGCATGGACCATCTCGCGGCCGCGGAAACGCAGGGTGACCTTCACCTTGTCGCCTTCCTCGATGAACCGCTTCATGGCACGCATCTTCACTTCGTAATCGTGCTCGTCGATGTTCGGGCGCATCTTGATCTCTTTGACCTCGATCACCTTCTGGTGCTTCCGCGCCTCGTGCGCCTTCTTCTGCGCCTCGTACTTGTACTTGCCGTAGTCGGAAATCTTGGCGACCGGCGGAACGGCATTGGGAGAGATCTCGATCAGGTCGAGGCTGGCCTCCTCGGCCATCTCCAGTGCCTCCCGGGTGCTGAGGACGCCGACCATATCGCCGTTCTCGTCGATCAGCCGGACTTGCGGCGCTCTGATCTCGCCGTTGACGCGCGGACCCTCGCGGGTGGGCGCGCTCTGTTGCATAGGTCTTGCTATGGCTTCATTCTCCTTCGTGAGAGCTCCGGTGCGGAGCGGGGGGAGAGGATGCGGCCGCCCTAGAAGGGCGGCCGTGCCTCTGCAGAAAGTTTAGTGACGGCGGCCCCGAGTTCAAGGACCTCCTGCTTTTCCGAGCCCAGGCGTCGGATGGCGACCGTTCGATTGTCCATGTCGCGACGCCCCACCGCCAGGATCAGCGGCACGTGGGCGAGCGAATGCTCCCGGACCTTGTAGTTGATCTTCTCGTTGCGCACGTCCGTTTCCACGCGCAGACCCGCCGCCCTGAGCTGCGCGGCGACGTCATTGGCATAGGAGTCGGCGTCGTTCACGATCGTGGCCACAACAGCTTGTGTCGGCGCCAGCCAGAGCGGAAACCGCCCGGCGTAGTGCTCGATCAGGATGCCGATCATCCGCTCGAAGCTGCCGAAGATGGCGCGGTGCAGCATGACCGGCAGCTTGCGCGTGCCGTCCTCCGCCACATAGGAGGCGCCCAGCCGGTCGGGCAGCACGAAGTCGACCTGCAGCGTGCCGCACTGCCAGTCGCGGCCGATCGCGTCCCGCAGCACGAACTCCAGCTTGGGGCCGTAGAACGCGCCCTCGCCCGGATTGAGCTTGAGGTCGAGGCCGGCCGCCTGCGAGGCCGACTTCAGCGCGCCTTCCGCCTGGTCCCAGACCGCGTCCGATCCTGCCCGGACAGGTGGGCGGTCGGAGAACTTCACGAAATAGTCCGGGAAGCCCAGGTCCTTGTAGATGGAGCCCAGCAGATCGCAGAAGCGGATCGTCTCGCTCTCGATCTGGTCCTCGGAGCAGAAGATGTGCGCATCGTCCTGCGTGAAGTTGCGCACGCGCAGGATGCCGTGCAGCGCGCCCGACGGCTCGAAGCGGTGGCACGAACCGAACTCGGCCATGCGCAGCGGCAGCTCGCGGTAGCTCCGCAGACCCTGGTTGAAGATCTGCACGTGGCAGGGGCAGTTCATCGGCTTCAGCGCGAAGATGCGCTTCGCCGGATCCTCGATGTACTCGCGCAGCCCTTCCTCGTTCTCGCTGAGATACATGTTCTCGCGGAACTTCTCCCAATGGCCCGAGGCTTCCCAGAGCTTGCGGTCGACGAGCTGCGGCGTCTTCACTTCCTGGTAGCCGCCCGCGTCCAGCCGGCGCCGGATATAGCTCTCCAGCGTGCGCCACAGCGTCCAGCCCTTGGGATGCCAGAACACCATTCCGGCCGCTTCCTCCTGCTGGTGGAAGAGACCCATCTCGCGCCCGAGGCGGCGATGGTCGCGCTTCTCCGCCTCCTCGATGCGATGGAGGTAGGCCTTCAGCTCCTTGTCGGAGAAGAAGACCGTACCGTAGACGCGCTGGAGCTGGGCGTTGTTGGCATCGCCGCGCCAGTAGGCGCCCGATACCTTCAGGAGCTTGAAGGCCTTGCCGAGCTTTCCCGTCGAGGGCAGGTGAGGGCCCAGGCACATGTCGAGCCATTCGCCCTGCCTGTAGACCGAGATCTCCTCGTCCTTCGGCAGTTCGTCGGCCCACTCCGCCTTAAAGCTCTCGCCGTGCTTCAGGAAGTAGTCCTTGATCTTCGCCCGGTCCCACACCTCGCGCTCGATCGGCAGGTTGCGGTCGACGATCTCGGCCATCCGTTGCTCGATGCGGGCGAAGTCCTCGGGCGTGAACGGCTCCTTGCGCACGAAGTCGTAGTAGAAGCCGTCCTCCGTCGCCGGGCCGAACGTGATCTGTGTGCCCGGATAGAGTTCCTGGACGGCCTGCGCCAGGACGTGCGCCGCATCGTGGCGCAGCAGCTCCAGCGCCTCCGGATCGCGCGCCGTGACGATGCCGACCTTGGCGTCGTGGTCGACCACGTGGCCGAGATCCATCAGGCGGCCATCGAGGCGCAGGGCAAGAGCGGCCTTGGCGAGGCCGGGACCGATCGAGGCGGCGATCTCCGCGCCGCTCACCGGTTTGTCGAACGACCGGACCGAACCGTCCGGCAAGGAAATGTTGATCATGGCAACCACCGAATAAGAAGAGTCCGAACACGGCTCGGGGGCCGACACGATATGTCGGCGGCCGCGGGCCGGGAGGCGGCACGAGTGCGCGCGCCCGGCCGAATCAAGTTCGAACGGTGGTCGTGAAGGCTGGAGCGGTGAACAACCGGCGTTCCATGGGTGGGGGACATAATTGCGCGCCGGCCCCGAGTCAATGGTCAGCCCGGCTGAGGCGTAACGCGATCCGGCCGCGACAGGCGCTGATACAGCTCCACCAGCCGACGATCGGCGCGCGCCAGCCCATAGCGTCCCCGCACATGCTCCTGGGCGGTGCGAGCCAGTTCGGCGCGACGCTCGATGCCGAGCGACAGGGCCTCCTGCAGGGCGGCCGCCAGAGCCGCCGGGTCGCCGGCTGCGGCAAGCCAGCCCGTGACGCCGGGCAGCAGGGTCTCGGCGGCGCCGCCGCCATCCTCGGCGATCACCGGGCGGCCCATCGCCTGGGCCTCCACCAGGGTGCGGCTGAAGCCCTGGCGCGCGCCGCCTGTCGAGACGACGACGTCGGCCAGCATGTAGGCGGCCGGCATGTCCTCGACGTACGGTCCGATCTGGACGCGCCCGTTGAGGCCCGCCGCCTCGATCGCGCGCTCCAGCTCACGTTCGAAGGCTGTCGGGGCGCCCGCCGATCCCAGCAACAGGCAGAACACGTCGTCGCGTTCGAGCCGCTCCATGGCGTCGATCAGGATCTTCTGGCCGCGATCCTCGTCGAAACGGCCGGGGCAGAGGACGAGATGGCTGCCGTCCGGCACGCGCAGCTCGCGTGCCAGCCGGATCACGCGATCGACGCGCACGACGGCGGGATCGAAGCGGTCGAGGTTGATGCCGGGCGGGATGATCTCCAGCCGGTCCTCGATCGCCGGGAAGCGCTGCAACGCGTCGCGCGCCACATGGTCGGAGACCGCGATCAGCGCATCGGCCTGCATCTGCCGCCGCTCGACGAAGCGCTCGACCAGGCGGGTGGCGATGAACGGCAGGGGCAGTGTCGCGATCCAACGGACGCCGAGCCGCGGCGCGAGCGCGCGTGCCCCCCAGGCCGTGTCGGGCGAGCGTGCCTGGATCGCCGAGACGCGCCTGTCGCCGAGGCCGGTGGCGACCCGGCGCGGCAGCGTCAGCCGGGCGCGCAGCGGATGCGGGCTCTCGGGCAGCTCGATGTGGCTGGCGCGCAGCCGCAACAGGTCGGGCACCATGGCGCCCGACGGCGAGGCGACGATCGCCGATCCACCGGCGGCGATCACGGCGCGGGCGGCATCCAGGGTGGCGCGGGCCGGTCCGCCGCCAGCCAGCGTGGGGACGATCTGCAGAAGGGTGGGAGGGGTCACGGGCGCATGGCGAAGTGTCTGACGGTGTGGCAGGTAACACGGCATGATGGATGGGAACAGGGTGCAGAAGCTGGCGCGGCCCGACGGCAACACGGTTGCCTATGCGGCGACGGCCGGCGGCGAGCCGACGGTCGTGTTCCTGGGCGGCTTCCGGTCAGACATGACGGGCACCAAGGCGTTGGCGCTGGAGGCCTGGGCGCAGCGGACAGGGCGCGCTTTCGTGCGCTTCGACTATCTCGGCCACGGCCAATCGTCGGGGCGCTTCGAGGACGGCACGATCGGCCGCTGGCTCGACGATTCGCTGGCCGTGCTCGACCAGCTCACCACCGGCCGGCTGGTGCTGGTCGGCTCGAGCATGGGCGGCTGGTTGTCGCTGCTCGCGGCGCGCGCGCGGCCGCAGCGTCTCGCCGGCCTGGTGCTGATCGCTGCTGCGCCGGACTTCACCGAGCGCATGCTGCTGGCGGGACTGACGCCGGAGGAGCGGACGCGCCTGCAGCATGACGGCCGCCTGGAGCGTCCGTCACAATATTCTCCCGACCCCTCCGTCTTCACCTGGAAGCTGATCGAGGAAGGACGCAACCATCTGCTGCTCGACAAGCCCCTGTCGCTGCCCTGTCCGGTGCGCCTGTTGCACGGCCAGAGCGATCCCGACGTGCCCTGGGAATATTCCCTGCGGATCGCCGCCCATGTCGACGCGCCGGAGGTGATCACGACGCTGATCAAGGGCGGCGACCACCGGCTGAGCACCCCTGCCGACATCGCCCGTCTCATTGCGACGGTCGCGGAACTCGTATCCTAGATCATGCAGTCCGAAAGAGCATGGATCGCCCGCAGCCCTTCCCGGTAGGTCGGATAGCGCAGCGCGACGCCGAGCTCGGCCTTCATGCGGTCGTTCCGCACGCGCCGGTTCTCCGCATAGAAGGAGCGCGCCATCGGACTCATCGTGGCGACGGCTTGATCCCAGGGGATGACCGGCGGCGCCGGCCGGCCGAGTAGCGCGCAGGCGAAGGCGACGACCTCCACGGAGGAGACGGGCAGGTCGTCGGCGATATTGTAGATCGCGCCGGGCGCCCGGCGGCCCACCGCCTTCAGTACGGCGGCTGCCACGTCCTCGACGTGGATGCGCGAGAAGACCTGCCCCGGCTTGTCGATCCGTCGTGCCGTTCCGGTCTTCACCTGGTCGATGGCGCTGCGGCCGGGACCGTAGATGCCCGGCAGCCGGAAGATGTCGACTGACGCTCCGATCTCGAGACCCATGGCCTGCCAGCCCCGTTCGGCCGCCAGCCGCCGGATGCTGCGCGGCTGGACCGGCCGCGGCGGCGTGTTTTCGTCGACCCAGGCGCCGTTGCTGTCGCCATAGACTCCTGTCGTCGACAGATAGCCCAGCCAGCGTGCCTCCCGCAGCAGCCGCGCGCAGGTGCCCAGGACCGGATCGCCCGCCGGCTCGCCGGGCGCGATTGTGCACAGGACGTGCGAGGCATGCTGCAGTGTTTCGGCCGGAAGGGGCGCGGTGCCGTCGAAGACGTGCACCTCCAGGCCCCGCGCGCGCAGCCGTGCCGCCTTGTCCGCCGTACGGACGGTGCCGGCCACGGCCCAGCCCGCCGCCTGTGCAAGGGTGGCGATTTCAAGGCCGCAGAAGCCCAGGCCGAAGATGAAAAGTCGTCCTGTCATCTTGTCAGGATCGCCGCGACCCTGTTCTTTTCAAGCATGATGTTTGCCCGCCTGACACCCGCTGCTCTTCTGCTGCTCGCGGCCCTTCCGGCCGCGGCGCAGGGATTGGGGCTGCCCCAGCAGACGCCGGACCATCTGCTCCTCTACAACGAGTGCATGGACCTCGCGCGGCGCGATCCGCTGAAGGCGCTGCCTGTCGCCGAGAAATGGCACGGCCAGGGCGGCGGGCTGGCGGCGCGCCACTGCGTCGCGACGGCCATGTATGGTGCCGGCCGCTACGTCCAGGCGGCGGCACAGTTCGAGGCGATCGCCCGTGACATGGGTCGTGACAGGCCGGGACTGCGCGCGGAGCTGTGGGTGCAGGCGGGACAGGCCTATGGCGAGGCCGGCGCTGCCGAGAAGGCCGTCGAGGCGCAGAGCCGGGCCCTGGAGCTCAAGGGCAACGATGCCGATCTCTGGATCGACCGCGGCCTCAGCTTCGCGGCGATGAAAGCGTGGCCACGCGCCATCTCCGATTTCGACCGCGCCCTGGCGCTGCGCGCAAACGACGTGGAGATTCTGGTGTTGCGGGCGGCCGCGTGGCGCAACGCAGGCAATCCGGCACGCGCGCTCGAGGATGCGGGACGGGCGCTGAAGATCGCGCCCGGCCATTCCGAGGCACTGCTCGAGCGCGCCTTCGCCAACCTGGCACGCGGCGATCGTCTTTCCGCCAACGCCGATTTCAGCTCCGTGCTGCGCCTCGTGCCGCCGGGTTCCGACGCTGCGCTCCGCGCGGAGGCGGGGCTGCGCGGCGAACTGCCGGGAGCGGCACAGGCACCGTCACGCCCTGCCGGGAAGCGCTAGCACCTTTGTCCCCCTTGATATAGGAACCAACCGAATGAAGCCGTTCGCCTTCTTCGCCGTCCTGCTGACCGCCGGCGCCGCCATGGCGCAGCAGCAGCAGCCGAATGCCTATTACCCGGCGCCCCCGCCGGCGCAGGCCCCGACCGTGGAGCAGGGGGCGTCGACGAGCGGCTTGTCCTCGCCCTTGCCGGCAACCGCTCCGCGCGTCGAGCGCACGGAGATCGCTTCGGACGCGGAGGCCAAGCTCTTTGCCGACGCGCGCCGGATCGTCTGGGGGCGCTACGCCAAGGTGAAGGGCGCCAAGCGCGGCGACGTCGCGGTCACGCGGCAAGGCGGCCTCTGGGTGGTCAAGGGCCGCATCGACAGCGTCGCGCCCGGCACCGAGGGCGACTGGGCGTCGATCGACGGCGTGGTCGAGAAGATCGCGCCGGGCCTGGTGCAGATCCGCGGCGAGGTGGCGTTCCGGGTCGCGAAGGTCGAGAACGGCGTGGCCTGCAAGGTCGGGGGCCTGCTGAACTTCCGGCGCTCCGGCAAGTCGCATGTGTGGCGGCTGGTCGAAGGTGACAATCCCTGCGACGGCGTGCGCGAGGGCTTCGACCTGGTCTACGAGAAGGTCTCCGAAAAGAAGCCGGTGCCGACACAGCCCAAGCGGAGCTGACGGCACCCGCGCGGGTCTACGAGCGCAGCCTCGCGATCTCGCCGCGCGCGAGCTGGTCGGCGCGCTCGTTCTCCGGATGTCCGCTGTGGCCCTTCACCCAGTGCCATTCGACCTGGTGCGCGGCGCGGGCGGCGTCGAGTCGCTGCCAGAGCTCGACGTTCTTGACCGGCTTCTTGTCGGCGGTGCGCCAGCCGTTCTTCTTCCAGCCGTGGATCCACTTCGTGACGCCGTCGCGGACATAGATGCTGTCCGTGTAGAGCCGCACCTTGCAGGGCCGCTTCAGCGCCTCCAGCGCCATGATCGCCGCCATGAGCTCCATGCGGTTGTTGGTGGTGGCGGGCTCGCCGCCGGACAGCTCGCGTTCGTGATCGCCCAGGCGGAGGATGGCGCCCCAGCCGCCCGGTCCCGGATTTCCGCTGCAGGCCCCGTCGGTGAAGATCTCGACCGCGGCGGCGGTCACAGGCCGTAGTCCCCGATCGACTTCGTCCCGCGATGGAAGCGCAGCTTGGCGAGATATTCCCTGGGGTCCTTGCGCTTGACCAGGGCGCCCTCGGGCGTGTGCACCCAGTCGTAGAGACGCGTCAGCAGGAAGCGCAGCGCCGCGCCGCGCGCCAGCAGCGGCAGCCCGTCCCGTTCATCGCGGCCCAGCGCGCGGACGCTCTCATAGCCCTGCAACAGCGCCCTTCCCTTGGTGGCATTGAAGGCATTGTCCGGTTCGAAGCACCAGGCGTTGAGGCAGATCGCGACGTCGTAGGCGAAGGCGTCGTTGCAGGCGAAGTAGAAGTCGATCAGCCCCGACAGCCGGTCGTGCAGGAAAAAGACATTGTCGTTGAACAGGTCCGCATGGATGACGCCCGACGCCAGTCCCCGCGGCCAATGGGCTTCGAGGAAGTCGAGCTCCTCCTCCAGTTCGCAGATGAGGGCGCCGTCGTCGACATGGCGGCGCGACGCCTCGAAGAGCGGACGCCAGCTCGCGACCGACAGGGCATTCGGCCGTTTGAGGGGAAAGTCGCGGCCGGCAAGGTGCAGCGCCGCCAGCGCCTCGCCCACGGGACCGCAATGCGCGAGGAGAATGCGCCGCGGCCACAATCCCTGCAGGAAGCTCGTGATGGCCGCCGGCTTCCCCGCCAAGGTGCGCAGCGCGCGGCCGTCGCGTCCGTGGATCGGGCGCGGGCAGTTGATGCCGCGGGCTGCGAGATGGTCGAGCAGGCCGAGGAAGAACGGCAGTTCCTTGGGATCGACGCGCTTCTCGTACAGGGTGACGATGTACTGTCCCGTACTGGTGGTCAGCAGGTAGTTGGAATTCTCGACGCCCTCGGCGATCCCCTTGAACGATTCGGCCTCGCCGATATCGTACTGGGCGAGGAACGCCTCCAGCTCGGCGTCGCCGACTTCCGTGTAGACCGCCATCAGGACACCATCACGCGACCAGCGCGCGGGGCAGCTTGAAGATGACGCTTTCCTCGGTGGTCTGCACTTCCTCGATCGTCACGTCGTAGCGGTCGCGGCAGGCGGCGACGAACTCCTCCACCAGCGTCTCCGGCGCCGAGGCGCCCGCCGTGATGCCGAGCCGGCGTATGCCGTCCAGCCACGACCAGTCCATCTCGGCCGCCCGCTGCACGAGGCGGGACCGGGCACAGCCGCTGGCGGCCGCCACTTCGACCAGCCTCATCGAATTGGACGAGTTCGGCGCGCCGATCACGATCAGCGCCTGGCAGTGTGGCGCGATCGCCTTGACCGCTCCCTGCCGGTTGGTGGTCGCGTAGCAGATATCCTCCTGCTTGGGACCGTGGATCTCGGGAAAGCGACGGCGCAACGCCGCCACGATGCCGACCGTGTCGTCGACCGAGAGGGTGGTCTGGGTGGCATAGGCCAGGTTGCCGGGATCGGGCACCTGTACCGCTTCGGCCTGCGCCACGTCCTCGACCAGCAGGACCGAGCCTCGCGGCAGTTGACCCATGGTGCCGACCACCTCGGGATGCCCGGCATGGCCGATCAGGATAACCAGGCGGCCGGACGCGTGGTGCCGCTCGGCCTCGCGATGGACCTTGGAGACCAGGGGACACGTCGCGTCGAGATACAGCAGGTTCCGGCGCGTGGCTTCGGCCGGCACCGATTTCGGCACGCCGTGCGCAGAGAACACGACGGGGCGGTCGTCGGGCACCTCGTCGAGTTCGTCGACGAAGACAGCGCCCTTGGCTTCGAGGGTCTGCACCACATACCGATTGTGCACGATCTCGTGACGGACATAGACCGGCGAGCCGTAGCGCTCGATGGCGCGCTCGACGATCTGGATCGCACGATCGACTCCGGCGCAGAAGCCGCGCGGGCTTGCAAGCAGGATCGTGAGCGGTGGTCTCGATTCGGTCATGAAGCTCGTTCGGAGCAGAGGTCAACGGATCGCGGCACCTTCGCTTGCAGGGCCGCGGACCATTGCCTAGACTCCAACCGCGACGGATTGGCAACAACGGATTGGTGCGGCACCGTAACAAAGCCGCCGCAGCGGGGAAAGCAACATGACCGAGCCGGTTATCGCGGCACAATCGCCGGCGCAGGCGATCCGGGGCCCCGGAAGGGATGACCCGTGGTGCAGCCGCGCCGGGATGGCCGGCTGGCTCGCTCGCGACGGTGTGCGCAAGACCGCGGCATGAATCCGATGAAGCTCCTCCCTGCCGCCCCGATCATGCTGGCGCTGATCTTGGCCGCCTGCGGCGGCTCGTCCGACAAGGGCCCCGTCTACTGTCCGGCGCCGTTCACGGTCGAGGATGCCAGTCGCCTGACCCACTTCAAGCCGGGGCCGGGCCGGGATCCGCGAGACATCGCCTACGAGGCGGTGCTGGCGGGTGCGCGTACGGCCTGCAGCGCGAGGCGCAGCCAGATCGACGTGACGCTGGTCATGCGCGTCGAGGTGAATGCCGGTCCCTCGGTCGGTGCGGGCCAGACGCGCGTTCCCTATTTCGTGCGGGTGCTCGACAGCAGCGACAGGGTCGTGCAGAGCGCGGAGTTCACCGCCGACTTCCGCCTGTCCTCGGCCAACCCGCGCGGCAGCTCGCAGGAGGAGCTGTCGCTGGTGGTGCCGCGCGACAGCGGCGGCTATCGGATCGCCGTGGGCCTCAAGCCGACGCCGGAGGAGCTGAACTACAACCGGCGCGTCCGCCAGTAGCGCACGTCCGCCGGCGGCCGTTCACGCGCTACGCGGCCGTCACCGGCCGCAGCCAGGTGCGTTCCTCGCTCAGGATGAAGCGCTCGCTTTCGGCGAAGCGGAAGTTTGCGGCGCCGGCCGGATCGGCGCGCAGCCGCGTCCGGTAGGCTTCGTAGGCGGCCAGGCTCTCGAAGGAGATGAGGGCGTGGGCGACGTTGTTGGTGCCCTCGTGGGGCATGAAGTAGCCGATCAGGTCGCCGCCGCAGGCCGGAATGATGGCGAGCCAGTTGCGGGCATAGGTCTCGAAGGCCGCATGCTTGAAGGGATCGATCACGTAGCGGATGGCGCAGGTCACGGTCATGGCGTCCTCCCTGATGGAGGCCGGCACTCTCCGCTCGTTCGGCTGTGCGATGCTTCGGCTGCGGTCGAAGGCTTGCTGCCGCTTCGTGATGGCTTGACAGCGCGCGCCGCGGCGCGGCCCACTGGCGATGCGTGCGGAGGATCGCCATGAGTGCTTATGCCGAACGTCTGGAGGCCCTGGCCGTCGCGGCCGCCGAGCGCTGCACCGGCTGCGGCCACTGCTTCGAAGCCTGTCCGACGGCCCGCGAGATCGGCCTGGATCCCGATGCGGCTACGGAGCGCATCGGCGAGCTGGTCGCGCTGACACGCGGGGCCACGCCGGCCGATCTCCTGCAGCAATGGCTGGGCGCCTGCGACGGCAGCGCGCGCTGCACGGCGGCGTGCCCCGAAGACATCAATGTCCGCCAGTGGGTGACCGTCGCCAAGCTCAAGGCGCTGGAGGCCACGCGGGCGCATGATCTCGGTGCGGCCAATGCGGCGAACCGCTTCCGCCACATGGCGCAGGCGGTGCGGCTGCTGGCCAGCATGCAGCTCCCGTCGGAGACGCTGAAGCGCATCCTCGCGCCGGCCGAACGCCGCGATGCCGACGTGCTCTTCTATACCGGCTGCAACGTGCTGCGGACGCCGCATATCGTGCTGAACGTCATGGATATCCTCGATGCGCTCGATCTCGACTTCGACGTCGTGGGCGGCACGGCGCATTGCTGCGGCGTCTACCAGTTCCTGGAGGCCGACCTGCCGACCTACGAGCGCATCGGCCATCGCACCTTCCAGCGCTTCGGCCAGTCGGGCGCCTCGAAGGTGCTGACCTGGTGTCCGACCTGCACCAAGAATTTCGACGAGCTGGAGAAGGACGTCGCACCGCCATCCTTCGACCTCGGCCATGTCAGCGAATTCCTTGCCGCCAACCTCGAGGCCCTCGAAGCGTGTTTCGTCGCCGGCCAGCCGAAGCGCCGCGTCGTCATCCACGAGCATCTCGGCATCGGCGCCACGGTCGAGAGCGTCCGCCGGCTGCTGGCCGCCGTCCCCAATCTTGAGCTGCTGGAGCTGCCGCAGGATTCCGGGTTCTCCTATGCCTGCGGCGGGCAGGCCGCGCGTTTCAAGGAGCGCGAGCAGGCGATCCATCGCGGCCTCGTCGAAGGCGCAGTCGCGGCCGGTGCCGACACGATCGTCACCATGTACCATTCCTGCCATCGTGCGCTGGCGGGGGCCGAGGCCGCCTATCCGATCAGGGTGGTGAACTTCACCGATGTCCTTGCCGAGGCGCTGGGCCGCGGCGGCCATCCCGACTATTACCGCCTCTACAAGAAGGGTGGTGCGATGGACGAGGCGGTCGCCGCCGCGCGGCGCTTCCTGCAGGACAACGGCGTGCGCGTCGACGAGGCATCGGTGCAGTCGCTGACTGCCGACATCTTCAACGAGACCGGCATCTCCGGTTCGCGCGAAGCATTCTCCCGCGCCTTCGCCGAACTGGCACGGCAGACCTGAGCGCTGACCTCCGGCTTTCGTCTAAGGTGCAGCCTGAGCCGGGGACTCCTTGACCGACAGGACCGCCCAGGCCGCGTCGGCGAAGAAGCGGACATGGTCGGACAGGTCGCCGGTGAAGCGGCCGTAGACCTTGTAGGTCGCCGCCTGCAGCACGACCCCGATCGCCGAGGCGGCGGCGAGGTCGACGCTGCGGCGCGGGATCTCGCCCGCTTCCATCGCCTCGGCGATCACCGCGCGCACGACGTCGACGGGGTTCGGCGTCTCCTCGGGCACCTGGATCAGGAACGAGTGCTGGTTGAGCAGGTGATAGGCGAACAGCGTCCAGTCGCGGTCCGCCCACTCGCAGTAGCAGCGCACGATGGCCTCGATCTTGGCGCGCAATCCCTTGGCGGGCCGCTGCGCTTCCTCCAATGCCTCCGCCAGGGCCCGGTGATGGCCGAGGAAGAGATCGAGGGCCAGCTGCTCCTTGCTCGGGAAGTAGCGGTAGATCGTGCCTTCGGCCACGGAGGCCGCCATGGCGATCTCCTTGGTCGTGGTCTCGGCGACGCCGCGCGCTACGAACAGCGTCAGCGCGGCGCGTTCGAGCCGTGCCTTGGTTTCCTCGGCCTTCCCCATGCGGACCAGTCTATGAGGGGGCGCTCACTTGGCAAGGCGCCCGTGGAGCGCAGGCGGCGAATGGCTTTTCCTCGTGGACGCGCTGGCGGCCGCCGCCTATGGTCGCGCCACCCAGACGATTCCTGTGGGAGAGACCGCCGCGTTTCCTTTGGAAGCGGGGCGGCGCCGAAGGAGCAACCGGCCCCGGAAACTCTCAGGCAGAAGGACCGCAGGAGGATGGGTCTCTGGAAAGCGGCGCGCCTTCGCTGAGAGGGCGAGTCCACCGACGAAGTAAGCCGGCAACGGCGAATCTTTCAGGTCTCCGGACAGAGGGGGTCGCAGGCGGCGCAGTCCTTGCGTTGCCGAAGCGACTCTAGGAGATCTGTTTGAGCGACAGCCCTGCCGCGCCCCTCAAGCGCACACCCCTGTACGACCTGCACCGCGAGCTGGGTGCACGGCTCGTTCCCTTCGCCGGCTACGAGATGCCGGTGCAGTACCCGACCGGCATCCTGGCCGAGCATGCCCAGACGCGGACGGCCGCCGGCCTGTTCGACGTCTCCCACATGGGCCAGTTGCGGCTGACCGCACGTCCGGGCCACAACGTGGCCAGGGCGCTGGAGACCCTGGTTCCCGGCGACATCGCGGGCCTGCAGCCCGGCCAGCAGCGCTACACCCAGTTCACCAACGACGACGGTGGCATCCTCGACGACCTGATGGTGACCAGCACGGGCGACCACCTGCTGCTGGTCGTCAATGCCGCCTGCAAGGACGACGACCTGGCGCATCTCCGGAAGCATCTCGATGCCGCCTGCGAGGTCGAGCCGATGTTCGCCCGCGGGCTGCTGGCGCTGCAGGGGCCGCAGGCTGCCCAGGCGCTGGCGCGGCTCGCGCCGCAGGTCGCCGCGATGAAGTTCATGACCGGCGCCTACGTCATGATCGACGGCGCGCAATGCTACGTGACGCGCTCGGGCTACACGGGCGGCGACGGCTACGAGATCTCGACCCCGGCCGATGCGACCGAGGCGATCGCCCGCAAGCTGCTCGCCCAGCCCGAGGTCAAGCCGATCGGCCTCGGCGCGCGCGACTCGCTGCGCCTCGAGGCAGGCCTCTGCCTCTACGGTCACGACATCGACACCACGACGACGCCGGTCGAGGCCGTCCTGCTGTGGAGCATCGGCAAGGAGCGCCGTGTTCAGGGAGGCTTCCCCGGTGCGGCGGTCATCCAGAAGCAGATCGCCGAGGGGGCGCCGCGCAGGCGCGTCGGCCTGCTGCCCGAGGGCAAGGCGATCGCGCGCGAGGGCGCCGAGATCGCCATCGGCGGCCGCGTCGTCGGCAAGGTCACGTCCGGCGGCTTCGGGCCTACCATCGGGCGCGCCGTCGCGATGGGCTATGTCGAGCGCTCGCACGCCGCCAACGGGACCAGGGTCGAGCTGATGGTGCGCGGCAAGCCCGTGCCGGCCGAGATCGTGCCCATGCCTTTCGTCAAACACGCCTACTACCGCGGATAGGAGCTTCCGATGGCCGAGACCAAGTACACCGAGGAACACGAGTGGATCCGCGTCGAGGGCGATGTCGGCACTATCGGCATCACGCAGTATGCGCAGGAGCAGCTCGGTGACGTCGTCTTCGTCGAGGTGCCCGAGGCGGGCCGCAAGGTCGCCAAGGGCGAGGCCTGCGCGGTCGTCGAATCGGTGAAGGCCGCGTCCGACATCTATGCGCCGGCGTCCGGCGAGGTGATCGAGGGCAATGCCGCGCTGGCCGATTCGCCCGGCGACGTCAACGCCGAGCCCGCCGGCAAGGGCTGGTTCTTCAGGATGAAGCTCGCCGACAAGAGCGAGCTCGACGGCCTGATGGACGAGGCGGCCTACGAAGCCTTCGTGAAGAGCCTCGGCTGACGGAGCAGGGCATGCGCTACCTTCCCCTAACCGACGCCGACCGCCGCGATATGCTGACGAAGGTCGGCGTCAAGGCGGTCGACGACCTGTTCCGGGACGTTCCGGCCTCGGCGCGCCTGCCGGGCAAGGTCGCAGGCCTGCCCGATCATCTGGGCGAGCTCGAGGTCGAGCGTGCCTTCCAGGGCTTCGCGGCGATGAACGTGTCGCCGGCCTCCGTGCCCTTCTTCGTCGGCGCCGGCGCCTATCGCCATCACGTGCCCTCCACCGTCGACTACATGATCCAGCGCGGCGAGTTCCTGACCTCCTACACGCCCTACCAGCCGGAGATCACGCAAGGCACGCTGCAGTACCTTTTCGAGTTCCAGACCCAGGTGAGCCTGCTCACCGGCATGGAGGTCGCCAACGCCTCCATGTACGACGGCTCGACGGCAGCCTCCGAGGCGGTGCTGATGGCCAACCGCATCACGCGGCGCGGCAAGGCGCTGCTCTCGGGCGGGCTGCATCCGCAGTACCGGCAGGTCATCGAGACGACGGCCCATTGGCAGGGCTACAAGGCCGTCGCCGGCAAGGCCGACGCAGCGGGCCTCGAGGATCTGATCGCCGCGGTCGACAAGGAAACGTCCTGCGTCGTCGTGCAGAATCCGAGCTTCTTCGGCCATGTGCGCGACTTCACGAAGCTCGCGGCCGCCTGCCATGCCGCGGGCGCCCTGCTGATCGTGGTGGTGACGGAAGTCGTGTCGCTCGGCCTGCTCATGCCGCCGGGCGACATGGGCGCCGACATCGTGGTCTGCGAGGGCCAGTCGATCGGCAACGGGCTGGGCTTCGGCGGGCCCTATGTTGGCCTGTTCGCCACGCGCGAGAAGTACCTGCGCCAGATGCCGGGCCGCCTGGCCGGCGAGACCGTCGATGCCGACGGCAGGCGCGGCTTCGTGCTGACGCTGAGCACGCGCGAGCAGCATATCCGCCGTGAGAAGGCGACCTCGAACATCTGCACCAACGCGGGCCTCTGCGCGCTGGCCTTCACCGTGCATCTCACCCTGCTGGGCGAGGCGGGCTTCCGCCGGCTGGCAGAGCTCAACCACGCGAAGGCCTGCGCGCTCGCCGACCACGTCGCTGCGCTGCCGGGTGTGGAAGTGCTGAGCGACAGTTTCTTCAACGAGTTCACCGTGCGGCTGCCCAAGGCCGCTGCCCCCGTGGTCGAGGCGCTGGCGGACCGGCGCATCCTGGCCGGCCTGCCGGTTTCCCGCCTGCTGCCGGACGACCCGGATGCCGAGTCTCTTCTCCTGCTGGCCGCCACCGAGACCGTGACCGAGCAGGACATGGCGGCGCTCGTCGCCGGCCTGAAGGAGGTGCTGTGATGGTCGTCTCGATCGATCGTTCCCAGGGCCGCGCCGGCGGCGTGGCGGCGGAGACGGCGGCGCCCGCAGCCACCTTCACCGGCAACCGCGCGCTGCAGATCGAGGAGCCGCTGATCTTCGAGATGGGCCAGCCGGGGCGCTGCGGCGTCGACCTGCCGGAAGCGCCGAAGGTCAAGGACCGGCTGAACGGCCTGCGCCGCGCCGGCGAGATCGGCCTGCCGGGGCTCAGCGAGCCGCAGGTCGTGCAGCACTACACGCGGCTCAGCCAGAAGAACTACGCCATCGACATGGGCGTCTATCCGCTGGGCTCGTGCACCATGAAGCACAATCCGCGCGTCAACGAGAAGGTGGCGCGTCTGGCCGGCATCGGCGACCTGCATCCCCTGCAGCCGATCTCGACCGTGCAGGGCGCCCTGGCGCTGATCGATTCGCTGGCGCACTGGCTGAAGACCCTGACCGGCATGCCGGCCGTGGCGATGTCGCCGGCCGCCGGGGCGCACGGCGAGATGTGCGGCATGATGGCGATCGCCGCAGCGTTGGAAGCAAAGGGCGAGCGCGCGCAGCGGAAGATCGTGCTGGCGCCGGAATCGGCGCACGGCACCAACCCCGCGACGGCGGCCTCGCTCGGCTTCACTGTCAGGCCGATCCCGGCCAACGCGCGCGGCCGCGTCGACCTCGCCGCGCTCAAGGCCGCGCTCGGGCCGGAGGTGGCGGCGATCATGCTGACCAACCCCAACACCTGCGGCCTGTTCGAGAACGACATCGTCGAGATCTCGCAGGCCGTGCATGCGGCGGGGGCGTTCTTCTACTGCGACGGCGCCAACTTCAACGCCATCGCCGGCCGTGTGCGGCCGGGCGACCTCGGCGTCGACTGCATGCACATCAACCTGCACAAAACCTTCTCGACGCCGCATGGCGGCGGCGGGCCGGGGGCGGGGCCGGTCGTGCTGTCGGCGGCGCTGGCGCCCTACGCGCCCTATCCCTGGATCGTGAAGGACGGCGATGGCTGGCGCGTCGCCGAGGACGGCGCGCCGGTCGACGGCCGACCGCTGGGCCGGCTCAAGGCCTTCCATGGCCAGATGGGCATGTTCACCCGTGCGCTGGCCTACATCATGAGCCACGGCGCCGACGGCTTGAAGCAGGCGTCGGAGGACGCCGTGCTGTCGGCCAACTACGTGATGGCCGCGCTGCAGGACGTCATGAGCCCGGCCTTCGACGGGCCGTGCATGCACGAGGTGCTGTTCGACGACGGCTTCCTCAAGGATACGGGCGTGAGCACGCTCGACTTCGCCAAGGCGATGATCGACGAGGGCTACCATCCCATGACCATGTACTTTCCGCTGGTCGTGCATGGCGCCATGCTGATCGAGCCGACCGAGAGCCAGGCCAAGGAGGATCTCGACCTCTTCATCGCCGCCCTGCGCTCGCTCGCCGAGCGGGCGAAGAGCGGCATGGCGGCCGAGGACTTCAAGGCCGCGCCGCGCTTCGCCCCGCGCCGGCGCCTCGACGAGACGCTGGCCGCCCGCAAGCCGGTCCTGCGCTGGCGGCCGTCGAACAACCCGCCGGGCGGCGACCCGCTGAAGCAGGCCGCGGAGTAGAGACGACGCTCGGCTATGCCGTCGTCCCGAGCGTAGCCGAGGGACCTTGCGTCAACGATCCGGCGGCTTGTCGTCGAGCGAAGGTCCCTCCGCGCGGCCCTTCGGGCCTTGGTCGGGACGACGAAGCTTTCCCGTCGAAGGCCTTGTCGGCTTTCCGCTCAGTCGCTGGTCGCTCTTGAATCCGCTCCTGTAGCGGCTTGAGACTCTCTTTGAGGGCGATTCCGCGCTTCGGTCGAGCTGGTTCTTTTCGAGTGTTCAAAGGCACGGCTCGATCTACCTTCAATCTTCGCGCTGGCACGGCTTGTAGCCAATATACCGGGGAGGACAAGTGCGCGTTTTCACCACGCTGCCGCAGGAAGATCTGCGCAAGGTCGGTCCTGCCGCCCGCGCCATCGAGGCGACGGGCTATACCGGGGTCAGCACCCAGGAGAACCGGCACGAGCCCTTCCTGTCGCTGGCCGTGGCGGGGGCGGCGACGGAGCGGCTGGAACTGCATACCGGCGTGGCCATCGCCTTCGCGCGCTCGCCGATGGCCGTGGCCAATGTCGGCTGGGACCTCGCCGCCAGCTACGGCCCCCAGCGCGTCACCATCGGGCTGGGCAGCCAGGTGCGGGCGCACAACGAGCGGCGCTTCTCGGTGCCGTGGTCGCCGCCGGCGCCGCGCATGCGCGAATACATCCAGGCCGTGCGCGCCATCTGGGCGGCCTGGAAGGGCGACGGCAAGCTCGCCTACGAAGGCAAGCACTACCGCTTCACCCTGATGACGCCCAACTTCGTGCCGGAGCCCTATGACGGGCCGGCACCGCGGCTGGGGTTGGCGGCCGTCGGGCCGGCCATGCTCAAGGTCGCCGCCGAGGAAGCCGACGACGTGAAGCTCCACGTCTTCTGCACCCGCAAGTATCTCGCCGACACCATCATGCCCATCCTCGAGGCGGGGCTGACGAAATCAGGACGCCCGCGCGAGAGGTTCGAGATCTCGGGCGGCGGCTTCGTCGTCACCGGCAAGGACGATGCGGCGGTGGCCAAGCTGTTCGAATGGGTGCGCTATCGCGTGGCCTTCTACGGCTCGACGCCGGCCTACTGGCCGGTCTTCGAGGTGCACGGGCTGGGCGACCTCGGGCGCAAGCTGAACGCCATGACGCGCGCCGGCCAGTGGAGCGAGATGGCCAAGGAGGTGCCCGACGACGTGGTGCACCTGTTCGCCGCCGTCGGTCGGCACGACCAGATCGCCAAGGCGGTGGAGGCGCGCTTCGGCGGCCTGGTCGATTCCATCAGCGCCAGCGCCAACTCGGCCATGCCCGCCGACATGCCGCCCGACCTGCTGCAGGACCTGGCGCGGATCCCGACGCCGTACCGGCACGCGTAGGGCGTTGCCGCCACCGACTTCTGTCGTCCTGAGCGGAGCGAAGGATCTCGTGCCGATTGCAAGCGGCGATCGGGTCCTTCGCTGCGCTCAGGACGACAGTTCCTGGGCATGCTCCAGCAAAGGGACTTTCGCTGGGTAGATGAGCGGTGATTCATGACGCGAACCCGGCTGATCAGTCGAACAAATTCGCCAGCCGCTGCTTGATCTGGTCGGCGATGTACAGCGCCAGCGCCTGGATGGTCGAGGTCGGGTTCACGCCGCCCGACGTCACCCAGATGCTGCCGTCCACGATGAACAGGTTCCTGACGTCGTGGCTGCGGCCCCACTCGTTCACCACCGACCGCTCCGGATCGGTGCCCATGCGCGCCGTGCCCAGCAGGTGGCCGGGATAGTTCAGCGCCGTGCGCGAGGCGAAGAGGCGCGTCGCGCCCGCCGCGGCCAGGATCTCCTCCGCCCGCGCGATGCCGTGCTCCATCATGCGCTGCGTGTTCTCGCTGATCGTGTAGTCGATCCTGGGCGCCGGAATGGCGTTGCCGTCTTTCAGCGCCGGATCGAGCGTCACGCGGTTGTGCTCCTCGGGCAGGTCCTCGCAGGCGACGCCGATGCCGAGGCGGTGGTCCAGCAGCGCGCGGTAGGTGCGGTGATGGTCGCGCCCCCAGGGCAGCTGCCCGGCCGCCGCCCCGATGATGGCCTGGGTGGCCGGGCCGGTACCGCGGCCGAACTGCAGCGTGTAGCCGCGCACGAAGCCGCGTCCCGGATCGGTCTCGTAGAACTCCTTGCTCCACAGGCAGGTGATGGGGCCGCGTCCGCCGTCCAGCGTCTCGTCGACATAGCCGGACACGATCGGCCAGGGGTGCAGCATGAGGTTTCGTCCGACCAGGCCGGAGCGGTTGGCGAGGCCGTCGGGGAAGCGGCCCGAGGCCGAGTTCAGCAGCAGGCGCGGTGTGCCGACGCCGTTGCAGGCCAGGATCACGACCTCGGCCGGCTGGAAATGCTCCGTGCCCTGGGCGTCGTAGTAGACGGCGCCGGTCGCCATGCCGTGCGCGTCGGTGGTGATCTCGCGCACCCGGCAGCGCGTGCGCAGCTCGACGCCCGCCCGCAGCGCCAGCGGCCAATAGGTGAGGTCGACGCTGCCCTTGGCGCCCTGCGCGCAGCCCGGCGTGCAGTGGCCGAGGTTGATGCATTGCACGCGGCCCTCGTAGGGCGTCGTGGCGATGGTGGTGTCGGACGGCCACCAGTGCCAGCCCAGCCGGTTCATCGCCTGCGCGTAGCGCGTGCCGGTCCGGCCCATGGGGATCGGCGGCATGGGCGGATGGCGCGGCGGCACGCCGGGATCGCCGGCCAGGCCCGACACCCCCATCATGCGGTCGTTCTCCTCGTAGAACGGCTCCAGGGTCCAGTAGTCGATCGGCCAGTCGTCGGCGACGCCGTCCAGCGTCCTCACCCGGAAGTCGGACGGATGCAGGCGCGGCCAGTGCGCCGTGTAGATCACCGTGCCGCCGCCGACGCCGTTGAAGTTGGCGATCTTCATCAGCGAGTTGTCGTCGTTCACCGGATAGTCGGTGTCGCGGCCGCGCCGGTTGGGGCTGATGTCGAAGTCGGTGTAGCGCCGCGCCTCCCAGTCGCGGCCGTTGCTCGGGAAGTCGGTGGAGCGGATCCAGTCGCCCTGCTCGAGGCAGAGGATGCGCATGCGGGTCTCGGCCAGGCTCCAGGCCGCAGCCGCGCCGGACGCGCCCGATCCCACGATCAGCACATCGACCTTTTCGTTGCCGGCCATGTCAGGGGCTCTTCGTCCCGGCGCGGTCGTCCCGCCAGAACGGAGGGCGTTGCCGAACGGCGTCGAGCAGCGACCAGTCGCCCGGCTCGGTGACGTATCCCTTGGGGAAGGGCGGCCGGGCTTCGTGCCCGAGGGCCGCGAGGACGCGGTCGTCGCGGTAGTAGGCGCCCAGGACGACCCGGCCCAGCGCCATCACCGGGGCGGCACCGCTGGCGTGATAGGCGTTGACGAGCGCTTCCCGCCGGTCGCGATCGAGGCTGGCGAAGGGGCCGGCCGCCGCGGCCGATGCCCGTTCGGCGATGCCGGCCAGCGCCTCGCGCACCAGCGGAAGGTCGCGCCCCGCCGAGGTGGCGATGTCCTGCAGGATGGCCGGATCGTCGGCGCCGGGCAGGCCGAGGCCGGGATCGGCGGGGATCATGGTGCCGGCGACGGCGCGCAGCGCATCGATCTCAGCGGCGGACAGGGGCGAGGGGGCGTCGTCGGCCATGGACGCGACGGTAGAGCACAATCCGCTCGGCTGGAATCAGCCGAGCGGATTGTGCCTGTTGAAACAACGAGCATTCGGGCGCGCATTTCCGACACCTTGCCTGGCCGTCGCTGCAAAGAAAAAGCCCCCGCCTTGCGGCGGGGGCTGCCAGGTAGCCCGCGATTTTTGTATGCGGGCAATCCCGTATTCGCGTCAGTGCAGGCGGCGCGGCAGCTCCGCGATCGCCTCGTCGATCAGCGACTGGGTGCGGCCCGTGCCGACCTGCTCCCTGAGCAGCGTGCGGGTCGCGGCCAGCGCCACGTCGACGGCCATGTTGCGCACCTCGCGGGTCGCGGCGGCCTCGGCTTGCGCGATACGATCCTTGGCCTGCTGTGCGCGGCGCGCGATCATCGTCTCGCGCTCCTCGGCGGCATGCTGGGCGATCCGCTCGGCTTCCTGGCGCGCCTGCGCCACGATCTCCTGCGCCAGCCGCGACGAATCGGCGAGGCTCCTCTGCGCCTCCTCGCGGGCTCGCTGTGCCTCGTTGCGCAGCTTCTCGGCCTCGCCCAGGGTCCGCGCGATCAGCGCGGTGCGGTCGTCGAGCGCCTTGGCGATGCCCCTCCACAGCGCCTTGCCGGCAATGGCAAGGAACAGGACGAAGGCGACCGCCACCCAGAAGGTCGGGTCGGAAAAGGTGCCGCCGCCGTGTGCGTCGGCGGCCCATGCGGTGCTGATCATCGATTGCCTGCCTTTGCCGCCGCTTCGACGGCACGCGAGACCTGCCCGGCATCGGCCGAGCCGACCAGCCGGGTCAGCACGGCCGAGGCGATCTCGTTCGACATGCCGGTGAGGCCCGACAATGCCTGGGCGCGCTGCTCGGCGATGCGTCGCTCGGCCTCGCCGATCTCGGCCGTAAGCTTGTCGCCGATCTCGTGCATCCTGGCGGTCGTCTGCGCCGCTGCAGCGTCGGACGCCTGGCGGATGACATGGGACGCCTCGGTGCGGGCCGTGGCCAGCGCCTTGTCCTGCTCCGCGCCGGCGGTACGCGCGGCGTCGTTGGCCTTCTGCGCGGCATCCAGGTCGGCCTGGATCTTGCGCTCGCGGTTCTCGACGATCCCGCCGATGCGCGGCAGGACCATCTTGGCCATGAGGAAGTAGAGGATGGCGAAGCTCACCACCAGCCAGAAGATCTGGCTGGGGAAGCTCCCGGGGTCGAACTGCGGCATGCCGCCGGAGCCCTGACCGTCGGCCGCGAGAGCGGGTCCGACGGCGAGAAGGGTCGTGGCGGCGGCGGCCGACGCCAGCGTCCGAAGTGCCTGAACGGGCACGATCGAACTCAGGCGAAGAGGGCGATCAGCGCGACGATCAGCGCGAACAGCGCGATGGCCTCGGTGACGGCGAAGCCGATCCAGATGTTGGCGCCGATCTCACCCTTGGAAGCCGGGTTGCGCGAGAGCGCCGAGATGTAGCTGGCCCACACGTTGCCCACGCCGATGCCGGCGCCGATCATGCCGATGGCGGCGAGGCCTGCACCGATGAACTTGGCGGCTGAGGCGTCCATGTCTGTCTCCTGTCTCGATGTTGACGCGTTGGATGATGGGTACGGGCGCGGCGATCAGTGCAGATGCAGCGCGTCGTTCAGGTAGATGCAGCAGAGGATGGTGAAGATGTAGGCCTGCAGCACCGCGACCAGCAGCTCCAGGGCGGTGATCGCCACCAGCACGGCCAGCGGCACGACGCCGAAGATGCCCAGCGCCACCACGAAGCCCGCCAGCACCTTCAGCAGCACGTGGCCCACCGTCATGTTCGCGAACAGACGGACCGACAGGCTGATCGGGCGGCTGAGATACGACACCAGCTCGATCGGGATGAGGATCGGCGCGGTGAACAGCGGCGCGCCGTGCGGGAAGAACAGCGAGAAGAAGTGCAGGCCGTGCTTGGCCAGGCCGATCAGGGTCACGCCGAGGAAGACAACGATCGCCATGAAGAAGGTCACGGCGATGTGGCTGGTGAAGGTGAACCCGTAGGGGATCATCCCCAGCACGTTGCCGAACAGCGTGAAGATGAAGAGCGTGAAGATGAACGGGAAGAACCTGCGGCCGCCGTCGCCGACATTGTCCCGTATCATGTTGGCGATGAACTCGTAGAACATCTCCGACATCGCCTGGATGCGGCCCGGGATCAGGGCGCCCTTGCTGGCGCCGGCCATCAGCAGCCCGGCGGAGACGACGACGGCGCCCAGCATGAAGACGGCGGAGTTGGTGACGGCGATGGGATGGCCGCCGATGCTGAACAGCGGCGCGGTCAGATTCTGGATGGCGAACTGTTCAAGCGGACTGGCCACGATACTCTAATCCCCAAATCAGCTCTTCTTTTCCTGGGAGGCCGCCTTGCTGCGCCGCTCCTCGGCCTGCGCAACCCGGTAGACGTTCAAGAACGCCGCACAACACCCCAGCACGAACCCTACGATCAGCAGCCAGGGCTTGGTGCCCAGCCACTGGTCGGCCATCAGCCCGATGAAGGCCCCCGCAACGACGCCGGCGACAAGCTCGACGGCGATCCGCATCCCGACACCCAGCTTCTCGCCGCCGGCGCCGCGATTCGACGACTGCGATGACCGCCCCGTGCCCTTCTCGTACGCCTGCCGGACGCCCTTCAGGCGCCTGTCCAGGTCGTCGGATGCCGACTTTCGATCACCTTCAGCCATCACCGGATGCTCCGCTCCGGGCTTCCCACCCAGGCCGCCGCCCCTGGCTGCGGTCTGGATGAAAAACGCGCCGGACCCTATTGACCGCCCCACGGGGTGTCAAGCGTACGCGACGATCTGACAAGACCTTAAAATACAAGACGTTCCACCGCTTCTACCGTTTCAGGACCGCGAACCTCGCGTCGCCGTCGCGCGCGACCTGCGGAACCAGGTCGACCTCCCAGTCGAGGTACTGGCGCATGGCCTCCTCCACCTTCTCGCGCGTGTCCCGGAAATCGTACGGCCGGTACCACACGTCCGTCGGCGGATCGGCCATCCGGACGTGGCCGGCTTCGACCGGCAGCCCTGCCTGACGCCAGGCCTGCATGCCGCCTGTCAGAATTGCCACGGGGACGCCACCGGCCGCGGCTTCGGCCTCGGCGGCGGCCAGGGCGGCCATTTCACCGTCGGGGGACACCAGCACGATGCGCGAGACTCCCGGCTGCCGCGCCAGCATCTCCGGGACCGTCCGGGCCATGTTGGCGCGCACGGCGAACCAGGCGCCCGGCACGTGGCCGTCGCGATAGCGCAGGCTGGTGTCGAGATCGACCACCAGCGTGTGCGGCAGCGACGCGTTCAGCTCCGGGGCCGTCACGGCGGCAGGCGTCGGCATCGCGAAGCCCGTGGGATATCGCGGCTCGGCGTCGGTGGTGAGCTCGCCCGGCGCGGGCTCGTGTTCCAGCACGTGGACGTCCTGCCAGCCCATCTGCTTCAGCCAGTGCGCCGTCATCGTGGCGCGCACCCCGTCATTGTCGTGCAGGACGATGGCGGCGTTGCGTGCCCCGACATACTGGTCGGTGGCCTGCACGAGCTGGCCGCCCGCGGCATGGCGGAAGCCCTTGAGATGCCCCTGCGCATATTCCGACGGGTCACGCACGTCGAGGCGGTAGAGCGGAGCGCCCTTCGCCGCCAGCCGCGCGAGGCCCGCCTTGTCGATCCTGCCGATGTTCATCCGCTTGGCGATGTCCGCCGCCGCCCCCTGGGCGAAGCGTGCCGCCTCGGGCCCTTGCGGACCGAAGCTCCGGGTCTCGCCGTGCGCCACCTGCAGGCCGGCGAGGTGCCAGCCCATGGTGCCGTTCTTGAGCGCGATCACCTTGTTGGGCAGGCCGGCATTGATCAGCGACTGGGCGCCGATGATCGAGCGCGTGCGGCCGGCGCAGTTCACCACCACCAGGGTCTCCGGCCGGGGCGCGAAATCCTTCACCCGGTAGACCAGCTCGGCGCCGGGGCAATCGACCCCGCCGGGAATCGACATGTTGTGGAACTCCGGCATCGGCCGCGAATCCAGGATCACCAGGTCGGTGCCGGCTTCTACCAGCTTCTGCAGGTCGGCGGCCTCGATGCGCGGCGTGTCGTTCTCGTGCTCGACCACCTCGCCGAATGCCTTGGACGGCACGTTCACGCCGGTGAAGGCCTCGTAGCCCGCCTCGCGCCAGGCCCGGAGCCCGCCCTTCATCATCGCGATGTCGGTGTAGCCCAGCCGCGACAGCACGGCGGCGGCGCGATTGGCGCGGCCGGCCCACTGCGGATCGATCGTGTCCTCGCCGCTGTCCATCAGCACGATCCGCGTCTGCGGGTCGGGCAGCAGGGCGAGCGCCCGCGGCTCCAGCCGCGACAGCGGCAACGGCGTTGCGAACAGCGGATGGCCCTGGGTCGCGAACTCGCCTTCCTCGCGCACGTCGAGGAAGGCGAACACCTCGCCGGACGCCAGCATGGCCTTGACCTGCCGCACGTCGAGGAGCGGCGTCAGGATCTTCGCCCGCGCCATGAAGCGCTTGGCCTTGCCGGTCGCGAGGTCGACGCTCACGCGGTCCGGCAGGTGCTCCAGGCTCAGCCCGTAGAAATGCAGGTGCAGCGCGTTGCCCGAGCCCGCGGGCGTCTCGATGTGATGGAAGTCGTCGGCCAGGTAGCCGATCACGTCGCCCCGCCGCAGCGTCTTCTCCTTGGCCGGCATCTCGCGCAGCTGCACGAAGTCGGCGCGGGCGCCGTTGTCCAGCCTTTCGTAGACGACGTTGCGCTCCTCGCCATGCACGCCGGCGATGATCGCCCAGGTCGTATGGTTGTGCGGCGGCACCTTCTTGCCGGCGCCGCCGGCAGACGCGTAGAGCGCGAAGCGGTGGTCGGGATCCTCGCTCAGCCGGTAGATGCCGCCGTCGGCGCCCAGCGGGAACTCGTCGGGCGGGAACAGGTCGGCGCGGGCTGCCAGGCCGGCAAGCAGGCCGCCGATCCTGTCCAGCATGGCGTGGCTCACGCCTGCCCGTTCGATGCGGCGGCTCTCCTCGACCAGCTGCCGCACCGCGGCAGCGCGTTCCCGATGCAGGCTCATCCCATTCTCCTTGGCCCGTTTTCGGCTCCCGTCGCGGCTCCGGCCGGCCGAGGCCTTGTCATGACGAGGCAATATACCCATCGGACGCTTGTCGCCCGAGGGCAACTGCTACTACGGTACCGTCCCATGAAACGGATCGCTTTCGTCGTCCTGCTGGGGGTGGCGACGACGCTGGCAGCCGCCGCCTTCGCGCAGACCCAGGGCAAGCCGAAGGCGCCGGGCAAGTCCCCCGCCGTCAAGCCCGCCGCGGCCCAGGA
>Ga0182792_1000645_pt1 | contig 31345 bp, 32 predicted proteins | sample Passage237B_FD_130497 | JGI IMG/M metagenome (GOLD analysis project Ga0182792, IMG submission 130497) | Cellulose adapted compost microbial communities from Newby Island Compost Facility, Milpitas, CA, USA - Passage2 37B (version 2) (version 2) ...
AGCCCTTCGCGCCCGGCAACCTGCCGCCGCTCACGACGGCGCTGCGGCGGGCGTGGCTCGCCGCCGCCCCGGTCCCGGCCGGGCGTCGCTGTCTCGGTGTGCTTGCCGGCGCGGGCGCCACGGGGGAACGGGCGCCGCCGGCCCGGAGAGGGGGGGCGGCGACCCCCGCCCGCCGCAGCGCCGTCGTGAGCGGCGGCAGGTTGCCGGGCGCGAAGGGCTGCAAGTCGCAGTCCCAGAGCAGCCGCGCCACGTCCTCCAGCGAGGCCGAGCGGGCCAGCACCGCCGCATCGCGGCCGCGATAGTGGAGACGGTTGTCCTGGATGAGGGTAAGCGCCGATTCGAGCACGGGCGTGCCGAAGTCGAGCGCGTGGTTGGCGATCGACTCGGCCTTGCGGCCGACATCGCGCCGGCGCTTCAGGCGCGCGATGTCGTCGGCGCGGTAGCGGCGCTCCCGGCTGCCGGCGAGCGCTTCCGAGCGCACCAGCCCGCGGCTCACATAGGCATAGAGCGTCGCCGCCGACACGCCGAGCCGACGGGCCGCTTCCTTCGATGTCAGCCACTGCTCTGTCATGACTTGATATTGATCAATATAATCAAGATTGACAACAGGTAGGCCGCGCCGGACTTTCGCTTCACAGATGGAGGAGAGAATGCTGCTGACACGCGTGAACAGCGGTCTCGACGGGGTCGTCGTGGCCGATACGGTGATGAGCGAGGTCGACGGCGAGGCCGGCCGGCTCATCGTGCGCGGCCATCCGATCGAGGAACTGGTCGCATCGCGCGGCTTCGAGGGCGTCGCGGCGCTGCTGTGGCAGGACTATGCCGAGGGCGGCGGCGACGAGGCCGTCGTGGCCCGCGCCCTGGCCGGGGCGCGACAGAGGGCCTTCGCCGACGTGCCGCGCCTGCTCGCGGCAGCCAAGGGTCTCAATCCCGTCGAGGCGCTGCGCGTGGGGATCGGCCTCCTGCCTGACGTCGAGCCGACGCCGCATCATTTCCTGGTCTGCGGCGCGATGCCGGTCTTCCTCGCGGCGCTGCTCCGCGCCGAGAAGGGCCTTGCGCCCGTGGCGCCGGATCGGGACCTCACCACGGCGCAGGACCTGCTGCGGATGATCCGCGGCCGGCGCGCCGAGGCGCCCTTCGAGAAGGCGCTCGACGCCTACCTCGCCACCGTCGCCGATCATGGGTTCAACGCCTCCACCTTCACGGCGCGCGTCGTCGCGTCGACCCGTGCGGGCCTGATCTCCTCGGTGCTGGCGGCGCTCTGCGCGCTCAAGGGACCGCTGCATGGCGGCGCGCCGGGCCCGGTGCTCGACATGCTCGACGAGATCGGCGACGCGGCGCGCGCCGAAGCCTGGTTCGACGACGCCTTCGCGAAGGGCGTGACGCTGATGGGATTCGGCCACCGCATCTACAAGGTGCGCGATCCGCGGGCCGACGTGCTGAAGGCCACCGTCGCCACCCTGCCCGCGACCGCGGGACGCCTGGCCTATGCGTCCGCGGTCGAGCAGGGCGCGATCGCGGCCCTGCGCCGGCACAAGCCCGGCCGCCGGCTCGACACCAATGTCGAGTACTACACGGCGCTGCTGCTCGAAGCGCTCGAAATACCGCGTAGCGCCTTCACGGCGCTGTTCGCGGTTGGCCGCGCCGCCGGCTGGTGCGCCCACATCTTCGAGCAGGAGAAGGGCGGGCGCATCATCCGCCCGCAGTCGAACTATGTGGGGCCGCGGCCGAGCTAGGGCGGCTGCGGACGCGCGGTGCCGCCGGCAAGGGCGGCACCGTTCGCCGCTGGCGTTCTAAGGCTGCACGCGCCGCCACAGGTCGTTGAACACGATGCTGTCGAAGAAGGCCGAGGCCTTCACGACCTTGCCGTCGCGCATCTCGAAGAACCAGGCGTAGGTATTGGTGTAGGGCTTGCCATCGCGCGCCGTGCCGGCGGCGTCGAAGAACATGATTACCGCGTCGCCGTCGGCATGCAGGCTGCGGATGCTGGGCTTGATGCCTTCCTTCATGCGTGCATTGAAGGGCCGGATCACCTCGGCGAGGAACGCTTCCTTGGTCGGGTAGGTCTTCGAAGCGTCGGAATGGCCGACGATGGTCCAGCTCGCATCGTCGGCCAACAGGTCGAACGGACTGCCACTGCCTGCCTTCCAGGCATCGAACTTCTCCTGGACGAGCGCCTTGTTGCGATTCTCGGTTTCCGTCTTCGACTGGGCCATGGTGGCACCTCCGGTTGCTGTAATGGACAGGGATGCGATGAGCGCGAAGGCGAGGCGGCGGCCGATCGTGAGCCGGCCGGGTGACGTGCGGAATGTGGTCATGACGACGATCTCCTTGATGCGGGCTTCAGCAGGTCCGGCAGACCCACGCGGTGCAGCATCTCGGCGCGAACGCGATCGATGACGCCGAATGCCACCGCGGCGCCGTCGTCGCCGGGATCGACATGGACACGGAAGGGGCGCTCGCCGAACGGCGTGTCGACGAGGCCCGAGATGGCGCCGGCGATCGCGCCCGGATCGGCATCGCCGGGCACGATGTGGAAGAACGCGGCGCGGCTCTGGTCGGCAAGGCCGGCGGTCGGCCCTGCATCGTATTCGGCGACGCGCGCGGCATCCGCCGGCGCGCGGGCCTGGTCGAAATCTCCGGTGCCGCGGACGAATGCACCGGCCACCACGATCGAGGTCTCGATACCCCAGCGCGCGAGTTCGAACGCATACTGGACCGCGAGCGCATCCATCGCCGCCTTGGCGGCGAGGTAGGGCGAGAGATGGGACGGCGTGCCGCCGGCCGCGCTGCTCGACGACACCCAGACCAGCAGTCCTCGGCCGCGGCGCCGCATGTAGGGCAGCACGCCCCGGTTCACGCGTTGTGCCGACAGGACATTGGCGTCGTACAGTTCGGCGAACTGCTCGGGCGTGAAGGCTTCGGCCGGGCCGAATGCCATCTCGCCGGCATTGTGCACGACGATGTCTATGCCGCCGTGCGCCGCGACGACCCGGCCGATGGCCTGGTCCACCGACGGTTGGGAGGCGGCATCGAGCTCCAGCGGGCGGACGTCGATCCCTTCCTCGCGGGCGCAGGCCTGGAGGTCCTTCGCGAGCCGGGCGTCGCGGCCGGCTGGCGCGCGCAACGCGGCGTAGACGGTGTGGCCGCTCTGGGCGACGGCGTTGGCGGCCAGACGCCCGATGCCGTTCGAGGCATCCGTGATGATGACGATCTGCGCGCGCATCGGGCCCTCCTTCCGGGACGGCCGCCGCTAGATGCGGTTGTCCCAGGCGGCGAGCTGATGGGCCTTCAGCATGTCCTCGGTCGCCTTCGGCACGACGTTGCGGAACTTGCCCTCGTCGGCCGGCACGATCTCGATCATGCGGTCGATCATCTCCTGCGCGTCGAGATGCCCGTCCGGCGCAGTGAGGAATTCGTCGAACGACTTGCGCAGGGCGGCGCGCTTGGTGAAGTTCTTCTCGTCGTCCAGCCAGCGGAAGGGCGTGTCGGCCATGGTCTCGTTGTAGCCGGTGTAGAAGGCGCCGGGGTTGATGGTCTGGACCTTGATCCCGTAGGGCGCCAGCTCCTGCTGCATCGCCTCGGCGACCGCCTCCAGCGCATGCTTGGTCGAGACGTAGACGCCCCAGTTGGCCGGGGTGAACAGGCCCCCCATCGACGAGGTGAAGACGATCTTCGCCTTCTTGCCCTCCGACAGCCAGCAGCGCACGAATCCCTGGGTCAGGGCGAGCGGCGCGAACACGTTGACCTCGTAGTTGCGGCGCACGAGATCGAGCGGGATCTCGAATACGGGACCGGCCTCGCCGATGCCGGCGTTGTTCCACAGCACGTCGATCGTCGGTGCGAGCTTCTGAATGTAGGCGACGTCATGGGGATCGAGCAGGTCGAGTTTCATGACCTCGAGGCCGGCGAGGCCGAGCGCCTTGGCCTTCTCGCGCAGCGGCGTCACCTGGGGAGAGAATTGGGCGGTGGCGATCACCTTGTGACCGTTCCTGGCCATGCCGATGGCGGCGGCCTCGCCGAAGCCGGAGCCTGCTCCTGTGATGAGTATCGTCTTTGTCATTGTCGTAGCCCTCGTTCACGTCTGAAGGTGACGAGAAGCTGGTGATCGCGCGGCGCCGTCGCCGTTCGTCTATTTCGCCGATCGTCGCGATGTTGCGACGATCATGCCTGTCGCCGGAACCTCGACGGACTCATGCCCATGATCTTGCGGAAGCTCGCCGCGAAGGCGGACGGCGTCTCGTAGCCGACCGACAGGGCGATGTCCGTCACACTCGCGGCCGGATCGGCGAGCAGTTCGCAGGCCCGCTCGATGCGCTGCGCGGTGAGCCACTGATGCGGCGTCCGGCCGGTGGCGCGCCGAAAGGCCGTGCAGAAGTGGAACCGGCTGAGATTGACCAGGCCCGCGAGATCGTCGAGTCCGATCGGCCTTGCCAGGTTCTCGCACATGTAGCCGGTGACGCGCTTGACCTGCCAGTCGGCGAGGCCTCGCCGCGTCGGGGGCGCGGACAGGGCCTGGTGCGAGGAGTGCCCGAGGACCAGCCGCGTGCAGAGAAGGTCGATGGCCTGCTCGACGAAGAGCCGGGCGGACGCGTTCTCCTGGACGGCCTCGCGGCTGAGGATCTCCAGCAGGCTGGCCGCCGTCGGATCCTCGAAAGCGACCCGCACCAGCAGCTCCACGCGCGCGCCGCCGGCGATTTCGTCGGCGCAGGCCTGCAGCCGTCCCGGCGTGAGGTAGACGTGCGAGACGACCACGGGGCCGCCGATGTCCCAGTATCCGTCATGTCCTTCGGGAATGAGCGTGAAGGCGGAGCGGCTGGTGCGCGAGGTGTAGCGCTTGTTCTCGACGCGCCAGCTGATCGGGTGCTCTCCGCGATGGCAGGCGACGGCGATGTGGCCGGCGACGCCCTGCATATGCTCGTACTTCAGGCCGCCGTGGGCCCAGCGCTGCGTGAGGCGCGTGTCGCTGCGCAGGACACCGGGCCTCAGAACCGGCGGTTCATCGAGGATGCGCGCCATTTCGGCCGCGCCGTCGGGCCGCGTAGGATGCGGCGTGGAGAGGTGCAGACAATCGGGCATGCGCCAACTCCGTCGAACCTTGGTCGCTGGCTCACAAGATCACGACGGAAGTCTGCGATGCAAGGAATCTTGGGCCACGGGGTTGCCGGTTCGCACGGCGACGACGGCGCGAGGTGCCATTCCCTCAGATCTCCAGGGCACGGGCCCCGGCTTCCGCGATCTCGAGATCCTGTGCGACGGCACCGCCCGAGACGCCGATCGCGCCCAGCATCTCGCCACCCGCTCCTCGCAGGGGGATGCCGCCGGGGAAGGGGGCGAGGCCGCCATTGCTGAGCTCGAGACCGGGAGCAGGGGCCCCGGGCTTGCAGTATTCCCACACGGCCTCGCTGCGTGCCTGGAAGAGGACCGCCGTCGTGGCCTTGCGGGTGGCGACGTCGATCGAGCCGAGCACGGCGCCGTCCATGCGGATGAAGCCCTTCAGGTGGGCGCCGGAATCCAGGATGGCGATGTTGACGGGGACACCGAGGGCGGCGGCCTTGTCCTCCGCCGCGCGCAGTATGGCCTTTGCCTGGCTCGAACTGATCATGGGACCCGCCAATTCCTGTTGCGAGCGACACAGGTAGAGGGCGCCTGCTTGTCCTGCCGTCGCGATGTTGCCCCGTCCGTCTCGAAATTGCGGCGATGGTCCTGGCCTCAGCTTGGCCGCCTGATCGACGATCCTCGCCAGGTCCGTGCCCGCGTGCCCGCAGCATCGAAGACCCAGAGGATCACGTCGCCGCCGCCATCCCTGAAACGTACGGTGAAGTGCCGTCGCCAGAAGCTGCCGTCGGCATGGACGAACAGCGCCTCGGTGCTCAGCAGCTCGGGACGGACGGTGAGCGTCGCCGAGCGTGGCGGGTACGCCGATTCGGCCGATGCCAGCAGCGCCACGCCGTCGATCAGCGGTGCGAAGCGCAGGGTCTCGCCCGATTCGGAAGTCTGCAGCATGTCGTCGTCGATGCGCAGCCAGATCTCCGGTCCCGGGATCTCTGCCCGAATTTCGAAGTGGATGGCGAAGGGCCTGGGTGCCTGCGGATTGCCGGCTGGGCGGTCGGCATCCTCCAGGGGCAGCATTCCGCGCAGACTGACCGAGCCATCATACCGGCCCAGCCAGCCTGGCCTGAGTCCCGGATGCGCCCGGGCGGCGCTGGCCAGCGGCAGGAGAGCGCTGGCGCCAAGCAGGGTGCGGCGGGTGATCATCGCCGCGTCCCATTCTCCCGCGGGGGCACAGGCGAGCTGTCGCGGTGGCGGGACTCGATCTGCCGTTCGCCGAGCATGCAAGACCATAGCATGGCTGCCGGCGTTGACTGATAATCACAGGATGGCGATTCGCGTGCTCTTCCCGACGCTGGTCTTCAAGGAGACCCTCGATAACCCTCATTTGGCCAGATTCAACCAGGACCTTGCCGACGAATGCCGCTCCCTGGCGGTCTCGGACGAGGCCGGTCGGCGGTGGTCGGCGCAGCACTACCTGGGAGGCTATACGTCGTATGGCTCGCTGGACCGCTTGCACCTGGTGTCGTCGCTGTTCGCGCGCCTGCGCCGCCGCATCGATCCATACGTGAAGGCCTATGCCCGGGCCCTGCACTACGACCTCTCGGGGCGGACGCTGGCCATGACCGATTGCTGGGCCAACGTGATGCCGGCGGGCGTGGTGCATTCGCTGCATCTTCATCCCGCCTCCTTCGTCAGCGGCACCTACTACGTCGAGGTGCCCCGTGGCGCCGGTGCCCTGAAGTTCGAGGATCCGCGGCTCGGGCTTCACATGGCGACACCGCCGCGCCGCGCCGACGCTCCCGAGAGCTTTCACGCCTTCGTGACCCTTCCGGCGAGGGCGGGCGATGTCGTGCTTTTCGAGAGCTGGCTGAGGCACGAGGTGCCGCCGGGACGCTTCTCCGGCGAACGCATATCGATTAGCTTCAACTACGCCTGCACCGCAAAGGGGCGCCGCTGAGGAAGGTCGAATGCGTGCTGTTCTCGTTCTCGTCGGGCTGCTGACGGCGGCCGGCACCGCCTCGGCCGACCAGGAACTGCCGATCTTCGACGCCCACATGCACTACAGCCACGATGCCTGGGAGGTCGTGCCGCCTCGGCAGGTCGTCGAGATCCTGAAGAGGGCCGGCGTCAAGCGCGCCATGGTGTCGAGCTCGAACAACGAGGGCACGCGCATGCTGCAGGATGCGGCGCCCGCGCTCATCGTGCCGGAGCTCAGGCCCTATCGCTCGCGTGGCGAGCTGTCGACCTGGGCCAGGGATCCGACCGTGATCCCCTTCGTCGAGGACCTGTTGGCCAAGCGGCGGTACGTGGCGATCGGTGAGTTCCACGTCTACGGCGCCGATGCCGATCTGCCGAATGTCCGCCGGATCGTCGAGCTGGCGAAGAAGCACGGGCTCTACCTGCATTCGCATTCCGATGCCGAGGCGGTGGTCCGCCACTTCCAGCAGGACCCCGCGGCCCGCGTGCTGTGGGCGCATTCCGGTTTCGAGCGGCCCCAGAGGATTCGCGAGATGCTGCGCCGCTATCCGACACTGTGGTGCGACCTCGCCTTCCTGACCTCGCACGCATCGAACGGAAAGGTCGCGCCGGGCTGGCGCGAGCTGTTCCTCGAATTCCCGGACCGTTTCGTCGTCGGCACCGATACCTTCACGCCCGAGCGCTGGCATTACGTCGCCGAGCATGCGCGCTGGTCGCGACAATGGCTGTCGGACCTGCCACCCGACGTCGCGCGCAAGATCGCCTACGAGAATGGCGATCGGCTGTTCGGCGGGATGCAATGAGGCTTGCCATCGCGTTCATGGCAGCGCTGCTGCTGGCGCCTCCGGCCTGGGCGGACTGCCCGCTCGATCTCGGCCGGGGAACCGGCCTGGTCGTGTTCTCTGACCACTACATCATCGCGCTGCGTCCCGAACCGTTGCACATCGAGGTCGGCGAACCGTTCTCCCTGCTGCTCAATGTCTGCACGAAGTCCGACCGGCCGGCCGAGCTGGTCGCCGTGGATGCCCAGATGCCCGAGCACCGCCACGGCATGAACTACCGGCCGACCATCGTCGCGCTGGGCGAGGGCCGCTATCGGGTGGACGGCATGGTATTCCACATGCCCGGGCGCTGGGAGATCAGCTTGGACGTGCGAGCCGGCGAGGAAAGCGAGCGGCTGTCGCACGAATTCATCATCAAGTGACGGGCCGGCTCGCCGCGCTGGGCATGCTGGTGCTGGGCGCGGCCGCTTTTCCGTCGGCATGGGCGCAGCCGCTGCCACCATGGTCGGAGGACGAAGTGCACGCCATCGTCCGTCATGGCCCCTGGCCGCCGCCCGTGCCGCGCGATCCGTCCAATCGCGTCGACGGCCGCGAGGCGGGGATCGTCCTCGGCGAGCACCTGTTCAACGATGCGCGTCTGTCGGCCGGGGGCGACATGAGCTGCGCTGGCTGCCATGTGGCCGGTCGCGACTGGAGCGATGGGCGCGCCCGGGCGATGGGGCGGGTCGAGCTCGACCGCCGGACCCTGTCGCTGTGGAATGTCGGCTACGCTCACTGGTTCGGATGGGACGGCGCGGGCGATTCGCTCTGGGCCCAGTCGATCCGGCCGATCCTCGAACCGCGCGAGATGGGCAGCGATGCGGTACGAGTCGCGCGCCTGCTGCGCGAGGATGCGGTGCTTGCCTGCGGCTACCGGCGGGCGTTCGGCGAGCCGCCCGGGACCGACGACGAGAAGCTGCTGGTCGATGCTGCCAAGGCGCTGGCGGCGTTCCAGGCCACCCTGGTGAGTCCGCGCACGCCATTCGACGACTTCCGCGACGCCGTGGAGTCCGGCGATCGCGAGGCCGCCGCGCGCTATCCGGCGGCGGCGCAGCGCGGCCTGAGGATCTTCATCGCAAGCAACTGCGCGGCCTGCCACTTCGGGCCGCGATTCACCAATGGCGAGTTCGGCGATGTCGGCATTCCCTTCTTCACGAGGCCAGGCGAGGTCGATGCGGGACGGCTGGGCGGCATCACGCGGCTCGCCGACAGCCCGTTCAATCTGCTGGGCGGCTACAACGACGATCCCGCGGGCGCCGGCGCTTTGCGCACCCGGCACGTCCAGCGGCAGCACAGCAATTTCGGCGAATTCCGCGTGCCCAGCCTGCGCCAGATGGCGAGTGGCCCCTTCATGCACAACGGTCATCTCGCGACGCTCGAAGACGTCGTGCGGCACTATTCGCAAGTCGACCCCGATCGGCTGCACGGCGATGCGCTGCCGCTGGTGCGGCCGCTTGGCTTGGGCGCGGAGCAGAGATCCGACCTCGTGGCCTTCCTGCGGACGCTCTCGGCCAAGGTGGTGCCGCGCCCGGCGCCCCCGCCGCTCTGCCCGTGACGCGCTATCGAAGGCGCGCCAGGGCCGATTCGAGAATCCACGCTGCCGCGGCGGCATCGACCCGTTCCGCGCGCTTGGCGCGGCTCATGTCGTAATCCTCGATCATGCTGCGTGTGACGGCGGCGGTGCTCAGGCGCTCGTCCTGGAAGACGACGGGCAGCGCCGCGAGATGCGCGGGGGCATGCCTCGCGATGTTGGTGGCGAACTGGCGCACGGACTGGCAGCGCGGCCCTTCGCTGCCATCCATGTTGAGCGGTAGCCCGATCACCAGCGCCTTGATCTCGTGCCGGCCGACGAACGCGGCAAGTGCCGCCAGGTCGGCGGCAAGCTTGCCGCGCCTCAGGGTCGTGACCGGCGTGGCGAGCATGCGTAGCGCGTCCGTGGTGGCAATGCCGATGGTCTTGCTCCCGATGTCGAGCGCCATCAGCCGTCCCGCCGGCACGAGGGCCTTCAGCTCGGTGAAATCCATGACGGGCATCTCAGGCGGCCTTACCGTCGAGCCAGGCAACGGCATCCTCGGCGATGCGCTGCCAGCCCGGCTGACCGAGTACCCAATGGCCCTGGTCGGGGTATTCGACGTAGTCGGCCGCGTGGCCGAACCGCCGCGCGGCACGGCGAACGACGTCAGGCGGCGTGAGCTTGTCCTCGCGGGCGGCCACGAAGAGCAGGGGCACGGTCACCAGCCGTGGATCGATCATTGTCGCGCGCGCCGGGTCGAGCCACGGCAGACCCATCTCGAACAGCGCGCGCCCCGAATCATGCACGAATCCGGCATGCTGGCCGGCGCCCTCGCCGGGATCGGTCGTGTTGAAGGTATGCGACAGAGCCTCGCCGAGCTTGGCACGATGCGGTTTGCGCCACCACGCCCAGGTCATCTGGATGCGTGCGAAGGCCCGGAGATTCGAAGGTCGAAGCGCGATCACACCGGCCGGTGGCGCCGGCGTCAGCAGCACGCCGGCGCGCGCCAGGCCGCGCGCGCACAGCATCAGCGCCAGGAGTCCGCCCATGGAATGCCCGACGAGGACCGGCTTCTCGGGCAGGTGCTCGATCGCAGCCTGCAGATCGGCTGCATAGTCGAGCAGGCTGGTCGTCCCGAGACCGGCGGGTGGCGACAGGGGCGGCGCCTCGTGGAAGCGCAGCGCCGGAGCAACCGTCCGCCAGTCGCGGTCTTCCAGGAAGCCGCGCCAGTTTCGCCAGACCTGTGGTGTCCCCCACATGCCGTGAATCAAAACTGCCAACTTCGCCATCAGCGGGGTTATAAGGCGAGAGGCCCCAAAGGTCGACAGAGGGCCGCTCGGACAGGTCGGGGCTGCAACGGGAATTCCAGGTGACCGATACCTTTTACGCACTGCTGGCGATCTCGATGGTGCTGCTCGTCGTGAGCCTGCTGGTGCCGGTCGCCGAACGCTTCCGGCTGCCACACACGGTGCTTCTGGCCATCGCGGGCATGGCACTGGGATTCTTCGGAACGTGGCTGGTATCGAATGGCGTCAATCTGGGCGCCGTCGGAGACGCCTTCATCGGTCTCGACAAGATCGAGGTCGGTGCCGACATGTTCCTGCCGCTGTTCCTGCCGCCGCTGCTCTTCACCGCAGGACTCACCATCGACGTGCGCCGCCTGATGGACGAGGTCTCGGCCGTGCTGCTCATGGCGGTGGTCGCGGTCGTCGTCTGCATTGCCTGCGTCGGCGGCGTCGTCAATCTGGTGACAGGCGTCGACATCATCGTCTGCCTGCTGTTGGGAGCGATTGTCTCGACCACCGATCCAGCGGCCGTGATCGGCATCTTCCGCGACGTCGGCGCCCCGAAGCGACTGTCCATCCTGGCCGAGGGTGAATCGCTGCTCAACGACGCCGTCGCCATTGCCGCCTTCGGGCTGTTCCTCGGCATGCTCGTCAGTCGGAATGCTCCCGAAGCGGCGGTCGATTCGTCGGCCAGCGGCGTGGTCGGCGTCTTCATGCGCGAGTTCCTGGGGGGCCTGCTGCTGGGCTTCGCGCTGGCGCGCGGGACCATGCTCCTGCTGCCGCGCCTGGCCGAATCGGATGCGGCCGTCGCCTCGGTGACGGTTGCGCTGGCGTATTTCTCGTTCGTCCTGGCCGACCGCTATCTGCATGTCTCGGGTGTCGTGGCCGTGGTCATGGCCGCCCTGACCGTCGCCGCCTACGGGCCCACCCATCTGCACCCGAATCAGTGGACAGCGCTGCGGCGGGTGTGGGCACAGCTTGAGTTCTGGGCCAACTGCCTCATCTTCGTGCTGGCGTCGGGCCTCGCGGCGAACGTGCTGACGCGCATAAGCTGGATCTACCTGGTGTCCGTGCTGGCCGTTGCCTTCGGCGCCTTTCTAGCGCGCGGCCTGGTCGTCTTCGGCATGTTGCCCGTGCTGGAGAAGTCCAAGCTCATCCAGCCTGTCGACACCCGATACAAGTCGATCCTGGTCTGGGGCGGACTGCGCGGCGCCGTGACGATCGTGCTGGCGATGGTCGCGGCAGGCGACGAGAGGCTTTCGGCCGAGACGCGCGAGTTCATCGCGCTTTCCGCCACGGGATTCGTGCTGTTCACGCTGTTCATCAACGCCACGACACTCGGCCTGATCATGAACGTGCTGGGGCTCGACAAGCTGTCCCGTCTCGAGCTGGCTCTGCGCGACCGGGTGCTCGCGCTTTCCCGGGCCGAGGTCGAGCGTCATCTGCAGCAGATCATGCGCCAGAGAAACACCAGCGGCGCCGCCATCGACGTCGATCCGGCCTCCGCTGGCGATGCCGAGATCGCTGCGCCGGCGCCGGAACTTGCGCTCGATCTCGAGGAGCGCGTCAAGGTCGGCCTGGTGACGCTCTGCACGCGCGAGAAGGAACTCTACCTGGATCAGTTCGAGCAGCAGATCCTGTCGCGCCGCATGGTCGCGGTGCTGGCTGCGAATGCCGACCGCCTGATCGACAGCGTGCGGGACAGGGGCGTCGCGGGATACGAGGAGTGGCTGAACACCATCTCCCGGTCCGACCTGGGCTTTCGCATCGCCCTGTGGCTGCAGCGGCGGCTGGGTTGGGACCGGCCGCTGACGGAGCGCCTCGCCGACCGTTTCGAGATCCTGATGGTCACGCAGAGCGTCCTGAGCGAGCTCGCGGCCTTCAACATCAGCTCGGTCGCCGACCTGCTGGGCAGCGACGCGGAGGCCGAGCTGGCAGCGGTGACCGAAGGGCGGCAGGATGCGGTGGACAGCGCCCTGAAGGCGCTCTCGCTTCAGTATCCCGGCTATGCCGAAGCCATCCGCACGCGGCAACTGGAGCGCGCCGCCATCCGCTTCGAATCCAAGGAGTACAGCCGGCGCCTGCGCGAGGGCATCATCAGCCGCGAAGTCTACAATGACCTGATCGACAAGCTGGCCGAGCGGCGCAGCGCGATCAGCCGGCGTCCGCCGCTCGACCTGGGGCTGGAGCTGACCAAGATGATCGAGCGCGTGCCGCTGTTCGAATCGCTCGACCATGCCGCCGTGGTGGAGGTGGCCCGTCGCCTGCGCGCGGTGGTGGCCCTGCCCGGGGAAAGGATCATTCGGGCCGGCGGCCCGTCCGATTCCATGTATTTCATTGCCGCCGGCGAGGTGACCGTCAGCGGGGCCTTCGGGGAGGTTGTCCTGAAGGAGGGCGACTTCGTCGGGGAGATGGGACTGCTCAGCGCCCGCCCCCGCAGCGCCGATGTCGTCGCCAACGGCTACTGTCATCTCCTCGTGCTTTATCGCAAGGATTTCAGCGAACTGCTCGAGAAGCGCCCCGAAGTGCGTGCCCAGATCGAGGCCGTGGCGGCGCGGCGGACGGCCGAGGGGCCGGTGGAGGCGGCGGCTTCGTAGGTCGGTTGCTCCTGCGGAACAAACCGGCTACCAACCGCGCCGACAAGATCGTGGAGCAAGAGGCATGTCGCTCGACAGGGATACGGTGGCGCGCATCGCGCGGCTCGCCCGATTGAAGGTTCCGGAAGAGGAGCTCGCGCCGCTGGCCGGCGAACTTTCGGGAATTCTTGCCTGGATCGAGCAACTGAACGAGGTCGAAACCAGGGACGTCGAGCCTCTGTCCTCCGTGTCCGACGTGACGCTGCCCATGCGCGAGGACAAGGTGACGGACGGCGGCATCGCCGCGAAGATCCTGGCCAATGCGCCCGAAGGCGCCGTCTACGTCGATCCGACCGACAAGAATGTCGGAGGATTCTTCACCGTGCCGAAGGTCGTGGAGTAGACAATGGCGGCTATCACCGACCTGACGATCGCGGGCCTCAAGGCCGCGATGGACAAGAAGGAGGCGAGCGCCCTCGAGGTCGCCGAGGCACATCTCGGCAAGCTCGAGGAACACCGGGCACTGAATGCCTTCATCACCGAAACGCCCGACCGCGCGCGAGAGATGGCCAGGGCCTCCGATGCGCGACGCGCCAGGGGCGAAGCGGGCCTGCTCGACGGCGTACCGCTCGGCATCAAGGACCTCTTCTGCACGGACGGCGTGCAAACCACCGCTGCGTCCCACATCCTCGAAGGCTTCGTCCCGCCCTACGAGAGCACCGTGACCGCCAACCTCTGGAAGGCGGGTGCCGTGATGGTCGGCAAGACCAATCTCGACGAGTTCGCGATGGGCTCGTCGAACATGACGAGCTATTTCGGCGGCGTCGAGAATCCGTGGAAGCGCAAGGGCGACAACCGCAAGCTCGTGCCCGGCGGCTCGTCGGGCGGCTCGGCGGCGGCCGTCGCGGCGCACATGGTGCCGGGCAGCACCGGCACCGACACGGGCGGCTCGATCCGGCAGCCGGCGTCGTTCTGCGGCATCGTCGGGCTGAAGCCGACCTACGGCCGCTGCTCGCGCTGGGGCGTGGTTGCGTTCGCAAGCTCGCTCGACCAGCCCGGTCCCTTCGCCCGCACGGTTGAGGACACCGCGCTGCTGCTGCAGGCGATGGCCGGCCACGATCCCAAGGACTCGACGTCCGCGCCGCTCGCCGTGCCCGACTTCGCCGCGGCCGCGCGCGATCCCGCCGTCAAAGGCATGCGCGTGGGCATCCCGAAGGAATACCGTGTCGACGGCACCTCGCCGGAGATCGTGGCCTTGTGGGACAGGGGCGTGGAGATGCTGAAGGCGGCCGGGGCCGTGGCCGTGGAGGTGTCGCTGCCACACACCAGGTACGCCTTGCCGGCCTACTACATCGTGGCGCCGGCCGAGTGCTCGTCCAATCTGGCGCGTTACGATGGCGTACGGTTCGGGCTGAGGGTTCCGGGCAAGGACCTGACCGAGATGTACGAAAACACCCGGGGCGCGGGCTTCGGAAAGGAAGTGCGCCGGCGCATCATGATCGGCACCTATGTGCTGTCGGCCGGCTACTACGACGCCTACTACAAGAAGGCGCAGCAGGTGCGGGCGCTGATCGCGCGCGATTTCAAGCAGGCTTTCGACGTCTGCGACGTGCTGCTGACCCCGACGGCGCCGACCGCGGCCTTCGCGGCCGGTGACAAGATGGACGATCCGGTCACCATGTACCTGAACGACATGTTCACCATTCCCGCCTCGATGGCGGGTCTACCCGGCATCTCCGTGCCGGCCGGGCTCGACAAGGACGGCCTGCCCCTGGGGCTGCAGATCATCGGCCGTGCCTTCGACGAGGAGACGATGCTGCGGGCGGCGGCGGCGCTGGAAAAGGCCGCTGCGTTCAAGCAAAGGCCAACCGGGTATTGAGGTCTGCCGCCGCTGCGGTCGGTCATCCCGCCCGCAGCTTGTTCTCCAGGATGACCTTGCCCCAGACATCCTGCTCCTCCCTGATGAAGGCGGCAAAGTCGGCGGTCGACGGCAATGTGACCTCCATGTCGAACTGACCGACGAACTTGTCGGCGACGTCCTTGTCGCGCGCTGCCTTGGAGATGGCCGCGTGCATCTTGTCGATGATCGGTCCAGGTGTTCCGGCGGGCGCGTAGACGCCCCACCACGAGTATGAGGGCAGCGCCTTGACGCCCTGCTCGGCGAGCGTGGGCGTGCCCGGCGCAAGCTTGCTGCGACTGCCGCCGGTGACGCCGACAAGTTTCAGCTTTCCGCCTCTGACGTGCGGCATCATGTTCGCGAGGCTGGTGACGGAAAGGTCGGTCACGCCGGCCAGCGCATCCTGGTAGAGCGGCCCACCCCCTTTGTAGGGGATGTAGTTCATCTGGAAGCCGTTCTCCTTCTGCAGGAAGGCGATGAAGATCTGCGCGAGGCTGGAGCTGAGGGATCCGATGCTGATTTTCCCGGGTTCGGCCTTGGCTGCCCGTATGGCGTCGGCGAACGAGTTGTAGGGACGCGTCGGATAGGCTGCGATGCCCTGGGCACTGCGGCCGATCTGCGTTACCGGCGTCAGCTGGCTGTCCCGATACGGCAGCTTCTCGTTCAGCAGCGGATTGATGATGTGGTTGTCGAACACGAACAGCCACGTCTGGCCATCAGGTGGCGCATTGGCGGCAACCGCCGCACCGACAACCCCGCTGCCGCCCGGCTTGTTCTCGACGACGATGTTCCAGCCGGTCTGCTCGCTGACCTTGGCCTGGATGATGCGAGTGATCGGATCGACCGAGCCGCCGGGCGGGAAGGGCACGATGAACTTGATGGTGCCTTTCGGCCAGTCATCGGCGCGGACAAGGGAAGGGGCGGCTACGGATGCGGCAATGGAACCGGCCAGCACGGCGCGGCGACGCAACTTGGACATTTGCAAGCCTCCCGGACATGTCTTTCTTGTCCGGGAAGCCTATCTTTCGCTCCGCGATATGCAAGTAGTTTTGCAGAGCGAACCTTATCAATCGCCGCGGATGTTGTTGTCCTTGATCACCTTGAACCAGCGATCCTGCTCGCTCTTCTGGTAGGCGGCGAATTCCGCGGCCGAACTGGTCAAGATCTCCATGTTGAACTGGTCGATGAACTTCTGCGTCACGTCGGGCGAACGCACCGCCTTGGTGATCTCGGCATGCATGCGATCGACGATCGGCTGAGGCACGCCAGTCGGTGCGTAGACACCCCACCAGGAATAGGAAGGGAAGGCCTTGATGCCCTGCTCGGCGAGGGTCGGCGTGTCGGGCAGAGCGGGCGTGCGCTTCTCGCCGGTGACGGCGATCGGCCGGATCTTGTTGGCACGGATGTGCGGACTGAAGGAAGTGAGACTGGAGATGCCGATGTCGGTGACGCCGCCCAGCAGGTCCTGTACCAGCGGCCCGCCTCCCTTGTAGGGGATCAGGTTCATCTTGATCCCGTTCTCCTTGTTGATGAGTGTCGCCAGCACCAGGGCCTGGCTGCCGCCCAGCACGCCGAAACTGACCTTCTCCGGTCGCGCCTTGGCGTCGGCGGCCGCCTCGGCGAAGGTCTTGTATGGCCGGTCGGGATGGGCGGCGATGGCCTGCGGCGTGCGGCCGATCAGCATCACGTTCGTGAGGTCGGCGTCCTTGTAGGGCAGCGACGGTGCAAAGGCCGGGTTCAGGATGTGGCTGTCGAAGGTGATCATCCACGTCTGGCCGTCAGGCGGCGACTTGGCGGCAATGTTGGCGCCCACGACGCTGGCGCCGCCGGGCTTGTTTTCGATCACGACGTTCCAGCCCGTGTTCTCCGCGACCTTCGCCTGGATGATGCGCGCAACCGGGTCGGTCGACCCGCCCGGCGGAAAGGGCACGATGATCCTGATCGGCCCCTTGGGCCAGTCGCCCACATTCTGGGCCCTGACGATGGCGGGCGTACCGAGAGCTGCGGCGGTGCTACCCAGCAGCACGGAGCGACGGTGAAGTCTGAGCACTTGAAAAGCCTCCCTAGCCTGTTGTTGCAGGGAGCCTGCGGAAGCCGTGACAGCGCGCAAGCCTTCAGTTCAGCAGGGTTTCGCATGGTCGTTCCCGGCCGGGAGCGAACTTTTGCAAAGGCCGGCACGACCGGCTATCTAGCCGCCATGTCGCTCCTCAAAGGTGAAACCGGCGATTGGGAAATCGTCCTGGGACTGGAAGTTCACGCCCAGGTGATCTCCGACGCCAAGCTCTTCTCCGGCGCCCCGACGGCGTTCGGCGCCGATCCCAACACGCAGGTCTCCCTGGTCGATGCCGGCATGCCCGGCATGCTGCCGGTGATCAACGAGCGCTGCGTCGAGCAGGCGGTACGCACCGGGCTCGGCCTTAACGCCCGGATCAACTTGCGCTCGGTGTTCGACCGCAAGAACTACTTCTTTCCCGACCTGCCGGCGGGCTACCAGATCTCTCAGTACAAGGACCCGATCGTGGGCGAGGGCGAGATCGAGATAGATCTGCCCGACGGCAAGTCGCGCAAGGTCGGCATCGAGCGCCTGCATCTGGAGCAGGATGCAGGCAAGAGCCTGCATGACCAGCATCCCAGCCATACCTATGTCGACCTGAACCGGTCGGGCGTGGCGCTGATGGAGATCGTCAGCAAGCCGGACATGCGCTCGGCCGACGAGGCGGCGGCCTACCTTGCCAAGCTGCGCTCTATTGTACGCTATCTCGGCACCTGCGACGGCAACATGGACGAAGGTTCCATGCGCTGCGACGTCAATGTCTCGGTGCGCCGGCCGGGCGGCCCGCTGGGTACGCGCTGCGAGATCAAGAACGTGAACTCGATCCGGTTCGTCAAGCAGGCGATCGAGTACGAGGCGCGGCGCCAGGTCGAGGTCATCGAAGGTGGCGGCAAGATCGAGCAGGAGACGCGCCGGTTCGACTCGGGTCGCGGCGACACGCGGTCCATGCGTTCCAAGGAGGACGCGCACGACTATCGCTACTTCCCCGATCCCGATCTGCTGCCGCTGGTGCTCACCAAGGAGTACGTCGAGAAGATCCGTGGCACGCTCCCCGAGCTGCCCGATGCGCGGAAGAACCGCTACATGAAGGATTTCGGCCTGTCGCTCTACGACGCCGGCGTGCTGATCGCCGAGAAGGAAACGGCCGAGTACTTCGAGACTGTCGCCAATGGGCGCGACGCCAAGCAGGCGGCCAACTGGGTGACCGGAGACCTCTTCGGCATGCTGAACCGCCGGGGCGTCGCGATCGGCGAATCGCCGGTGACGGCGGCCAACCTCGGCAAGCTTCTCGATCTCATCGCCAATGGCACGATATCGGGCCGCATCGCCAAGGACCTGTTCGTCGCCATGGAGGAGACAGGCAAGGACCCGGCCGTGCTGGTCGAAGAGCGTGGCCTGAAGCAGGTCACTGACACCGGCGCCATCGAGGCGGCCATCAAAGCCGTGATCGACGCCAACCCCGGACAGGTGGCAGCCTACAAGGCCAAGCCGACCCTGTTCGGCTGGTTCGTCGGACAGGTCATGAAATCGACCGGCGGCAAGGCCAACCCGAAGGTGGTGAACGAGCTGCTGAAGAAAGCGCTCGACGCCTGATCCTGGACGCGTGACCTTCAGCGTGACGGCTCCGGTTGGGATCGGCCGGACTCATCATGCCCTGTGGGCCCGCCGCTCGGGGGCCGTTGCCGCGGAGAGATAGAAACCGCCTGCGCTGTGGCTTGGCCGCAGAGCAGGGGAGGACCAGGTCGATCGCGAATCGTATGTGCTAAGCTTCAAGTGGAAAAAGCGAGGAAGCGAAGCAATGACGGTCAAGCTCTATGCCATGACCTGCGGACGTCTTGTCGGCCGCTTGAAGGACATGATCGAGGGCGAGGACGGCCCGGTCGGCCTGCCGATCCCTTCCTATCTCATCGAGCATCCGAAAGGCCGTGCCCTGTTCGATACCGGCATGCACCCGCAGTGCCGGACCGATGCGGCCGGCCGCATGGGCGATCGCGTCGCGCGCATCTTCGGCTTCGAAGGCTATGGCCCGGAGGACGACATCAAGTCGCGACTGGAATCGATCGATCGCGATCCGGGCCGGGTCGACTATATCGTGAATTCGCATCTGCATTTCGACCATGCCGGCGGCAACGCCCTCGTGCCGAACGCTACAATGGTGGTGCAGGCGCGCGAATGGCAGGCGGCGCAGGATCCCGAGACGGCCGCCAAGGTGGGCTTCTTCCGCGCCGACTTCGATCATGGACATCCGGTGAAGCAGGTCGACGGCGAACACGACCTGTTCGGCGACGGCAGCGTCGTCTGCCTGCCGACCTACGGCCACACGCCGGGACATCAGTCGCTCAAGGTACGGACCGAGCGAGGCGAGATCGTGCTGACTGGCGACTCCTGCTATTTCTGCCGCACCCTGCGCGAGCGTCGGCTGCCTCGCTTCGTCTTCGACCGCGAGCAGATGCTGGCGTCGCTCGATCGGCTCGAGGCGCTGGAACGCGGCGGCGCTACGCTGTTCTTCGGCCATGATCCGGACTTCTGGAAGGGCGTGCCGCAGGCGCCTGTTCCGGCCTTCTGATCGGCAGGCGCCGCCTCCGACAGCCTTCAGTTCTGCGGCAGGAACTCGATCATGAGGCCGCCGGCGTGGTCGGGCGCGGTGAGCACGCGGTCGCCCTCGGCCAGGCCGAACGGAACGTTGTTGGCGCGCAGCAGCGCCTGCAGGGGACGGGCGCGCTCCACCGCGACCGTCACTCCCACGATCGCCGGCAGCCGCTCCGGCGCCATGACCTCGATGGCCTTGTACTCGAGCTGCCAGGCAGGAGGAGACCAGATCATCAGCTCGACGGCGCCCGTCTTGACCAGCACGCATCCGTCGAAGATCTCCTCCGTCGAGGCGCGCCAGGCATCCTCGAGTGCCTGCGCGAGCTTTGCGGGCTCTTCTGCCACGGCATGTACCGCCATCAGGGCGAGCGCCCCGTTGGGATGGACGATCCACTCCGGCTCCATGAAGGCCTCCGGCGTCAGGTGGCGCACGGGGAACCAGGATGGCGGGCCGCCCGTCTCTCCCACCACCGTGCCGGCATCGATCATGAATCCGTCTTCCGTCTCCCAGGCGTGGCTCCGCTCCTCGCCGTCGAGTTCGGCGACGTTCATCGCGAGGCTGAGGGATGGCGGATCGCCTTGCAGCAGCTCGATGTAGTTCGGAATGTCGTCGCCGTGCGGCTGGAAGCAGACGCAGCGCGGCTCGACGCCTTCGGGGGTGAGCGTGAAGCCGAGCTGCTGCAGCCGCGATGCCGTTGCATCGGGATCGCCAAGCGTCAGGGACAGGTGGTCGATATCGCGCGCCGAAATCTGCATGTCCGCTCATACAGTCTTACGCTACGCACACTCAAGTGCGATGGTGCGGCCGCCAATCACGGAGGATGAGGCATGTCGAAGTTGACGCTGTACGGCATCTGGCTCAGCGGCCCGACCTACAAGGCAGGCCTGGCGCTGTCGCTCATGGGGCAGCCCTTTGCCTACAAGCATGTGGATCTGCGATCCGGCGCGCACAAGCATCCGGACTTCCTGGCGATCAACCGGTTCGGCCAGGTGCCGGCGCTGGTCGACGGCGACCTGAAGCTCTGCCAGTCGGGATCGATCTTGCTCTATCTCGCCGACAAGTCCGGCAAGATGGGCGGCAGGACCGCCGAGGAGAAGGCGCGGGTACGGGAGTGGCTGTTCTGGGAATACGACCGGCTGGCGCCGAACATCTATCGCCCGCGTGCCATCAAGCGCGGCTTCATGAAGGCGGACGACAATGTGTACCAGCTCTACGCCGGGCTCGCGAACGACGCGCTGAAGGTGCTGGACGACGCGCTTGCCAAGTCGGCCTTCCTGGCCGGCGACGAGCCGACGGTGGCGGATGTCGGGGTCTATGGGGACGTCGCCTACGCCGGTGAGGCCGCCATCGATCTGGTTCCCTACCCCAACGTGCAGGCCTGGATGACCCGGATGGAGAAGCTTCCCGGCTTCCAGAAGTACGAGGACGTCCTGCCCAAGCAGGACGCGGCTTAGGCTTTCTGGCCTCAGGGCATCTCCGCCCAGCTTTCCTCGACCACGGCGCGGTCGAGGTCGCGGGTGATGAACACGAGGCGCGAGCGGCGGTCGCCGTCCGGCCAGCGGGCCAGGAGCGTGGGCGGATGAAAGGTGCGGTGGACGCCGTGCACCACCAGCGGGCGGCTCTCGCCCGCGATGTCGAGCACACCCTTCACGCGCAGCAGCCGGTCGCCCCATGAGGCGCGCACCGCCATCAGCCAGCGATTGAAACGGTCCCACTCCAGCGGCGTGTCGAAGGTGAGGCAGAAGGAGACGATGTGGTCGTCGTGCCGTGATCGGTCGTGGCGATGACGATCGTGCTCGCCGTGCGCCTCCGCATTCAGCCATGCCCGCACGCGATCGCTCTTGCCGGCGGGATCGAAGGGGCCGGCATCGAACAGCAGGGCCGGATCGATGTCGCCCTGCAGGACCTCGTAGAGCGGGGCGCCCGGGTTGAGGTCCTCGAGTCGGGCACGCAGGCGGGCGCTGGTCCCGGCATCGGCAATGTCGGTCTTGCTGATCAGCAGACGGTCGGCGACGGCGGCCTGCTTCGCCGCCTCCGGATGCTCGTCGAGTTGGCGGGCGCCGTTCAGCGCGTCGACCGTCGCGATCACGCTGTCGAGCCGGTAGTCGTGGCTGATCATCGGGTGGTTGAGCAGCAGTTGCAGGATCGGCGCTGGATCGGCGAGTCCCGTGGTTTCCAGCAGCACGCGATCGAATGGTGGCATCTCGGCACTGGCACGGCGGCGGGCGACCTCGCGCAAGGTACGGTCGAGGTCCCCCTGGATCGTGCAGCAGACGCAACCCGACTGCAGCAGGATCATGTCGCCTGCGACCGACTGCACGAAGAGATGGTCGAGGCCCACCTCGCCGAACTCGTTCACCAGGACGAGGCTGCCAGCCATGCGGCGGTCGCCGAGGACGCGGTTGAGCAGGGTGGTCTTGCCGCTGCCCAGGAAGCCCGTGATCAGGCTCACAGGTATGCGGGAAGGGGACTTGTCTTCGTCGAAAAGGCTCATGGACCGAGCGGTGTCACTTTGGTGATTGTTTCAACGTGGCGTTGTCGCGTGTCTTGACGCCGACAGGGGACGGCAGGACGCTTCTTTCGTCAATAATAAAGGAGGAAACGTCCAATGGATTCGAGATACCTGCAGGACAAGGAAGAACTCAAATCGACGAATATCGACGAGGACCGTCGCAATTTCCTCGCCGCGGGGCTGGTCGGCGGCGCCGTGGCGGCGACGGCGCTGGTCGCCGGGGCAGCCCATGCCCAGCAGGTGGCGCAGGCGCCTGCTCAGCCATGGTGGCCGCATCCCAAATGGGGCAAGGACGATCAGGCCGGCGCCTCCAACTGGATCACGCCCGCCAAGGTTCTCGATGCCGCCAAGCTGATCAAGGACGGCAAGATCTACCGCATCGGCCGCGTCTATGAGTCCGGCATGCCCAAGTTCGGGGAACGCGCTTTCACCTTGCGCATCCCGGGCAGCCCGACCGGCGGCCCATTCGGCAGCAACAAGCTGGTCTACAACGACGAGTTCCTCGCGACAGAGATCGGGCAGACCGGCACGCAGTTCGATGGGCTGGCCCATATCGGCATCCAGATGGGCAAGGACGGCGACAAGAACGAGATGCGCTACTACAACGGCGTGACGGGCCAGGAACTGGCTGGCTCCTACGGCATGCAGAAGCTCGGCATCGAGCATGTGAAGCCGTTCTTCACGCGCGGCCATCTGTTCGACGTGGAAGCCGTGAAGGGTGCGCCCATGGAAGCAGGGCAGGAGATCACCGTCGCCGATTTGCGGGCGGCCCTGCAGAAGCAGAACATGCAGGAAGCCGACATCAAGGAAGGCGATGCCGTGTTCTTCAATACCGGGTGGGGCAAGCTGTGGATGAAGAACAACGACAAGTTCAACAGCGGCGAGCCTGGCATCGGCCTGGAAGTGGCGAAATGGTGCGTCGACAAGGGGATCGCCCTGACAGGCGGTGATACCTGGGCGACGGAGGCCGTGCCCAATCCGGACAAGAACCTCGCCTTCCCCGTGCACGCCGAGCTGATCTGCAAGAACGGCATCTTCAACCACGAGAATCTCGACTTCACGGGGCTGATTGCCGACGGCAAGTACCAGTTCGCCTATATCTTCTCGCCGGCCCCCATCAAGGGAGCGACGGGATCGAACGGCGGGCCGATCGCGGTGACATGACTGCCTCGCAGACCACCTGAGCCGAAACGCCCTCGCATAGTCGAGGGCGTTTTGCTTTGATGCGGCAAATGCCGGGAGGAGATTCGATGTTGATGGTTCGTCTGGCCGCCGGCGCGGCGCTTGCCCTGACGATGGCGCTGCAGGCGTCGGCGCAGGGCATTCCCAGGGCGCAGTCGCCGGAGGAAGTGGGTTTCGTCTCGACGCGCCTGAAGCGCCTGTCCGATCGCATCGAGGAAGGGGTGAAGAACAACGAGTTGCCGGGCGCCGTGGTGCTGATCGCCCGCAACGGCAGGCTGGTGATGTTCGATTCCTTCGGCTGGCGCGACAAGGAAGCCAAGGTGCCGATGACCAACGACACCATTTTCCGCATCGCCTCCATGACCAAGCCGATCGTGAGCGTCGCCGCCATGATCCTGATGGAGGAAGGCAAGATCACCTTGGCCGACCCGGTATCGCGCTACATTCCAGCCTTCGCCGACACCAAGGTCGCCGTGCGCAAGAAGAAGGACGACGGAACGGTCGAGATCACGCCGGAGCCGCAGGTTCGGCCCATGACGATCCAGGACCTGTTGCGACACACCTCCGGCCTGACCTACGGCGCTGTCAGCGCCGATCCCATCAAGCAGTCCTACATCGACATGAAGGTCGCCGACCGCGGCCAGACGAACGCCGAAATGGCCGACAAGCTGGCGAAGCTCGCGCTGATGTATCAGCCGGGCACGACCTGGGAGTATTCCATGTCGACGGACGTGCTGGGCCGGGTCGTGGAAGTGGCGTCCGGCATGCCGCTCGACAAGTTCGTCGAGGAGCGCATCACCAAGCCGCTGAAGATGGGGGACACCGGCTTCGAAGTCGGCCCCGACAAGAAGGTGCGCGGCGCCCGGCCGATGAAGGAGGGACCGAAGGACCAGGTGCCCCCGATCCCCGAGGTCACGGCGAAGTTCACCTGGCGATCGGGCGGCGGCGGCATGGTCTCGACGGCCGCAGACTATGCGCGCTTCCTGCAGATGTTCGCCAATGGCGGACAGCTCGACGGCGTACGGATCATCTCGCGCAAGACCATCGACCTGATGACCGCCGATGCGCTGCCACCCGACGTGAAGATGGGCGCCGACATGTGGCGCTTCGAGGCACTCGAACCGAGTGCGCGGATGGGCCAGGGGTTCGGCCTGGGGTTCGCCATTCGCAACGAGCAGGGGCGCAATCCGTTACCCGGCTCGCCCAACGACTACTACTGGGGCGGCGCCTATGGCACCTACTTCTGGCACGATCCGCGGGAACGCCTGTACGTCGTATTCATGATGCAGTCGCCCGCGGCACGGCTGCGCTATCGATACCTGATGCGGGACCTGGTCTACCAGGCCCTGATCGGTAACTGACGACGGGAAACTGACATCATGGGGGATGCGCGTTCCCCTGCCGCTCCCTATATGGTCCGCTGACATGGCAAACGAAGATCCCCGCAATTGGATGTGGTCCGAGGCGCTGCAGATGCTGGCGCGCGCCGAACGGCTGCATCGTCAGGTGTTCCAGCCGCCGCCGTCGTCCCATCGTGGCGTGAGCTGGGAGCCGCCCACCGACGTCCTGGAGACACCGGACGCCGTCCTCGTCCTGGTCGCCCTGCCGGGCGTCGATCCCGACAAGATCGAACTGGCCATTCGCGACGGCGTGCTGATGCTCGCGGGCGCGCGCATCCTGCCGCAGGAGTTGCGCACCGCGATCATCCATCGCCTGGAGCTGCCGCAGGGCCGCTTCGAGCGGCGCATTCCGCTGCCCCCCGGCCGCTACGAGACGCCCAAGAGCGGCGTCGCCAACGGCTGCCTGATCATCCGCCTGCCCAAGGCGCCGCGGCCAAGGAGCGAGACGTGAGCCCGCCCGACAACAACACGACGGCCGCGCCCGGCCCGGGCGTCCGTTCGCCACTCGTGCTGCCGTCCGACGCCATGATCGTCGTGCCGGTGCGCAACACCGTGCTGTTCCCCGAGATCGTCTTTCCGATCACGCTGGGCCGTCCCTCGACCATCGCTGCCGCCCAGCAGGCGGTGCGCGAGCAGCGGCAGATCGTGATCGTGCTGCAGCGTCAGGCCGAGAAGGAAGACCCGCGGCAGGAGGACCTCTATCCGATCGGCACGGTGGCCAACATCGTGCGCTACATGACGAGCCCGGAAGGTGGGCATCACGTCATCTGCCAGGGCGTGCAGCGCTTCCGTTTCACGGAGTTCCTGGAAGGCTTTCCCTTCCTGATGGCGCGTGGCCTCCACCTGGCCGAGCCGACGGCGACAGGCCCCGAGGTCGAGGCGCGCTTTCTCGTCCTGCAGGAGCAGGTGCGGGAGGTGCTCGACCTGCTGCCGCGCGTGCCGCCGGAGCTGCGTCAGACGATCGAGGCGACCACCTCGCCCGGCATGATGGCCGACCTGGCCGCGACCTATCTCGACGCCACGCCGGCCGAGAAGCAGGACGTGCTGGAGACGCTCGACCTGATGCCCAGGCTCGACAAGGTGTCCGGCCTGCTGGCCCACCGGCTGGAGGTGCTGCGCCTGTCGGCCGAGATCGGCAGCAAGACCAAGGCCTCGCTGGAGGGCCGCCAGCGCGAGGCGTTGCTGCGCGAGCAGATGGCGGCGATCCAGAAGGAGCTGGGCGACGAGGGCTCCAACAAGCAGGAGCTGGCCGACCTGGACAAGGCGATCGGCGACGCGAAGATGCCGGCCGAGGTCGAGCAGGTCGCGCGCAAGGAGCTGCGCAGGCTGCAGCGCACGCCGGAGGCGGCGGGCGAATACAGCATGATCCGCACCTACCTCGACACGCTGCTCGAGCTGCCCTGGGCGCCGCCGGAACCCAAGGACATCGACATCGCCGAGGCGCGGCGCGTGCTTGACGCCGACCACTACGGGCTGGAGAAGATCAAGAAGCGCATCATCGAGTATCTCGCGGTGCGCAAGCTCGCGCCGGAGGGCAAGGCGCCGATCCTCTGCTTCGTGGGCCCGCCGGGCGTCGGCAAGACCTCGCTCGGCCAGTCGATCGCCCGCGCCATGGGCCGCAAGTTCACGCGCGTGAGCCTGGGCGGATTGCACGACGAGGCCGAGATCCGCGGCCATCGCCGGACCTATATCGGGGCCATGCCGGGCAACATCATCCAGGCGATCCGCAAGGTCGGCGCGCGCGACTGCGTCATGATGCTGGACGAGATCGACAAGATGGGCACCGGCATCCACGGCGACCCGTCTGCGGCGCTGCTCGAGGTGCTCGATCCGGAGCAGAATTCGACGTTCCGCGACAACTATCTCGACGTGCCGTTCGACCTCAGCCGCGTCGTGTTCATCACCACGGCGAACATGCTGGACACCATCCAGGGGCCGCTGCGCGACCGCATGGAGATCATCCCGCTGTCGGGGTACACCGCCGGCGAGAAGCTCGAGATCGCGCGCCGCTACCTGGTGCGCCGCCAGCTCGAAGCCAACGGCCTGAAGGCCGAGCAGGTCGAGCTCGACGATGGAGCGCTGCGGCGCATCATCGAGAGCTACACGCGGGAGGCCGGCGTGCGCAATCTCGAGCGCGAGATCGGCCGGGTGCTGCGCTCCGTCGCCGTCGAATTCGCGGAAGGCGCGACCGGGAAGAAGCATATCGGTCCTGACGACATCGAGCGGATCCTGGGGCCGGTGCGTTTCGAGAACGAGGTCGCCATGCGCTCCAGCGTGCCAGGCGTGGCGACGGGGCTTGCCTGGACGCCGGTCGGCGGCGACATCCTGTTCATCGAGGCGACACGCACGCCGGGGAACGGCAGGCTGCAGCTGACCGGTCAGCTGGGCGAGGTCATGCGCGAGAGCGCGCAGGCGGCGCTCAGCCTGGTGAAGAACATGGCGGTGACGCTGAAGATCGATCCCGCGACCTTCGAGAAGACGGACATCCATGTTCATGTCCCCGCCGGCGCAACGCCGAAGGACGGTCCGTCGGCCGGCGTGGCCATGTTCATGGCGCTCACATCGCTGCTCACGGGACGTGTCATCCGCAGTGATACCGCGATGACGGGCGAGATCAGCCTGCGCGGCCTGGTGCTGCCGGTCGGCGGTATCAAGGAGAAGGTCGTCGCTGCCGACGCCGCCGGCATCACCCGCGTGATGCTGCCGGCCCGCAACCGGCGCGACTTCGACGACATCCCCGACGAGGTGCGCAAGCGGCTCGAGTTCGTCTGGCTGGAGAAGGTCGAGGATGCCGTCGCGGCGGCATTGCAGTCGGCCGCCTGATCGTCAGTGGTGTACCGGATCCAAGAAGGGTATGCCGGGCGTCGCGACGTAGAAGATGACCACGCGGGTGGGTTCAGCGGCGCTGCGGTTGTAGCCCACCATCTCGACGTTGGCGGGCTCAACCAGCGCTTCGCCGGCCTTCACGGCGACCGGTGGCCGACCCTTCAGCTCAAGTGTGAAGGTCCCTTCCAGTACATAGACGGCGACGGGAAAGCGGTGCGTATGAGCGACTGTCCGATCACCGGGCCTGAAGGTTGCCGTCATGATGCGGACCGATTGATGCTCGCTTTGCGGCATGCCGCGCACGACCTCCTCCAGCACGAGCTCAGGCTTGGCAAATCCCGGCTGCTGGGCAGGAGCGGGAATGGTCCACGCAAGCCCACCTAGAGCGAGCAGGAACCACCTGTGTCGGTGCATGCGCTTCTCCGCTGTTGTGCGTGCCGACGGTACGACCGCATAGCCGGCCGCGGGAGCCGCAAAGTTGCGACTGCCGGCTGCAGAACTGCATAATTGCGGAATGTTCGATTGGGACGACCTCAAGTGCTTCCTGGGCATTGCCCGCCAAGGCAGCACCATTGCTGCCGCCAAGGTGCTGGGCACAAGTCAGTCGACGGTGCAGCGGCGGGTGGCGGTCCTCGAGCAAAATCTCGGTCGCAAGCTGGTCGCCCGCGATGCATCGGGCTACTGCTTGACCGAAGACGGCAAGCGGCTGCTACGTTGTGCCGAGCGCGTCGAGGAAGCGGCGCTGGAGTTCGAGCGGGAAGCTTTGGGCGCCGCCCGGGACGGGGAAGGGGTGATCCGCGTCACGTGCCCGGAGCCGATTGTCTTGCGCATCACGCAATCGAAGCTGCTCGACCGGTTCCACGCGCTGCATCCCGGCCTGCGGGTCGAGTTCGTCACGAGCGACCGCTACCTGGACCTTGCCAAAGGCGAGGCCGATGTTGCGCTGCGTTCGGGAGATACCGACGACGAGCTCGTGGGGCGCAAGGTCGCCGACTCCTTCTGGGCGGTCTACGCGAGCCGGTCATATTTGGAGAAACGGGAGGCCCCGCGATCGGTTGGCGAACTGGCTCGCCATCCGCTGGTCGCCTTTGACGGCACCATGACGAACCATCGCGCTTCCCGGTGGCTTTCAGAGGTGGCGCCCGCGGCGACGATCGCGGCGCGCAACAACAGCGTACTGGGCCTGGTATATGCGGTGAAGGCGGGTCTCGGGCTGGGCGCGCTGCCAACCGCGTTGGGTGATGCCGAGGAAGACCTGGTACGTGTGCTCGGCCCGATCCCGGAGCTGTCTCGCAGCTGGCGCCTGCTGGCCCATCCCGACCTCCGGCGCACGCCGCGCATCGATGCGTTCTTCAGTTTCATCCTGGCCGAACGCGAAGCCTTGAAGACGATCCTGACTGGCTAGCTGCCAACAGCGCGCCTGAGCGCCGCGCGCGCCAGCAGGCGCGTGGAATCGAGCGTCGGCAGCGGCGAATTGCCGTCGCCGATGATCAGCGGGATCTCCGTGCAGCCCAGCACCACGGCGTCGCAGCCCTGATCCTTCAGACGCCCAATCACTTGCGCAAAGTAGGCGACGGATTGGGGCCTGAAGACGCTCTGCACCAGCTCGTCCATGATGATGCGGTTGCATTCGTCGCGCTCTTCCACGCTCGGGCGAACGCAGTCGAGCCCGCGCGAGGCCAGCTTCTCGGGATAGACCTCGCTGTCCACCAGCCAGCGCGTGCCGGTCAGGCCGATGCGCCGCCAGCCATGGCCGGCAGCCTGGTCGGCCACCACCTCGGCAATATGCAACCAGGGGAGCGGCGAGCGCGGCAGAACATGGGGCAGAGCCTGATGGATGGTGTTGTCGGGGCAGATCAGGAAGTCGGCGCCGAGGCGGGCCAGCTTGTGTGCAGAGGCCAGCATGACCTCGCCGACACCAGCCCAGTCGCCGCGGTAGATGTGAGCCATGTAGTCGGCGAGGGAGGGCGTGTGCATGGACACTTCGGGATGGGCATGCGGACCCATCAGCGCGCCGCCCTCGACGCAGATCGTGCGGTAGCACAGCGACGCGCCCTCGGCCGAGCAGGCGACGATGCCGATGTGCTGAGCCATCGTCAGCGCTTCAGCCGCAGCCGGCCCATGAAGTCGCGCTTGCCCAGGGGCACGCCCTTCGCACGCAGGATGTCGTAGGCCGTCGTTGCGTGGAAATAGAAGTTCGGCAGCGAGAAGGACAGGAGAAAGCCTTCCGCCGTGAAGGGCAACTTGAGGTCGCGGAACTGGAAGATGACCTCGCCGCCCTCGAAGGTGTTGATCTCCTCGGGCGTGAATCGCTCCAGCACCTCGCGCGCATCGGCGACGGATTTCTGTACGTCGCCGAAGTGCTTGTGGTCCGTCGGACCGGGCGGCGAGAAGGTGCCAGCCTGCACGCCGCGTATGGCGCCCAGCGAATGGTGGATGGCGGCGTGCACCTGCAGGCGCAGCGGCCACATGTCGGGCGCCAGCTTCTCGTCGAGCACGGCGTCGGCATCGACATTGACATCCGCGAAGTGGGCCAGCGACTTGGTCAGGCAGGCCTCGAGACCACCGAGCACTTGCAGGTGGGTGGCGATGCTGAGGTCGTACAGCGAGACGGCCATGAGATCCTCCTTGGTAGGCGGCCCTCCTTAGCGGAAACGCTCATTTCCTCATAGGCCCATGAGGCTTCCGCGTGAGGGACGGGCAGGGGATCGTCTAGTCTCCGGCCGATTTCCCGGATTCCAGGAGACGTCCAATGATCGACCTTCACTACTGGCCGACGCCGAACGGCTGGAAGATCTCCATCATGCTCGAGGAATGCGGGCTGCCCTACAAGGTCGTCCCGGTGAACATCGGCACGGGTGAGCAGTTCAAGCCCGAGTTCCTGCGGATCAGCCCGAACAACCGCATGCCCGCCATCATCGATCACGAGCCGCCGGGCGGCGGCGGTCCGGTCTCGATCTTCGAATCGGGCGCCATCCTGCAGTACCTGGCGGAGAAGGCGGGCAAGTTCCTGCCGGCGGACCTGCGCGGCAAGTACGACGTCCTGCAGTGGCTGAACTGGCAGATGGGCGGGCTGGGACCGATGGCCGGCCAGGCGGCCCATTTCAACGTCTATGCGCCACAGTTCAATCCGCCCGAGAGTCTCGCCTACGGCCGCACGCGCTACCTCAACGAGGTGAACCGCCTGTTCGGCGTGCTGAACAAGCGGCTGGCCGACCGGCCATACGTTGCGGGCGACTACTCGATCGCCGACATGGCGATCTGGCCCTGGGTCGTGGGCTATCGGAACTTCGACCAGAAACTCGAGGACTTCGCCGATCTCAGGCGATGGTTCGAGACCGTCGGGCAGCGTCCCGCGGTGGCGAAAGGCCAGGCCGTCGGCGCCGAGCTGCGCCAGAAGCCGGGTGTGCAGACCGAGGAGCAGCGCAAGGTTCTGTTCGGCCAGACGGCGTCGGTGGTGCGCTGACGCCGCTCTTGACGCTCGCGGGGCGGACAACCACGTTCACCCTGCCCTCCGGACCGGGAGGGCAGGAGGCACCGTCATGCAATCGCAGGAACGCGAACTCATCATCGGCCTGTTCGGCCGCCTGCAGGCGTTCGAATCCCAGCCGCGGGACAGTGAGGCCGAGGCATTGATCCGGGAGCGCGTCCAGGCAC
>Ga0182792_1000646_pt1 | contig 31325 bp, 33 predicted proteins | sample Passage237B_FD_130497 | JGI IMG/M metagenome (GOLD analysis project Ga0182792, IMG submission 130497) | Cellulose adapted compost microbial communities from Newby Island Compost Facility, Milpitas, CA, USA - Passage2 37B (version 2) (version 2) ...
CATGACCGAGGGCAATTCGAGCACGATGCCGAAGCGGCAAGTCCTTTCGGACGCGATATGGGTATCGATTCCTCGCCTCTCAAGACGGAGAGCAGCCGGATTGCGCCGGGAGCCCAACAAAAAGGCCGGGACGCATCCCGGCCTGACTGCTGGTTTCGATGACGTGCTGGCCTACTCGGCCGCTTCGGGCGCCTGCGGCGCTTCGGTTGTTTCGCCCTGAGGTGCAGGGCTGGCAGCCTCGGCCTCGGGCCCGGAGAACTCGCCGCCCTGTTCGGGTCGGCTGCGCTGCGGCCGTGGCCGCCGGCGCCCGCGCCGACCGCCATCGTCGCCTTCCGCGCCGTTGTACGTCCCGCCGTTGCGCTCCCCGTTGGGACGCGGCTGCTCGGCGGAAGGCGATTGATAGCCCGGTTCGGAGGGCATGCCCTCGATCACCGGCTGCGGGCCGAAGCCGTGGGATTGATAAGCCGGTTGCTGCGGCTGCTCAGGCTGTCGCTGGGGGGCGTCGGCGCGCTCGCCGCTCTCCTCATCGATCTCGTCGAAATCGTCGATGCCATCGCGTTGCTGCTGTTGCTGCTGTTGCAGCTGCTGTTGCTGCGCCAGCGCGGCGGCGATGATCCGGTTGTAGTGCTCGGCGTGCTGGAGATAGTTCTCCGCCATGACCCTGTCGCCTGCGCTCATGGCGTCGCGGGCAAGCGCGGCATACTTTTCCGCCACCTGCTGGGCGGTGCCGCGGATTTTCACATCCGGGCCGTTGCTTTCGTAGCTGCGCGTCAGGGGGTTTGGTCCCTTGCGGTTGTTGTTCCCGCCACGTCCGCGCATGCGTCTGTTCTGTTGCTGAGGCCTCATCCGATTCTCTTCTCGGGACGTTGTAAATTCATGGAGACGAGGGTCACTGCCACGCGTCTCGCGGTGTTGTCGCGGCCCGTCGCACGGGGCACGGCCGCCTGTCGGTATTCATGTGCGGTCCATATGCTTGCCGGACGATCCCCACACGAAGCCGGGCGTCGCTCACGCAAGAGAGGCAGCTTGTTCAACGGGAACCGAATCGAAAACAGAACTGCCTGCTTCGTCTCATCCGGTTGCCGAAACGTAGCGGCATTGCCTACGCTTGCCAAGTTTTTTTTGCACCTGCATCAAGGAGGCCGCGAAGGCCTCATTCTGCTTTGAAAATCAATGCCCGGTCATGGCCGGCAAGGTCCTTTGCCGCTTCCACCACCGTGAAGCCGGCCCGCCCGAAAACGGCCGCGACCTGCTCGCGTTGACGGTATCCGATCTCGACCCCGATCAGGCCGACTGGCTCCAGATATCTGCCTGCTTCCGCGGCGATTGCGCGATACGCGCCAAGGCCGTCCTGCCCGCCATGAAGCGCTTTGTGTGGATCGTGAAGCCGCACTTCCGGCGGCAGCGAATCCATCTCCTGCGCATCAATATAGGGTGGGTTTGAGACGATTGCATGAAATTTTCCGTTAATCGCCGAAAACCAGTCGGAGACGATGCCTTCGAACCGGTCGGAGAGTCCGTGTCGGTGTGCGTTCTCGATTGCGGTAGCGACTGCGCCGGGATCGATGTCGGCGCCGACGGCCGTTGCTTCGGCCAGTTGTGAAAGCAACGCGAGTGCGATCGCTCCGGTTCCAGTGCCGAGGTCGAGAATGCGGCACCGGCCGTGTCGAGCGACGATTGCCCGCAGGTGCGGAATCATCCGATCGACCAGGATTTCGGTGTCGGGCCGCGGCTCCAGCGTCGCCGGGGAGAGCTTGAGGTCGAGGCCGTAAAACTCGCGCCGGCCCATGATGCGATGCACCGGCTCGCCCGCCGCGCGACGCTCGAGTGCCGCTTCCACGGCCTCCGCGATTTCGTCCGCAATCTCCCGATCCGGTCGCGCCAAGGCATCGGTACGGGTCGTCGTCGTGTAGTGCTCGACCAGCAGGCGGGCATCGAGCGCGGCACTCTCCACGCCCGCCGCCGCGAGCCGCACGCGTGCATTGCGAAGGAGTTCGCCGAGCTTCAACGATCTGACGGCGGCGTCCGCATGCCGCCTACCCCTCGCTCCCCGCCTCGCTCAGCAGCTTCGACTGATGGTCGGCTATCAGCGCGTCGATCACCTCGTCGAGTTCGCCCTCCATCACCCGGTCGAGCTTGTAGAGCGTCAGGTTGATGCGGTGGTCGGTGAGCCGTCCCTGCGGGAAGTTGTAGGTGCGGATGCGCTCCGACCGGTCGCCGGAGCCGACCTGCGACTTGCGCGACTCCGAACGCTCCTCGGCGAGCCGCTGCCGCTCCATGTCGTAGAGACGCGCGCGCAGGATCTGCATGGCGCGGGCCCGGTTCTGGTGCTGCGACTTCTCCGCCTGCGTGACCATGATGCCGGTCGGGATGTGCAGGATGCGCACCGCAGTCTCGGTCGTGTTGGCGTGCTGGCCGCCGGCGCTTGACGCACGCGTCGTGTCGATGCGGATGTCTTCGGGCCGGATGTCGATGTCGACCTCCGCCGCCTCCGGCAACACCGCCACCGTCGCCGCCGAGGTATGAATGCGGCCGCTGCCCTCCGTCACCGGCACGCGCTGCACGCGATGCACGCCCGATTCGAACTTGAGCCTGGCGAACACGCCCTTGCCGGAGACCATGGCGATGATCTCCTTGTAGCCGCCGACCTCGCCTTCGCTCGCCGACATGACTTCGACCTTCCAGCCCTGCGAGACGGCGTAGCGCTCGTACATGCGGAAGAGATCGCCGGCAAACAGCGCCGCTTCGTCGCCGCCCGTGCCGGCGCGGATCTCGAGGATCGCGTTCTTCTCGTCGGCTGCGTCCTTCGGAAGCAGCAGGATCTGCAGCCTGCGTTCGAGCTCCTCGATGCGCTCCTCGACGGCGGGGAGATCGGCCTCGGCGAGCTCGCGCATCTCCGCATCGGTCGAGCGGTCGGCAAGCATCGCCTCGAGGTCCGCCCGCTCCTTCTGCGCGGCCCTGAGCGCCTTGATCGCGCCCGCGATCTCCTGCAGCTCCGAATATTCGGAGGCGAGCTTGACGTATTCATCAGGCGCAGGCCCGGCCGCCATCCGCGCTTCGATCAGGTCGAAGCGCTTCAACATCTGGTCCATGCGTTCGGTGGGAAGCTGCATCATCGGCGCCCGAATCTCACAGCGGTATGTCGTGCTCGGCGGCGAACCGATCAAGCAGCGCGCGCACGTCCGTCTCCGCGCCCGTGCCGTTCAGCGCCCGCTCCATGCGCGCCTCGAGTTCGGCCACGGGCAGTTCGAGCAGCATCGCCTTGACCGGGCCGATTGCCGCGGGCGCCATCGAGATCGAGCGGTAGCCAAGCCCGATCAGCGCCATCGCCGAGATCGGCCGGCCGGCGAGCTCTCCGCACAACGTCACCGGCGTGTGGTGCTCGCGTCCCGCGTCGACGACTTTCTTCAGCGCGCGCAGGAACGGCACCGACAGCGGGTCGAACCGGTCTGAAATGCGGGCATTGCCGCGATCCGTCGCAGTCAGGAACTGGAACAGGTCGTTGGAGCCGACCGACACGAAATCGACCGCCTGCATCAGCTCCCCGAGCTGGAACAGGAGCGACGGAACCTCGACCATGGCGCCGAGCTTGAGCCGCGTCGGCAGGTCGTGGGCGAAGCGCGAGAGGTGCCGCACCTCTCGGTCGATCACCTCGCGCGCCTGCCTGATCTCGCGAATTTCGGTGACCATGGGCAGCATGAGCCGCAGCTCGCGCCCGCCCGCCGCCTTCAACAGTGCCCGCACCTGGGTGCGCAGCAGCGCCGGCCGGTCGAGCGTGAGGCGAATGGCGCGCCACCCCAGCGCCGGATTCTCCTCTGGCGTCGACTCCTTGAAATAGGGGAGCACCTTGTCGCCGCCGATGTCGATGGTGCGGAAGGTGACGGGCTTGTCGCCGGCTGCCCGCAGCACCTCGCGATAGAGGTTTTCCTGTTCTTCCGCGCGCGGGAACTGTGCCGCCACCATGAACTGCAGCTCGGTGCGGAACAGGCCGATTCCCGCTGCCCCCGATTCGGCAAGCTGCGGCAGGTCGACGAAAAGGCCGGCATTCATCAGAAGATCGACCGAGACGCCGTCCTTCGACAGACTGGGTTTGTCGCGCAGCTCGCGGTAGAGCTGCTGACGCCGCGCCCGGAACCGCACCTTTTCGGCATAGGCGGACTCGACGTCGGCCTGCGGTCTCAGATGGATACGCCCCTCTTCGCCGTCGACGATGACCGGATCGCCGTTTTCGGCCATCGACACCGCGCCCTTCACCTGGCCAGCGACGGGAATGCCCATCGCGCGCGCCACAATGACGACGTGGCTGGTCGGCGCACCGTCCTCCAGAACCAGGCCGCGAATTCGGTCGCGCGGGTAGTCGAGCAGTTCCGCCGCGCCCATCGAGCGTGCGACGATGATGGCGTCCTTGGGCAGCGTTTCGGCGAGTGTCTCCGGCCCGTGGCCGAGCAATTGCCGCAGCAGCCGGTTGGCGAGGTCGTCGAAGTCGCTCATCCGCTCCCGCAGGAACGGATCGGACATGTGCAGCATGCGCGCCCGCATGTCGCTCTGCACCTTTTCGACCGCGGCCTCCGCCGTCAGGCCGTTGCGGATCGCCTCCTGGAGCCGGCGCACCCAGCCGCGGTCGTTGGCGAACATGCGGTAGGCCTCGAGCACGGCGCGATGCTCGCCCTCCGCAGCGACCTCGCGACGTGACAGCATGTCGTCGATCGACAGCCTCAGCGAGCCGAGCGCCGATTCCAGCCGTTGCAGCTCGCGCTCGATGTCCTCGGCGAACAGGTTCTTGATGACGATGCGCGGCTCGTGCAGCACGACGTGACCCAGCCCCACGCCCTCGTTGAGCGGCAGGCCGCTGAACGTCGCCGGACGGCGGAGGTCGAGCTCGACGCCGGGTCGCACCAGCCGCGCGAGATTGCCGGTGGCAATCATCTCGGCGATCACCATGGCGATGGTTTCCAGCGCCTCGACTTCGTCTTCGCGGTAGTGGCGCATGGTGCGGTTCTGCACGACCAGCACGCCAAGCGTGCGGCCGGCGCGCAGAACCGGAACGCCAAGGAAGGAATGGTATATCTCCTCCCCCGTTTCGGGCAGATAGGCGAAGGCGGGATGCTGCTGCGCGTCCGACAGGTTGAGCGGACGCGCAGACGCCGCAATCGTGCCGACGAGGCCCTGCCCCAGCCGCAGTTGCGCCAGGTGCACGGCCTTGGGATTCAGGCCCTCGGTGGCGTAGAGTTCGAGCACGGAGTCGGCGCGCAGCACGTACAGCGAGCACACCTCCGCCACCATGTTCGAGGCAATCTCGCGCACGATGCGGTCGAGCCGCTCCTGCGGCTCGAGCGCGGCAGCCATGAGCTCCCGCAGCCGCCGAAGCAGCACCCTCGGTCCGCTGGTGCGCGTTTCGTTCATCTCAGGCCTGTCCGCACCTGGCTCCGGCGCCAATGGCAGTCGCCGCCGCACCGGCGGCTCACCCCCGGCCACGAAGTTCGGGATTCGTCCTGCTACTGCTTATCCAGACCGTAGACGGAATGCAAAGTGCGAACAGCGAGCTCCGCGTAGGGCCCGTCGATCAGGATCGATATCTTGATCTCGGAGGTCGTGATCGCGCGGATGTTGATGCCCTTGTCGGCCAACGCCTTGAACGCGGTCGCCGCGACTCCGGCGTGGCTGCGCATGCCGATGCCGATCACCGACACCTTGACCATGCCGGTCTCGTGCTGGACCACGTCGAAGCCGACGCTCTCCCGATTCTTCTCGAGCACCGCCAGCGCCTTGCCGACGTCGCCCGACGGCACCGTGAAGGTCATGTCGGTGGACCTGCCGTCCTCGGAGATGTTCTGGACGATCATGTCGACATTGATGTTGGCCTCGGCCAGCGGCCCGAATATGCCCGCCGCCACGCCTGGACGGTCGGCGACGCGGCGGAGCGATATCTGGGCTTCGTCCTTGGCGTAGGCGATCCCGGTGACGACTTGCTGTTCCACGATCTCATCCTCGTCGCAAATGAGGGTTCCGGGCGGGTTGTCAAAATCGCCCATGCCGGGCGCGTCCGGGTCCTCGAACGATGAGCGCACGAAGGTGCGCACCTTGTGCACCATCGCCAGCTCCACCGAGCGCACCTGCAGCACCTTGGCGCCGAGCGAGGCCATTTCCAGCATCTCCTCGAAGGAGACCCTGGCGAGCCGCCGCGCCTTCGGCTCGATCCGCGGGTCGGTCGTATAGACACCGTCCACATCGGTGTAGATGTCGCATCGATCCGCCTTCAGTGCGGCCGCAAGCGCTACCGCGGACGTGTCGGACCCACCGCGGCCGAGCGTCGCAATGCGCCCGTCGGGCCCGATCCCCTGGAAGCCGGTGACCACTGCAACCTGGCCCTGTTCGAACCGGCGCACGATCTCGGTGCCGTCAATGTCCATGATGCGCGCGGCACCATGCGCGTTGTCGGTGCTGACAGGTATCTGCCAGCCCTGCCAGGAGCGCGCGTTGACGCCGCTTGCCTGCAGCACCAGCGCCAGCAGGCCCGCACTCACCTGCTCGCCGGAGGCGACCACCGCGTCGTATTCGCGCGCATCGTAAATGTTGAAATTCGCGCCCTCGGCCTTCGCCGCCTCCTGCACCCAGGCGACCAGCTCGTTGGTCTTGCCGGCCATCGCGGAGACCACAACCGCGACCTCATGACCGGCCGCGACCTCGCGCCGGACATGGCGCGCGACATTGCGTATACGGGGAATGTCGGCGACGGAAGTCCCGCCGAACTTCATCACGATGCGCGCCATTGGGAGCGTCTGCCCTGTCTCGAAATATCCGGGCCTGGTGGAGGCGTTCGGCGCGCTCGGCCTTCGCGCGGAACGGCTGGCCTCATAGCCAAATCGCAAACGCTTCGCAAGCGAGGCCAGTGCCGGCGCGGCCATATGGCGCCTGCTTGGCAATTGCACTAGCATCCGCCACCATCAGGCCGCGAAGAAAGCATCCGAGGGGCCGACGGGAGGAGAGATGCGGATCGGCAAGGCACAGCCTGCCATCACGTCCATTTGCGAGGCGCGCGCGGACGCGATCGAGGTGCGCGGCCGCGACCTCGTGCGCGATCTGATGGGCAAGGTGACGTTCACCGACCACGTCCACCTGCTGCTGACCGGCCGCATGCCGACGGACGAGCAGCGCTTCTTCCTCGACCTGTTGCTGGTCGCCATATCCGAGCACGGTTTGGTGCCGACGGTGCAGGCGGCCCGCATGACGCTCGCCGCCGACCCGGGCTCACTGCAGGGCGCGCTCGCCGCTGGCATATTGGGCGCCGGACCGGTCATCCTCGGCACCGCCGAGCTTTGTGCAGACCTGCTCACCGACATCCGCGGCAGGATCGATGCTGGCGCGGAAGAAACCGCCGCCGTCAGCGACGCAATCAACGCCGTGCATTCCTCGGGCGGCAAGCTGCCGGGCTTCGGCCATCCGGTGCACAAGCCGGCCGATCCGCGCGCCGAGCGCATTCTCGAGCTGGCGAATGAGCGCGGCGTCGCAGGCCGCCACGTCGCGCTGTCGCTCGCGGTTCGGGATGCGGCAGCCCGGGCCTGGGGCCGGCCGCTGGTGATGAACGTCTCGATGCCGATTGCCGCCGTCCTGCTCGACCTCGACTTCGCGCCGTCGATGGTGAAGGCGATCCCCCTGCTCGCGCGCACCGCCAGCCTGCTCGCCCACCTTGCGGAGGAGCGCGAAAATCCGATCGGCTTTGCCATGGCCGCCGAAGGCGAGGCGGCCGTCACCTATGTGCGACGAGACGGCTGACATGTTCGACCGCGCTGCCGAGACGATCCCATGGAACGAGCAGCTTCGCATGGACGATGCCTCGTATCGCGAGCAGATCGCCTGGCTGTTCGCCCGCTCGACCTTCTACCAGGAGAAGCTGCGCAAGGCCGGCTTCGACACGCCGGAGGCCGTCGGCGGGCTGGAGGAGATCGCGAAGCTGCCCTTCACCGAAAAGAGCGGGATCCGGGCAAGCTGCACGCCGGACAATCCGATCGGGACGCATCTTTGCGTCGGCCGCGACGAACTGGTGCGCATCTATTCCACCAGCGGCACGACCGGCATGCCGAGCTACATTCCGTTGACGAGGCGCGATCTCGACAACTGGACCACCACTTCGGCGCGCAGCTATCTCGCCTCCGGCGTGCGGCCCGGAGAAACCATCGTCTCCACCTACAATGCGGGCCCATTCGTTGCGGGCGCGGCGCTGGGCGCGTTCGACAAGGCGGGGCTCTGCCACGTGCCGGTCGGCACCGGCAACACCGACCGACTGATGACGGCGATCCGCATGCTGAAACCAACCGCCGCGGTGCTGACGCCGTCCTATGCCTCCTACCTGATCGAGTGGGCCGCGGAGCGGAACTACGACCTGAAAGGTTCTTCGGTCCGCCGCGTGCTGGTCGCCGGCGAGCCGGGTGGCGGCGAGCCGGCGATGCGCGCGCGGCTGGAGGAAGGCTGGGCCGCCAGGGTCACCGAGGCGATGGGCATCGGCGACATCGGCGTCTCGCTGTGGGGCGAGTGCGAGCACCAGTGCGGCATGCATCTGGGCGGCCGCGGCTTCGTGCATGCCGAGTTGATCGACCCGGAAACCGGACAGACGATACCGATGGAGGACGGCGCGCGCGGCGAGCTGGTGCTGACGCACCTGCGCCACCAGGCTGCACCCCTGCTGCGCTTCCGCACCCGCGACCATGTGCAGGTCTGGACCTCGCCCTGTCGCTGCGGGCGCACCGCCCCGCGCGTGCGCTGCATCGGCCGCACCGACGACATGCTGATCGTGCGCGGCGTGAACATCTTCCCGACCGCGATCCGCGAGATCGTGGCGGAATTCCGCCCCACCGTAAGCGGCCTGATCCTGGTCAAGCCGTCGGCGCCCGGCGTCAAGCAGGAGCCGCCGCTGCCCATCGCCGTCGAACTGGAGAAGGGTGCCGCAGCAGCCGAGGGCCTCGCCGCGGCGATCGAGCGGCGCATTCGGGAAGCGCTGATCTTCACGCCGCGCGTCGAGCTGGTGCCTTTCGGCTCGCTCCAGCGCAGCGAATACAAGTCGAAGCTCGTCCAGCACTAGGGAGGATACGTGGATGACCATCCGCAAGCTGCAGTCGCAAGGCGTCCACCACATCACGCTGGTGGGCGCGGATCGGCAGACCTCGATCGACTTCTGGGAGGGCCTGCTCGGAATGCCCTTCGTCTTCGAGCAGCCCAATCTCGACAATCCGAAGGAGAGCCATCTCTACTTCGATCCCGGTGACGGGCGGCTTGTCACCGTCTTCACCAACGAGGAGCGCAAGCCGGACTCGCGGCGCACGCCGACGGAACCGGGCTGCGTGCACCACATCGCCTTTTCGGTTTCGCGTGTCACCTTCCTGCAGGCGGTCGAGCGCCTGAACGAGCGCGGTATCAAGAACACCGGACCAAAGGATCGCGGCTTCATGGACTCGATCTATTTCAACGACCCGCTGGGCCTGACGATCGAGCTTGCCTCCTATCGCTTCGAGCCGCCCGCTGGCTTTACCCATGCCGAGGTACTGTTCGAGGCACACAAGATTCGTGTGGCGCGCGGCGACTACAACATTGCCGAGATTCATCTCGCCGACGCCATCGAAATGCTCGTCGAGCGGTCGCGACAGAGCCTGTCGGAAGACCGCTTGCCGAAAAATCCGTACTGACATCGCCTTGCCTGAGGGAGGTTCAAAAATGGCGAAGAAAACTGCGGTGAAGAGTGCGAAGAAGCCGGCCGCCAAACCGGCAGCCAGGCCAGCTGGCGCAGCCAGGGTGGCAACGACCAAGGCGGCGGCAAAGGGCGCCGCCAAATCCAGGGTTGCCGCAAAGGCAGCGCCGAAGCAGCCCGCCAGGCCGGCCAGGAAGCCCGAGCTGCGGCTCAACGTCATCAAGCCGAGCGTCAATAACCTCTCCGTGCGCATTTTCGCGCGCGCGGCCAAGCTCAATTTCGAGGAACACGACGTCTTCGGTGCGACCCGCACCAAGGACTTCCTCAAGCGCAACCCCGCCCACCTGACTCCGATGCTGGAGGAAAAGGGCCTGCCCAAGGGCTCGATGTGGGAAAGCTGCGCGATCATGGCGTATCTTTCCAACAAGCACGGGCTGGAGCGCTTCTATCCCAAGGCGCCGGCCAGGCGCGCGATGATCGACAGCGCGATGTTCTACCTGATCGGCACGCTCTACCCCTATGTGGCGCGCGCCACTTACCCGTCACTGGGCTTCCCGCAATATCCCGGCGAGGTCGGCCACGCCGATCTCGAGCCGCACCACAAGACGGCCGCGCAAAAGGCGGCGATGGAGGCGATCGCCGAACCGCTCGAGGTGTTCCACACCTTCTACATGGACGGCAAGCCGTTCATCGGCGGCGCGCGCCCGTCGATCGCCGACATCCGGCTGGCGGCCACGCTCGAGTTCCTCGACGTGGTGGACTACAAGCTGCCGAAATGGGCCAGGGACTACATGGTCGCCATGGAGAAGGCGCTCGGCAAGGCCTATTCCGAGCCTGCCGCCGACGTGCGCGGCTACATCGCCTATGTGAAGTCGAAAGCAGCGGCCTGAACGTTCCGCCGTGGCGGCCGGGCCCCGGCCGCCACCACCTCCGCATTTCGGTCCGCGCCTTGACAAGGGGCGAAGCCCGCCCGACTTGATACCGGCCGCATGAAGCGGCCCGAGGAGGGACATTTGGCACAGGCCCGACGAACCACGATCGATACCGGCGAGGTCGAACGCTTCTCGGCCATGGCCGCGGACTGGTGGAACCCCAATGGCAAGCTCCGCCCGCTGCACAAGTTCAATCCCGTGCGGCTCGCCTACATCCGCGACCAGGTGGCCGGCCACTTCGGCCGCGATGCGCGCGCGCCGAAACCCTTCGAGGGGCTGCGCATCCTCGACATAGGCTGCGGCGGCGGCCTGCTTTGCGAGCCGATGGCCCGTCTGGGCGCCACCGTGGTCGGAGCAGATGCCTCGGAGACCAACATCGAGGTGGCGAAACTGCACGCCGCCGAAAGCGGCGTCGAGATCGACTACCGGGCCGCGACCGCCGAGGAACTGGCCGAGGCCGGCGAGACGTTCGACGTGATCCTCAACATGGAGGTTGTCGAGCACGTCGCCGATGTGGGTCTTTTCATAGCCAAGTGCGGCGAGATGCTCAGGCCGGACGGCATCATGTTCGTCGCCACCATCAACCGGACGCTGAAAGCGCTGGGCCTGGCCATCATCGGCGCCGAATACGTGCTGCGCTGGCTGCCGCGCGGCACCCACCAGTTCGGCAAGCTGGTCCGTCCCGAGGAACTGGAAGCCGCGCTCAACGCGGCCGGCATGGAGATCGTCGATCGCACCGGCGTGGTCTACAACCCGCTCGGCGACCGCTGGCAGCGCTCCAGGGACATGGACGTGAACTACATGGTCCTGGCGCGGAAGGTTGGAAAACCTTCATAGTCGGTAGGTGTGCTGGGGCTACCCGCGATGGCACGTCTAATCTTGCCTGCTTGAAATTGTACATACGTTTGTCCATAATTCCCACATGCGCGTCGCAGGCATCGAATGGGACGAAGGCAACTGGCCGAAATGCGGCGGACACGGTGTCAGCAGGGACGACATAGAATACGCGCTGCGGCGCATGACGTTTCGAATCCCTGACCCGAACCCGTCAGAAACGCGGTATCGAACAGCATCGCGGGCACCGAATGGGCGCCCTGTGTTCATCGTCTATACGCACCGGCAGCGAGACGGGCAAACTTGGCTGAGGCCAATTCAGCGCCCGCTACATGCATGCGAAAGAGGTGAAAGCATATGAAGAGATCGAAAAGGCAATGGCCAACCCTGCCGAGCGATGAGGCAGCGGAAGCCTTCGTCGGGCACGCCGACCTGTCCAGGTACGATTGGAGCGCCGCAGAACCCGTGCGCTACGAGTTTGAGGACAAGTCTGCGCGCGTGACGATGCGGATACCGCAGCGCCAGCTTGAAAGCATCAAGGCCGAGGCGGAGCGTCGCGGCATGAAGTATCAGCGCTTCATGCGCGAGCTTATGGAACGCGGGATGCGCTCGCTTTCGCGGTAGCGGCTCAGGCGTTGGTTCAGTTCCGGTCTTCCGGAAATTCCGGCAGTGGCATGAAGTCCACGCCGTCCTCGATCAGGCCCTTCGCCTCCTCGATCGAGGCTTCGCCGTAAATCCCGCGCGGCTCGATCTCGCCGAAATGGATCTTGCGCGCTTCCTCGGCGAACTTGTCGCCGACATAGTCGGCGTTCTCGCGCACCTTGCGCGCCATCTCGCGCAGCCTGTCCATCAGCTTGCGCTGCTCCTCGCTGACGGCGAGCGCCACCTTTTCCTTCTGCCTGCCGGTCGAGACGGCCGGGGCCATCAGCGCCTTCTCGACCTTGGACGAATTGCAGATCGGGCATGAGATGAAGCCGCGCTTCTTCTGCGTCTCGAAGTCGGCGCCATCGCGAAACCATCCGTCGAACTCGTGTTCGTGCTCGCAATGGAGCGAAAAGCGGATCATACGGCCTGCCTGTTCGGTTCGGCTTCTGTGGATACGGTGCGCACCTGGAAGTCGCGCGCGTTCCGCAGATTGGGAATCTTGCGCCGCGCCTCGGCGCACGCCCCCACGTCGATTTCGGCCAGCGCGACGGCCGGCTGGTCGTGATCGGCCTCCGCGACGATGCGACCCCACGGGTCGATCACCATCGAATGGCCAAACGTCTCGCGCCCGTCCTCGTGGCGGCCGCCCTGGGCGGCCGCGATCACCCATGCGCCATTCTCGATCGCCCGGGCCCGCAACAGAATGTGCCAGTGCGCCTCGCCGGTCTGGCGGGTGAAGGCTGCAGGTACGGTCAGTATCTGTGCGCCGGCCAGCGCCTGCGCGCGGAAAAGCTGGGGGAAGCGCAGGTCGTAGCAGACCGACAAGCCGACACTTGCAAAGGGAAGCTCTGCCACGACCGTCTCGCGGCCTGGTTCGTAGGTGGCCGATTCGCGCCAGCTTTCGCCCTTGTCGAGGTCTACGTCGAACATGTGGATCTTGTCGTAGGTTGCGATCTGTGCGCCGTCCGGTCCGAACAGGAAGGCGCGGTTCGCAACCTTGCCGTCCGGCCGCGCGATCGCCGTCGAGCCGACATGGACGTGGATGCGGAGCTCCTCCGCCAGCGCCGAAGCCTTCGCCGCCACCGGGTCATGCTCGGCCGGCCTGATCGCCGCGCGCAGCAACGCGCGGTCGCGCATCAGACAGCCGGTCATCTCCGGCGATTGCACGTAGACCGCGCCGGCCGCGGCCGCCTCGCGCACCAGCCGTTCGAACTGGGCGACGTTGCGGTCGACGTCCATGCCGGAGCGCATCTGCAGGGCGGCGACCTTGATCGGCATCAGCTGGCCTCCTGCACGCGGGCGACGCCCTCGAGCAGCCCGTCAAGCGCTCCACGCGCCTCGAGCGCATGCAGGTCGTCGGATCCGCCGACGTGCAGGTCGCCGATGAATATTTGTGGGAAGGTTGTCCGGCCGTTGGCGCGCTGGATCATCTCCTGCCGCAGCTCCGGCGAGAAGGAGGCGTCATGCTCGGTGAAGGCGATGCCCTTGCGCTGAAGTAGCCGCTTGGCCGCCGCGCAGTAGCCGCACATCATGCGAGTATATATCGTGACTTCCTTCATCGCGCTTTCCACGGCCAGACTCGTTCCGCCACCGGCTATATAGTATCCGGCTCGTCGGGCAGGAAGTCCCCGGGCTCCTCGCCCGGCAGCGCGCGAGCGAAGGTCAGCACGTCCACGTCAGCAGCCCCTGCCCGCTTCAGCGCCCTGGCGACAGCCGAGACCGTGGCACCGGTGGTGAAGACGTCGTCGACGACGAGTATGCGCCGGCCGCGCACCGCGATCTCCGCAGGCTCCGGCACACGGAAGGCGCCTCGGACGTTCACTTCTCTGGCTCTTGCGCTGAGACCGACCTGCTGCCGCGTCTTCCTGGCGCGCTCGACGGCGTCCACCGCCAGCGGCAGCCCTGCGAGCCTCGCAACGTGGCGCGCCAACTCGGCCGACTGGTTGAATCGCCGCCAGAAGAAGCGGCCCCGATGCAACGGCACCGGCACGACGAGCTGCGCGTCGCGCACGAGTTCGGCCCCGGCACGCACCATCCACCCGGCCATCCACGGCGCGAGGTCGGTGCGGTCGCGATACTTCAGGTTTTGCACGACCTGGCGCACGACGCCGCCATAGGCAACCGCGGAGCGTGCCCGGGCGAATGGAGGCGGATTGGCCATTGCTGCCGGCGACACCGCGCCCTCGCCCATGTCGTGTGTAAACGGCGTGCCCAGCACCTCGCACCATGGCCTCTCCAGGAAGCGCACCTTCGACCAGCAGGCGGGGCACAGCGTGCCTGGCGCCTCGACGATGTTGCGGCATCCGGGACAGACCGGCGGAAACAAGATCGCTGCGGCGTGGCCGAAGACGGCATCGACCGCACTCTTGATCGCCTCCATCGCCTGCCCCACCTCCGCTTGACTGCCCGCGCGGACCATAGCACGAGATTGCCGCCCCGCCGCAGCGGCGCCAAGTCCGACAGAGGCGACATGGAAACGATCTTCGACAGCGACCTGATCCGCCACCGGCGGCTGCGCGCGCTGCGCCAGGCCGAACCCGGCGCCGATTTCCTGATGCGCCGCGTCTGCGACGATCTCGCCCTGCGGCTTTCCGCGGTGGAACGGCGCTTCGACCGTGCAGCGGATCTGTTCTCGGGCAGCCCGCTGCCCGCCGCCGTCCTCGCCGACAGCGGCAAGGCGGCCACGGTGGTGCGCGTGGAAACCGACGAACGGCTGCTGGGCGGCGCTGACGGGGTTGTCGCGCCCCCGGAAGTGGTGCCGCTGGAAGCGGAAAGCCTCGACCTCGTCGTCTCGCTGATGGCGCTGCACGAAATCAACGATCTTCCCGGCCTGCTCGTCCAGGTGCGGCGCGCGCTGAGGCCCGACGGCCTTCTGCTGGCCGCCTTCCCCGGCGAAGGAACGCTGGCCGAACTGAAGGAGAGCCTGCTTGCCGCCGAAATCGAGCTGTCGGGCGGAGCCAGCCCGCGGGTCGCACCCTTCTCCGACATTCGCGCTGCCGGTGGCCTGTTGCAGCGCGCGGGCTTCGCCCTGCCCGTGACCGACGTTGAGCCGCTCACCGTGCGCTACGAAACAATGTTCCACCTGATGCGCGACCTGCGCGGCATGGGCGCGACCAGCACACTCGCAGCGCGCTCGCGTCGGCCGTCGACCAGGCGCCTCTTTTCGCGCGCAGCCGAGATTTATGCGGAGCGCTTCGCCGACCCGGACGGGCGAATCCGTGCCACCTTCTCGATTGTCTGGATGTCGGGCTGGGCGCCGCACGAATCCCAGCAGAAGCCACTCAGGCCCGGCAGCGCGCGAACGTCACTGGCGGACGCCCTCGCCCGGGCCGGAAACAAGGCTCGCGGGGAGAGCTGAGACCAGCTGGTCAGTGGCTCAGGGTCTGCTGCAGCTTGCTGGCATTGTTGGCAAACAGATATTCGAGCGAGTCGGTCGCCACGCCAATTCCGCCGACGATTGCCAGCGACAGCACCGCTACGATCAGCCCGTACTCGATCGTCGAGGCGCCGGAACTGTCCTTAGCGAGGCGTTTCAACATCGACCCTACCGTGGCCCGTCGAAGCCCATTATCGGGCCAATTTGTCAAGAAAGGTTAATGGCGGCGTCCCATCACCGGTTGTATCGGGTGGTTTCAGCAGTCGCCCGTCCGAATGCCGTTTGCCTGGATGATGCAGACCGCGTTCGGATCCGACTGCAGCACGCTGCGCCGGATCGTATACGTATTGCCGCGCTGCTGGATGGAGCCGGTCGCCATCGTGTCGAGCTGGGCCGACCCGCCCGCGAGAGCCAGCCTCGTCCGTTGCTCGACGAATGGAACGATCAGAAGTGCCAGCGCGATCGCACCCGAGCCGAACAGCAGCGCTATGCGCAGCGAGCCGAGCCCCCCGAGCACCGGATGGGTATCGCGACTGGGCGCGAAATCGTTCCAGTCGTCTTCCGGATACATGGCGAAGACTCCTCTAGACGGCGCGGGGCCGCAGTTCCGGTCAATCCGCCTCAATATGTCAGGGGGCAATAAACGTTTGATTAACGCAAACAGGCACCGTCACAAAAGGTCGATGAGGTGCGCGACCAGCGGAATGTCGGCTTCCGGCATGGGGTATTCGCGCAGGCGGTTGGGCCTCACCCATTTGATCGCCTGATGCTCGAGCGCCTGCGGCGTGCCCCAGAAGCGGCGGCAGACATAGAGCGGCATCAGCAGATGGAAGCTCTCGTAGGAATGGCTGGCGAAGGTGAGCGGCGCCAGGCACGCGGTCTTTGTCTCGATGCCGAGCTCTTCCGCCAGCTCGCGCACCACGGCCGCCTCCGGCGTTTCGCCCGGTTCCAGCTTGCCTCCCGGAAACTCCCACAGGCCGGCGAGCTGCTTGCCTTCGGGCCGCTGCGCGATCAGCACGCGCCCGTCGGCATCGACCAGAGCACAGGCCACCACCAGCACCAGGGGCTTTGTCGCCTCGCCCATGCTAGTCCCCGGGGGGCCGCCGGTAGTGATAGCGATAGGCCTCGCGAAAGCCGAGCGACCGGTAGAGCGCAAGCGCCGGTTCATTGTCCGCCTCGACCTGCAGCCAGGCGGTGCCGGCGCCGCGCAGTTTCGCCCACTTGAGCGCGGACTGAACGAGCCGACGGCCATGGCCCTTCCGCCGGCTCGCCCCGGCGGTGGCAATCTCGAAAAGGCCTGCCAGTTCCCCGTCACGCACACAGATACCGCTGGCGGCTGGCTCGCCCTGCGGTTCGACGACGAACAGCCCGACCTCCGGCTCGATCGAATTGATGATCTCCGACAGGCCGGGGCGCACGGACGGATCGGCGTCGTGAACCTGGATCGCCGCGGTGACGAAGCGGTTCATGTCCTTGAGCGGGATCTGGTCCATGATCCGGCCGACGGCGTCCTCGGTCAGCCGCATCGCCATGACCAGCGACTCGGAGAAGCGCGACCAGCCGGCGTCGTCGAAATACGCCTCCAGCGCCGGCCCCGCGAGCGGCGACATGCGGAACACCAGCGGCCTGCCATAGGCCTCGAACCGCCGAGCCGCGCGCACGATGCGTTCGTCAAGATTGCGCGTGTCGCCCGGGTCGAGCGGGTTGACCGAATTGAGCCGCTTGGCGGCATGACCGGCCGTCAGCCGGATCACCCACGTTCCGTCGTAGTGCACGGACGCGGCCGGCCAGGCACGGAAGCCGGCGGCCTCGAAGCGGCGGACGACTCCCAGCGGGGAGGTATTGAGCAATTCCGGCACCTGCCCGGTCAGCTCCGGTAGTCGCCATTGATGGCGACGTATTCCTTGGTCAGGTCGCATGTATAGACCGTTGCCCGGCCACGACCGATTCCAAGGTCGACCTTGATGCGTATGTCGTCGCGCTTCATGTAGGCTGAAGCCGCTTCCTCCGAATAGTCGGGATCGCGCTCACCCTCGAAGGCCAGCCTGTGGTCCCCGAACCAGATCGACAGGCGGTCCCGATCGGCCGGTTCGCCCGCCTTGCCGACCGCCATCACGACCCGCCCCCAGTTGGCATCCTCGCCGGCAACCGCCGTCTTGACCAGCGGCGAATTGGCGATCGAGAGCGCGATGCGCTTGGCCGAGCGGGCAGACTTCGCGCCCTCGACGTTTATTTCGACGAACTTCCTTGCGCCTTCGCCGTCCCGAACCACTTGCATCGCGAGCGACTTCAGCACCCGGTCGAGCGTGCGCTTGAACCCGGCAAGGCGCGCGTCCGTCACATCGGCAATGCGCGGCGCGCCGCGCCTGGCCGCCGCACCCGTCGCGAACAGCATCAGCGTGTCGCTGGTCGACGTGTCGCTGTCCACCGTGATCGCGTTGAAGGTCTTGCCCACACCCTTCGACAGCAGCGCCTGCAGGACGGGGGCCTCGATCGGCGCGTCGGTGACCACGAAGGACAGCATCGTCGCCATGTCCGGTGCGATCATGCCCGCGCCCTTGGCGATGCCGTTGATGGTCACCGGAACACCGCCGAGATCGACGCTCGCCGTCGCATATTTCGGGTAGGTGTCGGTGGTCATGATCGCTTTGCCGGCCTCGCCCCAGCGTTCCGGCTTCGCGTCCCTGGCCATGTCGGCAAGCAGGTGCGCGAAGCGGTTCGCGTCGAGCGGCTCACCGATGACGCCGGTCGAGGCCAGGAAAACCTCCGTCTCGCGGCAGCCGGCCGCCTTTGCTGCCGCCTTCGCCGTCATCGTGGTGGCCTCGCGGCCCTTCTTGCCGGTGAAGGCGTTGGCGTTGCCCGAATTGACGACCAGCGCTCGCGCCCTGCCCCCCGGGAGGTTGGCGCGGCAGAAATCGACCGGCGCCGAAGGACATTTTGAGCGGGTGAACACGCCGGCCGCCGCGGTGCCCTCGTCGAACACCATCAGAAGCAGGTCGGTGCGCCCCTTGTATTTGATGCCAGCCTCGGCGGTGGCGATGCGCACACCGTCGATTGCGGGCATTTTCGGGTAGGATTTCGGAGCGAGCGGCGAGATTGCGGACATCGGCGGCTTGGATACGGAAGAGCCTGTGATTCGCGACCCTTATTGCGCAGGTTCGTCCGGCTTGTCGATTGCCTCCACCGCCTTTGCCAGCTCGGGGTCGTCGATCTGCACATCGGCGCCTTCGCGCAATGCCGAAGCCTCAGTGAGATATTTCTCCCGCATCATGATCGAGCGAATCTGGTTGCGCACCTGCTCGAACGCAGGCGGCTGCTGCGGCCGCCTGTCGGTGACCAGGATCACGTGCCAGCCGAACTGGGTCTGCACCGGCTCCTTGGAATACTGGCCGACCTCGAGCGCCGACGCGGCCTGCTCGAATTCCGGCACCATGCGGCCCGGGCCGAAGAACCCGAGATCACCGCCCGAAGCGCCGGAGCCAGGATCCTGCGACTTCTCCTTGGCAATCGCCTGGAAGTCGGCGCCCTTGTCGAGATCAGCGATCACGGTTTCGGCCTCTTCCTTGGTCTTCACCAGGATGTGCGAGGCGCGGGTCTCGTTGGCCGGCGTCAGTGCAGCCACCTCCTTGTCGTAGCGGTCGCGCACCGTCTCGTCGGTGACGGCGCTCGCCACCTTGTCGTTGACGAACTCGCTGTGAAGGGCACGCAGCCGCAGGAACTCCATGCGCTGCTTGAATTCTGGCGTGTCGGCGACACCCTCCTTCTCTTCCTGCGCCGCCATCAACCGGATTTCGATCATGGCCGACAGCGCGGCTGCGCGCCGCTGGTCGGGCGGCAGCTGCGCGAACTGCGGATCGAGCTCTGCTTCGGCAAGCGCAAGTTCCCCTTCGGTGATCTGCTGGCCGTTGACGGTGGCGACCACCTTGTCATCCTGGGCGGCCGTCGGACCCGCAAGCAGCAGGGCCGCGACGAGCGCCGCGCCGGCGTGAACGGCCAACGTGCGGCCAAGGGAAACGGGCATGAAACGAACTCCGGTTTCAGTATCTCGGATGTGCTCCAGATCGGCCCGAATACGGCGGATTTGTGCGGGCCGAAGAGGTTTCCAGCGGCGTTGACATCGCGGGAGCCCCCTCTTATCTGTCCTTCGTCTTTGCGTCCACAACCCTTTTCGGGCGCTTTTTTCGACCGCTGGAGCCGTCGCGGCCTTCGCACGGACGACCACGCCGTCGGCAATCTTCGTTTCGAAAGGACCTTGGATGGTCAGCCTCGGCGCCCTAGCCCGCAAGATTTTCGGTTCCTCCAACGAACGGCGCGTGCGTTCGCTGATGCCCCATGTAAGCGCCATCAATGCGCTGGAGGCCGAGCTGCAGGTGCTCAGCAACGACCAGCTCAGGGCCCGCACCGACGAATTCCGCCAGCAGCTCGCCAATGGCGCCACGCTCGACAGCCTCATGGCACCGGCCTTTGCCACGGTACGCGAGGCCTCGCGCCGCGCGCTCGGGCTTCGCCCCTTCGACGTGCAGCTCATCGGCGGCATGGTGCTCCATCAGGGCGGCATCGCCGAGATGCGCACTGGCGAGGGAAAGACGCTGGTGGCAACCCTTCCGGTCTATCTCAATGCGCTCGAGGGCAAGGGCGTCCACGTCGTGACGGTCAACGACTACTTGGCCAGGCGCGACGCCGAATGGATGGGCAAGATCTACAATTTCCTCGGCCTCAGCGTGGGCGTGATCGTTCACGGCATGAGCGACGACGAGCGGCGCGCCGCCTATGCCTGCGACGTGACCTACGCGACGAACAACGAGCTCGGTTTCGACTACCTGCGCGACAACATGAAGTACGACCGCGCCCAGATGGTGCAGCGTGGTCACAATTACGCGATCGTCGACGAGGTCGATTCGATCCTGATCGACGAGGCGCGCACGCCGCTGATCATTTCCGGGCCGATCGAGGACAAGTCCGATCTCTACAACACGGTCGACGCGCTGATCCCGGAGCTCGAACCGTCCGACTACGAGGTGGACGAGAAGCAGCGCACGGCGACCTTTACGGAGGAAGGTACCGAGAAGATCGAGAACATGCTGCGCGAGCGGGGGCTGCTCAAGGGCGAGTCGCTCTACGACATCGAGAATGTTGCGATCGTCCACCACGTCAACAACGCGCTGAAGGCGCATCGCCTGTTCCAGAAGGACAAGGACTACATCGTCCGCAACGGCGAGATTGTCATCATCGACGAATTCACCGGTCGCATGATGCCCGGTCGCCGCTACTCCGAGGGTCTGCACCAGGCCCTTGAGGCCAAGGAGCACGTCGCGATCCAGCCGGAAAATCAGACCTACGCCTCGATCACGTTCCAGAACTACTTCCGCATGTACGCCAAGCTGGCGGGCATGACCGGTACGGCAGCGACGGAGGCCGAGGAGTTTGCCAACATCTACAACCTCGACGTGGTGGAGATCCCGACCAACCTGCCGGTGATCCGCATGGACGAGGACGACGAGGTCTACCGGACCGCGGAGGAGAAATACAAGGCGATCATCGCCGAGATCCGCGCCGCCCACGAGCGCGGCCAGCCGATCCTGGTCGGCACGGCCTCGATCGAGAAGTCGGAGTATCTGGCCGAGCGCCTGCGCCAGGCCGGCATCAAGCAGTTCCAGGTGCTCAACGCTCGCCACCACGAGCAGGAGGCGCAGATCGTCGCCCAGGCCGGCGTGCCGGGCGCCATCACGATCGCCACCAACATGGCCGGCCGCGGCACCGACATCCAGCTTGGCGGCAATCCCGAGATGCGCATCCAGCAGGAGCTGGGCGACATGCCGGAGGGCGAGGAGCGCAGGGCAAGGGAGAAGGCGATCCGCGAGGAGGTGCAGCGGCTCAAGCAGAAGGCGCTGGAAGCCGGCGGCCTCTACGTGCTCGCCACCGAGCGCCACGAGAGCCGGCGCATCGACAACCAGCTGCGCGGCCGCTCCGGTCGTCAGGGCGACCCTGGTCGGTCGAAATTCTACCTGTCGCTTCAGGACGACCTGATGCGCATCTTCGGCTCCGACCGCATGGATTCCATGCTGGGCAAGCTGGGCCTCAAGGAAGACGAGGCGATCATCCACCCGTGGATCAACAAGGCGCTCGAGAAGGCGCAGAAGAAGGTCGAGGCGCGCAACTTCGACATCCGCAAGAACCTGCTCAAGTTCGACGACGTGATGAATGACCAGCGCAAGGTCGTTTTCGAACAGCGGCTCGAGCTGATGGACGGCGAAAACCTGTCCGAGACCGTCGCCGAGATGCGCCACGAGGTGATCGAGGACCTCGTCGCTCGCCACATCCCCGAAAAGGCCTATGCCGAGCAGTGGGACGCCGACGGGCTCAAGGAGGCCGTCCGCACCCAGCTCAATCTCGACCTGCCGATCGAGGAATGGGTCAAGGAAGAAGGAATCGACGACGAGCACGTGCGCGAGCGCCTTTTCGAGGCAGCCGACAAGGCCGCGGCGGAGCGCGCCGAGCGCTTCGGGCCCGAGATCATGGCCTATGTCGAAAAGACGATCGTGCTGCAGACGCTCGACCATTTGTGGCGCGAGCACCTGGTCAATCTCGACCACCTGCGCTCGGTGATCGGCTTCCGCGGCTATGCCCAGCGCGATCCGCTCAACGAATACAAGGCCGAGGCGTTCGAGCTGTTCCAGGCCATGCTGGGCAACCTGCGCAATGCGGTGACCGCGCAGCTGATGCGCGTCGAACTCGTGCGCGAGGCCGCCGACACCCCGCCGCCGCAGGCGCCCGCCGTCCAGGGCCGGCATATCGATGCGACCACCGGCGAGAACGATTTCGGCGACGGCGATACCATGACGCTGGTGCGCGCAGAAACGGGCACGGTGCCGGACGAACAGCGCGATCCGAAAAACCCCGCGACCTGGGGCAAGGTCGGCCGCAACGAACCCTGTCCCTGCGGTTCCGGCAAGAAATACAAGCACTGCCACGGCGCATTCGCCTGAGGGGCGGCGGGCCGGCCGGATCAAGGCAAGCCAGGCAGCGCGCGTCGACTTGCCTGATCCGGGCGAGATTCACCTCTGATACTTGATGAACCCCCCGTATCGCGCGACCCGGTCGTAGAGCCGGCGCGCGGTGGCGTTGCCTTCCTGCGTCAGCCAGTAGACGTTGTTGGCGCCGAGCTCGTCGGCATGGCGATAGACCTGTTCGATCAGCGCCCGGCCGATGCCCTTGCCGCGCACGTCGGGGTCGGCGTAGAGGTCCTGGAGGTAGCAATTGTCGGCTATGGCCCAGCAGGTGCGGTGCACAATCGCATGCACCAGCCCGACCGGGCGCCCGTCGAGCGAGGCGATCCAGCCGCGCGGCTCATGCGGCCCGGGCGCGAACAGCCGCTCCCAGGTCGAGGCGTAGACCTCTTCCGGCAGCCTGGTCTCGTAGAAGTCGAGATAGGCGGTCCAGAGCCTGCGCCATTCGGCCTGGTCGGACTTCTCCAGCGGGCGGACGGTGACGGGCATGGCGGTTCCTCCTTGGGACCCTGCGCCTGGCGCATCGGCCCGGCCGTTTGAACTGCCAGTCGCGAGCCGTCTGTTGTTCCATCGGCCGGCGTCGCGCCGTCAGGCAAGCCCGCGCTTTTCCATCATCGCCTCGGGCGTGGGCATGCGGCCGCGGAAGGCCTTGTAGAGGTCTTCCGGATCGCGCGCCCCGCCGGCCGCGTAGATGTGGCGGCGCAGCTTTGCCGCCAGCTCCGGGTTGAAGACGTCGCCGGTTTCCTCGAAGGCCTTGAAGGCATCAGCGTCGAGCACTTCCGACCACATGTAGGAATAGTAGCCGGCCGAATAGCCGTCGCCGGCAAATACATGCCCGAAATGCGGCGTCCGGTGGCGCATGATGATTGCTTCGGGCATCTTCAGTTCCGCCAGCGTCTCGGCCTCGAACGCAAGCGGATCCTCCGGCGCCTCGGCGCGCGAATGGAAGGCCATGTCGACCAGCGCGGAGGCGGTGAACTCGACGGTGGCGAAGCCGGCGCCGAAGGTCTTTGCCGCCAGCACCTTGTCGATCAGCGCCTTCGGCATCGGCTCGCCGGTGCGGTAGTGGCGCGCATGCTTCTCCAGCACCTCCGGCACGGTCAGCCAGTGCTCGTAGAGCTGGGAGGGCAGCTCGACGAAGTCGCGACTGACCGATGTTCCGGAAGCCGACGGCCACACAGCCTCGGTCAGCATGCCGTGCAGCGCATGCCCGAATTCGTGGAACAGCGTGCGCGCGTCGTCCATCGACAACAGTGCCGGCTCGCCCCTGGGCGGCTTGGCGAAGTTCATGACGTTGTAGATCACCGGCCTCACCGTCTCGCCGCCCAGCCGATGGCCGGATTCGAGCGCGCTCATCCAGGCGCCGGAGCGCTTCGAGGATCGGTTGAAATAATCGGCGAGGAAGGTTGCGCGGTAGCTGCCGTCGGCATCGCGCACCTCGAAGACGCGCACGTCCGGGTGCCAGGTCGGCACGCCCTGGCGCTCCTCGAACCGCAGGCCGAACAGCCGGCCGGCGACATCGAAGCAGGCCGCGATGATGCGATCGAGCTGCAGGTAGGGCTTCAGTTCCGCCTCGTCGAAGGCGAACTTTTCGGCGCGCAGCTTCTCCTGGTAGTGGCGCCAATCCCATGCCGCGAAGGGATGGTTGGCGCCGGAGGCGGAAGCGATCCTTTCCAGCTCCGCCTGGTCTGCGGCCGCGCGCTCGCGCGCCTTCTCCCAGACCGGCGTCAGCAGCTCCATCACGGCGGCAGGCGTCTTCGCCATCGTGTTGTCGAGCTTGAGCGCGGCATAGCTCTCGTAGCCGAGCAGCCTGGCCTTCTCCGCTCGCAGGGCAAGCTCGCGCTTCACGATTTCGCGGTTGTCGGTATCGCCGGCCTGCTCACCGCGCGCGGCCCAGGCACGGAACGCCTGCTCGCGCAGGTCGCGGCGGGTCGAAAAGGTGAGGAACGGCTCGACGATCGAGCGCGACAGCGTGACGGCATATTTGCCGGGCTGGCCTCGCTCCTCGGCAGCACCCGCCATCGCGGCGACCAGGAAGTCGGGCAGGCCTGCGAGATCGTCGCCCCCCTCGAGGAACATCGCCCACGAGCTCTCGTCGGCGAGCACGTTCTGGCCGAACCGCGCGCCGAGCGAGGCGAGCTCCTCGTTGATCGCCGCCAGCCGCTTCTTGCCCGCCGCGTCGAGCTTTGCACCGGCGCGGACGAAGCCTTTCCAGGTCTCGTCCAGCACCCGGTCCGTCTCTGGATCGAGGCCGAGCGCGCCGCGCTTTGCATGCAGCGCGTCGATGCGCGCGAACAGCCTCTCGTTCATGCTGATCGCGGAGTAGTGGCGTGCGAGCTTCGGCGCCATCTCGCGCTCGAGCGCGCGGATCGCATCGTTGGTGTGGGCGCCGGCGCGCAGCCAGAAGATCGCCGACACACGGTCGAGCGCCTTGCCGGAAAGCTCCAGCGCGGCAAGCGTGTTCTCGATCGTCGGTTCTTGCGCATCGTTCGCGATCGCTTCGATCTCGGCCTCGTGTGTGGCAAGGGCAGCCTCGAAAACCGGGCCGAAATCCTCGTCCTTCAGCTGCGTGAAATCGGGCAGGCCGAGCGGTCCCGTCCAGTGCGTGAGCGGATGAGCGGCGAGATCGATGGCAGTCATTGCATCTCCGGAGAATTGCAGGGGGCGAAGGTCGAGGCCCCTGATGTAGGCACAAGGGCCGCGCCAGGCAACGCCTTGACGGGGTACCCCGGCAGGAGTAAGCGAAGCCACAATTAATAAGGTTTGCTTACAAATGACGCCCCGTCCCGAAACCGACACGTTCGGCTTCCTCGTGGCCGACGTGGCGAGGCTCATCCGCCAGGAATTCGACCGCCACATCAGCGAGGCCGGCCTCGGCATCACACCCGGCGAGGCGCGGGCGCTGTCGCATGCGGCGCGCGCGGGCACCGTGCGCCAGACGACGCTCGCCGAGCGGATGGGGGTCGAGGCGATGACGCTGTCTGGCTATCTCGACAGGCTCGAGGCACGAGGCCTCATCCGTCGCACGATCGATCCGACGGACCGCCGCGCCAAGCTCGTGCATCTGACCGACTCAGCCAACGACGTGCTCGCCCGCATCCGCGAAATCGCGCCGATGGCGCGGCAGCTTGCAGAGGCGACGATGTCGGCGGAGGAGTGGAACACGCTGCAGTCGCTGCTCAAGCGCGTCCGCGCCGGCCTCTGCCAGGGCCGCGAGGAGGCGAAGAAGGGCGCGGCCGCATGAACGTGCTGGGCCAACCCCCCGCTGCCGCGGCTCGTCCCGTCATGTCGGAGCGGCGCGCCAGTCTGATCTGCGCGCTGATCGTGATGATCGGCCCGATCTCGATGGCGCTCTACACACCGGCCATGCCGCGGCTTGTCGAGGCGTTCGGCACGACCGAGGCGATGGTGAAGCTGACGCTATCGCTCTATTTCGCCGGCTTTGCAGTCACGCAGATCGTCTGCGGTCCGCTGTCGGACGGCTTCGGGCGCAAGCCGGTGACCTTCGCCTTCATGGCCATTTACCTGGTTGCCAGCATCGCGGCGGTTTTCGCACCCACAATCGAAGTCCTGATCGCCGCCCGCTTCTTCCAGGGGGTCGGTGCCGCGGTCGGCACCACGGTGTCGCGAGCGCTGGTGAGGGACCTGTTCACTGGCGAGAGTTCGGCCCGGGTCATGAACCTGATCGGCTTGCTGATGGGGGCTGCACCCGCCTTGTCGCCGACGCTCGGCGGCCTCATGCTCACCTTTTTCGACTGGGAATCGATCTTCTACTTCATGGCCGTGGCCGCCGTTGTCGTGGTCGCAATCGTGCATTTCGCGATGGCCGAGACGGTATCGCCGGATCCCTCTCGCATTCGTCCGCGCGCGCTGGCGCGCTCCTACGCGACATTGCTGAAGGACCGCTACTTTCTGTTTTCCAGCGCGACGCTGGCGGGCACGATGGGAGCGCTCTACACGCTCGCCACGATCCTTCCGTTCGTGATGATGACGCGGGTAGGCTTGTCGGCCACCGAATTCGGCATCGCCATGCTGATGCAATCGGGCAGCTTCTTCGGAGGCTCGCTTGCCGTGCGCAGCCTGATGAAGCGCTATGGCGCCTTCCGCATCCTGCCCGCCGGTTTCATCTTCATCGTCATCGGCTGCGCCGCCCTCGCCACCCTGCCGCACTGGATCGGACCCAGCTTCGAGACGGTGATGATCCCGGTCGCGTTCTACGCTTTCGGCATCGCCTTCGTGTTCCCCGCCATGTCTACGGCATCGGTCGCGGCGTTCCCGCACATGGCGGGTGCGGCGTCGTCGATGGCGGGGTTCCTGCAAATGGGCGGCGGCCTCGTCGGCGGCATCGCGGCAGCGGTGATCACCGATCCGATCACCGCCGTATCGCTCGTCGTCCCGGTCATGGGTGCCATTTCCATCGCCAGCTATCTGCTGTGGCGGCGCGTACCCGAGCCTGCCCTTGCGCGCGTCGTGCTGCCGCGCGCAGGCGATGGCGTGTGAACGGGCTTTAGTCGAGTTCGGGGCGCACGAAATCCCCGGTGGCCCGGTCCATTACCCACAGTTCCCCCGTCGAGATGTCGAACCAGGCGCCGTAGAGCGTGAGCTTGCCTGCTTCCTCCAGTTCGCGCACCCAGGGAAAGGTGCGCAGATTGGCGATCGAATAGCGGATCGAGATTCGCTCCAGCGCCGTGTGTCGCTCGGCGTCGGTCATCAGCGTGTTTTCCGAGACTGCCTCGGCGGCCGGCGCCAGCAGGCGCATCCAGCGGCCGATGAAGTCGCTCGACGACAGCGGCTTGCCGGACGGGTTCAGGGCGGCCCGGATGCCGCCGCAGCGCCCGTGCCCCATCACCACGATGTTTTCGACCTTGAGGCTCTGGACGGCGAATTCGAGCGCCGAGGAGGTGCCATGGAACTGGGCGTCCGGCTCATAGGGCGGCACCATGTTGGCGATGTTGCGCAACACGAAGAGCTCGCCCGGCCCGGCGTCGAAGATGGTCTCGGGGGCTGCGCGCGAATCGCAGCAGGCGATCACCATCGTCTTCGGCGCCTGTCCCTCGCGGGCGAGCGAGCGGTAGCGTTCGGCGTCGTAGCGGCCCCGCTTGAAATTGCGGTAGCCGGCGATGAGGTCACTCGGAAGATCGGCCATGATTTGGCGATAGATCGAAACGAGCGCTATCGCAACGTCCGGTTTGCCTCCACGCGGGTGGCGCGACCCGGCGCCGCGCCCGCTGCCCGATAGCAGCACCGGCGGCTGGCCGCCCGGGTCTATGTCCTGGCACGCTCGATCGCTTCAACGATCATCCGGCGCGCCGTCGCCGCATCGTGCCAGCCGCCGACCTTCACCCACTTGCCCGGCTCGAGATCCTTGTAGTGTTCGAAGAAGTGCTCGATCTGCTTCAGCGTGATCTCCGGCAGGTCGGAGTATTCATGGACATGCGCATAGCGCAGCGTGAGGTGCGGCGAAGGCACGGCGATGACCTTCTCGTCCTGCCCGGCCTGGTCTTCCATGATCAGCACGCCGATCGGCCGCACATTGATCACGCAGCCGGGCACCAGCGCGCGGGTATTGCAGACCAGGACGTCGATCGGGTCGCCGTCGCCCGACAGCGTATGAGGCACGAAGCCGTAATTGCCGGGATAGGTCATCGGTGTGTAGAGGAAGCGGTCGACGACGAGCGTGCCGGCCTCCTTGTCCATTTCGTACTTGATCGGCTGGCCGCCGACCGGCACCTCGACGATGACGTTGACGTCTTCAGGCGGGTTCCTGCCGATGGCAATGGCTTCGATGCGCATGGCGTTCTTCCTGCCGCGAGCGGCTACGCGCTCACCTGCCGGCGGTGTCTCCGGGATTACTCTTGTTCAGTTCCAGACGAAGGCGACCTTGCGCAGGGCCTTGTTGTCGAACACCTCGACACCCTCTGCCAGGTCGCGGCCGCCCTGCCCGGCATAGAAGGAGATCGCGTTGGTGTTGTCCTCCAGCGCCCACACGACCAGGCCCTTCAGGCCATGCGCGCGTAGCTGCTTGCGCGCCGCCGCGAACAGTCGCGTGCCGAGGCCGATGCCCTGATATTCCGGCTTGAGATAGAGTTCGTAGATCTCGCCCTGCTGCGGAAGCTGGCGGGCGCGGTTGCGGCCGAGCGTGGCATAGCCCACGACGTCGCCGCCCATCTCGATCACAAGCACGTTGGCGGCGCGCCTGATCGCGTCCTTCCACCAGCGCGTGCCGCGGCGACCGACCATCCGGGTCAGCGCCTTGTGCGGGATGATGCCGGCATAGGCGCCGAGCCAGGCAGCGTGATGCACCCCGGCGATCGCGTCTGCGTCGCTGATGTCGGCCCGTCGGATGTCGATCTCGAGCGTTTTCATGCTGCCCACAGCATAGTCGCCGCTGAGCCTGCCGCGCAAGCACCACCAGCGCGCTGGGCCAACAGTCCTGCAAGGATAGTCAGATCTCGACGACGCGGTCGTCGAGTTCGTTGACGTCGCCCGCCTCGCGCGGGAATTCGGCGGCGAGCAACGCGCCTGCCGCTTCGATCGTCTTTTCCAGCCCGTCCCCGATCCGGCCCGCCGCTGCATGCGAAACGAGGTCGGCGATCATCGCATCCCACCGCTCCTGCGGCACCCGCGCATTGATGGCCGAATCCGCCAGGATCTCGGCATAGCGCTCGGCCGCCGACAGGAAGATCAGCACGCCCGTGCGCGCGGCGGTCGTGTGGATGTCGGTGGCCAGGAACTGCTTGACGGCGCTGCGGTGCGCGTTGCGGTAGCGCAGCGAACGCGGGACGAGATGGATGCGCAGGCGGGGAAACAGCACGATCACCGCCACCGCCGCGAGCAAGGCGAGCGCCTGCGCGGCGACGATCTGCCACGGCCGGAATGCGATCCAATAGGCGTCGGCGACCAAGACCGCGGCCATGGTCGCCGCGATCGTGGCAATCGACAGCATCAAGGCGGCGGCATGGAAATAGCTGTCGCTGGAACGCGCCACGACGCACACGATTTCGCCCGACGTGTTTCGTTCCGCCGCGCGGATCGCGGCCGCAAGCCGCGCATGTTCCTCGGGTGTGAGAAGCGGTCCGCGCATGTCACCAGCCCCCTGAGGCGCCGCCGCCACCTGACGAGCCGCCGCCTCCCGAAAATCCGCCGCTCGACGACGAGGACCAGCTCGATCCGCCGGAACCGCCGGAGCTGCTCCCGCTGAAGTCCCAGTCCATGCCCATCCAGCGGTAGCGCTTGGGCCCGATCTTGCGGCCGAAGCGCGGCACGAGCAGCGCCAGCATCATCGCGCCGCCGAAGATCGTGAACCAGAGGACGACGAAGGCGATCGGAAACAGGTTGCCCCAGTCGAAGCCCGGCTGGTTGCGCTCGGCGCGCGCCTCGAGTTCCGCCGCATTGCCTTCCAGCACCATGATGATGTCGTCCACCGCCTGCGCGATGCCGCCGGAGAAGTCGCCGGCGCGGAAGGCGGGTACCATCGTATTCTCGATGATCAGCTTGGCATGCAGGTCGGTGAGCGTGCCTTCGAGGCCGTAGCCGACCTCGATACGCATCCGGCGGTCGGCGAGCGCGACCAGCAGCAGCACGCCGTTGTTCTCGCCGGCCTGGCCGAGACCCCATTCGCGGAACAGGCGGTTGGCGTAGGGTTCGATCGCCTCGCCGCCGAGGCTCTCGATGGTGGCCACGACGATCTGGTCCGACGATCTCTGCTCGAATGCTTCGAGGCGCGCCGTCAGCGCGGCTTCGGTCTCCGCGTCGATGATGCCAGCGCTGTCGACCACCCTGCCAGTCAACGCCGGCATCGACTGCGCGAGCGCGGAGACACCGAAGACCAGCAGCAGGAGCGTCAGCACGGCGGCCATCGAACGGCCGCCCCATGCGCTCGCCCGCCGAGCGAACAGGCGAGCTTTCGGCTCGCTGCCCGTCTCTGTTTCGATCGCGGAGGTGGCCCGACTCGGCGGGCCGGACAACGAACGCCGGGCGCTCACGAGACCCGCCTCGTCAGCCGCCGTTGCCGAAATCCACCTTCGGCACCTCCATCTTGTCCTCGGCCACGGTAAAGGTGGCGAACGGTTCGGCGTCGGTGAACCAGAACTGCGCCCACAGCATCGAAGGCAAGGTCCTGAGCGAGGTGTTGTAGACGCGCACCGCCTCGATGTAGTCGCGCCGCGCGACCGCGATGCGGTTTTCGGTGCCCTCGAGCTGTGCCTGCAGCGCCAGGAAGTTCTGGTTCGCCTTGAGGTCGGGATAGTTCTCGACCACGGCCAGGAGCCGCGACAGTGCGCTGGTGAGCCCCGCCTGGCTTTCCTGGAAGGCCTTGAGCGCTTCAGGGTCGGAAAGGGCATCGGGCGAGACGGTCACCCGCGTCGCCTGGGCGCGCGCCTCGACCAGCGCCTCCAGCGTCTCGCGCTCGTGCGCGGCATAGGCCTTGACCGTCTCGACCAGGTTGGGGATCAGGTCGGCACGGCGCTGGTACTGGTTGAGCACCTCGCTCCAGGCGGCCTTGGCCCGCTCCTCGTTGGTCGGGATCGTGTTGAAGCCGCAGCCGGCAAGCAGCGGCAGAACGAAGGCGAGCAGCAGGGCTGGCACGAGCGGCGGCAGGCCCGGCCGGGCGGCGGCGTGGATCGACATTGGCTTTCCCCGAACGCTGGCGAACGCGCGCACAATACCCATATTCGGGGAGGCCGGGAAGGACGCCGATCGCGGCGGGAGAGGAGCCGGCGCGAGCATCCTGCATCAATGACGGTTCCGCGATCTGGCGCGCTCGCATCGCGTCGCCTGCCCTTTGTTGCGCGTGGCGCGCAGCCAGGGGATCGCCAGTTGCAAAGCCAACAGCTGGCGGGACGCCTGCAACA
>Ga0182792_1000648_pt1 | contig 31219 bp, 28 predicted proteins | sample Passage237B_FD_130497 | JGI IMG/M metagenome (GOLD analysis project Ga0182792, IMG submission 130497) | Cellulose adapted compost microbial communities from Newby Island Compost Facility, Milpitas, CA, USA - Passage2 37B (version 2) (version 2) ...
GGCCGGCCAGGCTGAGCCCGCCGATGCCGCCCTTGTCGTCGTACACGACGATGCTCTTCAGCACGTCGTCGACCTGCTCGAGCGGGACCGTCAGGCGCAGCCTGGCGTCGCCCTCGACGGACGCTTCGTACTCGAAATAGCCCAGCCCGCCGGACGACAGCATGACGCGCTTGAGCACGAGGTCCTGTGCGAAGGCGGAAACGGACATGGAGACCATCCCCAGCAAGGCGGCGACGAAGATCAGATGATGCATGAGCTCTCCCGGACAGTGCGCAAAGCCTGCGCGTGGAGTGTGACGCAAGCTGGGCGTCGCGGAGACCAAACTAGGTAAGCGCGTCCCGCAGCGCCTCGAACGGCAGCAGCACGCATTCGTGACGCGACTTGTGGTTCTGCACCGGCTTGAAGGCGTCGAACGGCTCGTGCGGCTCGCCCGCCTCCCGGCCGAGCGCCCGCTCGGCATCGTGCCGCAGCGCCTCTACGCCGGCCGCATCGCGGCCGACCGCGACCGCCGACAGCGCCGAGGCGGACGCCTGGCAGAGCAGGCAGCCGCGCACCTGATGCGCGAACTCCAGGATGCGCCCTTCTCCATCGAGCCTCACGTCCACGACCACGCGATCGCCGCATAGCGGATTGTCCCGCCGCGCCGATTTCGTCGGATCGGAAAGCTTGCCCGCTCCGGTCCTGGCCTTGGCCAGGGCGACGATGCGGTCCTGATAGAGCTGGTCCGTCATCGCAGGGTGCGCGCCGCGTGCTCGACGCCCGTCAGCAGCGCGTCGATGTCGGTCTTGTCGTTGTAGGGAGCGATCGAAACGCGCGTCGTCCCGTCCAGGTCGAAACGATCCATGAGGGGCTGCGCGCAGTGATGGCCCGCGCGCACCGCCACACCGAAGGAATCGAGTGTCTGGGCGACGTCGTGGGGATGCACGCCATCCAGCGTGAAGGACACGACGGGATAGCGGTTCTGCAGGCTCGCCGGTCCGAAGAGCTGCGCACCATCGATCTTCTGCAGGCCGCCCATCAACCGCTCGACCAGCGCCATCTCGTGCGCATGGGCGTCCGTCCAATCCAGCGCGCGCATCCATTTGCAGGCAGCGCCCAGCCCGATCGCCGGCCCGATCGGTGGCGTGCCAGCCTCGAAGCGGCGCGGCGGCGGCGCCCAGGTGGTCTCGGCTTTCGTCACACGCCCGATCATCGAGCCGCCACCGTGGAACGGCGGCATCGCCTCCAGCAGCTCGGCCCGTGCCCACAGCGCGCCAATGCCGTTCGGACCGTAGGCCTTGTGGCCGGCAAAGACGTAGAAATCGATGCCCAGGGCCGGCAAGTCTAGCGGGCCGTGCGGCGCACGCTGGGCGCCGTCGAGCATCACCTTGGCGCCGACCGTTCTCGCCAGGGTGACCACCGCCCTCACATCGACGAGCGATCCCGTGACGTTGGACACATGGGCCACCGAGACCAGCTTCGTGCGGGGCGTCAGCAGGCGCGGCAAGGCATCGAGGTCGATGCGGCCATCGACCGTCACCGGGGCGAAGTCGAGCTCGATGCCCGCACGCTGCCGCAGCATCTGCCAGGGCACGATGTTGGAATGGTGCTCCAACTCGGAGACCAGAATGCGGTCACCCGGCTTCAGCAGCGACCCGTAGGAATAGGCGACGAGATTGATGGCGGCGGTACAGCCGCCGGTGAACACCACCTCCATCTCGGGCACGCCGAGAAAGGCCGCCACTTCGGCCCGTGCATTCTCGTAGGCCTCCGTGGCGCGCTCGGCCAGCCGATGCACGCCGCGCAGCACATTGGCTCGGCCGGTCGTCTCGTAGACCCGTACCGCATCGAGCACGGCATCCGGCGTCTGTGCCGAGGCGCCGTTGTCGAGATAATGCACGGGCCGCCCGTCGACGACCACGGAGAGGATAGGAAATTGGCGGCGGACGGCCGCGACGTCGAAACTCATAGCGTGCTCCGCGCGCGCCAGGCGGCCAGCGCCTCCGGCGTGTCGATGTCCGTGACGGCGGCCTCTCCAGTCATCTCGACCTCGCACACCAGGTCGGCATGCTCGCCGATCAGGTGCTTGGCGCCTGAATCGCCCGAAAGCTTCGCTATCTCGGGGAAGAAGCGGCGGGCCCAGAGGACAGGGTTGCCACGCTTGCCGGCCACCGTCGGTACGCAAATCGAACGCCCTTCGACCGGATTGAATGCGGCGATCAGCCGATCGAGCAGTGGAGCGCCGATCCCCGGCATGTCGCCGAGTTGCACGATGGCGGCGTCGATCTCCTTGCCCAGCGCCGCAATGCCGGAGCGCACGGAAGTGCTGAGGCCGTCGGCGAAGTCAGGATTGGTCACGAACCTGAGGCGAGCATTCGCTGGAACGACCTTCTCGACGACGGATCGCACCTCATCTGCCATATGGCCCAGGACGACGACGACCTCGACCGCCTGAGATGCGAGCGCGGCCATCACGGCATGCGCGACCAGCGGCTGCCCGTGCGCCTCCGCGAGCAGCTTGTTGGGACCGCCCATGCGCGTCGAGCGGCCGGCGGCCAGGACCAGCGCCGCCACGCGCGGTGCCTGTTGCGGTCCCTCGCCTTCCGTGTCGCCCTCGTCGCGCGGCTGCGGCCTGCTGGCGATCTCCGCCAGCAGGCCACCCGCGCCCATGCGCACGATCTCCGCGCGTCCGACCGTCAATCCGGCCGCCAGGCGTTCCAGCACCATGTCGAAGCCGTTGTATTTGGGCGACTTGGCGCAGCCCGGCAGTCCCAGCACCGGCTTGCCGTCCAAGTCTGCCGTCAGCAACAGGTTGCCAGGATCGACCGGCATGCCGAAGTGCAGGACCTTGCCCCCGGCATCCTCGATGCCGGAGGGCACGACGTCGTGCCGATCCACGATGGCCGAGGCGCCGGCGATCAGGAACAGGTCGCATCCTTCCGCCTGGAGCTCCCTCAGGGCACCGGCGATGGCCGCCGGATCGTGGGCCACCCGGCGTTCGCCCACCAGGGCGCTGCCCAGCGACGTCAGCCGCTTCGTGGTCGTGCTCACGGCCTTGTCGAGGACCTTGTCCCGTGTCCCGGGCAGCCGGGTCTGCACCAGTCCGGTCCGCATCGTCCGGAACGGCGCCACGGAGACCAGCGGCCGGTTGGCCGACTGCGCGACCTCGATGGCACGGGCGACGGCGGTGCGCGGCGCCGCGTAGGGGATGATCTTGACCGTAGCCACCATCTGCCGCGGCTCGACGCGCGCGAAGGGCGGAAGGGTCGCGACGGTGACCGATTCGTCGAGCTCGTTCAGGGCATCGATGCGCTCCTGATCGATGACGGCAAGGCCGGCCTCGCGGGCGAAATGGTTGCAGCGGCCAGTGAACGGCGCGGTGATCTCGATGCCCTCGCCCGCCAGCACCTTGGCGACGCGCGCCGCCGCCTCGTCTTCGTGAACGTCGTCGGCATCGAGCCGTGCCGCGACGACGGTCTCGACTCCCGCTGCCTTGAGCTTCGCCACGTCGTCACCCGACAGGATGCGGCCCTTGGCGAAATTCACGCCGTTCGCGCGCCAGCTATGCGCCAGGATGGCGCCGGCGGCTTCGTCGATGGGAGTCTGGCCGAATCTCACGCCGCGGCCGCCTTCGGCGCGGCGAGCGCTTCCAGGCGCCGCGCCCGCACCTCGATGATCTGGCCCAGGATCGAGACCGCGATCTCGGCCGGCGATTTCGCGCCGATATTGAGTCCGACCGGGCCATGGATGCGGGCGAACTGCTCCTCGGTGATGCCGGCCTCGGCCAGCCGCTCCTTGCGCTTGGCGTGGGTGCGCTTGCTGCCCAGCGCACCGACGTAGAACACGTCCGATTTCAAGGCCGCCTCGAGCGCGGGATCGTCAAGCTTGGGATCGTGGGTCAGCGTGACGACGGCGGTCGACACGTCGAGACCCATCTTCTCGAAAGCTTCGTCGGCCCACTCCTGCACGACCTTGACGCCCGGGAAGCGGTTGGTCGTCGCCCATGCCCCGCGCGGATCAACGACGGTGACGTCGAAGTCGAGCATCGTCGCCATCGGTGCAAGTGCCTGCGCGATATGGACCGCGCCGACGATGATCAGGCGCGATGGAGGCACATAGACGTTCAGGAAGATGCGCTGACCGCCGACCTCCACCGTCTCGCTGCGGCCGATGCCCAGCGCACGCCGGGCTGCCGCGATCAGGCCTTCGTCCTTCGCCAGCTGGCCCTCGACATGGTCGCGGTAGATCAGCGTCTCGGCGCCGTCGCCAAGGCGCGTCGCCAGCACCAGGGCCCGACGATTACGGCGCGCATCCTGCAGTGCGGCGAGGGTCTCGGCCTTCATCGTCAGTTCACCTTCTCGACGAAGACCTGGACCTTGCCGCCGCAGGCGAGGCCGACATCCCACGCCTGTTCGTCCGTGACACCGAAATCGAGCAGCCGCGGCTTGCCGTCGGCGATGGACGCCAGGGCTTCCTTGACCACGGCGCCTTCGATGCAGCCGCCGGACACCGATCCGACCATCGCCCCGCTGTCGTCCACGCCGAGTTGGCTGCCGACGGGACGCGGCGAGGAACCCCACGTCGTGATCACGGTGGCGACCGCCACACCCTTGCCGGCAGCCTTCCACTTGCCGACCTGGTCCAGGACATCAAGCGCATCGCTCATGGTCTACTCCTTGCGTAGGTCCATCTGCCAGCCGGCCAGACGCTTGTCGGTGCCGGAAGTGGTCGTCCCGAGCGCCGCAATCAAACCAGCCAGGCTTTCCAGATTATGCACCGGCCGAAACTCGTCGACATGGGGCAGCATGGCCTTGTTTCCCTGAGATTTGGGCTCGTAGGCCCCGTATCGCAAGAGCGGGTTGAGCCAGATCAGCCGCGAGCACGACTTGTGCAGCCGTTCCATTTCTTCCGCGAGGCCGGCGGCGCCTTCCCGGTCCAGCCCGTCGGTGATCAGAAGCACCACGGCCCCCTGCCCCAGCACCCGACGCGACCACTTGTTGTTGAATTCGTGCAAGGTCTGCCCGATGCGCGTGCCGCCGGACCAGTCTTCGACCTGCGAAGACGCCTTCTGCAATGCGATGTCGACATCCTTGCTGCGCAGCGCCCGGGTGACGTTGTTGAGGCGCGTGCCGAAGGTGAAGCAGTAGACGCGATCGCGGTCGTTGGTGATGGCATGCATGAAATGCAGGAACATGCGCGTGTAGCGGGCCATCGAACCCGAGATGTCGCACAGGATCACCAGCGGCGGCGGCCGCAGGCGCCGTTCCTGGCGGCGCAGGTCGATCAGGCCCTCCGGACGCAGGGCGTGCCGCAGGGAGGCCCGGAAATCGATGCGCGCGCCGGTGCGCGACGGCCGGAAACGCCGCGTGCGCCGCTGCGGCACCGGCAGCCTCAGCCGCGCGATCGCCCGCAGCGCCTCGTCGATCTCCGCCTGCGACATCTGCTCGAAGTCGCGGTGCTGCAGCACCTCGCGATCGGACACGGTGAAGGTGGCCTCGATCTCGACTTCCGGCGGCTCGTCCTCGTTCCGGGGGGCCTCCCCCTGGCCGGGCTGAAGCGCTTCCTGCAGGCGCCGGCTGAGCTGCTTCTGCTGCTCCGGATCGGCGGGCAGGCCGACCTGCGGCAGCAGCATCTCCATCATCTTCTCGAGCAGGCGCGGGTTGCGCCAATAGACGTGGAAGGCCTGGTCGAAGATCTCGCGCTGGTCGCGCCGGTTCACGAACACCGAGTGCAGCGTCCAGTACAGGTCCTCACGCTTCCGCAGGCCCGCCGCCTCGACCGCCTCGATCGCCCGCAGCACCTGCCCCGGCCCCACCCGCAGCCCCGCTGTCCGCAACGTCCGCGCGAAGTGGACGATGTTGGTAGCGATCCTGCCAGGAGGCCGCTGTGGCGTGGCGGGCATATCAGGCAAGGCGTTCATCCGCAGTCGCCTTATGTCCCTCTCCCCCGCTAGGGGGAGAGGCTAGGAGAGGGGGAGTCGCACCATTGTTGATCGTGCGTAGGATCTCAGACCATGTTCCCTCTGGATTCTGCACGACCTCATTCGCAGCGAAGCGGACGATCCGCCAGCCGAGGCCTTCCATAAACGCCGTACGGCGCGCATCAGCCTCCTGCCTGTCACCATGCTGATGGGCGTCGATCTCGATAACGAGCCTTTTCGATACGCACGCGAAATCGGCGAAGTACGGGCCGATCGGATGCTGGCGCCGAAACTTGGCGCCCTGCAATCGATGCGCTCGTATCAGCTCCCAGCAGATCCGCTCTGCCCGGCTGGGGTCGCGCCTGAGGTCCCGTGCTCGCTCGCTCTTTCTACTCATGCCCCCTCTCCCAACCTCTCCCCCTAGCGGGGGAGAGGAGCTCGCCCCTACCCCAGCGGCTGGGCGGCGATGTCGGACTTCACCTTGCGCAGGATGTCAGCGGCCTCGGAGCCCTGCAGGCGCTGGATGTCGTCCTGGTACTTGAGCAGCACGCCCAGCGTGTCGTTGATGGTGCGGGGATCGAGGTCGAGCATGTCGAGTTCGGACAGGGCCGTGGCCCAGTCGATCGATTCCGCCACGCCCGGCGCCTTGAACAGGTCGAGCTTGCGCAGCTCCTGGACGAAGCCGACGACCTGCCGCGACAGGCGTTCGCTGGCCCCCGGCGCCTTGACCCTGAGGATGTCGAGCTCGCGCGCGAGGTCCGGATAGTCGACCCAATGGTAGAAACAGCGCCGCTTCAGCGCGTCGTGGATCTCGCGCGTGCGATTGGAGGTGATGATGACGATCGGCGTCTGCGCCGCCTTGATGGTGCCCAGTTCGGGGATCGTCACCTGGAAATCCGACAGGACCTCCAGCAGGTACGCCTCGAACGGCTCGTCCGTGCGATCCAGCTCGTCGATCAGGAGGATCGGCGCGCCCTCGGCATGCGGGCTGAGCGCCTCGAGCAGCGGCCGGCGGATCAGGAAGCGCTCGTCGAAGATGTCCGACGCGAGTTCGCTGCGGTCATGCACGCCCTGGGCTTCGGCCAGGCGGATCTCGATCATCTGCCGCGAGTAGTTCCACTCATACACCGCCGAGGCGACGTCGAGACCTTCGTAGCACTGCAGGCGGATCAGCGGACGCTTCAGCGTCGCCGACAGGACCTTGGCGATCTCCGTCTTGCCGACGCCGGCCTCCCCTTCGCAGAACAGTGGCCTGCCCAGCTTGAGCGCCAGGTAGAGCACGGTGGCAAGGCTGCGGTCGGCGATGTAGTCGCCGCCCTTCAGCAGGTCGAGGGTGGCGTCGATGGAAGCTGGTACGGAGGACATGCGTCACTGTAGCGGATGGGGAGGCCGCCCGGTATGGTGGGAATTGCCAGATAATTCAAGGATTTGGGGAGGACCGCCATGCAAGGAGAACAGTTTCGCGATCGCACGGCCGTCGTCACGGGCGGGGCGCGCGGCATCGGATTTGCCTGTGCCGCCAGGATCACCGCGGGCGGCGGCCGGGTGGCGCTGTGGGACCGCGACGTCGACCGCGCCCGCAAGTCGGCCGCGGAACTGTCCGCCGGCAAGCCGAACGGCGCCATCGCGGTAGAGGTCGACGTCACGTCGGAAGACTCGGTCGCCAAGGCGCTCGCTGCGACCGAGCAGCAGCTCGCGCCGCCGGACATCCTGGTCGCCAGCGCCGGTATCACCGGCCCCAACACCACGGTGGTGACGTATCCGGTCGATGCGTGGAAACAGGTCATCGACATCAACCTGACGGGCGTCTTCCTCTGCAACCGCGCCCTTGCCGGCGGCATGGCGGAACGCGGCTACGGCCGCATCGTGAACATCGCCTCCGTCGCCGGGAAGGAAGGCAACCCGAACGCCTCCGCCTACTCCGCGTCGAAGGCGGGCGTCATCGGCCTCACCAAGTCGCTCGGCAAGGAACTCGCGACGACCGGCGTGCTGGTGAACTGCGTGGCGCCGGCCGTGGTGAAGACCGAACTGTTCAGCCAGATGACGGAGCAGCACATACAGTACATGCTGTCCAAGATCCCGATGAACCGCTTCGGCGAGGTCGGAGAGGTCGCCGAGATGGTGGCATGGCTCGCATCCAGCCTGTGCACCTTCGCCACCGGCGCCACCTTCGACCTGTCCGGTGGACGTGCAACCTACTGATGAGCAGCGTACCGAGATGAGCCAACTGCACGAACTTACTCTCATCGAGCTTTCCGACGGCCTGGCCGCGAAGCGCTTTTCCTCACGCGACATCGTCGACGCCCTGCTGGCGCGCATCACCAAGGCGGACGGCAAGCTGCACAGCTTCACCGAGGTCTACGCGTCGGAAGCCTGGGCGCTGGCCGACGCCGCAGACACGGCACGCAGCGCCGGCTTTCCGTTGGGTCCCCTGCACGGCCTGCCCGTCGCCTACAAGGACCTGTGCGATATCAAGGGGCGTATCGGCACCGGCGGCTCGAAGATGTTCCAGAAGCGGGTCGGCAGCGAGACCTCCAACACCGTGGAGCGGCTGACGGCGGCCGGCATGGTGCCGATGGGCAAACTGCACATGGTCGAGTTCGCCTTCGGCGGCTGGGGCACCAACCCGTTGATGGGCGCTCCCTGGAACCCGTGGGACCTCGAGGTCCAGCGCGTCGCGGGCGGCTCGTCGAGCGGCACCGGCGTGGCCGTCGCGGCGCGGCTCGTCCCGGCCGGCATCGGCAGCGACACCGGCGGCTCGGTGCGCATCCCGTCGGCGTTCAACGGGCTGGTCGGCCTGAAGGTGACGTTCGGCCGGATCGGCCTGTCGGGCACCATCCTGCTGAGCTGGACCCTCGATTCGATCGGCCCGATGGCGCGCTGCGTCGAGGACTGCGCCCTGATGCTCAACGCCCTCGCCGCACCGGATCCGCGGGACGCGACCACGCTCGGCCAGCCGCTGGAGGATTTCACGCTGGCGACGCGGCCGGGATCGGTCGAAGGCATGCGCATCGCCCTGCCCGACGCCGGGCAGCTGCCGGACTTCATGCATGCCGACGTGACCCGCGCCTGGCAGGCCGCCGCGCGAACGTTCGAGAGTCTCGGCGCGATCGTCGAGGCCGTCCGGCTGCCGGACTGGTACTTCGACCTGTCGCGCCCGGCGGGCACGATCATCGCCTCCGAGGCATATGCCCTGCATCGCAGCTACATCGAGGACATGACCAAGGAGATCGGTCCTGGCGTCCGCATGCGCGCCCAGGCCGCCAAGAACCTGCCGACCGGCGCCTACGCCGAGGAACTCCGCGTGATGGAGCAGCGCCGGCGCGCCTTCTCGGAGTGGATGAAGCCGTATGACGGGCTGCTGCTGCCAACGATGGCCATTCCTGCCATACCGCTGTCGGAGGTCGACGAAGCCTCGCCCATACCCGGCTACCTGACCCGCCCCGCCAACTACCTCGGCCTGTGCAGCCTCGCCATGCCGTCGGGCCAGTCCGGCGGCCTGCCGATCGGCGTCCAGATCGTCGGGAAGTCCTATGCCGAACGTGACGTGCTGCGGCTGGGCAAGGCCTTCCAGGACGCCACCGACTTCCACCGGCGTGCCCCGGATCTTTCGGCGATCGGCCTTTAGGGACTGAGACATGTTGCGTGTCCTTCATCGGAAGATACGGACAGGCAGAGTATAACCGAATTAATTACCAAAGTCATGGTCTTTGGTAATTACTTCCGGGGCGTCGGCGCGCAACATTCCAACATTTTTGCGCTCCGTAGAGCGAGCCGGTCGCAGCGCATGCAATGCCTGCAACGGCTCTCGTTTCAATCGACAGCGATCATTCCGGCAGGCCCGAGTCCCCATAGAGAAAGTCCTGGCTGCGAGCGGCATCAGGTCCTGCCACGACCTTCGTTGCCGCGGCGGCACGGACCGCTTCGATGAGCGCATGCCGGGAGTCCCTGCCCGTAGCAGGTCCGATGGGCACCAGCCGCGCCACCGCTCGCCCATGACGGGTCAGGATGACCTCATCTCCCGCTTCCACTCGCTTCACGAGTTCGGTGAGCTGCGCCTTGGCGTCACTTACGGAGACATGCATTTCTACATTCTGGATCATCATATGGTCCAAAACGATGCCGCGCGCGCGATCTTGGACGTCATCACCGCTGCGGCATGCCTTGCGGCACCACTGTCTCGACGATCGACGCGTCCAGGGCTTCGTACGCGTGGTAGCCGATCGTCTCGTAGAGCTCGGCGCGGGTCTGCATCTCGCCCACCATGCTCTGCGTGCCGCCGTCCCTCTTCAGCGCGCGGTACAGGCGTTCCTGCGCCTTGTTGGCAACACGCAACGCCGATACCGGCCAGATCACCATGCGGTAGCCCATCGCCTCGAACTCGCCGGCCGTGAAGAACGGCGTGCGGCCGAACTCGGTCATGTTGGCGAGCAACGGCACGCCCGGCATCGCCTTGGCGAAGGCCCGGAACATCCCGGCGTCGGTCAGCGCCTCCGGGAAGATCGCATCGGCGCCGGCCTCGACGTAGAGCCGGGCCCTGGCGACCGCCCCTTCGATCCCTTCGCTCGCGGCCGCATCGGTGCGCGCGATGAGGAAGAGGTGGCGGCGTGCCCGCGCCGCGGCCGCCACCTTGGCGGCCATGTCACGCGGATCGGCCAGCCTCTTGTCGTTCAGGTGCCCGCATTTCTTGGGGAGAAGCTGATCCTCGATGTGCACGGCGGCCGCGCCCGCCTCCTCGAAGGCGCGCACCATGTGCATGACGTTCAGCGCCTCGCCATAGCCCGTGTCGCCGTCGACCAGCACGGGCAGGCCCCCGGCCCGCGCGACCTGCCGGATGAAGAAGCAGACCTCGTCCACCGTGATGACGCCGAGGTCAGGCAGCCCCATGGAGGCGGACATGGCGGCCCCCGACAGGTAGAGCGCGTCGAAGCCGGCCCGTTGCGCCTGCAGGGCTGCAAGGCCGTTGTGGGCCCCGGGCATCTGCAGAATGCCTGGCCGTGCCAGAAGCCCGCGGAAGCGCTCGCCGGCGGATCCCTTCGGCAGGTCGGAGGCGACGAGATAGGGCATGTCTTCCTCTCCCTCAGGCACCGGACCGCGGACGCGCCGCCTGCAGCGTGACGAGCAGCCCTGCCCCCACGATGAATGCGGTGCCCAGCCACGTGTAGAAATCGGGCACCTCGCCGAAGAGCAGATAGCCCACGATGACCGATCCGATCATCTGCGTATAGTTCAACGGCGCGATCAGATTGGCCGAGGCATAGGTCATGGCCTTGGCGACGCAGTAGTGGCCCAACCCGCCAAGGACTCCCAGCGAGAGCAGCAGCGCCCAGTCTCCCGCCGACGCCGGCGCGGTCCAGACGAAGGGCATCGCCGCGGTCAGCAGGATCGCCCCCAGCAGGACGCTGTAGAAGATCGACGTCGCCGGGTGGTCGGTACCGGCGAGCCGTCGGATGATGATCTGGTAGACGGCGTAGCAGATGGCGCTGCCGACGAGCAGCACCGAAGCCCACTGGAAGACCGCGCTGCCCGGCCGGATCACCACCAGCACGCCGGCGAAGCCCACGCAGACGGCGACGACCCGCTGCCAGGTGATGTGCTCGCCGAGCAGCGGCCAGGCGAGGAACACCACGAGCAGAGGCGCCACGAAGCTGATCGAGATCGCCTCGGCCACCCCGACGTACTTCACGGCGGAAAAGAAGAACAGCGTCGACAGCGACATCATCACCGAGCTCACGAATTGCAGGCCGATGCGTCGCGTGCGGAACAGGTCGAGCCCCATGCGCGGCGTGAAGACCAGCGCCACCAGCACGAGATGGACGCAGATGCGGAACCAGACGATCTGGACCGGGTCGTACGTCATCGCCAGGAGCTTCACGAGGCCGTTCATGACGGGGAACAGCGCGCAGGCGACGCACATATAGAGCACGCCCACCAACGGGCGGGAGGCCTTTGCCGGAACCGGTGACGCCGTCATGTCAATTCAGCGAAAGAAGCGGTCCAGCGCGCCCAGCAGCAGCGTGCCTGCGGTCGCTATGACGATGAGCGAGGCGGCGATGGTGGTGAAGCGGCCGATCTCCTGCGAGCGCCCTTCGGCGATGATCAGCCGATGCGCCATCATCGAGGCCACGCCGACCGCCGCCAGCGTGACCGCCATCCCGAAGGCGATGGCGATCACGCCGACCACCCCGGCCCAGATGACACCCATCGCAACCGACAGCAGGATCACCACCAGCGCTCCGGCACAGGGCGCTATGCCGGCCGCGGTCAGCATGAGCCAACCGGCGATGGTGCGCGGCCTGGTGTCATCGTCATGATGCCGCTCGTGGTCATGAATATGGTCGTGCTCATGGCCGTGATGATGCTCATGCAGCCGGCCGGTGAGACCCGCCCACAGCCGCCAGAGCCCGATGGCGAGGATCAGCACATAGGAGACGATCTCAACGTTGCGGACCTCGCGCAGCGTGCCCAGCAGGCCGACCGTCGCGAAGGCCTTCAGCCCCGCAGCCAGCAGAAGCGCGGCCAGCGTATGGGTGAAGGCGATCCAGGCGCCGGCCAGGATGCCTTCGATCCAGGCGCGGGGCCGCGTACCGTCGAGGAAGTAGGCGACGACGACCGCCTTGCCATGGCCCGGACCAAGCGTGTGAACCACCCCGTAGCCGAAACAGACCGTGACCAGCGTCCAGAGGGCCAGCGAGCCCGAACCGTCCCGGATGTCACCCAGCGTCAGGGAGAACGAATGCTGGATGCGCCGCTGGTATTCCGCCGACAGGCGGGCGAGATCGGTGACGCCGTCGCTGAAGACGAGCGCGCCCACGAGCACCACCAGGAAAAGCAGCCCCAACCAGAGCAGGGGCGATCGCAAGACAGTGATCTTCACGGAAGCTGGCACGTCACGACGTCGGCGAACACGGGGTAGCCGCGGATGAACTCGGCCTTGTGGCTGGGGTGCTTGGCCAGCGCGCAGCCGGACGGGACCGATTTCTTGTCGACCTCGATGCGGATGAAGTCGTCTGGATCGTAAGTCGTGACCGATACGACCTTGCTGGGCTGGGGCAGCTCGAAGCGCATGACGTAGACGAGATTGCGCGGGCCCTTCTTGCGCGGACCGGGCGGGCCACTGGCGCGCTTGTTCGCCGGCATCTGCATCTGCGGACTGTCTCCTGCCGAGCGGTCCCAGTCCGGCAGCGTGAAGCTCGCCGGATCGTCGATCCGCGCCGTGAAGGCCGGCCGCTTGGGCGGTCTCAGATCCTTGCCGCCGAGATTGAGCCAGGTCAGGTAGCCGACCGTCTTCAGCTCCGGCATCATGTCGTCATTCAGCAGCTTGATCTCGTGCGCCGAGAACTTGCCGTTATGGTCCTCGTCTATCAGGGGGATCTCGATCTCGCTCGAGAACGGATCGAAGCGCCATTCGATCTCGACGTGGGTGTATTTCCCGTCCTTGACGACGGGACGCACGAGCTGCTGGACCCAGAGGTGCGGATGCGCCTGCGCGGCGATCGGCACGAGCACCGCGGCCAGTGCGAGCGGCCAGCGCAGCAGACGTTTCACGCGGCTCATGCGGTTTCCTTCGGAACAGGCCGCGGCCGCCCATCGTCGTCGATGGCGACGAACACGAAGGTGCCGTGGGTCACGCGCCGGTCGGTGTCCTCCAGGCGGCGCTGGACGACCGTTTCCAGGTCGATGGTGATCGACGTCCGGCCGACCTGGGTCACCTCGCCATAGATCGAGACCATATCGCCGACCTTGATCGGTTCGACGAAGGTCATCGCCGTGATGGCGACCGTGGCCACCCTGCCCTTGGCAATGCGGGCGGCGAGCGCGCCTCCGGCGACGTCCATCTGCGACAGCACCCAGCCGCCAAAAATGTCGCCGTTCCCGTTCATGTCGGAGGGATGCGGCACGGTCCTGACGATCGGATCGCGGCGGCTGTCGGCCATGGGCTCTCTATCTGAAGGTCCCGCCCTCCCGCCGGGTCGCCGGGCCAGGATGACAAGGAGTGGTTGATTTGGCGGCGTTTTCCTACCATACCCATGCCGTACCGGCCACTTGGCGACCCCCTCGCCCGGCCGAGGCAGACAAGAAGCAGCATGGCGAAGAACGGCGATCTGTTCGAACGGTCGGGCGCTAAGCGCGCCGGGACCCGCGATACTTCCTACACGGCCCGTGACATCGAGGTGCTCGAAGGCCTGGAGCCTGTCCGCAAGCGCCCGGGCATGTATATCGGCGGCACCGACGAGCGAGCCATGCACCATCTCGTCGCCGAGGTGCTGGACAACGCCATGGACGAGGCCGTGGCCGGCCACGCCGATACCATCTACCTCGAGCTGCGCGAGGGCAACAGCGTGACGGTGCGCGACAACGGCCGCGGCATCCCGATCGACCCTCATCCCAAGTTCAAGAACAAGTCGGCGCTCGAGGTCATCCTCACGACGCTGCATTCCGGCGGCAAGTTCGACAACAAGGTCTACGCCACGTCGGGTGGCCTGCACGGCGTGGGCGTGTCGGTCGTGAATGCGCTCTCCGACGACATGGTCGTCGAGGTGGCGCGCGACCGGCAGGCCTGGACGCAGAGCTTCTCGCGCGGCCTGCCGACCGGCAAGCTCAAGTCGGCCGGGCCCGCCCCGAACCGTCGCGGGACGACGGTGACCTTCCATCCCGATCCGCAGATCTTCGGCAAGCAGGTCTTCTCCGCCGAGCGCCTCTATCGCATGGCGCGTTCCAAGGCATATCTGTTCCGCGGCGTCGAAATCCGCTGGAGGTGCGATGCCGCCATGCTGCCCAAGGGCGGCGGCGTTCCCGAGGAAGAATCGTTCCACTTCCCCGGCGGCCTCAAGGATTTCGTGACGTCGGAGATCGGAACGCGCGCCACCATCGTGCCGCAGCCTTTCGCCGGCGAGGCCAGGAGCGAGACCAACGGCAGCGCGGGCGGCAAGGTCGAATGGGCCGTCTGGTGGCCCGCCGACGAGGAAGGGTTCGTCCGCTCCTACTGCAACACCGTCCCGACGGCGGAGGGCGGCACGCATGAATCCGGCTTCCGCAGCGCTCTGGTGCGCGGCCTCAAGCGCTATGCCGAGCTGACGGGCAACCGCAAGGGCTCGATCATCACGGCGGACGACGTGATCGACGGGGCCGCGGCCCTGGTGTCGGTGTTCATCGAGCAGCCGCAGTTCCAGGGGCAGACCAAGGAGAAGCTCGTCAGCGTCGAGGCCACCAAGCTGGTCGAGACGATCGTGGGCGACAACTTCGAGCACTGGCTCACGGGCGACAAGGAAGCGGCCAACGTCCTGCTGGAACATGTCGTCACCAAGGCGGAGGAACGCGTCCGGCGCAGGCAGGACCGCGAGCAGCAGCGCAAGACGGCGACCCGCAAGCTTCGCCTGCCGGGCAAGCTTGCCGATTGCAGCAACACGGCCGCCGAAGGGACCGAGATATTCCTGGTCGAGGGCGATTCGGCCGGCGGCTCGGCGAAGGCGGCGCGCAACCGCGAGACGCAGGCGATCCTGCCGCTGCGCGGCAAGATCCTCAACGTGGCGAGCGCCAGCGCCGAGAAGCTGCGCGAGAACCAGGAGGTCCAGGACCTCATCCAGGCTCTGGGTTGCGGCACCGGTGCGCACTACAACGAGGATCGGCTGCGCTACGAGCGCGTCATCATCATGACCGACGCCGACGTCGACGGCGCGCACATCGCCTCGCTGCTGATGACGTTCTTCTATCGCGAGATGCCCAAACTGATCGAGAACGGACATCTGTTCCTCGCCCAGCCCCCGCTCTTCCGCCTGAGCAAGGGCGGCCGCACGGAATATGCGCGCGACGAGGCGCACAAGGACGAGTTGCTGCGCGACGTGTTCGGCGGCGGCAAGGTCGAGATCACCCGCTTCAAGGGGCTCGGCGAGATGCAGGCGGTCCATCTGCGCGAGACGACCATGGACGTCACCAAGCGGGTCCTTCTCAAGGTCGACGTGCCGACGGCACCGGACACGGAGGCCCGTACGGAAGCGATGAAGACGAGATCCCTGGTCGAGGATCTGATGGGCCGCAAGCCGGAGAAGCGGTACGCCTTCATCCAGGAGAATGCGCGCTTCGCACGGGATCTCGACGTCTGACTGCCGAACCGCCATATCCTGGGCCACGCGCGATATTGTGACATGAAGCGAGCCGCCGGCCGCATATATCCTGTAGGATGGGGTATGAGGAGACCGTCCCGATGCGTCTCAAGACGAAGCTGATCGCAGCCCTCGCGGGGCTCGCCGTCCTTCCCGCCGCCGCGATGGCGGGCGTGATCGGCGGCACCTACTACGCGCCCCAGTACGACTACCGCGAGTTCTTCTCCATCGCCGACGGCCGCAATTTCCAGATCATCCTGAACGGCAATCCGTTTCCCGGGGCCGATCCCAGGCAGGTCGCGGCCGACCTTCTGCCGGTGATGCAGGCGGCCAAGCCGCAGCCGGCCATGACCTTCACCTATGCCGATCCGCCCGAGCGGCCGCGCCCCTATTACCGACTCGTGCTGACGTTCGACCCGGCGCTGGACTATGGCTCCAACCAGGTGTGCGCCGGCGTGCCGCCACGCTATCGGCCGGGCAAGCCCGGCCTGTTCTATGCCTTCGCCGTCTATTGCCGGAACGACCAGGTGCTGTCCGAGACGACGGCCTGGACGCCGGCCACCGGTCCGACCGACCCGCGCATCGGCGAGCTTTTCCGGGTGCTCTTCCAGGTGATCTGGAGCGATTCGCCGGCACTGAGGCCGCAGCTCGGCGGTGGCGACCGGTTCTAGGACGCCCCTTCGCCGCGCCCAGATTGGCGGATACACTCCCCGCAAATCGCATGAGGAGTGTGTATGCAGTCGCTCAAGGATCGCCACATCGTGGTCACCGGCGGCACGGGGGCGCTCGGTGCCGCCGTGGTCAATGCCTTCACCCAGGCAGGCGCGTTCTGCCATGTGCCAGCGATCGAGAGCGCTCCTCCGACCGGCCGGTTCGCCGACCCGGCGAAGGTCGACGTCGTGCCGAGCATCGACCTGTCGAGCGAGGCGTCGGTCGACGGCTTCTTCGCCAGGCTGCCGCCGCTGCATGCCGTCGTGAACATCGCCGGTGGGTTCGCCTGGGCGCCGATCGCCGACAGCCCGGCCGCCGTGCTGCAGCAGCAACTTTCGATGAACCTCGTGTCCTGCGTCCTGAGCTGCCGTGCCGCCGTCGCCAACTTCCGCAAGGGCGCAAAGGAAGGGCACATCGTGAACATCGCGGCCCGCCCGGCCCTCAACCCACGGCAGGGCGCCAACATGACGGCCTATACGGCATCGAAGGCCGCCGTGGCCGCCTTCACCGTCGCGCTGGCCGAGGAGCTGAAGAACGAGAAGATCTCCGCGATCGCCCTCGCGCCGTCGACCATCGACACGCCGACGAACCGCAAGGACATGCCGGATGCCAAGCACGATACCTGGGTCAAGCCCACGGCGATCGCCGAGCTGATCGTGGCCCATTGCGGCCTGTCGGAGACCATCAACTCGGGTGCGCTGATCCCCGTCTACGGCCGGGCATAGAGACCCGCAGCGGCGCGCCAACGCCTGAGCGCTCCACAGCCGATCTCTGCTAACCAGTCGGCGATGGCTTCCTGGTACTCCCTCGCCGACCGGCTCCTGTCGCGGATCGATGCCGAGACGGCGCATGGGCTTGCCCTGCGCGCCCTGAAGAGCGGCCTGGTGCCCGGCGACCACCGGCCCGACCCGCCGTCGCTTGCAGTGAAGCTATGGGGACGCTCCCTGCCGAATCCGGTCGGCCTCGCCGCCGGCTTCGACAAGAATGCCGATGCGCCGGATGCTCTCCTCGACCTGGGCTTCGGCCTGGTCGAGATCGGCAGCGTCACGCCGCGGCCGCAGCCGGGCAATCCGCGGCCGCGCCTGTTCCGGCTGCCGGAGGACCACGGCGTCATCAACCGCATGGGCTTTCCCGGCCAGGGGCTGGACGCCGTGCGGGCGCGGCTCGCCATCCGGCCGCGGCGGGGTTTCGTCGGCGTCAATGTCGGCGCCAACAAGGACAGCATCGACCGCGCCGCCGACTACGTCGCGTGCAGCGTCGCGCTGGCGCACTATGCCGACTACCTCGTCTGCAACGTGTCGTCGCCGAACACGCCCGGCCTGCGCAACCTGCAGGGCCGCGCCCAGCTCTCGGACCTGCTGAAGCGTGTGCAGGATGCCATTGCCGCCCATCCGGTTCCGCTGGTTGTCAAGATCGCGCCCGACGCCACGGACGACGACCTGGACGACATCGTCGCCGTCTGCCGCGAGCTGCGGATGGACGGCATCATCATCGGCAATACGACGCTGTCGCGGCCAGCGAGCCTGCGTTCGGGGAATCGCGACGAGGCCGGCGGGCTGTCCGGGGCGCCGCTGGCAGCCCTGTCGACCGACGTGCTGCGCCGGACCGCCCGGCGCGTGGAAGGACAGTTCCCGCTGATCGGTTGCGGCGGCATCGGCTCCGGCGCCGACGCCTACGCCAAGATCCGCGCCGGCGCGACGCTGGTGCAGATCTATTCGATGATGGTCTACGAGGGGCCGCCGCTCATCCGTCGGATCAAGAACGAGCTGGCGGCGCTCCTCGCGCGCGACGGCTTCGGCTCGGTGGCCGAGGCCGTCGGCGCGGACCTGTAGAGCGCTTCGTCACCCGACCAGTGCCGGCCGCTTGCCGCGCCATGGCATCGCCGTCTCGTAGGCGTGCGCGGCGCGCAGCAGGGTCGGCTCCGTGAAAGGCTTGCCGGCGAGCTGCATCGCCACCGGCAGGCCGCCCGTGCCGAAGCCGGTGCAGACGCTGATGGCGGGAAAGCCCGTGACGTTGAACGGCATGGTGAAGGACGGCTTCTCCATGTTGGCCCATTTCGGCACGCTGTCGACGCGCGGCGCCTCGCCCGGCTGGGACGCGCTGACGACGATGTCGAGATCCGCCATCGCCTCGGCCATCTCGCGGCAGAGAACCCGCCGACGACGCGTCGCCTGGAGGATGTCGGGGCCGCTCACCGTCGCGGCGAGGCAGACGCGATCGCGGAACAATTCCCCATAGTCCGCGAAACGCTCGCGCAGCCACGGTGCATGCAAGGTGAAGGCCTCGCTGATCATCAGCAGATAGCCCACCGCGTGATAGTCGGCCGCCGGCGACAGGGCGATGTCGCGCACCTCCGCGCCCTCCTTGCGGAAGAAGTCGAGGGCGGTCTCGATGCCGGCGCGCGTCGCGTCCGACGCGCGATGGTCGGTCTCGAAGAAGTGCCGGATCACGCCGATGCGCAATCCCTTCACGCCTCGGCCGAGTTCGGCGGTGAAATCCGGCAACGGGCGGTCGATGCTTGCCGGATCTTCGGGATCGTGGCCAGCCATGCCCTGCAGCAGCAGGCCGCAATCCTCCGCCGTCCACGCCATAGGACCGGCGTGATCCAGCGAGAAGGCGAGCGGCAGGATGCCGACGCGGCTCGACAGGCCGTAGGTCGGCTTGATGCCGGCGATGCCGCAGAGCGCCGCCGGTCCGCGGATGGAGCCGCCGGTGTCGGAGCCGGTGCCGCCCAGGATGAGGCCGGCGGCGACGGCGGCGCCCGTGCCGGAGGAGGAGCCGGCGGTGAAGTGCTCGCGATTCCACGGGTTGCGCGCCGGCGGCCAGGGCACGTCAAAGGACGGCCCGCCGAAGGCGAACTCGTGCGTGGCGAGCTTGCCCAGCATGACGGTGCCTGCGCCGGCCCACTTCTTCACGGTATGGGCATCGCGGTCCGGCACATTGTGCTCGAGCAGCCTGGAATGCGCCGTCGTGCGGATGCCGGCGGTGTTGTAGATGTCCTTGTGGGCGATCGGGATGCCGTCCAGCGGTCCGCGCAGCGTGCCCGCCATCTGCCGCGCCTCCGCCGCCCTGGCGTCGGCCAGCGCCCGGTCCTCGGTCACCAGCAGGAAGGCGTTCAGCGCCGGATCGATCCGACGGATGCGCTCGAGATGGCTCGTGGCGAGCTCGACCGGCGAGAGTTCCCTGGCGGCGATGCGGCGGCCGGCCTCGGCGATGGTCAGGATCTCGGTCATCAACCCCGGTTCCCACCCTGCTCGACATCGAAGGTCAGCGCCGGCTCGGCTTCCCGCGGCAGCGGCGCATTCACGCGCGCAATCATGCCCTGCACGATGGCCGCGCCGGGAAGGATCTCCCTGACCTGGTCGGGCGTCAGCGCCAGACCGGCGCGGCGCAGCATGGCATCGAGCTCGGATTCGTCGATCGGCGGACTCACGGCGTTCCTTTCATTCCCGGGCGTGGCGTAACGACGGCGCATGCAAGAATCGTGGCGCATGGCGGCCGGGCGCAACCGATCCTGATGCACTGAGGGGCACGCCTGTGTTGCGTCGCTCAGGTGTCGAGAGGTTGCACCGCGGAAAACTCGATAGCAGACGCGCCGCGCACAGCGGCCTAAAATATCTTCCGGAGGAACCGTGCCGCTCTGGATACCCATCACTGTCTTCGCCGCGCTGTGCCAGAATATCCGCACGACGATGCAGCAGAAGATTCGGGGCGTGCTGAGCGTCGATGGTGCCAATTTCATCCGCTACCTGTACGGCGCCCCGCTGGCGCTGGGGGCGCTGGCCTTCCTGGTCTTCGGGACCGGGCGGCCCATGCCGACGCCGACCCTCGCCTTCCTGACCCTGGTGACCATCGCGGGCGTGGCGCAGATCGTGGCGACGTCGCTCATGATCCACTCCTTCTCGCTGCGCAACTACGCGGTCGGCACGGTCTATTCCAAGACCGAGACGGTATTCGTGGCGATCTTCGCGACCTTCATCGCCCATGAGCCGCTGCGCTTCGGCGCCTGGATGGGCATCCTCGTCTGCCTGGGCGGCGTCGCCATCCTCAGCGTGCGCGGCTCCTTCGCCAATGTCCGCACCGTCCTGGCCGACCTCACCCACAAGGGCGCGATCTACGGCATCCTGTCCGGCGCGGTGTTCGCCGTCGCCGCTGGCACGATCCGCGAGGCGTCCAAGCTGCTGACCGAAGGCGACTTCTGGGTACGCGGCATCACCGTGCTGGCCTGCATGAACACGATCCAGGTCGTACTGATGGCCGCCTATCTCCTGCGGCGGGACCGGCCCCAGCTCGGCAAGGTCTGGGTCAACTGGCGGTCGTCGATCTGGGTCGGCATCTTCAGCGTGCTGGGCTCGGCCGGCTGGGCGCTGGCCATGACGCTTGAGAACGCGGCGCTGGTGCGCGCCGTCGGCCAGATCGAGCTGGTCTTCACCTTCATCGCCTCCCACGTGGTGCTCAAGGAACGGCCCTCGGCCGGCGAATGGCTGGGCAGCCTCCTGGTCGTGGGCGGTGTCGTCCTCATCCTCCTCGCCAGGTGATTGCATGACCAGCTCGGATCCGCGCCCCCTTTCCGGCATCAAGGTGCTCGACTTCTCGACGACGATCGCCGGTCCGCATTGCAGCCGGCTGATGGCCGACCTGGGCGCCGACGTCATCAAGGTCGAATCGCCGGAGGGAGACCTGATGCGCAGCCGTCCCGTGCAGCGCAACGGCGCCGGCACGATGTTCGGGCAGCTCAATGCCGGCAAGCGCTCAATCGTGCTCGACCTGAAGAAGCCCGAGGCCATCGCCGCGGTGAAGAAGCTGGTCGCCGGCATGGACATCGTGCTGGAGAACTACCGGCCGGGCGTCATGAAGCGCCTGGGGCTCGACTATCCGGAGCTGGCCAAGATCAATCCGCGGCTGATCTACGGCGCCATCTCCGGCTACGGCCAGACCGGCCCCGGCGCCGGGCGACCGGCCTACGCGCCCGTCATCCACGCCTCCACCGGCTACGACCAGGCGCATCTCGGCTACCAGCAGGGCCGCCAGCGTCCCGACAATTGCGGCATCTTCGTCGCGGACTATGCCAGCGGCGCCTATGCGCTGGGCGGTATCCTGGCCGCGTTGCACCAGCGCAGCGTCACCGGCCAGGGCCAGATGGTCGACGTCTCGATGTTCGAGAGCCTGGTCGGCATGCTGCTGGCCGAGGTCAATAGGGCGCAGTTCGACTACGAGATGCCCTCGCGGCCCATGTACGGGCCGGTCGAGGCCAAGGACGGCTACGTCATGCTGGCCACCGCCAGCGAGAAGACCTTCCAGGACATGGCCACCGCCGCCGGCCGGCGCGACTGGCTGACCGATCCGCGCTTCGAGAAGTACCAGGACCGCCGCATGAACTGGGACCAGTTCATCGACGAGTTCGAGCGGTGGTCCAGGACGCTCACCGTCCAGGAGTGCGTCTCGGCGCTGGCTCGGCATGGCGTGCCCTGTTCGCCCTATCTCACCGTGACCGAGGCATTGCAGGACCCGCAGGTCGAGCATCGCGGCAGCCTCTGCACCATCGAGGACAGCGGCGGCGCCTACCAGTCGCCGGCGCCGCCTTTCCGCTTCTCCGGCTCCGCCCTGAAGAGCGGTCCCAGGGTCGCAGGTCTCGGGGAGCATACGAGGAGCGTGCTGGCCGCGGCCGGCCTCAGCAATGCCGAGATCGAGGCCCTGACCGGCTAGGCTCCCCGCCCCGGCGCCGGTTGCCGCCCCTCCGTCCTTGTGCAACCATGGACTGTGTCGGCGGGCAGACGGGGGAGAACCGGCCATGCCACATGGCATCGACGACCGGGGCAGGCTCGACGAAGGAACGCTGAGGCGCTTCGTCTTCCAGACCTATGGGCGCGCCCGGCGGACACAGGACAGTCCGGTCATGCCGGACGTCTGGCTTCGCTATATCCGCATTGCCGAAAGAATCGCCCGGGCGAGAATCGCCGGAGAGGGCCCGCCGGGCGATGTCGTCGACCTGCTTCTCACGCCATGGTCGGGCATCCGTCCCGGCCGCATTGTCGCCGAGCTACGCAAGAGCCTCAAGGCAAGCCGTGCGGAGACGGGCGACGGCGATCCGGTGCGCGCGCAGCGCCAGCGCACCCGCATCGCGCTCAGCGACAGCCGGATCGTGATCTGCGCCAGCTTCAAGACGCTGGTCTGCCACATCGTGCCGCTGTCCGGCTGGTGGAGGACCCTCTTTCCCGATGACAAGGTCTTCGAGAGAACCTTCACGAGGATCGAGGAGCAGCTGAAGAAGCCGCGCGGCAAGGACGCCGAGCTCTGCCGTTATGTCGCCCTGGTCGGATTCGTCGACTGCCTCCTGCATGCCGGTTCGCCCGAGGCGATCGCCGATCTGGCCGAGCTGGCCTACCGGCTGGGACCGCCGCCCGATGACGTCGACGACGACCCGGACGAAGAGGTTCAAGGACACCTCGCTTCCGCCGACGATGACCTGCCGGCGCTCGTCGAGATCTATCGTCGCGCGCGGCGCCTGCTGTGGCATTCGGTGCCCGCAGCGACCAGGCGGGGAACGGGCCGTCCGCAGGAGCACCAGACGGGAATCTTCCTCATAAGCCTCAACAGGCCAGCCACGCAGACGCTCTTCGAGTCCCGCTCGACGGTCAAGGCCGATGCCGCCCACCGCGTGTTCGAGATCGATACGACGGGCATCGCCGTCGCCGTGATCGACGGCGGCATCGACGCCACCCATCCGGCCTTCCTGAAGAGGGCCAAGGACGGCAGTTCGCCGCTGAAGGCGCGAAACCCGGCCATCGAGGATCAACTCCGGCATTCGCGCGTACTGGCGACGTACGACTTCACCATCCTGCGCGACATCATCGACTTCGCGCTGACCGAAGTCGACGCGTCCGAGACGGCCGCGCCGACCGAAGCCGCCCCGCCGCCGACCAGGGTCGAGCTCGCGAAGATCGACGATCCGATCCGCCGCCTGTACCGCCTGTACCCGACGGCGTTTCGCCATCTCGCGGTCCGGCATGCTCCCGAGAATGCCCGCGACCTCGACTGGGAGATCGTCCGCCCACTCATCGCGGTGCCGCATGCCGCCGGCCCGCGCGCCCTGGTTCCCTACATCGTGCCCAGGACCGACCACGGCACCCATGTCGGCGGCATACTCGCGGCCGGCCTGCCCCCGAGCAACGAGGCCGAGCACGGCCTGTACGGGATATGCCCACAGCTCAGCCTCTACGACCTGCGCGTTTTCGACGGCGAGGGTCGCGGCGACGAGTTCGCGATCCTGGCCGCGCTCGAGTTCGTCGGGTGGCTGAACCGCGACCGTGCAATGCCCGTGGTGCACGGCGTCAACCTGTCGCTCGCGCTGGCACACGACGTCGACAGCTTCGCCTGCGGCCAGACGCCGGTCTGCGAGGCCTGCAATCATCTCGTGGGCAACGGCACCGTCGTGGTCGCGGCCGCCGGCAATACCGGCTTCGAGAGCGGCGCCAGCGTCGGCAAGCGAAGCATGGGCACGGGCTACCGTGCGATCAGCATCACCGACCCTGGCAATGCCGACGCAGTCATCACCGTGGGCTCGACGCACCGGCGCGATCCCCATCTCTACGGCGTGAGCTACTTCTCCGCCCGCGGCCCGACGGGCGACGGGCGACGCAAGCCCGACATCCTGGCACCCGGCGAGAAGATCACCTCGACAATCCCCGAAGGGGGCGTGCAACGGATGGACGGCACGTCGATGGCCGCGCCGCACGTCGCGGGCGCGGCGGCCATGCTGATGGCGCGCTATCCCGAGCTGATCGGACGCCCGCTGCGCATCAAGGAGATCCTGATGGCGACGGCGACCGACCTCAGGCGCGAGCCGAATTTCCAGGGCGCCGGCCTGGTCGACGTGCTGCGCGCCCTGCAATCCGTCTAGGAGCGAGACCATGGTCATCCTGGAAGCCCTGAACGCGCTGGCCGGCGACTGCCTGCTGCTGCGCTATCCCGGCCCCGACGGCAAGGAGCGGATCTGGATCGTGGATGGCGGGCCGCGGCGGGACGCCCAGAAGGACATCTATGTCTGGAGCGACGTCCTGCTGCCGCGCCTGAAGGAGCTCCACCCCGCCCCCGGCATGCCTGTGGCGCTGGGCATGGTGAGCCACATCGACGACGACCACATCAACGGCATCCAGAAGCTCACCAACAGGCTGATCGGCGCCAAGCCGTCGGCGCCAGCCGACGTCAAGTTCGCACGCTTCTGGTTCAATTCCTTCGAGCAGCTGGTCGGCCCCCGGCCCGCCGGCGCCGTCGGCGAAGCCGCCACGGCGTCGCTGCAGTCGCTCGTCGATCCCGTGAACGTGCCGGGCGTCGACGACGGGCACGCCACGCTGATCATGCAGAGCGTGGCGCAGGGCAACGCGCTGGCCGCCGACCTGCGCACGCTCGGCCTGCAGGGCAATGCGCCGGTGGGCGGCTTCATCTCGGCCAGGAAGGGCCAGAAGAAGATTCGGATCGACGGCGCCCTGGTGACGATCGTCGGACCGCTGCAGAGCCGGCTCGACGACCTGCGCAAGGAATGGGCGAAGGCGCTCGAGAAACCCACCAAGGCCGCCCGGCAGGCGGCGCTGCAGGCGCTGTTCCTGCCCGCCAAGAAGCTCGACAAGTCGATCCCCAACCTGTCCTCGATCGTCGTGCTGGTCGAGGTCGGCGGCCGCAAGCTGCTGCTGACCGGCGACGCCCATGGCGACGACATCGTCTCGGCCTGGAAGGCACTCGACCTGGGCAACGGCCCCGTCCGCCTCGACCTCCTGAAGATGCCCCACCACGGCAGCATCCGGAACGTCACCGAGGCCTTCCTCCGGTTCTTCGTCGCCGACCACTATGTGTTCTCGGCGGACGGCAAGCACGACAATCCGGACGCCCCGACCGTCGAGGCGGTCGTGAAGATGCACGGCCAGCGGCCGGTCACCCTGCATTTCACGAACAAGGACATCACCTGGTCGGCCCCCTACAAGCTCGAGAAGAACGGCAAGACGGTGCGCACGCTCGCCGACCTCCTGGCGGCGCTGCACCACGCCTATCCCGGGCCCTGGACCGAACGCTTCCGCGCCAAGGCGGCGAAGTCGGTGGTCGTCCAGCTGTCTTGAACCGCGGAACCGGCCGCCCGTCGGGGGATGACGCTGCGGGGGGATGGTGCCAAGAACGGCGCATGATCGATCCACGGACGCCCGTACTCGTCGGATGCGGGCAAATCACCGACCATAAGGGACAGCCCTCGAGCGCCCGGTCCAACGTCGCCTTCTGCGCCGAGGCTGCGCAGCGGGCCCTGGCCGACACGGCGGCGGGCATCGGCGCCGAAGCGCTCGGCCGCGCGATCGATGCCGTGGCGGTGCTGGAATTCTTCCCCGATGTCAGCCCGCGCTTCGCCTCGCCGTTCGGGCGCTGCAGCAACCCGCCCAAGGGCGTCGCGAATCGCCTGCAGGCCACGCCGCGCCAGCTTCTCTACACCCACTCGGGCGGCAACATGCCCCAGTACATGGTCAACCGCTTCGCGGAGGAGATCGCGAACGGCGAGACGGAGCTGGCGCTGATCTGCGGCGCCGAGCTGCTGCGATCCAGCCAGAATGCCCGCAAGGCCGGCCTGAAGATCGACTGGAACGAGGATCCCGGCGGCGAGCCGACCCGCATCGGCGACCGGCGCTTCGGCTTCTCCGACGAGGAGGCGCGCCACGGGCTGCGGGCAGCGATCCACTTCTATCCGCTGATCGAGAATGCCATCCGAGGCGGCCTGAAGCGTGACGTCGACAGCCACATGAAGACGATGGGCCGGCTGTTCGCGCGGCTCGCGGCCGTCGCCCGGGGCAATCCGCTGGCGACCCGCCGCGAAGGCTACGACGCCGACCGCCTGGCCACGATCTCCGACGACAATCGCTGGATCTGCTTCCCCTATCCGCGCCTGATGAACGCCAACGCCATGATCGACCAGGCGGCGGCGATCCTCGTCACCTCGGTGGAGAAGGCCCACGCCTGGGGCATCCCGCAGGAACGCTGGGTGTTCCTGCATGGCTGCGCCGACGGCACCGACACCTGGATCGTTTCCGAGCGCGAGCGCCTCGACGCCTCGCCGGCCATCCGCGGCTGCGCGCACATCGCCCTCGAGATGGCCGGCAAGAACGTGGCCGATGTCGACGCCTTCGACCTCTACAGCTGCTTCCCGTCCGCGGTCGAGGTAGCGATGAAGGAGATCGGCATCGCCGAGGACGACCCGCGGCCGATCAGCGTCACCGGCGGCCTGCCCTTCTTCGGCGGGCCCGGCAACAACTATGTGACGCACTCGATCGCCGAGATGATGAACGTGGTCCGGCGCAAGCCCGGCTCGTTCGGGATGGTCACGGCCAACGGCAACTACCTCACCAAGCATTCCGCCGGCCTCTATTCGACCGAGCCGACGAAGGGCGCGTGGCGCCGGCAGGACCCGAAGATCTTCCAGGCCGAGCTGGATGCACGGCCGCGCCAGCACGTGAACACGGCGCCGAGCGGCACCGGCACGATCGAGACCTACTGCGTCGCCTACGGCAAGGCATCGCCCGAGAAGGGCTATGTCTTCGGACGGCTCGACGGATCGGGCGAGCGCTTCATCGCCATGACGGGCGACGACCCGGCGCAGCTCGACGACATGCTGACGAAGGAGCAGCTCGGGCGTAAGGTGACGGTGGGCCAGAAGGACGGACACAACGTCTTCCGCCCGATCTAGGCGAGGAAACCATGTCCGACGTGCTGAATGCCGCCCAGGCGGCCGAGTTCGACGAGAAAGGCTTCACCTATGCGCGCAGCCTGTTCGCCGCCGACGAGGTCGATCTGCTGACGCGCGCCATGGAGGAGGATCCGGCCGTGCGTTCCAGCATCCTCGACCGCCGGGACGCGGAGGGCCGCTCGACGCGCATCGCATTGTGGAACCGCGCCGGCGACAGCGTCTACGGCCTGGCCGCGCGCTGCCGGCGCATGGTCGACACCGCGGCGGCGCTGCTCGGCGGTCCCGTCTACCACTTCCAGTCCAAGCTGACCGCCAAGGAGCCGGAGGTCGGCGGCGCCTGGGAATGGCACCAGGACTACGGCTACTGGTACTACAACGGCTGCCTGCGGCCCGACATGCTCTCGGTGATGATCGCGCTCGACCACACGACGCGCGAGAACGGCTGCCTGCAGATCGCGTCCGGCTCGCACCGGCTGGGCCGCATCGACCACACGCCGCTGTCGCCGACCCAGAACGAGGTCGACCCCAAGCGCATGCCGTACATCCTGGACAAGTGTCCCGTCGAGCATTGCGAGCTGGCGCCGGGCGATGCGCTGATCTTCCACTGCAACGCCATCCACCGCTCCGACGCCAATCGTTCATCGAAGCGACGGTGGACGCTGCTGATCTGCTACAACCGGGTCGACAACGACACTTTCATACGGGATGACGATCGCTATTACGTGCCGCTCGACGTCGTCGACGATCAGGCGCTGCGGCGAGCCGGCCTGCGCTTGTCGCGCGGCGACGGACAGGAGCACTTCGCCAGCCGGCCTTACGTGCCGGATCTAAGGAAGGCTTCCTGACCTCTCCTCCGTCGTCCTCATGGCCGTCGCCATGAGGCCCTTCGCTCCGCCCAGGACGACGACATGAAGGCACTCATCGCCGTTCATGCCCCCAGCCGCTCCAGCGCCATGGTGAGGCGTGCGCGCGTCAGCTCCGCCTGCTGGCGGCGCTCGCGCTGCTCCTCGACGACTTCCTCGGGGGCGCGCGCCACGAAGGCCGCATTGCCGAGCTTGGCGTCGATCTTGCCGACTTCGTCGCCCAGCTTCCTGATCTCCTTCTGGAGCCGCACGCTCTCGGCCTTGAGATCGATGACGTCGCCCACCGGCAGGGCGTAGGTCGCCTCGCCGACCACGATCTGCAGCGACGCCTTGGGCGCCGACGCCGCCGGCTCGACACCGTCGATGCGCGCCAGGCGCTCGATCGCCCCGCGGTGCGTGTCGAGGCGCATGCGTGTCGCCTCGTTGGGCCCGACGACCAGCAGCCTGAGCTTCGCGCCGGCCGGCACGTTCAGCTCGGCGCGGGCCGAGCGGATGTCGGAGATAAGCTTGACCAGCCAGCCGATCTCGGCGTCGGCCGCGGCGTCGATGGCCGGCGCCAGCGGCCAGGGCTGGCGGATCAGGGCGCCGTGCTCGGCCCGATGGCCGAGCTTGTCCCACAGCTCCTCGGTGATGAAGGGCATCACCGGATGCAGCAGCTTCGCGGTCTCGCGCAGCACGAAGGCGGTGACGGCGCGGGTCTCGTCCTTGGCAGGTCCGTCCTCGCCCTGGAGGATGGGCTTGGAGAGCTCGACGTACCAGTCGCAGACGACGCCCCAGATGAACTCGTAGAGCGCGCTGGCCGCCTCGTTCAGGCGGAACTCCGCCAGCGCCTTGTCGATCGCGGCATTGGCGCGGGCCAGCTCGCCCAACACCCACTTGTTCACCGTGAGCGTCGCCGAGGCCGGATCGAAATTCCGCGGAAGCGCCGCGCCGTTCATCTCGGCAAAGCGCGTGGCGTTCCAGAACTTGGTGGCGAAATTGCGCGAGCCCTCGACCCGCGCCGTCGACAGCCGCAGACGGCCGGCCTGCGAGGCGGCCATGGAGGTCATGGTGAAGCGCAGCGCGTCGGCGCCATACTTGTCGATCAGCTCCAGCGGATCGACGATATTGCCCTTGGACTTGGACATCTTCTGTCCCTTCTCGTCCGTCACCAGCCCGTGCAGGTAGACGGTGCGGAAGGGCACGTCCTTCATGAAATGCATGCCCATCATCATCATGCGGGCAACCCAGAAGAACAGGATGTCCCAGCCGGTGACCAGCACGCTGGTCGGGTAGTAGTGCGCCAATTCCCTCGTCTGCTCCGGCCAGCCCAGCGTCGAGAACGGCCACAGCGCCGAGCTGAACCAGGTGTCGAGCACGTCGGGATCGCGCTCGAGCGCCACGTCCCGGCCGTAATGCGCGCGCGCCTCTTCCCGCGCCGCCGCCTCCGTCTCGGCAACGAAGATCTTGCGATCCGGGCCGTACCAGGCGGGGATCTGGTGCCCCCACCAGAGCTGGCGCGAGATGCACCAGGGCTCGATGTTCTCCATCCAGCGGAAGAACTCGTCGCGCCCGCGCTCGGGCACGAAGGTCACGCGGCCGTCGCGCGCCGCGGCGATCGGCTGCTCGGCGAGCTTGCGCGCGTCGGCATACCACTGCTCGGTCAGGAACGGCTCGACCGGCACCCCGCCGCGATCCCCATAGGGCACGGCATGAGTGTGCGGCTCGATCTTCTCGACGAGGCCCAGCGCTTCCATGTCGGCGACGATGCGCTTGCGCGCCTCGAAGCGCTCCAGGCCGCGATATTTCTCCGGCGCCTTGTCGTTCAGGCGGGCGAACTTGTCGAAGATGCTGATGGCCTCGAGCTCGTGCCGCCGGCCGACCTCGAAGTCGTTGAAGTCGTGCGCCGGCGTGATCTTGACCGCGCCCGAGCCCTTCTCCGGATCGGAATATTCGTCGGCCACGATCGGGATGCGCCGACCGACCAGCGGCAGGATCGCATGCTTGCCAATCAGGTGCTTCCACTTCGGATCGTCGGGATGCACCGCGACGCCGGTGTCGCCCAGCATGGTTTCCGGCCGCGTCGTCGCCACGACGATATGCTCGTCGCTGCCTTCGATCGGATACCTGAAGTACCAGAGATGCCCCTTCACCTCGCGCGATTCGACCTCGAGGTCGGAGATCGCGGTCAGCATCTTGGGGTCCCAGTTGACGAGGCGATTGTCCTTGTAGATCAGCCCGGCGCGATGGAGCTCGACAAAGACCTTCACCACGGCGGCCGACAGACCTTCGTCCATGGTGAAGCGCTCGCGGCTCCAGTCGCAGGAAGCGCCCAGCCGGCGCAACTGGCTGGTGATGGTGCCGCCCGAATAGGCCTTCCATTCCCAGACCTTGGCCAGGAACTCCTCGCGGGTGAGCAGCTTCTTGTTGGCGTCTCCCGGCGTCGCCCCCTCGACGGCCAGCCCGATGCCTTCCTGCTCCAGGTTGCGCACGACGACCATCTGCGTGGCGATGCCGGCATGGTCGGTGCCGGGCTGCCACAGCGCGTCGTCGCCCTTCATGCGCCGCCAGCGGATCAGCACGTCCTGCAGCGTGTTGTCGAGCGCATGGCCCATATGCAGGCTGCCCGTGACGTTGGGCGGCGGGATGACGATGCAGTACGGCGGCTTGCCGGAGGCCGGATCGGCGCGGAAGGCCCCGCTGGCCTCCCATTCCGGGTAGATCCGGGCCTCGATCTCCTTGGGGTCGTAGGTCTTGTCGAGCATGGTCTGCCTTATAACGAAAAAACGCCACGGTAGGCGCCGTGGCGTGCATATTTCCGGGGCGCCTGGGAGTCAGCGGCGGGTCAGCCGTACGATCTCGCGTTCGACGTGGCGTTCGACGATCTGCGGCAGGTTACGGTGGAGCCATTCCCGCCGCACCGGCCCGCGCGCCTCCTTTCCCAGAC
>Ga0182792_1000651_pt1 | contig 31103 bp, 24 predicted proteins | sample Passage237B_FD_130497 | JGI IMG/M metagenome (GOLD analysis project Ga0182792, IMG submission 130497) | Cellulose adapted compost microbial communities from Newby Island Compost Facility, Milpitas, CA, USA - Passage2 37B (version 2) (version 2) ...
ACTCAAAAACCGCATAAATCATTAGGATATAAAACTCCGGCAGATCTCTTATGCGAAGAATTGAATTAAAAACTCTATTTTTGAATGGCCCGGAATTAAGGGAAGCCTACAGTACCAGTACCAGATAAAATCCGTCAGAAATAAAAGCAGTATCCAGGTGGTAAGCGATTCCTTTATGTCGAATAAAGCAAAATGATCGTGAATGTAGGTAAATACAGCATAGAATATTCCTGTCAATGCAAGACTTGATATTCGTTCCGCAACGCCTATACTCAGGTTGGAGATGGTACTGTTGAATGTATAAACCCTGAGCTGTTTTTTTTTCGACAAAAGATATTCAGTCAAAATAGCCAATAACACCGCAGGTATTGCTATTGTCAGTACTATTTCATTCATATGGTAAAATTTAAATAATAAGAAAGGTTACTCGTTGATTGGCTTCAGGAAGCTGGAATTACGATTACTAATGAAGCTTTTAGAAATACCTGTTGCAGACTTTAACTTTAGCAGGGCCTGAGCAAAAAAAATGAAGCAGACGTATACTACTAAAAACGCAGCTATCTTATTTTCTGGTGTGATGTTGAACTTCTTAGAATTCATATCTTTCAGGTTTAGCTTCTGTGACTTCTTACAAAATCGAATCCTGGTCGCTTTAAAACCTATAAAGTCTATAGATAAAATTAACTTTAAGGTTTTTTGTTTCAAACTACCCTCTATAGTTTCTGGAAATCATACAACCAGTAATGGATCAATGACTTTTATCAGTATTGGAGATAAGTTTTATTTATTTCTTTATTGATATAATTGATTTTTTCTATTCGGGGTATATGTATAATTTAGAGTCATAATTAAGACCTGAACATTATGGAAAACGCAAGCCAAATAGGACTGGATTTGAGACAGTCTCAGATTCTGTCGGAGGAACTGAATATTCTGTTAGCTAACTACCAGATATTTTATATAAATCTTAAAGGATTTCACTGGAACATTAAAGGGGATAAGTTCTTCGAACTGCATGCAAAATTTGAAGAGTTGTATAACGATGTACAGGTTAAGATCGACGAGATTGCTGAGCGTATTTTAACTCTGGGGTTTGTGCCGGAGCATACCTTTTCCGATTATCAAAAGAAGTCTGAGATCAAAGAGGCTAAAAATGTATTGGACGGAACAGAAGCAGTTTCTTTGATTCTTGAGGCGTTTAAGGTATTACTGATTGAAGAAAGGAAAATTCTCAAACTGGCTGCTGAGGCAGAAGACGAGGGGACCAATTCACTGATGAGTGACTATATAAAGCAGAAGGAAAAGCAGGTGTGGATGTTTTCTGCCTACTTGCAGAAGAAATAAAAAAGGGACTTTTGCAGTCCCTTTTTTTATTCGAAAATCAGATGTTTCACAGATTCTCCGGAAATGGCCAGCTCAGTGAGAGAGTCGAGACCGATTTCTAGGTGTTTTTTTACATATTTTTCCGTAACAGTTTTATCGCTTTTTTCTGTTTTTACCCCTTCAGGATCCATTGGATTGTCTGAAACAAGTAATAAGGCTCCGTGTGGAATTCCGTTCATAAACCCAACCACAAAAATAGTGGCAGTTTCCATGTCAATCCCCATGGTACGAATATCTCTCAGATACTGTTTGAACTTCTCATCATGTTCCCATACTCTTCTATTGGTGGTGTAAACAGTGCCGGTCCAGTAGTCGAGTTCGTGTTTTTTAATCATACTGGAAACTGCCCGTTGCAAACGGAACGAAGGTAGAGCAGGAACTTCCGGTGGTGCATAGTCGTCTGAAGTACCTTCGCCACGGATTGCCGCGATAGGCAGTATCAGATCACCCACCTTTGTTTTTTTTAGACCGCCGCACTTTCCAAGAAATAAAACAGCTTTGGGAGGTATTGCAGAAAGCAGATCCATTACCGTTGCAGCCATGGCACTTCCCATCCCGAAGTTGATAATCGTAATGTTATTGGCTGTGGCCGTTTGCATCGCCCTGTCTCTTCCCTGAATTTCTACGTTAAATTTTTCTGCAAAAAGTTCAACGTAGTTGATGAAGTTGGTAAGAAGAATATATTCACCAAATGCAGAGATAGGTGTACCGGTATATCTTGGTAACCAGTCTTTTACGATTTCTTCCTTTGTTTTCATGGCTTTAAAAAATTTTAATAACTTTGTTTTATGATGCCCCTCAACCTTCCCCCGTTTGATTGTAAAATTAAAGACTACGAAAATAAAACATGGATATTTGATATACTAAGAAAAAAGTATGTTGTTTTAACACCAGAAGAATGGGTAAGGCAACATTTTATTAATCTGCTGATTACCCGTTTCAACTACCCCAAATCGCTTATCAGATGTGAATCAGGGTTAAATTACAACAAACTTCGTAAACGCTCTGATATTATTGTATACAATCGGGATGCCAGTCCTTTCCTTCTCATTGAATGTAAAGCTCCCGAAGTGAAAATATCGGATGCTGTTTTTAAACAGGCGGCTACCTACAATTTTGTTCTTAAAGCGCCCTATTTTGTAGTCACCAATGGCATTAATACGTTTTGCTGTAAAGTAAATCATGAAACGAAAGAGGTAGGGTATGTAAACGGATTACCCTCTTATCCACAAAACTGAAGCTTTTCTTTCGTCTATTCCTTGTACCAGTTGTTATCAATCAGTCCATTGTTAAAATACTGTACGTAGGCTTTTAAAACCTTTTCCAGCTTTTCTTTTTCAGGTACTTCTTCCTCTATACGTGTGATTGTCCGGGGGGGATCTATTTTGTAGCAATGGCAGTTGTTTTCCTGATCTAAAGAAAGGTACAGGTCTTTCTTAATCAGATTGTAAGAGCCGTTTGAAAAGGTCAGGGCATATCCCTCATCATTGGTAGAGAAAATTGATGTTCCGAAGTGATTGCTTCTCGGATTGTCGATGTTCAGAAAATCGAGTATCGTAGGCAGGATGTCTACATGCTGACAAATTCTCTCACGATCAGGAACTGTAATGCTTTTCGAAGGGTGGAATAAGATTAAGGGCACATCGTAGGCTCCGAGTTCGTTCGAATATTCCGGTCTGGAAGACATCTGCGTATGATCTGCCGTGATCACAAACAATGTATTGGAATACCAGGGTTGTTTTTTAGCTGTTTCAAAAAACTTCCGTATGGAATGGTCGGAATAGGCCACACATTCATGAATGGGAAGATCGCCTTTGGGAAACTTACCTTTGTACTGATCCGGAATGGTATAGGGCGGATGTGAACTCAATGTAAATACGCCCGACACAAAAGGTTGCTTAAAGGTACTGAGTTTATTGGCAAAAAACTGAAGAAAAGGTTCATCAAAGATTCCCCAGTTGCCGTCGTAATCTTTATCCTGATCAGGGTATTCGTTTTTGCCATAGTATTCGGAAAACCCTGCATTATGGGCAAATACATCGAAGCCCATGGTCCCGTTTTTGCCTCCATGAAAAAAGCTGGTATGGTACCCTTCTTTCTGAAGAATATTGCCAAGCCCCACCACTTCATTGGTCTGGTAGGCAGAGGTAATGTAGGGCTCACTCATCAGAGATGGGATGGAGGCGAGAATGCTGGGAAGTGCCTCAATAGAAGTACGGCCATTGGCGTAGGCATTTTTCATCCACACTCCCTGCTGCGCCAGTGAGTCAAGGAAGGGGGTAAAACCTTGATAATCGTTTCCCAATCCTGAATATTCAGAAGCAAAACTTTCACAGATAAGGATGACAACATTGTCTTTTCCTTTGTCAGCAATGCTTTTTCTGTTATTTATCTTTTTGACCAAGCGGGCAAGCTCTGTCTGATCGGTAAAAAACTGAACACGCTGTACAGGTGGAATATTGGCCGTGGCAATCAGTGAAAATGGCGTGTTCAATACCAGGTTGCCAAGAATATTGGGACTAAGTGTAAAGGCATGGTTAGGCCTTAGGGGTTTAAGCTGCAAGCCTCCTCGGATGATTAAAATGGAGGAAGCAAGGAAGCCGATCAGCAAAGGCGCAGCAAGGTAGAGTTTTAATCTCCCTCCTGAAGGGTTCTCTGACCGGGGATACAGCCATGACAAAAGGGCAACAAGAGCTATTCCTCCCAATAGCACAGGCCAGTAGTTCTGTGCCAGTTGTGGCCCCTGATCGAGTATATCTTTTTGTAAACCAATAAGATGTTCGAAGGTAGACCGTTTGCCTGTAAACCTGAAAAATTCAATATCTACCAGATTGACAAACAGAAGCGGTGTATTTACAATAAGGAATAAAACCTTTAGAAATTTTTGATATCCCGGTCTCGTGATTAACGTGACAGGAATAAGCGATAGCAGGATAAATGGCAGGTTTACCATAAAGACCACCGAAAGGTCAAACCGTATACCTGAAAGAAACGCCTGGAGTGTTGAAGTAACAGATGCTTCCCTGAAATAGGTGTAATTATAGATAAAGAAACAGACCCTGCAGAGCGTATAAATAAGGGTTAATAGTCCAAGTCTTTTTAGAAGTACTTTATATTGAGTTAAATTCATTTTTAAAAATGATTTTTTAACAGATGTTGTATCACGGCAAACAGATCCATCAGGTACGCAATTCCCAGATGAATCACCAATCCTCCCCAAATTGATCTGCTATAATAAGTAATTATTCCTAAAATCAAACCTCCAAAGACAGAGCCTATCGCTTCTCCCAACGGTTTTCCGAAATGAAGGTAACAATACAAAGTGGCCATTAGGAACACAGCTCCTTTGTCAAGGTACCTGGCTAAACCCAGTACCAGGAAACCTCTGAACAAAAATTCAATGGAAAAAAATCCCATGCCATAGGTCACTTCGTAAATCCCCAGGGTGCTCCAATAGGGCCAACCCAGGTAGGTTTCCGCAAAACCTGGTTTGTATTCAGGATAATACGCAAGAAAATCCTGCTGAAAAGAGGCCCAGAGTATAAAAGGTGTCATTAGCAGGAGCAGTGCAATATAAGGTGTCAGATCCAGGGTGCCCTTCTGGAATCCATACAAGGGTATGCGTTTTCTGTCGACATAGAACCAGTAGAAAAAGACTCCTGTAATGATGATGGTAGAGCTGACTAATTCCGATACAAAGGAGGAAATAAAAGGGTAGAGCTCAAATGGAAGATTTACTCTGATCCAGTCCCGGTAGATGTAATAGGAGGTCTCGCTGAACAGTAGCAGTAAAATTAAAAATAGCAGTGTCAGCCAGTAGGCGCCGGAGTACAGGTGACTTTTTTTATTGTAAAAGTAAGCGTAGGCAAAAGACAAAAACAGTAGGGGGACCGAGTAAAACAGAAACAGGTATACATTGTAAATTTTCTGTCCTGCATACTGTTCCAGTATGGAGTTTTCAAAGTCTAGGTTATAGTTAAAAGCCAGGCTGGCAGTAAGAAACAGACTAAGTATCAGGAAAAATTTAAGGTTAAATTCTTCCTGAAAAAACGTAATCTGATATTTTATAAGTTGTTTAATTGTTGTCTGGAACTTTGGTTAGCCTAAATGCTGGTCCACCTCAGAAAAAGGTAAGCCAAATGCTTCTGCGATTTTCTTATACACGATTTGACCGTTTACTACATTTAGTCCCAGTTTCAGCTCGGGATTTTCTTTGCAGGCTTTCTGCCATCCTTTGCTTGCCAGCTGGCATACATAAGGGAAGGTAGCATTGGTCAGCGAGTGGGTAGAGGTCGAAGGGACAGCTCCCGGCATATTGGCCACGCAGTAGTGTACAATGCCATCAACCATATAGGTAGGATTCTCGTGTGTTGTAGGTTTACAGGTTTCTATACATCCCCCCTGATCCACAGCGACATCTACAAGCACGGTCCCGGGTTTCATGGTTTTGAGCATTTCCCTGGTAATGAGAACAGGAGCTTTAGCTCCTGGTACCAGTATGGCTCCGATAATAAGGTCAGCCGTTTTGACAGCCTCATTAATGTTACTCTGACTGCTGTATAAGGTGGTTACATTGGCTGGCATGATATCGGACAGATGTCTTAACCTGGACACATTTATGTCCATAATGGTCACATTGGCTCCCAGTCCTGCCGCCATTCTGGCTGCGTTGGCCCCTACAATTCCACCTCCTAGTATCAACACATGTGCAGGTTTAACCCCTGGAACTCCGCCAAGCAATATCCCTTTTCCCTGATTATGTTTTTCAAGGAAATTAGCGCCTTTTTGCACAGCCATTCTTCCTGCCACTTCCGACATGGGAATCAAAAGAGGTAAAGAACGGTCTGCCTTTTCCACGGTTTCGTATGAGATGCACACAGCTCCCGACTGCATCATGGCTTCGGTTAACTGACGGGAGGAGGCAAAATGGAAATAGGTAAAAATGGTTTGGCCTTTTCGGATCAATCCATACTCCTTTTCAAGAGGCTCTTTTACTTTTATTACAAGTTCGGCTTTGCTGTATACATCAGTAGCTTTGCCTATCGTGGCGCCTGCATTTTGGTAATCCTCATTAGAGAATCCTGAACCATCTCCGGCACTTGTCTCAACGATCAGGGTATGACCCATTTTAATAAGGTCCGCACAGTGTGCAGGCGTAAGTCCCACGCGATTTTCCAGTGTTTTTATTTCTTTTGGTACTCCTATGACCATCGTACGTTTGTTTTTTACAAATATAATTAAGTCGATATAAAACAAAAGCCAACGAGTTTTTCGTTGGCTTTTGTTTTATACGATTTTAACCTTCGCAGGTTTATTCTTATTTTCCGAAAGGAACTACACTTTTCTCTTCTTTTAAAGGAGTAGGAGTGGAAAGACTTTCAACAACATCACCGGAAAGCGTTACCGTGGCACGTGGACTGGTAGGGTCGTTGGTAACGATCGATAAGATGTCCGCATTATTTCCGTCAAAAGTAGGGTTGTATGTCAGTTCTAGAACTGCAGATTTTCCGGGTGCAATGGTGTCTTCCGACAGCGTATGGGTGATACAGCTGCATGCCGACTGGAAAGAAGACAATGTTAAAGGAGCTTTTCCTGTATTTTTTACAGTGAATTTCTGGGCCACTTTTTGTCCACGCTCAATTTTTCCAAAACTGTGAGAGTTTTTATCAATAATGAATTTTGGAGCATTTTTTAACTCTTTTGGAGATAAAGCAGCTTTTGGCTCTTCTTTTTTAACTACAATACCTTTAATGTATACAATTTTGGTAGGTTCGGAAGCATTGGAAGTAATGGTAATGCTTTTGTTAAAAACACCTAATCTGCCGGTACTGTTGTAAGATGCCTTTACAGATCCTTTTCCTCCCGGAGGAATTGGGTCTCTGGTCCAGGATGGGGTTGTACATCCGCAGGATGCTCTCACATCGGTTAATACAATGGGAGCGTCTCCAGTGTTTTCAAACTGAAATTCGTACTCAGCCTGAACACCTTCTTCTACAATACCAAAATCGTGTTTGTCGTCGCTGGTAAATTTAAAAGCACCTTGCGCAAAAGCTCCTACTGTCAGGATGCAAAGGAATGCTACAGAGGCAAATCTTTTTATCATTGGTTGTTATGTTTAGATTAATCTTAGAAAAATATAATTAGACTGTCAAATATAAGTATTATGAGACAATTTTAATACCGATTTTTACCATAGGAATATTTTATTTGGTCTGAACTTTTTTATAACTCCCTGTTTTTAACGGAATAATTTATTTAATCGAAGGTAACTGTAAGAGTAGCAGGAGGATAGGGAACTTAAAAGGACTGGTGGCAGGATCTTAATTTGAAAGGTTAGTCCTTTTTATCTATTTTTGAACTTTCACGTAAGTAATTATATTATTTTATTTAGACATACACCGTTTTTATATAGTGAGCGCCCAGGAAACCATAAATGATCTTACTTTAACCAAAGAGGAAATTCTTAATGATTACAGAATACTCTGTGAAAGTCGTCAGGCAAGTATTTTGGGTAGAAAAGAAGTTTTCGCCGGTAAAGCAAAATTTGGAATTTTCGGAACAGGAAAAGAGCTGGCACAAATAGCCATGGCTAAATATTTCCGGTTTGGCGATTTTCGCTCGGGTTACTATAGAGATCAGACGTTTATGATGGCTATAAATGAGCTGAGTCTTGAGCAATATTATGCTCAGCTTTATGCTCATACAGACATCGTGGCGGATCCTGCCTCCGGTGGGAGACTTATGATCGGGCACTATGCCACCAGAAGTCTCGACAACAATGGTCATTGGAATGATCTTACCAAAATAAAAAATTCAAGTCCGGATATTTCTCCAACCGGAGCTCAGATGCCAAGGCTTGTAGGTCTGGCATATGCTTCCAAATTATACAGGTTAAATCCGGAGCTGAAAGATATTAAAGGCTTTTCCGTCAACGGAAACGAAGTGGCATTCGGTACCATAGGGAATGCTGCTACGGCAGAAGGAATCTTCTTTGAGGCAATCAATGCTGCCGGGGTGTTACAAATTCCAATGGTAGTTTCGATCTGGGACGATGGTTATGGTATATCTGTACCACAGGAATATCAGACTACCAAGGTGGATATTGCCAAAATGTTTGAAGGTTTCAAAAGGACGGAAACCGAAAGAGGTATTGAAATTTTCAAAGTGAAGGGCTGGAATTACGAAGAGTTGTGCCGTACCTACAGAGACGCTGCCCAACTGGCCAGAGAGCACCATGTGCCGTCTCTGGTGCATGTGGAGGAGCTTGCTCAGCCTCTGGGGCACTCTACTTCCGGTTCACACGAACGATATAAATCGAAAGAAAGACTTGCCTGGGAAGAAGAATACGATTGCAATAGAAAATTCAAAGAGTGGATTCTTGAAAATTCAATCGCCACTCCTCAGGAATTAAAAGATATAGAAGACGCTGCTTTTGATCGGGTTAAAAAGGCTCGTCAGACCGCCTGGAATAATTTTGTTCAATCCATGAAAGGCGATTTGGATGAAGCACTTGCCCTGATTAATGAAGCTTCCACTCAAAGTGTTCAAAAAGAAGCTCTTCTGTCTATAAAAAATGCTCTCGAAAAAACGCTGAACCCAATCAGAAGCGATGCTGTCAGAGCGGTTAAGAAAGCATTAAAAGTACTTCGTTTTGAAGAGATTCCGGCCAGAACCAAACTGATTGGCTGGGTAGAAAGAACTTCCAGGGAAAATTTCCAGCGGTATAGTTCGCACTTGTTCAGTCAGTCCGATGAGGCAGCTATCAAAGTTAAGGAAATAAAGCCCGAGTACAGTGACGACAGCCCGTATGTGGATGGAAGAGAAGTGCTTCAGGCGAATTTTGAGGCGCTGTTCAAAAAAGATCCCCGCATTTTTGCTTTCGGAGAAGATGTAGGGATGATCGGTGATGTAAATCAGGGATTTGCCGGTTTACAGGAGAAATTTGGGAATCTGAGAATCATGGACACCGGAATCCGGGAGACCTCTATCATTGGTCAGGGGATTGGTGCAGCCATGAGGGGGTTAAGACCTATTGCCGAAATTCAATACCTGGATTACTTGCTGTTTGCTATTCAGACGCTTTCAGATGATCTGGCAACCCTGCACTATAGAACCGTAGGAGGGCAAAAAGCTCCGATGATCATCAGAACCAGGGGGCACAGACTGGAAGGTGTGTGGCATTCCGGCTCTCCGATCAGCATGATTCTGGGAAGTTTGAGAGGGATTTACCTGCTGGTGCCCAGAAATATGACTCAGGCAGCTGGTTTTTACAATACCATGCTGAAATCCGATGATCCGGCACTAATCATTGAAACGCTGAACGGGTACAGGCTGAAAGAAAGAATGCCGGTGAACCTGGGTGAGTATACCGTTCCTTTAGGAGTACCGGAAGTTTTGAAAGAAGGTACGGATGTTACGATTGTGACCTATGGGGCTATGTGCCGAATTTCCCTGGATGCAGCAGCGCAGCTGGAGGAGTTGGGGATCTCTGCGGAGGTGATCGACGTACAAACCTTAATGCCGTTTGATATTCATCATCTGATAGCAAAATCAGTAAGAAAAACCAATAGGGTAGTATTTACGGATGAAGATGTGCCGGGAGGAGGAACAGCCTATATGATGAGGGAAGTTCTTGAGACTCAGAATGCGTATCAGTGGCTGGATTCAGCTCCAAGAACCTTGCCAGCCAAAGAACATCGTCCGGCCTATTCCAGTGATGGAGATTATTTCTCCAAACCAAACGCCGAAGATCTGGTAGACCTGGTGTATGAAATTATGAATGAGGCCAATCCGGCTAAATACCCGTCTTTATACTAAAAGATTAGTAAAGAAACGCAGGTAAAAATTATTGAGGACCTAGCTCAATAGGGGTGGTTTCTGTCCAGTTACTGAAGTTACCATCCTCATCTCTTATTCTGATTTTGAATTTAAAAAATCCTTTTGGGAAATTCTGAGTCAGGTTGTACACGTTGGTCATATTAGTGCCCTGATGCAGTACGCCATCGATAGGGCCTTTTTTACCTGTAGTGTTTAAAGGCGGGAACTTTCCATTTAAAAAACTATAATCAAGAAGGTTGTAATTATTATCTTCATCTTTTAGATAAATCTCAGCTATAAAATTAGGGGTGGCATTCTGGTCAACATTTCCCAGGTTCCCGTCTCCGTCCTGAAAGTTGATAGAGATCGCCAGAGAGTCGATGTAAGAACTGTTGATTGGACTATAGACTCTGTATTTTGCTATCTTATTAAAGCTGATGGAGGGAACCTCGGAATACTTTGGGGCCCTGTCGCATGCTGCCAAAAGTGTAGCAGTCATCAGCACTATTAAAGAATACCGGAATCTTACGTTCACTTTTTTAGTATTTAAATTCAATTTATTAATTATAATAATGGACTTCAAAGAAAGTTTTAAAAAAGATTTATTCAATATTTCCAATCAAAACTTTAACGAAAAAGCCCTCCTTTTATTCAATTTTCAGGCAAAACATAACCCTGTCTATAAACAATATCTTCAGCTTCTCGGAAAAGATCCGGATAAAGTCTCTCTGATAGAAGAAATCCCCTTTTTACCGATTTTGTTTTTTAAGACTCAGGAAATAAAAACGGATTTTTTTCAGGAAAGGCAAATTTTTTATAGCAGTGGAACAACCGGAACTCAGACAAGCAGACATTATATCGCGGACCCTGACTTTTATCTGAACAACAGTGAGGAAATATTTAAGAGATTTTACGGAGATCTGTCCGGTTATATAGTATTGGCCTTACTCCCTTCCTATCAGGAGAATCCGGGATCGTCCCTGATTTATATGGTGAATCATTTTATAAAACAATCAGGTAACGAACTTTCGGGATTTGTGTCCGAAAAAACGCTTCTGGAGAATCTTAAAAAATACAAAGAAAGTTCTGCAAAAAAATTACTCATCGGTGTTTCCTATGCGCTTTGGGACCTGGCCGAAAACGAACAGCCCGATTTGTCGGATTTTATTGTGATGGAAACAGGAGGGATGAAGGGGAGAAGGACCGAACTGGTACGGGAGGAACTTCATGAGATCTTGAAAAATGGGTTAAACGTGTCCACCATCCATTCGGAATATGGTATGACGGAGCTGTTGTCCCAGGCATACTCAAAGGGACAAGGATTTTTTGAGGGGCCGGAATGGTTTAAAATCCTATTGAGAGATATCAATGATCCGTTGACAATCGGAACAGGAAGAAGCTCAGGAGGAATTAATATTATAGATCTTGCCAATGTGGACTCCTGCGCATTTATTGAAACTCAGGATCTTGGTCGAATTTCGGAAGACAAAACCTTTGAAGTGCTCGGGCGGTTTGATAATTCTGACATCAGAGGCTGTAACTTACTATACTTGAAATAGTCTTTGAAAAGTTCAAAATTAAATCAAAAAGATTTAATTTTATTTGCTGTTTATTTTAATTATTGAAAATGAATAGTTAATTTTGTTGAATCAGGTACTAATTAAAAACATTAAACTCTTTATGAAAAAGTATTCACTAGTTGTATTTTCCCTTGTGCTATTGTTAGCTTCTGCTTGTGCAACTCATAGAACTTGCCCTACTTACACTAAAGAAGTTAAAAAATCTGCTTCTTCTGTAGAAAAAATTTAATCTGGATTTCTTTTGAATGATTCTGTCGCGGAAAGTAAGGAAACGGGCAGAGTTATGACTTTAGAACGATCGGTTTTATTGATAAAAAAGAAAGCTTCTCTGAATTAGGAAGCTTTCTTTTTTTGTTAAAGGTTTTATTTGTTTGCGTACTTTTGGGCATCTTCCAGTGAAATGACGGAATCACTCATGATGATAAGTCGCTCTACGACATTTTTTAATTCACGGATATTTCCCGGCCACTCCAGCGTCTGAAGATAGGCAACGGCTTTAGGATCAATTTTTTTAGGGGCAGTCTTGTATTCTTCTGCTGTTTCGCCTATAAATTTTTCAATGAGCAGAGGAATGTCTTCTCTGCGCTCATTTAACGGAGGTACATGAATGAGAATAACTCCCAGACGATGGTACAAATCTTCTCTGAACCGGTTTTCTTCTATCTCTTTAAGGATGTTTTTATTTGTAGCTGCAACGATTCGCACATCTACTTTTATTTCCTTTTCTCCTCCCACACGGGTGATTTTGTTTTCCTGCAGAGCTCTTAATACTTTGGCCTGGGCAGACAGGCTCATGTCTCCGATTTCATCCAGGAAGAGGGTTCCTCCATTGGCCTGCTCGAATTTTCCAATGCGTTGTTTTATGGCAGAGGTGAAGGAGCCTTTTTCGTGTCCGAAAAGCTCACTTTCAATAAGTTCTCCCGGAATGGCAGCGCAGTTGACTTCTACCAGCGGACCGTTGGCGCGGTTGCTTTTGGCATGAAGCCATTTGGCGACAAGTTCTTTTCCGGATCCGTTAGGACCGGTGATAAACACTCTTGCATCGGTCGGAGCTACTTTTTCTATCGTTTTTCTGACTTCTTCAATGGCAGAAGATTTTCCAAGTATGTCAAACGTTTTGTTGATTTTTTTCTTCAGAACTTTAGTCTCCGATACCAGGCTGGATTTATCCAGAGCGTTTCTTACCGATACCAGCAGGCGGTTAAGATCCGGTGGTTTCTGAATGAAATCAAAAGCTCCTTTTTTGGTGGCTTCTACAGCCGTTTCAATGGTACCGTGTGCAGATACCATTATAAATTGGGTGTCTTTTCCTAGTGCAAGTGCTTTTTCAAGCACCTCCATGCCGTCCATTTTAGGCATTTTGATGTCGCAAAGTACCAGGTCGTAGTTGTTTTTTTCGATTAAAGCCATCCCTTCTTCACCATCTTTGGCTTCATCTACCTGGTACTTTTCAAACTCCAAAATTTCTTTGAGAGTGCTTCTGATACTTCTCTCGTCATCTATAATTAAAATGTGAGCCATCGGCTGTTGTTAAGGTTTTCGGTTTAAATAAAAATAATGAATGCAAGCCGTTAAGCCGGGTTCTGTCGTGTCTTATCATTTATCTTGTCCCGCAGTCACCCGCGGGAATCAAACGACCTACCCATTCCGCCATTCCTTTTACGGAATCAGAGCGAGCAACTCTGCTTTAGACGGAACCTATTTGGTCTTTCAACCCATAAGGTTTACCCCAATTTTACATCGCTGCAAAACGAGTGAGCTCTTACCTCACTTTTTCACCCTTACCTCTTGCGAGGCGGTAATTTTCTGTGGCACTGTCTGTCCCTTCATAGCTGTGTTATGAAGAGCCTTCCCGTTAGGAAGTATGGTGCTCTCTGTTGCCCGGACTTTCCTCCCCCCGATAATCAGGGAGCGATAAGATGGCTTGCATTCAGTACAAATGTATAGCTGAATTTGAAATCCCCAAAAGCTTTCTGGTATTAGTTGATCCTTACCAGTGTAGCTCCGTATCCAAACTTTTCTTTTTTAGCATCTTTGAAATAGGCAATGTTTTTGGTTCTGCTTAAAATTTCCTGAATTTTTAGTTTTAAAATACCATTGCCCACACCATGTATAAACGTAATTTCATCCATACCGGACGCAATTGCGTTGTCTAAATTTTTCTGAAAATGGCGAATCTGTAGCTCCAGCATTTCACTATTGCTTAACTTCTCAGGATGCGCCGTCAGCTTTTCTATATGGAGATCAATCTCCGATGCAGGTCTGGATAATTCTTTTACCTCCTGAGGAGCTGAGTACATTTCCTGAACCAGTTTCTCTTTGTTAATTGGTGTCTGCCTGTCGTCTATCTTAAACAAATAGCCCTGTTCATTGATAATTGGAAGCTGTTTTTTGTTTTTGTAAAAGGTAGACGCTTTGATATTTAGCTTTCGGACCAATGGCTCTTTGTAAAGCGATTGTCCGTAGCTGAAATACAGGCACTGTACAATCCATGCCGGCCAGGAGTCAAAGTCTTTAATGGATGCTTCACCTACTTTAATGTGTGCGTTGGATTTCAGACTTCCGGTGCTTACGCCCGTATAGGCATCCTCTTTAAGGTACCCGAACGTAAATAAAACATCCAGGTCGCTTTCGTTTATCAGGTGAATGGAATAAATCCTGTCGTTAAAAGGAAGAAAGGCGAGGTAAACTCCATCGGTCTTCAGTTTCTCCGGAGCTATTTCCTGTCCGGGTTCTTCTGTAGCAACAAAACTCTCTGCTGAAGCAACCACTACAAGCTCTTTCATCAGGGCCGGAATAAGAAATCCATCCTGGATCTCTACTTCCACATCTCTTGAATTGATAATTCTCCTGACAATTCCTTCTTCTTTACCGTGTTTAAATCGGACCTTATCTCCTGGTTTCATATTTTTAAAAGTAAATAGCATGAAATTTAATTCCTTTTCTACTGTATTCCAAAGCAGGGGAAGGAACATGCAATATGTTGAACCCGTAGTCAAGGATGAAATTTACTACTCTGCTTCTGGTTCTTATTTTAGTAAAGTCTATGTCAAGACTTAGAAAATACTGCCTGTATGGAACATAACCTGCTTCCTTGTTCTGACTGTCCTGGGCATAAAGCATGTTTTCCGCGCTGTAGCCTAAGGATACATTCAGCCACTTTGGGAAGTTGCTTCTTTTATCACGCAGGAAGGAATAGATGTTAAAGGATAGCCAGTAGGTCTGGCCGTTGTAATCTTTTAATAGTTGTTCGTTAAAAGATTTTCCTAAAACGTTGGGTCTTTCTTTGGCAAATTTAGTCTGATGAAAAGAAAACTTGGGCTGGATTCTCAATTCTTCCCATGCCAGGTACTGTCCAATGACAAGCAGCGAGCCAGAGGCATTGGCAGCGACATCGGACCAGGAAAACCCGTATTCGGGAGAATAGGCGTCAAGAAATTCAATGGGAGTCTGGAAGACAAACCCTGCAAGTCCTCCTATGAGGTACGCTTTTCGTTGGGGGACGCCACTCCATCTTAATACATCAACGGCAAAGCGACTCTCGTGAAAGGCCGTCACAGCATGGCCGAGCTTATCCATCTGCTTCCATTCGTGAGAATCATCAAAAAAACGGAAAGAACTTCTGGGATTGTTTTTGTACCACAACTCATTCAGCCCCACCATGCTTGCGGTGTATATGCCTAGTGCTCCTGTAGCAACAGGTATAAGTCTTTTTTTATTGATGACAGCAAGCGTATCCTGTGCTCTGGAAGCAATAGTGATGAACGAAATAAAAAATAAGATTACGATTCTCATTTAGGTTCAGCTTCAGCTTCGTCGTCTTCTTCCTTTACAGGAGTGGCGGTTGGGTTAAGGGTGTTACTGTTCCCTTGTTGCCCCTCTTTCTGTTCTTCTTTTGCATCTTCGGCCAGTTCTTCTTCGAGTTCTTTTATCTCCTCTTCATCCGTGTCAAAAATAATGGTGTCTATCTGAGGCTTTTCTTTTTTTCCAAAAAGTTCTTTCAGGTTATTAAAGCCCTGCGTATGCATAATGCTGAAACCGGCAGAAGTGTTGTTAATATTGCTGGTAGCAACAGAGTTCAGAAGTGCGTTATTATTGTTTTTATTGTACAGCTTTAATCTAAGCTTGCCATCCTGGCTCAACAGGTATTCAATGGTCCATTCTCCGGCAATGCTGGTGAAGCTATTCGGATTGTTGCTGTGTGCGTTCTGGTAGCTTCCGTCCCGTGAAATTCTAAGTCGGCCTTCCAGCATGGTATAACTAAACCGTAACATAAAGGTGTTCATGGCATTGAGGTCAATGTCGACCTGAAGGTTTTTGTCGAGCTGAGACAGCCAGCTGCTGAGCTGATTGGAAAGCAACTCACTTAAGTTGCCACCGGATCCTCCTATACCGTTGAACGAACCATCCTGAGCGGAAAAGCTTTTTAAAATAAGTAAGCTGAACACTTGTTTATTTAATTCCTGCTCGTTGGTTTTTATTTTAGATTCGAATTCAATGACATCTTCCACCATTTTGGGATCTGAATTAAGGATGTCGATATCCAGATGAATACGGGGAGACATTAAGTTGCCTTCGATGCCCATCAACACATCAACAGGGTAGCGGTTTTTAAATTCAGGATTTTTTTTGACCCTGCCGGTATCGATGAGTGGGGCAAGGGAGACGTTTTGCCTGTAGGCAGCACTGATATCCAGTACTCCTTTGTATGGATCTCCGGTCCACGATATGCTGCTGTTGGGCAGCAGCTTGAATTCTTTACTGATGATGTTGGCCAGGGTGAAATGGTAAGTACCCTGTTCGATTCTGTAATTCCCAAACATATTAAAATCGCCCCGGGTATCAATAGTCATTTTAATATTTCCGGAACCGTTTCCTCTGAGCTTGTCACCAGCTTTTTTATCAAAAATGATTTCAATATTTGCTTCAGGCGTCAGGTCAAAGTTGAAATCCAGTGTTATACCGGATAAGTCTACTGTTTCTTTGGTAATAGCAGCTTTGTTTTTGGAGGTGGTAAACGTAATATAACTTTGTTCTTCCACGGTAGAATATTCTGTGAGAGGAATATGGATTTCTGTGTCTTTTTCAGATCGTGCGTTGGCAATTATTTTCAGGTCAGAAAAAGCCCCTAGAATTTCCATATAGCCGCTTACAATGGCTTTCCCATAAAAGAGTTCATTATCCTTTTCGGTGGTGTTCAGAACGCAAACATTGTTTAGAATGCCTTTCAGGTTTACGACAAACTTTCTGAAGTTATCATGAAAAATACCTCCGTCCAGTATGGCATGGTTACCATAGGCATCTTTTAAGTTCAGCTTTTTAAAGCCGATCAGGTTTTCGTCAAAATAAATGTTGTCGTTGAAGTAATACGTGGTTCCGAGGTAATCTACTTTGAATTTCCCGCTCTGGACATTACCATTGCCTTTCACTACAATGTTTTTCAGTGAACCTCCAATCGTGAAGTTGCCTGTTATTTTCCCGGAAACTTCGGATAAGACGTCCTTGAAAAGAGGATTGAGTACATCCAGTTCTGCTTTGTCCAGTTCAGCAAACAAATTCAGCGTTTCGCTTTCTCCGTCTTTTCCGGGCTGTATATTTCCTTTTACATTAATGACAATATTGCTCAGTCGTTCTACTTCCACAGCAAGGTCTAAAACACTTTTCTCATTGTTCCAGGAAGAGGTACCAATAATGTTTCCTACGAGGAAATTATTGACATAAAAATTATTGACGTATAAACTGCTGCCAAGGTTAGGGTTATTGAAAATATCATGGATGTTTACAGAACCAGTAAGCACACCTTTTAACGATACGTCCGTAAGCAAAGGATTTATGGTTTCCAGCTGAAAGTCTATTACCTTAAGAAAGGCTTCGTCAGAAGGGTTTGGGGATAGCGTGCCGTCGAGGCTAACGATTTGCTTATTGTTGGAAACGGTAAAGTTTTCAAAATAAATCTTTTCCGAATTGAACGCTACGGTATTCGAAGGGTCGATGGTCCATTTTTTGTTCAGCAGATTTAAAAAGGAATTGGAATTCAGGTTTACCATCCGGTACCCATCATGGAAGTCAAGATTACCAGATAGTTTGGCTGAATTGTAGCTGTTCTTTTGGAAAATCTGAGAAGTAAAGTTGACTCTTGAACCGTTCCAGATACCTTCAAGCTGAAGGTTTCGGGTAGGGGTAAAGGATTTAAGAAGCTGTTCATCGGATTTTACGAAGAACATGGCAAGCACATTGGAACTGTCGTTTAGCTTGGATGCCGATAGTTGAGCTTCAGAGCGTATTAATTCATATTCATTGTAAAATAAGGTGTCAATTTTAGTATACAGATTGAGGATACTGGAATATCCCGAGGTAAAATCACCTTCTATGGCAACACCGGGAGACAAATATAGTTTGGGTAGATAAATGGCCAAAATTGCATTGATATCTGTAAGGTTGATTTTAAAGTCAAGGCGGTATTTGTCGTAGGACTTCCTTTTGTTCGCATAGTATTTGTCAAGCTCGCTCTGATTGTTTTGGGCTGCCAGGTCATATTCTTTCCACAGGGTTTCCAGGTTGTCCGCCAGGGTGGTAAAGTTAAAATTACCTTCCGCCTGAATACTCGCCAGATCCGATAGTACTGAAAACTTACGGATGCTGTCTGTTCTGGAACTTATTACCTGCATGGAATCCAGAAATACCTCCCTGTTTTTATACACAAGGTAGCTGTTTCTTAAAACCGCTTTACCTAAAATCTCGTCCAGGGTAATTCCTGTAAAGTTAAAATCAGCTTCTGTCTTTACGAACGTCTCTATAGGCGACAGGTTTAGCGCTTTAAGGTTGGCTTTTTCGAGGTTGGCCCGAATGTTAAAGTGATTCACGTTTCGGGTCAAATCGACTTCACCATTAACAGAAAGTACAATATTGCTGTCTTTGATAGCTACTTCTCCGTTAAAAAACTGTTTGCTCAGCGTGGCGGAAGTGGTAATGTTTTTATAATTGTAATTGTTCACTCCAATTCTGTGGACATGACCGTTTACGAAAACTTCTGCATCGTCAAGCGTAAATCCCTTTCCCTCAATGGTTCCTTCCATGTCCAGTAGCTGAACTTTGTTTTCATATCCTACAAGTTTTCCAAGGTTAAACGATTTGGTAATCAGGTTTCCTTTATAATGTGCTTTGGGACGACTGTTTTCCAGAATTTTTAAATTGATATCGGATTCCACCATACCCAGACCTGTGGAGAAGTTACCTTTTGCCACAAAGTCATTTAAAAATCCGGTGAAGATGCCATGTCCTTTTATTTTACCCAGCTTTCTGATGAAGTTGGTAGCATCGTCTCCCACGTATTGTTGAAGGTCCGCTGCGTAGATGTCTGTCTCTTTAAAGTTAAGATCCATAAACGTCTGGTCCAGCTGGGGTAAACCGTCAAACTTGGTTTTACCTTTCAGCCGGCTTTTGTTACCAAACTGAAGATCAAAGTTGTTTACAGAGAAATTAATTACTTTTCCTTTAAAGTCACCGGAAAGCGTATAGACATCGTTGTATCCTTCCAGGTCAGGAGCAAAGTGGGAGAGGTTTCGGCTAGTGACAAGCGATTGCCGGATAGAACCGGTCATGGTAATTTTTTCATTGAAATCGCCCAGGTCATCTATGGATTCATAGTCAAACCGGACATAATCTTTTACAATACTTTCTCCGATCTCGGCATAGAGGTTTTTAAACTCCATGTTCCTTTTAGTGAAGGTAAACAGTGTGATAAGCTGGTGTACATTAAGTTTGGTTTGCCGGTCATTGGTACTCAGACGATGCACGTCGACCTGTACGGTGTCTTTGAAGAATTTCAGTTTGGTTGCATCGGCAGAGATATCTGTCAGTGCAAAATGAAAGTAGTCGTACCCGTAGGTAATAGGTTCTTTTCTGAAATCCTGATAGGAAAAAACCATGTTTTCCACATTCACCGCTTCGATTATAAAAGGCACCGTTTGCGTAGCGGTGGAGTCAGAGCCGGCGGTCAGGTCTTGAATAGCGGCAACGAAATCCGAAATATTGATCGTTCCGTCCTCATATCTGAATACATCTACTTTTCCATTGGCAATACTTATTTTGTCAATAGAAAGATCGCCATAAAGAAGATTTAAAAAATTGAGGTCAATTTTAGCGTACCCCACAGAAATCATTTTTCCGTCGTGAGTATCGTTCACTTCCAGTCCTTCCAATACAATCTTGTCGAACCAGTTGATGTCCACATATTTTACAGAGATGGGGTAGTTTAATTGTTTTGAGAGGTAGGCAGAAGCTTTGTTGACGGCCCAGGTTTGTACTTTGGGAGAGCGAATGGCAAAAATCAGTCCCATAAGCAAAAGGAGAATGCCTAATGCAGTAAATGAGATGGTTTTTGTTAACCTTTTAAAAAAAATCAGGTATTTTCGCCTTTTATTCAAAATTTACAAATGGGTCCTTATATTTTAGCTATTGAATCATCTTGTGACGAAACCGCCGCCTCGATAATTGGCAACGGTAAAATTCTTTCAAATATTGTTGCAACGCAAGATGTTCATATTAAATATGGTGGCATCGTTCCTGAACTGGCTTCAAGAGCGCACCAACAAAATATAATTCCCGTTGTCGATCAGGCATTGCTTCAGGCAAATATAACAAAATCCATGCTAAATGCAGTTGCCGTGACAAAAGGCCCGGGACTGTTAGGATCTTTGCTGGTTGGGATCTCCTTTGCAAAGGCTTTTGCTTTGGGGCTGGACATTCCACTGATTGAGGTGAATCACATGCAGGCCCACATACTGGCTCATTTTATAGACGATCCCAAACCCTCTTTTCCGTTTATTTGTCTTACAGTCAGTGGCGGACATACCCAGATCGTGCTGGTTAAAGATTATCTGGATATGGAGATTCTGGGAGAAACCCAGGACGATGCTGTAGGAGAGGCCTTTGATAAATCGGCCAAGTTACTTGGTCTTCCTTATCCCGGAGGGCCTTTAATAGATAAATATGCGCAGGAGGGAAACCCGGAGGCCTTTAGTTTTCCCAAAGTAGATACACCAGGACTAAATTTTTCTTTTAGTGGTATAAAAACCGCAATCCTTTATTTTCTTCAAAATAATACCGCTAAGGATAAACAGTTTATTGACAAAAATCTTAATGATATTTGTGCCAGTATACAACATACCTTAATTGATATTCTGATGCGTAAACTTCGGAAGGCAGTGCGGGAAACCGGTATTAAAGAAGTGGCTATTGCGGGAGGGGTGTCAGCTAATAAAGGATTGAGAGCAGTGCTGGAGGCGGAGGCCCGGACAAAAGGATGGAATGTTTATGTGCCTGATTTTCAATATTGCACAGACAATGCAGCCATGATTGCGATGGCATCACATTTTAAATATCTTACAGGTGATTTTAGTAATCAGGACCTGGTTCCTGATCCAAGAATGAATTTTTAAACGATGGCAGCAAAGGAGAAAATATATTCAGACGTTAATATCCGAAATAAAAAAGCAGGATTTGAATTTCAGTTTCTTGAAAATTTTATTGCCGGAATAGTCCTTAAGGGGACGGAGATTAAATCGATCCGCCAGGGAAAAGTAAACTTTCAGGATGCTTTCTGCTACTTTAAAGGTAATGAGTTGTATGTCAAGAATATGCATATTTCTGTGTATTCTGAAGGAAGTTATTACAACCATGAACCTTTGCGGGATAGAAAATTGTTGCTCAACAAAAAGGAGCTAAGGAAACTACTTGTTAAAGGCGATGAAAAAGGGCTCACCATTATTCCGGTACGGTTGTTCATAAATGAAAGAGGGTTTGCCAAGCTGGAAATTGCTTTGGGTAAAGGAAAAAAACTTTATGACAAGCGTGAAGATATTAAGGCAAAAGATGTTAGAAGAGAAATGGAGCGGGAGCGTTATTAAGGATGAATTAATTTTTTTATATTTATGCTGAATAAAATTATATAAACGAATGCATCAGGAGCCTTTATTGGATATTTACGGAGTCTGTAATTTGAGTGTAGTACCTGTGAGGATGGAACCTTCAGACAAAAGTGAAATTGGAACACAGTTATTGTTTGGTGATCTTTTTACCATACTGAACAAGTCAGAAGATGGCAAATGGGTCTACATTGAAATTTTTCAGGATCAGTATAAAGGCTGGATTGATTCGAAGCAATATGAACCGGTAGCGAAGGAATATTTTACGGAATATCAGAAATTACAGTGGCCGGTTTGTAAGGGTGTAATGGGGGTGATACAGGGAAATGGAAAGTATTTTCCGATATTGATGGGGAGTACATTACCCTTTTATAATAACGGGACTGTTATTATTGGTAAAAACATTTTGAGATTCGACGGTGAAGTGCAGTTTATTAATCATACGCCTGATCTTAAATTTCTTGAACGTACGGCCAAGTTTTATCTGGCTGCTCCTTATTTATGGGGAGGAAAGTCGCATTTTGGAATAGATTGTTCCGGGTTTACCCAGCAGGTAATGAGGTTGTGTGGCAAGCAACTGCCCAGAGATGCCTATCAGCAGGCTGAATGCGGTTTTAAAAAGCCTTATGCTGAGCGTCTTCCCGGAGATCTTGCTTTTTTTCACAATGCTCATGGAAAAATTATTCATGTCGGCATTTTGCTGGATCAGAATTTGGTGATTCATGCTTCCGGAGAAGTGAGGATCGATTTGTTGGACGAAAATGGGATTTTTAACAAGGAGAAAAATCTATACACCCATAAGCTTTCTTCCATTAATCAGATTTTTTGAAATAAAATCTTCTAAAAATCAGATAAGTTAGAAATACGAAAAATTTTTCTTACCTTTGCACTCCGTTTTCAAACGATAACGGAGCTGCTGAAAGGCAGGAAGTTAGTTATTTTATTATATGTTTAACCAAAATTTCAGTCGGGTTGCCCGACGGCTGATGTATAAAGGGCAAACAACTAATTATTATGGCAAAACCAAAAGAAGATTTTAACTGGGATAGCTTTGATTCCAAAGGGTTCGGTTCAGGTTATGATGCTAAGCAAAGAGCAGAATTAGAAGCTCTTTACGAAGGTACAATTACCCAGGTAAATGAAAAAGAAGTCGTTAAAGGTACTGTTGTAGGTATCACAGACAGAGACGTGATCCTTAACATTGGCTTTAAATCAGACGGCTTAGTCCCATTATCAGAGTTTCGTGATGTTGAGAACCTGAAAGTAGGACAAGAAGTAGAAGTGTTTGTGGAAGATCAGGAAGATGCTCAGGGACAACTTATCTTATCAAGAAGAAAAGCGAAAATCGTTCAGGCTTGGAGCAATATTCAGGAAGCACTTGACAGTGATGTTGTTATCGAAGGTGTTGTTAAAAGAAGAACCAAAGGTGGTCTTATCCTTGATATCTTTGGCGTAGAGGCATTCCTTCCAGGATCTCAGATTGACGTGAAGCCAATCAGAGATTTTGATGTGTTTGTTGGAAAGAAAATGGAGGTAAAAGTTGTAAAAATCAACTATACCAACGATAACGTAGTTGTTTCTCACAAAGTGCTTATCGAAAAAGACATTGAGAAGCAAAAAGCAGAGATCCTCAACAACCTTGAGAAGGGGCAGGTTCTTGAAGGTGTTATCAAGAATATGACGAACTTCGGTGTGTTCATTGATCTTGGTGGCGTAGACGGATTACTTCACATTACTGATATCTCCTGGGGTAGAATCAACCATCCGGAAGAAGTTCTTAAACTTGATCAGAAAGTTAACGTTGTTGTGCTTGACTTTGATGATGAGAAGAAGAGAATTTCTCTTGGTATGAAGCAACTTACATCTCATCCTTGGGATTCACTTCCTGAAACTATTCAGGTGGGTTCAAGAGTTAAAGGTAAGATCGTTAACGTTGCAGATTATGGTGCATTCCTTGAAATCCTTGCAGGAGTTGAAGGTTTGATCCACGTATCTGAAATGTCATGGTCTCAGCACCTGAGAAATCCTCAGGACTTCATCAAAGTTGGTGATGAGCTGGAGGCTGTAGTGCTTACACTTGACAGAGAAGAGAGAAAAATGTCTCTTGGTATCAAACAACTAACAGAAGATCCATGGACTAAACAAGATGTACTTACGAAGTATGCTGTTGGTTCTAAACATTCAGGAGTTGTTAGAAACCTTACAAACTTCGGTCTTTTCATCGAACTTGAAGAAGGTATCGATGGACTAGTTCACGTAAGTGATCTTAGCTGGACTAAGAAAATTAAACACCCTTCTGAGTTTGTAAAAGTTGGAGATAAACTTGATGTAGTGGTTCTTGAGCTTGATGCAGAAAACAGAAGACTTGCTTTAGGCCACAAACAGCTTGAAGAAAATCCTTGGAATACTTTTGAAACGATCTTCACTGTAGGTTCTACGCACAAAGCAACTATTATCCAGAAAAATGACAAAGGTGCTGTTCTTGAGTTACCTTATGGAATCGAAGGATTTGCCAGTGCAAAAAATCTTGTTAAACAAGATGGTAAAGTAGCTGAAGTTGGAGAAAGCTTAGATTTCAAAGTTCTTGAGTTCTCTAAAGATGAGAAGAGAATTGTTCTTTCTCATACAAAAGTTCACTCTGCCGGAGAGCCGGCTGAAGAAGCTAAAGAGACTAAGAAAGCTGGAAAAGCAAAAGCTACCAAAACAGCTTTGCCAGAGGTTGAAAAATCAACCTTAGGTGATCTGGAAGCACTTTCTGATCTTAAGAAGCAACTGAATAAAGATGAGGCTGCTGCTGAGAAGAAAGCTAAAGCTAAGAAGAAAGAAGACGGAGAATAATTAGTCTTAATATAAAGAAATGCCCATAAGGGGCATTTCTTTTTTTATAATAATTTAATGCTATTTTTTTTGAACTTATAAGGAATTGTTATAAGTTTGCATCACCAAAATATGGTTCTGTGGCCGAGTGGCTAGGCAGAGGTCTGCAAAACCTTTTACAGCGGTTCGAATCCGCTCGGAACCTCACGATATACAGAGGAAAAACCGCTTAATTTTAGAAATTAAGCGGTTTTTTTATTGTCGGAAATTTTGCTGAGCGAGACGGGAGCTATTTGCAAGGTCCATTAGAATTTCTGGGAGCGATACAAACATGATAACCTCAATGTTTCTATATAAAGCTTTAAGAAAATTGGGGTTTAGTTATGATCTTTTAGTGACATACTATATCAACATAGGATTTAGTTCTACCAACACCTGTAATGTGGCTTTTAAAATTTAAGGATTTTTTTTACATATTATTTAAATTGTTACGTATAAAAGAAGTTGTTACGTTTTTTAACAGGTACTAAATAATCTTTTCAATGTTTACTCAATTCAGACTGAAAGTGATCTTTGCACTTCTGTTGTTGCTTTTCCATTTCAATACAAATGGGCAGAGCAATAAGAAAGAAGTCAAAAAGTTAATTGATGAGGCTGCTAATTATTTCAGAATTGGTAAGTCGGGTGATCAGGAAGCCTTTACAAAAGCCTTGAATCTGTTCCTGTTGGCAGATAGTTTACAACCTGACGATCCTGAAATTTCCTATTCAGTAGGATTGTGTTATAATCACACCGATCAAAAACTTAAAGCAATGCCTTACCTGGAAAAAGCCAAAGCAGGAGGAGTCAGGTACGACGACCTGGATTATTACCTGGCTGTTTCCTATCATCTCTCGCATCGATTTGAAGAGGCCATTGCATTGTTAACTACCTATAAGAAAAATGTTCCCTCCGACAGACAGGCAGCAGACCTGCTTATCTCTTACTGTGAGAATGGAATTGAACTGGTAAAAAATCCTAAAGAAGTAAAAATTACCAACCTTGGTCCGAATATAAATTCCGAATTTCCGGATTACCATCCTTCTATTTCGGCAGATGAAAGCACCATTATCTTTATATCCAGAAGAGACAGCACCACAGGAGGGAAGATCGACATTCTGGATAATAAATATTTTGAAGACATTTACATCTCTGAAAAAATTAATGGTGAATGGACGAAGCCAAGAGGTTTAGGAAAAGGCATCAACACAGAATCACATGACGGTTCTGTTGGGCTTTCGGCAGATGGGCAGGAACTGTTTATTTACAGATGGTCAAAAGAAAACCGGGGAGATATTTTTGTGAGTGACCTTGTAGGTACGGAATGGTCGTTGCCTCGCAATCTGGGCAAAAATATAAATACCAGCAAATACTGGGAGTCGGACGTGAGTGTTACCCCGGATAAAAAAATCATCTTTTTTACCAGTGACAGAGCAGGAGAGGGAGGGCGTGATATTTATATGGCCAGAAAGTTGCCTAACGGAGAGTATGCCAAACCTATAAACCTCGGTCCCAAGATCAATACCAAGTATGATGAAGATGCACCATTTATACATCCGGATGGTAAAACGTTATATTTCAGTTCTAAAGGACATAAATCTATGGGAGGATACGATATCTTTTCCTGTACGATCAATCTTGAAACAGGTGCTATTCTGACAGACCCGGTGAATGTTGGATATCCTATCAATACAGCAGACGATGATGTGTTTTTCGTATGGTCTGCCGATAATAAGAGAGCTTATTTCGCATCGGAAAGAGAAGGTGGATACGGAGAAAAAGATATTTATATGCTTGAAAGAACGGATGTTGAAGCTGCACTGGTAGTGTTGAAAGGTAAAATAATGAATTGTGATTATAATACTCCTATCACCGGAACTATTACCGTTACAGATAATGCAACCCAGGAGGTTATTGGCGTATATACACCCAACTCCAGTACAGGGAATTATATAGTGATTCTTCCTGCCGGAAAGAATTACGGAGTCAGCGTGGAAGCTCCTGGGTATGGTTTCTATTCTAAAAATATTGATATCCCATTCCTGGAACATTATCAGGAAATTGAAGATCAGATTTGTATGGAGCAGCTTAAGAAAGGAACCAAGATTGTCTTGAGGAACGTGTTCTTTGATGTTGACAAAGCAACACTTAGAAAAGAATCTGAAGCAGAATTGGAGCGTGTGGTTGAGTTGTTAAATAACAATAAGAATATCAGAATACTTATTTCTGGACATACCGACAGTGATGGAAACGATGATCATAACTTAAGACTATCAGATGCTCGTGCAAAAGCTGTAGTGGATTATCTGATTAGTAAGAAAATCTCTCCTTCAAGACTGACTTCAAAAGGATTTGGAGAAACCAGACCTATCATGCCTAATGATACTCCGGAAAACAAACAAATGAACAGAAGAACGGAGATAGAAGTTATAGATTAAACTTAAATAGGTTTGCCAGATGCTATTATAAAGAGGTCGCGTAAGTGGCCTCTTTATTTTTTATCCAGTCAGGTAGTTTGTTCTTTATTTGAATCTGGGCAGAATTTTTTAGTAGGAATCAATCGAAAAGTCTGGTAGGGATGTAAAGAAACATTGATGCATTGCTTCCAGCGAAGGTTTGCTTTTGCTTATTCCTTTTAAATGAGTACTACAGGCTTATTTTAATAATTAATAAAACAGTTGAGTGTATCAATTCTTTGTTGTTGAAAGACAGAGGAAAGTAATGGATTGTCTTTGCTATTTTTAAGTGTTTGATCTTTAGTTGTTTGTTTTCGGTTTGAAAGAACTGCACAATCACCTAATTGGAAGATATATGATAGAGAAGCGAGATTTTGAAGTCAATCAAAATTTTTAGATTGCTTGCTTTGCTCAGAATAGGAGGGAAAATCCTTTTTATTCTACTGAATTACTTTTTGAAGAATGTTAGCTGGTGTATCTAACTATACTTATATACTATAAAGCGTTGTTTTGCGTAGCCGGTAAATAAATTTTATCCATACGACTATGTAAAAACCATTTTGACAAGAGTTGAAATAACTTGAAGGAAGGAAAATGTTGTGTAAAAGATTGATATACAAAAAAGACTTTAAGGGGTTGCCTTAAAGTCTTTTTTGTATGAATGGGAGGATCTTTAGAACGAAGGACAAGGTAGTCGCTTCAATATTTTTTTCTTATGTTTTTTCGGGAAGACATATGTTAAATTAAACTCATGTGAACCTCCTGTATGTGCTCTTGCCAGTTTAGAAACGGTTAAGTCGTAACTATAACCAAATCGTATGGTTTCGCCCTTCCATCCAACAAATCCAATAATCGATTCATTGTTTTGAACTCTGTTTTCATAGCGTTTAACAGGGATTCCTCTATACCAGATTCCGACAAGAAGTTCGTTTGCAGCTCCATACAATCCAATATCCAACTGGTCTGATTTGCCTTGCCATTTGTACTGGAAAGTTGGCGTGATACTTATTTCCTCTTTGTCGTGCTGCATGGATACACTTTGATATAATACATATTTGTACCCACTGACAATAGAGTATTGAGCAGGAAGCGTGCTTACGCTGGTACCACCATTAAACGACTGGTTAGGTGTGTTTACATGATGTGCTGAAAATCCTACCCAGAATTCTTTTGTGTATAAAATACCTCCTGTGGAGAGATCTGCATATGCTTTAGCCCTGTTTAGCAGATCCTGTGGATCCGTTCCGCTTACAAGACCTTGAGTATTATTGAATTGGTGTGGGAATCTGAGTTCTGCATAGTTTAGAAACCTTGAAACGTAGGCTGCTTCCAAACCAGGTTTGAAGGTCCAGGTTTTGTTAAGGTTGACCTCATAAGAATACATAAAGTGAATTTGCGTACTGCTTATTTGTCCTCCTCCCTGATTGTCCTGTAAAAACATAAGCCCCAGACCGCTTTTGTATCGGGAGAAATAGGTATCCGCCGTTAACACAGAAGTGGTGTATTTGGCGTCAAGTTTAGGCCATTGTAACCTTTGGTGAAGGCTAACTCTGGTCCGATGCAATGATCCTGCAAAAGCAGGGTTCATATATAATGGTACATTATAAAATTGAGAGAATTGAATATCCTGAGCATTTAACTCTAATGAGTTTATTATCAGTATAATAAGTATAAGACTTTTTATGCAGACTTTCATGTTTTTTTCAGCTTCCAAAGTGATAATTAATACAGCTCAAAAGAAGAATCAGGTTGTGTGTATTTTTTATTTTTATTAAGGTTCTTCAAAGCGGCAGCCTGTTGCTTTTTGTATTTGGCTGCAGAGGACTGTTTCCCCTTTTTATTATTTGTATAGACCTCGTCTACTTTTTCATAATGCCTAATACTACTATGATATCTATTGGAACGGTATGAAGCCCTGATTTTTTTTTGTTTAGGTTCCTTTTTGGTCTCTTCCCCCACATTGACATTAATGCAGGAAAAAAGGAATATACCAGAAACTATCAACCAGAATGTTCTTGTGATCATAAATATAAAAACCTGAATACTAGTCAGGATACGGCTTTTGTAGGTTTTCGGTTGTTTTAATGTGGAAAAGTAAAAAAGGTGGAAATAAATTTTTTAGATGAATTGTAATTTGTAGTCGACAAACTTTATTTGCGGTTTGGTAAACTTTATTTGTGTATAACTTTTTTGTCTACTTTCTTCTAATTGTCAAATAATTATTAACCTGGAAAGACAATTTCCGTACTAATATTTTAATCCCCAAAACGTATTTAATAGACTTAACTCTGATTTTACCTTAGATTACAGCCTTAAAAAGACTATGAGTTGTGAATCAGTAAGTTCATTAAAATAGCGTTAAACTATCATCATTTACTATTATATAAGCAGATTTATTTCGTTGGTTGAATTAGAAAAAAATTAATAAAATGGATTACGGGAAATACTTTTTAGGTTGGTTGGCATTCCTTATTTCTTTTCTATTGGCAGGGGTAAATGTTTATGGCCAATGCAATGTTGGGTGTACTGTGTCTACATCGTCTACAACGATTAGCTCTACGGCCAATGGTCAGACTATTTGTATAACCAGTCTTCCTTCCGGGAATGTTAACTTTTCACTTGAGCATGATAATGTGACATTAAAAGTTTGTGTGGATGGAGTAACTATAAATAGCTTTGGTATTCTTAAAACTGGATTTAAATTTTATGCATATGGTAATACTGATGTTTCTGTGGGAAGTTGGAATTCTGCGGCCTACTTTTATGCGGGTAAGGAGAAAACATTAAATCTTAATACTGGATCTGTTACCCAACCTGTAAGTTTGGAGGTTGATACAAATGCTACCTTAAATTTAACAAATCCGACTGCCGGTATCACTACAAGTAGTTCTACTATAAATGTTAGATTAGGAGGGACTTTAGATTCAAAGGGATATATTCATTTAAATGGAAATGTTACCTTTAATAATGCTGGTACATTTTTAGCACGTCAATATTTTACAATACAGGGTGATGGTAATTTTGTGAATAATTCATGTGGTGAATCAAAAATTATCACTACGGAAAAAATAACTGTGCAAGGTTCCGGAACTTTATATAACGCTGGCTATATTGAGAGTAAAACTTTTATCGTTCAGGGGTCATCTGCCGGCAAGATAAGATTCGACAAAGGAGCAGATTTAAATATTATAGGAACAGCTTCTAGTGAAGGTTTCGCTTTTGATAACGATAATGCGCTTACTTTTGTAGGCCCTCCGGGAACTTGTGCTAGATTAAGAGCCAGTAAGTTTATGAATGGCAATCCTTTTAACGCAGGAAGTTTAACTACATCAAATCAGATAAATTATTGTGGGCCTGATCCTGGAGGGAGTAAATTAGGAAATGCAGTAAAAAGCTGTACAGAATGTACTGGCAAAACGCTTTGTGCTTGTGACGTCCCTCCTAATGTAGTGACCACCGATCAAACGGTCTGTTACCCAGCTAAGGTAGATCTTACAGCAGCAGCTGTAACTACAGGTTCCACTTCCGGTTATGCCCCTGGTTTGACTTTTACCTATTGGCAGGATGCGGCTGCTACTATCCCTTTGGCAAATCCATCAGCAGTGGCAACTTCCGGAACCTACTATATAAAAGGTACTAATTCAGGAACGTGTTATGATATAAAACCTGTAAAGGTTACTATCAACCCTAAACCAACTGTAGCGATTACCAATCCAGCAGCAGTATGTTCTCCATTAACCGTTGACTTAACTGCTCTGGCAGTAACCAGTGGCTCAACTACAGGGTTGACCTACAGCTACTTTACCAATGCTTCCGCAACTTCTACTTTGAGTAATCCCAATGCGGTAGCCGTTTCGGGAACATATTATATAGTAGGTGTAACAACCGAAGGCTGCTCTGATACTACAGCAGTTACCGTTGCGATTAATCCCAAGCCAACCGTTGTGACTGTTGATCCAGAGGCAGTATGTTCTCCGTTAACTGTAGACCTTACTGCTTCTGATGTAACTACCGGTTCTACAGCAGGATTGACCTACAGCTACTTTACCGATGCTGCAGCAACCTCTGCATTGTCTAATCCGGAT
>Ga0182792_1000652_pt1 | contig 31091 bp, 35 predicted proteins | sample Passage237B_FD_130497 | JGI IMG/M metagenome (GOLD analysis project Ga0182792, IMG submission 130497) | Cellulose adapted compost microbial communities from Newby Island Compost Facility, Milpitas, CA, USA - Passage2 37B (version 2) (version 2) ...
GGCGCACGTCGGCCGGACGGCCGCTTGCCGCCGTATCGCTCACGCGGCCGCCTCGTAGCCGCGCGGCACGATCTCGCCGGCGAGGCTGTTGGCATGTCCTTCGGTCAGGCGGACGTCGACGATGCCGCCGATCAGCCGCGCATCGCCCTCGGCATAGACCGATTGCAACCACGGCGTCTTGCCGACGATCTGGCCCGGCTTGCGGCCGGTCTCGGCGAACAGCACCGGCACCGTCGCACCGACCTTGGACGCGTTGAACGCGCGCGCCTGGCGCCCAAGCAGGGCCTGCAGGGCGGCGAGGCGGGCCGCCTTCACGGCTTCCGGCACCTGCCCGGCCATGGCCGAGCCGGGCGTCCCCGGCCGGCGGCTGTACTTGAAGGAGAAGGCGAACGCGAAGCCGACCTCCTCGACCAGGCGCATCGTGTCGTCGAAGTCCGCGTCGCTCTCGCCGGGGAAGCCCACGATGAAGTCGGACGACAGCGCGAGGTCGGGGCGCACCCGGCGCAGCCTGTCGACCAGGCGCAGGAAGAGATCGCGGCCATGCCGGCGGTTCATCGCCTCGAGGATGCGGTCGGCGCCGGACTGCACGGGCAGGTGCAGGTAGGGCATGAGCTGCGGCACCTCGCCATGGGCGGCGATCAGGTCGTCGTCCATGTCGCGCGGATGGGAGGTCGTGTAGCGCAGCCGTGCCACGCCATCCATCTCGGCAAGAGCACGGATCAGCCGCGCCAGCGCCCAGGTCGAGCCGCCGGCGGAACCGGACGGGGCCTCGCCGTGATAGGCGTTGACGTTCTGACCGAGTAGGGTGAGCTCGACCGCCCCCGCCGCCACCAGCCGGCGCGCCTCCGCCAGCACGGCCTCCGCCGGCCGCGAATACTCGGCGCCGCGCGTGTAGGGCACCACGCAGAAGGTGCAGAACTTGTCGCAGCCCTCCTGGATGGACAGGAAGGCCGAGCCGGCCCGCACGCCCTGCGGCGGCGGCAGGTGATCGAACTTGCTCTCCGCCGGGAAGTCCGTGTCGAGGACGCCGGCGCCGGGCAGCCGCTTGCCGGCCCGCCGGAAGGCGGCCTTGCGCGCGGCCTCGGCCAGCAGCTCGGGCAGGCGATGATAGGCCTGGGGACCGACGACGATGTCGACGGCGGGCTGGCGGCGCACGATCTCCTCGCCTTCGGCCTGGGCGACGCAACCCGCCACGGCAATCGTGAGGTCGCGGCCTTCGGCACGCCGCTCCAGCTTGACGTCGCGCAGCCGGCCCAGCTCGGAATAGACCTTCTCCGAAGCGTGCTCGCGGATGTGGCAGGTGTTCAGCACGACGAGATCGGCCTGGTCCGGCGCATCGGCGACGGCATAGCCGAGCGGCCGCAGGACGTCGGCCATGCGGTCGGAGTCGTAGACGTTCATCTGGCACCCGTAGGTGCGGATGAACACGCGCTTGCGCTGCCCGTCGTTGCGGACGTCCGTCATCTGTCTCCGTTTCAGGAACGGCCGGTTTCTAACATTGCGGGCGCGGCGGGTCGAGTCGCGCCGGGGTGGCGCTCAGGCGGCCTTGGCCGGTGGCGGCAGCAGCTCGTAGCGGCCCGAGTTGGCTGCCTGCACGGCCGATGAGACCTGCCGGAAGCAGAACTCGGCGAGCTTCTTGCGGTCGCCCAGCGTGTCGATGTCCACCGGCGGAAAGAAAGTGACGACCGCCTCGGTCTCGCCCAGGCAGACCATCTGCCAGAGGTGCGGCACGAGATCGAGGTCGCCGAACCAGGCGAACAGCGGCCGCCAGTAGCGGCCGAGCGGTATGCCGTCGAGCTGCGTATAGGCGATCGCCACCGACTGCACCGTGATCGGCTTTTCGTCGCGCCGTAGCTGGGCGACGCCGAACAGGGCGCTGCGGAACGGCAGCACGCGCGTGCCGTCGCTGCTGGTGCCTTCCGGAAACAACATCAGGTTGTCGCCGGTGTTGAGGCGCCTCATCATCTCGTCCCGGCTGTTGGTGGTCTTGCCGCTGCGGCGCTCGATGAAGATCGTGCGCTGGGCCTTGGCCAGGGTACTGAAGAACGGCCAGGTCGCGACCTCGGCCTTGGCGACGAAGCTGCCGGGGATCAGCCCGCCCAGCACCTCGATATCGAGGTAGGAGACGTGATTGCAGACATACAGGGTCGGCGTCACCGTCGACCGCTTGCCATGCACGCGCACCTTGATGCCCAGGATGAAGCAGACGAAGCGGTGATAGGCGACCGGCATCCAGCGGATGACCGGCTGGATGCGCAACGTGACCGCGATGAGATAGAGCGGCACCAGCACCAGCGTGACCAGCAGGTAGGCCAGCAGGCGGAACACGCCGCGCAACGGAGAGCCGATCCACATCACATGCCGGACCGGTCAGCTATCCTGATCGCGCATCCCGCGTTCGTAATGGCGGATGTACTTCTCTGTCACCAGCTCGGTCTTGACGATGATGAAGACGTCGGTGGTGTTGAACTGTGGATCGATGACGGCGCCATCGCCGACAAAGCCACCGAGGCGCAGGTAGCCCTTGATCAGCGGCGGCACGCGCGCCATCGCCTTGCGCGGGTCGTAGCTCCCGGGTTCCAGCACATCCATCTTCACGTAGCGGTCGGCCAGGGCGCGGACGCGAATCTCGGGCGGCGCCAGATGGTGATGATAGAGATAGCTCAGCGCCATCGCATGCTGCGACGGGTCGGGGCCCGGCAGGCTGGCGCAGCCGAACATCGCCTTGATGTTATAATGGAAGGAATAGAGCGCGATGCCGCGCCACAGCATCTGCATGGTCGCGGTATTGCGCGCGTCCTTCGCGATGCAGGAACGCCCCAGCTCGAGCACCTCGCCCGGATAATCGATCATGGGCTGGATGTCGTACTCGGCCGAGGAATAGAAGCGGCCCATCTTCGCCGCCGCCGCACGCCGGATCAGGCGATACGTGCCGACGATGCCTTCGGGACCTTCGCCCCGTCGCCTGTCGAGCACCAGCAGATGATCGCACACGTCGTCAAAGGCGTCGAAATCCCGCCGTTGGGCCGACATCTCGGGCGTCGGCTCGGCTGTCATCTCTTCGTAAAAGACGCGATAGCGCAATGCCTGCGCCGCATCGATCTCGGCGGCGTTCGCGGCCAGACGGACCTCGAAGTCGCCGGCGACGACCTTGACGATCTCGGCACTCGACGCCGGCGCACCGAGAAGTTCGGCTTCACTGTCAGCGCGGTCGATGCGCATGTTCCATCCGCAAGGGGGCCGCCCCGATCATCCGCCCATTATCGAGGTGGCGGCGGCCCCGTCCACTCATTTTTGTCGGGAGTTTTTCCCGTCCAGCGGCACGCCGTACAGTTCCAGGCGATGCCCGACCAGACGATAGCCTGCCTTTTCGGCGATCCTGCGCTGGAGCTCCTCGATCTCGTCGTTGTGGAACTCCACCACCTTGCCGCTCTGCACGTCGATCAGGTGATCGTGATGCTCGTCGGGCGTCTCCTCGTAGCGCGCGCGGCCGTCGCCGAAATCATGCTTGGCCAGGATGCCCGCTTCCTCGAACAGGCGCACCGTGCGGTAGACGGTCGCGATGGAGATGTTGGGATCGATCGCGGTGGCGCGACGATGAACGGATTCGACATCGGGATGATCCGACGCCTCCGAGAGCACGCGTGCGATCACGCGGCGCTGGTCTGTCATCTTGAGGCCGCGTTCGGTGCAGAGCGCTTCTAGCTTGGACTTCCGATCAGGCATGCCCACATAGCCTACACCGATGCGCGGCCGGGGTATAGTTGCGGCTGATGACAATCCACGCCGACCAGACGATCGACATCACGAACGAAGTCTGTCCAATGACTTTCGTTCGCACCAAGCTGCGGCTCGAGCGCATGCAGCCGGGCGAAGTCCTCGAAGTCCGCCTGAAAGGCGATGAACCCTTGCGCAACGTGCCACGCGCGGCGCGCGAAGAGGGACATGCCATTCTCGACATCAGGGATGCCGGGGATGCCCATATCATCAGCATCCGCCGCGCCTGATTCCCGGTTGATCATTTGAAAGTGAGACGCATGACGACGGCATCGGCGGCAGGTCCCTCGCCGCGGCGATAATAGCCGCGACGCCGGCCGACCGGCTTGAAACCCTCCGAAGCGTACAGGCTTTGCGCGGACGGATTGTCCGCCCCGACCTCGAGGAACAGCGCGCGCGCCCCCCTCTCCCGGACGTGGTCGACGACGGCGCGCAGCAGATGTCGGCCGAAGCCCTGGCGGCGCGCCGTCGAATGCACGGCAATGGTGAGGAGCTCCGCTTCCTCGCCGACCGTGCGACACAGGGCGAAGCCGACATCGCCGCCGGCGGCAGCGAGGAGGAAGCCGGCCGTTGCCGGCTGGGCGAGCAGCTCGGCAAAGTCCTGGCGGCTCCAGGGACGCTCGCCGAACGGTAGGAAGGATTCGTGGTGCAGCGCCGCCGCCCGATCGAGGTCGAGCGCGCCGAGGCGCCGCAGCGTGACCGTCTCGCTCATCCGTCCACGGTGCGCCGCGCACCATCGGGCAAGGTGATGCTTACGCCGCGCAGGTACAGCGGACGCGGCAGGCCTTCCCGGCGGTTGTGCTCCCGCCACCCGGCGATTCCATCGGCCATCGCGAGCCGCGCCAGCATGACGGCATCGGGCGTCGCCTCGACACCCTCGGCATCGATGCCGAAACCGGCAAGCGCGGTCGCCAGCGATGACGCGCCGCTGCCGACGACACGACAGGGGCGGCCGTCCAGGCGCGATGCCAGAAGCGCCGCCGACGCCACGAACGGCGCGGGGCCGTTTCCATCGAGGGCGCAGAACCAGTCGCCGAGACGGCTGTCGATGGCAGCGACGGGCATGCGCACCGTCCGATCGACCTGTGCAAGCAGCACCGTGGTGGTCGGAATCCCGGCCACCGGCACGCCCAGCCCCAGGGCCAGGCCGCGCGCGGCGGCAAGCCCGACCCTTATGCCGGTGAAGCTGCCGGGTCCGGTAGTGACGGCGACGAGGGAGATCTCGCGCCGATCGATGCCCGCCTCGTCGATCGCCGACCCGACCGTCGGCATCAGGCGTGCCGCCTGATCGCGCCCCTCCTCGCCGCGCCGGGCAAGCGGCAGACCGTCGCGCAGCACGGCCACCTCGAGACCGCTCACCGCGCAATCGAAGGCCAGCACCACGCTCATCTGCCGTCCCCGCGGCCAGCGCTGGCATCGGAGGGCGGGGGTGGGCATTGTGGTGTCATGAAGCTCGATCTTGTTGCCATCGCCGCACCGGCATTCGATGTCGATGTCAGGCTTGCCTATGCGACGGACGCCAATCTAACGGGCCGCCCGGTGTACCGGAATGCCGAATGCTGGCTGCATGCCGCGGCGGCCGAGAAGCTTGCGGCGGCGATCGCACTGGCGCGGCCGCTGGGATTGAGGCTGCGCATCTTCGACGCGCTGCGTCCGGTCGAGGCACAGTGGGCGCTGTGGAACGTCAATCCCGATCCCGAGTTCATCGCCGACCCGCGGCGGGGTTCCCCGCATTCGCGCGGCATCGCCGTCGACCTGACCCTGCTCGACGGTGACCGCGAGCTGGAAATGGGCACGCCGTTCGATGCCTTCACGCCGCTGTCGCACCACGGACGCACCGACATCGCCCTGGAGGCGCAACGGAACCGGCTGCTGCTGATGGGCCTGATGACCAGCGCGGGTTGGGATTTCTACCGCAATGAATGGTGGCACTATCAGCTCTTCGAGCCACGCCGCTACCCGCTGGTCTGCGACGCCGACCTGCCGCGCCCGATGATGTAGGCGTCGCCGCCGGCGTTCCCGGCGAAACCCGTCGTCAGAGGTCCGAGAGGCGTGCGCCGTCGAAATCGGACAGTTCGTTCTCGCGCATGATCTGGCGCACGAACTGGACGTACTGCGCACCGCGTTCGGAGTATCGCAGCAGCGTGCCGATCAGGCGGTACCCCTCAAGCAGTTCGCCATGCTCGCGCATCTGCGCCCGGACCTGACGGAAGCCAGCATAGGCGGGATGCGTGTTGAGGTTGGCGATGTAGGCTTCGGTCGCCTCGCCGACGCTGGAGAAAGGCTGGGGCATGCTCCGGCCCGGCTTCCACGGTACGGAGACGCTGTGACGACCCGTCGCCTGGATCTGGCCGAACAACGCATTGCCGGTGCGAGCCGCATAGGACGTCCCCCATCCGGACTCGACGCCTCCCTGCGCGATCGCCATGGAAGGCGGCACGACGTCGACGCGCCGCACCAGCTCGTCGAGCTGATCGACCGTCGTCTCGTAGCGTTCGGCGAGAACGTCCAGCCAGATGCGTTCGAACGGCGTGAGGAACGGCTCGTCCGATTCAAGCCTGTCGCGCAGGTGCAGCAGTTGCTCGCGGTCGGACAGCACCCGCTGGTTGACCCCCAGGACCACCGGCAGGATCGCGGTGATGAACAGCGCCTTGCGCTCGTTGCCGTCCTTGCTGCCGAGATCGGCCGGCACCCGGTCGACCTTTATCGGCGGCACGGGCTCGCCCAGGCGCACGTCGTCCAGCGTATAGGAGGCCTCGCGGAAGAAGCCCGCCAGTTCGTCGGCGGTGCGGGGGCTGATGGCACGAAGCTGGACCTGACGGCGGACAGCGTTGCCCGGCGCGGCGAAGCGGCCATGGCCGAGGGAAGCCTCGCGCAGCGACGGGAGAAAGATGGCGTCAGGATCGACGCTCTCGGAAGAATCGACGCTCTCGGAGCGAACGAAGGTCAGCGCCTCCGGCTCGGGATCCATGGCCGGAAGGACCGTCGTCTGGGCCTCCACCGACCGCGCATTGGCGGTGCCGATGGGAGAGAACGACAGATATGGCGCGATATCGAACGAAGGTCTGGGCTCGCCGAGGCCAATTCCCGTCACGAGCATCGCCGCCCAGACGGCAGGAAAAGCATAACGATGCCCGCATGCAACCACGGGTCGAATCGACCACGACATCCACACCTCGTCTCACTGCCCCGACGAACGATCCTTCGCACGGCCTCCCCAGGCCGCACGTCCCAATGTGCTGTACAACAGAGCTGCGGCGGCCTACTGGGCCGCCTGTACTTCCACCACTTCAGGCACGTAGTGCTTGAGCAGATTCTCGATGCCCATCTTCAGCGTGGCGGTCGAACTCGGACACCCCGAGCACGAGCCCTGCATATGCAGGTAGACCACGCCGTCGCGAAAATCCTGGAAGACGATATCGCCGCCGTCCTGCGCCACGGCAGGACGAACGCGCGTCTCAAGCAGGTCCTTGATCTGGGCCACCACCTCGTCGTCTTCCGCCGCGGCGTCGGCCGCCGCGCCGGTCTCGGCGATCACCGGATCGCCCGACGTGTAGTGCTCCATGATCCCGCCCAGAATGGACGGCTTCAGCACCTGCCAATCCCGGTCCGCCGACTTGGTCACAGTGACGAAGTCGGAGCCAAGGAACACCCGTTCCACGCCCTCGATGGCGAACAGCCTCTTCGCCAGCGGCGAGGAACCTGCAGCGTCCACGGCGGCGAAATCCATCGTCCCCTTCTCCATGACCACGCGGCCCGGGAGGAACTTCAGGGTTGATGGATTTGGCGTCTGCTCGGTCTGGATGAACAAACCTACCTCCATGTCGGCCGCCTCGCAGGGATGCTGGGCGTCCGTAGGACAGGGACGGGACGTCTCCGCCCCCAACTCGATGGCCTTCGACGTAGGAACCGACACAAGAGCGATCAAGTCGATTCTTGGAAGGTCTCGATAAAAAATTATGAAAAATTCACATTTTATTGAAAAATATCAAATAGTTGATACGCAATTTGCGATACCAGGATCGGGATCGCATAAATCTGTAAACAAGATTCTGCAGATTCGGCCCGACAAAATTGACGCGGTGCAACCGCCTTTCAGGAGATCGCATCGATCTCGGCTTCGGTCAGGGCACCGGGAACGATCGTCAGGGGGATCCGGAGCTGGCTGCCGAGCTTGCCGGCGAAGGCCGTCACCAGCGGACCCGGACCTTCGCTGCTTGAAGAGCTACCCAGCACCAGCACCGAGATCGAACGGTCCTCGCCGAGCAACTTGACGAGTTCCTCGCGGCTCTTGCCTTCGCGGATGTGGATCGTGGGCGGCTGACCGGTGAGCGAGATCGCGACGTCCGAATGCTTGGCGATCACCTCCTCGGCCTGCTGTCGCGCCTCCTGGCGCATCAGGTCGACCACGGCTCCCCACTGCTGGCCCTCGGGCGGATCCATGACATACAGCATGGCGACCCGGCCGCCGGTGCGCTTGGCCCGACGGCAGGCATAGCGCAGCGCGTTGTGCATTTCAGGGCTCTCGTCGACGATGACCAGGAAGGTGCGTTCACCCGCCCGGCTGACCTGCTCGCTCATGATTCGATCCCCGTTACAAATGCTCGTCAAAGCCGGCGCATGATGGTGCCGCCCAGCCAGCCGACGATCAGCGCCATCAGGATGGCCCCGAGACCGTACAATGGTCCGTCGTGGCTTGCCCATCCGGCAAGCTGGGCGCTGAACCCGACCTTTCCGACCGGCAACGGCCGCGACACCGCCGCCACGATCCGGCCTTCCCGCAGGAGATAGGTCCGGACCTCGTAGACGCCTTCGGGCAGGCGCGAGGGGAACGGCAGATCCACCCGGAACAGACGGCCGGCCTGGACCGCCACCTGACCGACGGCGGCCGGATAAAGACCTTCGCTGCGCTTGACCTCGACCAGGCCGTGGCGGAACTGCGCCAGCTCGGCGCCGCCGCGCTCGCCCACCGGCTTGATGGTCGCGAGCCTGTCCTCGAGCGACAGGATCTCGCCGCCCGCGCCGCGCGCCAGCAGCCGCTGCAGCGGCTGGCTGGCGGCGATGGCATAGTAGGCCGGAACGTCGTCGAACGCCTGCCGACCGGTGTTGAGCCAGAGGCCCATCACGCGCTGCTTGCGCAGCACGGTCTCCTGCGCCGCCGGGCCTGCCACCACGACGACGACCTCGCCCGGCGGATCGAACATGCCGAACAGCAGGATGCTCTCGCCCTGGAAGGCCGAGGTGATCGACACGCGCGGCCGCGAGAGGTCGACGATCAGCTCGGGTGTCGAGTCCTCGCTCGGCACCGACGGCGGCATGGTAGGGTCGACGGGACCGCCGAGCGGTGGCGGCCCCAGGGTGCCGGGTGGCGGCTCGACCCTCGGACCCTGGGCGGAAGCGGTGCCCGCCAACGTCGCGAAGGCCGCTGCGGCGAGCCAGAGGCCCTTCCAGCGCATCATGGCAGCACCTGCCGGGCCGCGAGCGAAAAAGGGGAGCTCGGCGTGCGCAGCAGCTCGGTCAGCAGTTCGGCCGCCACCAGCAGGATCAGCGCCGACATCAGGCCGCGCAGCGCCACGCCGGGAAGCTTTGCGGCCAGCCGCGCCCCGACCGGAGCCCCGACCACGCCGCCCAGGATCAGCAGCAGGGCCAGCACGACGTCGACCGTGCCGTTGGTCGCCGCCTGCAGGAAGGTGACGTTGGCCGCCACGAAGAGGATCTGGAAGTTCGAGGTGCCGATGACGACTCCGGTCGGCATGCCCAGCAGATAGATCATCGCCGGCACCAGCACGAAGCCGCCGCCCACGCCCAGGATCGCCGACAGCACGCCGATGATGAAGCCGAGGCCGATCGGCAGCAGGGCGCTGATGTAGAGCTTCGACTTGTAGAAGCGCAGCTTGAGCGGCAGGCGATGGACCAGATAGTGGGTGTGGAGCTTGCCGCGCGGCGCCTCCGGGTTGCGCCGCCGCCGCAGCCAGGTCCGCGCACTCTCGACCAGCATCAGCACGCCGATCGTCGACAGCATCACGACGTAGAGCACGGCGATGACGAAGTCGATCTGGCCGATGCGCTTGAGGAAGGTGAACAGCCAGACGCCGGCCGTCGAACCGAACATGCCGCCCAGCAACAGGATCAGGCCCATGCGCAGGTCGACATTGCCGCGCCGGAACTGGACCTGCAGCGAGGAGATCGAGTTGGCGATCACCTGGTTGGCCTGGCTTGCCACGGCCACCGCCGGCGGGATGCCGACGAAGATCAGCAGCGGCGTGGCGAGAAAGCCGCCGCCGACGCCGAACATGCCCGCCAGCAGGCCGGCCGCCGCCCCCAGCCCCAGGAGCACGAACACGTTAATCGAAAGCTCGGCAATGGGTAGATAGATTTCCACGCGCCGGCCTACTTCAGGAGGACATTGCTGATCTCGCGCAACTGGGTGCGCGCACGCAGGAGGTAGAAGCCCTGCGCCGCCAGGTGGTTGGGCACGAGGAATCCGTCCGGATAGCCGTTCCACACCACCCACGGGTCGAGCGCGGCGGCGACGCGGAAGGTCTCCACCATGGCGTTCCAGCTGTTGGCGAGGCCGCGCTCGCGGATGACGTTCTCGAAGTCGATTCCCAGCTCGCGCAGCAGGATGTAGTTGGCGTAGAGCCGGCCCTTGTTGAAGTAGAAGATGTCGTCGGCACGGATATCGAACAGGTCTCCGGCCATCTCGACGATATGCTGGTCGATGACCGCGGAATCGGACCCCTCGTCGTTCGAGATGCGGTCGATCAGCGCCTGCAGGTTGTCGGCGCGGCGTTCGAACACCGCCTGTCCCGCCGCCAGCCGCCGGTTGTAGGCCTGCAGGCGGTCGCGGCCTGCCCGGTACTTCTGGGCGGACGTGGCGGACGGCATCAGCGAAACGCTGGGCTGCCAGATCCAGATGTTCGGCTGCTCGTTCAGGAAGCCGCGCGCCTGCTCGAGGTCCCGGTCCGTCTGGCTCGAGCCGCGGATGCGCCCGAGCTGGTCCATCAGCTCGGTGCTGAAGCGGCCGAGCGCCGCCATCACCCCGCGCTGGAAGTTCGGCATGTTGTCGAGCAGGCCCGAGGGCATGAAGAACGGCATCATGGGCGTCCAGGTGTGGACGTCGACCTCCCGGGTGATGAGCTGGGCGGCGGCCGCGACGGCGCGGCTTTCGCCTGGCGCGACGCCTACCGGCGCGAATTGCGGGTCGTCGTCGATGTTCTGGATGACCAGCGCGCCTACCGGATAGTAGAGCAGCACCACCGCGAGCAGGAGCCACCAGGTCCAGCTCAAGACCCGGCGCGTGCGGCTCGGTGCGACGTCCCTGGGCGCCGCCCTGCCACGGTACATCCGCACTCGGTCCCATGTCCTGCGCCACCACGATGGAGCGGCTGCAGGCGACGCGCCAGGGTCCGGGTCGAATGTCATGGCTCACCTTACCATTCGTGTCGTGACGAAACAGGGGCGCAGGCTGCTAGAGTGTGTCGTTTCTCGCACAATGGAGTTGGAGGAATGGCACTCGATCCCGAATCGCAGCGACTGATCGATCTCATGGCGGCGGCCAATCGCCCGGCCTGGAACATGCTGACACCCGCCGCGGCACGCGAGCTCTACCTGTCGCTGCGGCCGGCGGCGCAGGGGCCTAGGCCCGCCGGCGTTTCGGTGGTCGATCGGACGATTCCCGGCCCTGCGGGCGAGGTACCCGTCCGCCTCTACCGTCCGGCCGCGGCGCCAGCAGATGCCCTTCTGCCGACTCTGATCTACGCCCATGGCGGCGGATGGGTGTTCGGCAATCTCGACAGTCATGACGTCCTCTGTGCCCAGCTCGCGCTCGAAGCGGGCATCGGCGTGCTGGCGATCGACTACCGGCTGGCCCCGGAAGCGCGCTTCCCCGGCGCATTCGACGACGTCGTCGCGGTCCTGGCCTGGGTGGCCGCCAATGGCGCATCGGTCGGCATCGACGCGGACAGGCTCGCCGTCGGCGGTGACAGCGCCGGCGGCAATCTCGCGGCGGCCGCGTCGATCTGGGCTCGCGATCAGGGCGGCCCGCGGCTGCGCCTGCAGTTGCTCGCCTATCCGGTGACAGATGCGGTGGCGCGGACGGAATCCTACCGGAAGTACGAGGATGGCTATGGCCTGAACGCCGCCACGATGGAGTGGTTCTTCGACCACTACACGCCCGATCGTGCCGCCCGGGACGACTGGCGCGTCTCGCCGCTGCGCGCGAGGTCGCTCGCTGGATTGCCGCCGGCCCTGGTCGTCACGGCCGGCTACGATCCGCTGCGCGACGAAGGCCGGGCCTATGCCTTCCGGCTGCACCAGGAAGGTACGCAGGCCGATCTCGTGGAGTTTGGCGGGATGCTGCACGGTTTCCTGAGCTCGCCCATGCTGCTGCACGGTGCGCGCCGCGGCACGTCGCTTTGTGCCGCCGCGCTGCGCGAGGCCCTGATCGAACGCGCCCAATAGGCCGCGTGAGCATCCGCCTGCCATCGGGCGCAGTGCCTGTCGGCATGGCGCTGCCCGGCCTGGTCATCGCCGTCGCCATGATCGGCGACACGCTCCTCTATGCGGTGCTGCCGCTCTACCACGAGGAATTCGGCGTCAGCCTGGCCATGGTGGGCGTGCTGCTGTCGCTCAATCGCTGGATCCGGCTGCTCGCCAATTCCGGCGTGGCCGCCCTGGGCGACCGCCTTGGCCCGCATGCCCTGATGGTATCCGCCGCCCTGGGCGCCACCGTCTCCACCGCACTCTACGGCCTGGCACAGAGCGAGGCCGTGCAGGTCGGCGCGCGCGTCCTGTGGGGCGTCTCCTATGCGGCGCTCAATTTGTCGACGCTGGCCTATGCGGTGAGCGACCGCACCAATGCCGGCAAGCGGGTCGGCGCCAGCCGCGCGGCGATCGGCATGGTGCAGGCCGTATCCCTGGTGGGCGGAGCCTGGGCCGCCGTCCATGTCGGCCCCCGATCGGTGTTCGTGATCTTCGGCGCCCTGACGCTGATTTCGCTGGGTGCCGCCCTGATGCTGCCGCGCCTCCCGGCCTCACCGACGGAGCGCAAGCGCTTCCGCCTGCCGCTCCCGCACCGCCTCGAGACCTGGGGCTTCGTGCTGGGCTTCGCCGGCGACGGCGTGTTCCTGCTGACGCTGGCCTTCCTGATGAAGGACGCGATCACCTGGACGGAGCCGGTCATCGCGACGGCCCTGCTGCTGGCGTTGCGCTGGCTGGTCGAGATCACCACCGGACCGCTCGGCGGCTGGATCGGCGACCGGTTCGGCGCGCGCCGTATCTCGATCATCAACGCTGTGCTGCTGGTCGGCGGATTTGCGCTGATCGCTCTCGACCACGAGCTGCTGGGCGCGCTCCTGGTCGTGGCGACGCGCGGCATGTTCAACACGCTGATTCCCGTGCTGGTGCTGGAGCGCGGCCGGGCGAGCGTGCTGTCCTCGCAGGCCAGCTATTCGACCTGGCGCGATTTCGGGGCCGCCGTCGGGCCACTGTCGGCCCCCTGGCTGTTCCTCAACGTGCCGCAGACGGCACTCTACGCCGCGCTGGCGGCGCTGCTCGCAGCCGGCGCCTGGGCCTGCCTGATGCGCCGCTGAAGCGGCGTCAGAACACGTCCTTGCGGTGACGGACCTCGGCGAACACCGCCACCGGGTCGCCGCCCGCCATGCCGACCGCGCTCTGGACCGACGGCACGTCGGCGCGCAGGAACGGGTTGGTGGCCTTCTCCTCGCCGAGCAGCGACGGGACGGTCGCCTCGCCGCGCGCCCGCGCCGCCTCGATGGCGGCCGAGCGGTCGAGCAGGCGCTTGTTGTTTCTCTCCACCGTCACGGCGAAGCGGGCATTGGACTGCGTGTATTCGTGCGCGCAGTAGACCTCCATGTCGTCAGGCAGGGCGCGCAGCCGGCTAAGCGAGGTCCACATCTGCTGCGGGGTGCCTTCGAACAGACGGCCGCAGCCCAGGGCGAACAGAGTGTCGCCGCAGAACAGCGCCTTCTGTTCGCGGAAGGCATAGGCGATATGGCCTCTGGTGTGGCCGGGGACGAAGAAGACCTCGGCCTCGGCCTCGCCGAAACGGTAGCGGTCGCCGTCATCGACCTCGACATCGATGCCGGGAATGCGTGCCCGATCGCGGCGCGAGCCGACGATAGTGCAGCCGGTGACCTCCTTGATCTCCCGATTGCCGCCGACATGGTCGCCGTGATGGTGGGTATTGAGGATGTGAGTGATCTTCCAGCGCCGCTTTTCGGCCTCGGCCAGCACCGGGCCGGCCACGGCGGGGTCGACGACGCCGACGCAGCCACTCTGCGGCTCCCGCATCAACCACACGTAATTGTCGTTCAGGACCGGGATACGGACGATTTCTAGGGTGGTGCTCATGATGCAAAGCTAGCAAAGCTCCCTTGTGGCCGCCACGGGGCCGCGGATTCACGGCTCCGGGGCGCTTTCTGCTAACATTGTGACATGTGGACGGACGTCCTCGATCTCAACGACTTCTATGGCAGCACCCTCGGACAGATGACGGTGCGGCTGATGCGTGCCCGGCTGCGCGAGGTGTGGCCGAACGTGCGCGGCGATACCGTGCTGGGCCTGGGCTACGCGACGCCCTTCATGCGGCCTTTCATGGAGGAGGCCGGGCGGACGCTGGCCTTCATGCCGGCCCAGCAGGGCGTGACGCGCTGGCCGCGCGAAGGCGGCAATCTCACGGCCCTGGTCGACGAGATGGACCTCCCGCTGCCCGACCGGTCGGTCGACCGGGTGCTGCTGGTCCACGCCCTCGAATGCACCGAGCATGTCCGTCCGCTGCTGCGGGAGATCTGGCGCATCCTGGCCGATGGCGGCCGGCTGGTGACGGTGGCACCGACCCGCGCCGGCCTGTGGTCGCAAATCGATCGGTCGCCCTTCTACCAGGGGCACCCCTACTCGGCCGGTCAGCTCGCGAGCCTGCTGCGCGCCAACATGTTCGCACCGCTGCGCCAGTCGCGCGCGCTCTACATGCCGCCGACCCATTCCCGGCTCGCCCTACGCATGGCGCCGGCGCTCGAGCGCTTCGGCCAGCGCTGGCTCGGGCGCTTTGCCGGCGTCAGCATCATCGAGGCCGGCAAGCAGCTCTATGCCGCCGTCGGCGAACGGCATGCAGCGCCCGAACTCGCCGTGGTGCGTCCCAAGCTCCGCATCGCCAGTTCGCGCGACACCGCCAAGCTTCCCGGCGCGGCGCGCAAGGCCGAGGACGGCGAAGCACCGGCCTCCTGACCTCCTCAACGCACATCGAGAAAACAAGCATGTCGCTGTCTCCGTGCGTGATCGCGCTGCTGGGCTTCGGTGAAGCGGGATCGGCAATCGCCCGCGGCCTGTGCGCGGAAGGCGGCTGGCGGGGCCAGGCCCGTCCCGGCGACAACGCGCCACGGCGCATCATCGCCATCGACACCGCCCTCGACCGCGACGCCCGCGGCACAGCGCTCGGCAAGGAGGCCCGCCGGCTCGATATCGCCATCGACGGCCAATATACTGAGGCCCTGGGCGAAGCCGACCTCGTGATCTGCGCCGTCCAGGGCGAGCATGCGCTGGAAGCGGCGCAGTCGGCCGCCCCGCTGCTCAAGAAGGGCGCGCACTACCTCGACCTCTGCACCGTCACGGGGCGCATGTCCGACGAGGACCGAGCGCCCATCGAGGCGGCCAGCGGCCGCTACATCGACGTCGCCGTGATGGGCGGTTTCTTCAAGCAGGGCCTCAAGGCGCCGATGCTGGTGGCCGGCGAGGACGTCGAGTCCGTCGTCGACTGGATGAACGCGAACGGCTTCGACGCCAAGGTGCTGGGACCCAGGCCCGGCAGCGCCTCGTCGGTCAAGATGGTGCGCAGCGTGCTCATCAAGGGCGTCGAGGCGCTGGGCGTGGAGGCCTTCGTGACCGCACAGCGCCAGGGCATCCTGGCCGAGGTCATGGACTGCCTGGCCGACGCCGACCAGATGCCGTTCCGCGACTTCATCGCCATGCTGGTGCAGACCCATGTCGTGCACGCCCATCGCCGCTGGGAGGAGATGGGGCTGGTGCGCCGGACGCTGCACGAGACCGGCGTCGAGCCGCTCATGACGGAGGCCATCGAACGCAGCCACCGCCGCACCGTCGATGCCGCGATCGCCCCTGCCGACGGCAAGGTACCGGACCTCGACCGCACGCTGGAGATCCTGTCCGAGAAGGTCGTCCGTGGCCGGTGACGTGTTCGACCGGCTGGTCGCCCTGCTGACCGGCGCCAATGCCCGCTTCCGCGTCATCGAGCACGAAGCGGAGGGGCGTTCCGAGGCGATCAGCGCGATCCGCGGCAACCGGCCGGAGCAGGCCGCCAAGGCGATGGTGCTGGACGTGCGCGGCGGCGGCGGCGGCAAGCGGCACGTGCTGGCCATCCTGCCGGGCAGCCGCAAGCTCGATTTCGCCGCCGTGGCCGGTCTCTTCGACGCCCGCAAGTGCGGCTTCGCCTCGCCCGACACCGCGCAGGAACTGACCGGCTGTGTCATGGGCGCGGTGCCGCCCTTTGCCCTCGATCCGATACTGTCGATCGTGGTCGAGGAAGACCTGCTGGCCAACGACACGCTGTTCTTCAATGCCGGCCGGCTGGACCGCTCGATGGCGCTCGACACACGGGACTGGTTGGCCGTGGCCCGGCCGCGCGTCGCCCGCATCGCAGCGCGTGTCTGAACGCTGGCGCTTCGGCCCCGTCAGCGAGCCGGACTTCGAGCCGTTGCTGGCGCTGCGGATCGACGTGATGCGCGAGCACCTGGAGCGCGTCTTCCGCTATTCTCCCGAACGCGCCCGTCACTTCTTCCGCGAGGCTTTCGATCAGCCTGGCATGAGACTCGTCCTGCTCGGCGGGGAGCGCGTGGGCTGCGTCGGCTTCCGCATCGCCGAGCGTGAAATCCGCATCGATTCGTTCTACCTCGCCTGCCATCTGCACAATGGCGGCCTGGGCGGGGCGATCCTCGAAGCGCTCCTGGCCGAAGCCGATGGGCTTGGCCTTCCCGTAACCCTCGGCGTGCTGCGGGGCAGCCCGGCCCATCGATTCTACGAACGTCGTGGCTTCGCGAAGGTCGGCGAGGACGAAATCGAAGGGTACTATGCGCGTCCGGCGCCGGGTGCCGGGACGACCTGAAGCGGCGCTGCCCGGCAAGCGGGCAGCCGCACGCCGAGCAGGGCGGCGGCGGTCGCAGCAAATTGCTCCGCCGGCGCCGCCTCGATGACGGATTTCGTGATGCCCGGCCCATGGAATACGCAGAAGCGATCGTCGGCGGGATCGCCTGGACGCAATCCGTGGGTGGAGATGTAGAAGGGCCTGCCCGTCGCCTGCCGGCCATCCGGCGGTCGCGGCTCGAAGCTGTGGCGCGGCGGCGCGGAGAAGGTCGCGATACGCGCCCGGTGGGCGATCGGCACGTGGTCGCTCGGATGCTGCACGACGCCGAACGCGGCGAGGCGTTCGTTCACTTTCGCGGCGTGCAGGCCGCTCTCGACCCGCACGTGCAGCGAGGCGCCTTCGGCTTCCCAGGTCGCCTCGGGAAGCACGACGTCGGGATGGATGGCGGTCTCGATCGGCGCGTGGCCATGGTCGCTGGCAACGGCGACGGCATAGTCCGACAGGCGGCCGGCCCGCTCGAGCGCGGCGAGCAGGCGGCCGACCAGCATGTCCGCATGCGCCAGCGCCCAGTGGGATGGGGCTGTGGCGTAGCCATGGCTGTGCTGGACGACGTCGGTGGTCGCGATTTCCGAAAGGATCAGGTCGGGCGGCGCCGCCGATGTGGCGAGATGCGCGGCGGCATCGATCATCGCGAGGTCGGCGGCGAGGCCGTGGATCACGCCACCATCGGGAAGGGGCGATGCCGTGGCCGACGGCAGGCGGCCCTGGGGGTCCTTGGTCTGATCCGCGAAGGATGCGGCAAGCGAGGCCGATACCTTGCCGAAGCGCGTGGCATCCAGCCAGCTGCGCATCCACCAGGGCGGCCGGAAGATGGCGGCATCTTCCGGCCGCACCAGCGCGAAGCCGACACAGGCGACGTCCAGCCCCTGTCGGCTGGCCTGGCCGGCCAGGGTTTCGACGGCGACGTCCTGGGGCACGGCGCTGCGGAAGCCGGTTCCGTCGAAGACATGGTTGCCGATCACGCCATGCTCGGCCCCCGTGACGCCCGTCAGCATGCTGGCCCGTCCCGGCATCGAGGTCGCGGGCACCGTGGCCGCCAGCCGGCGGACGTGAGTGCCCGATGCGGCCAGCGCCGACAGATGGGGCAGGCGGTCCCGATGAGCGGCGAAGTAGTCCGCGCTCAGGCCGTCGATCAGCAGGACGATGAGCTTCATGCCAGCGGGTCCTCAGTCCCGCTTCAGCATGAACACCGCCTGCTCGCCGAGCAGGTTGGCAAGCAGCGGCGGCCGGTTGATCGGCTTGCTGTTGCGATCGAGCACGATGGCGCGCTCGATGCGCACTCCCATATCGCGGCACAGGGCGCGGAAGTCGTCGATGCTGCAGAGATGGATGTTGGGCGTGTCGTACCACTTGTAGGGCAGCGACGGCGTCTCGGGCATGCGGCCGCCGAACACCATGCGCAGCCGCACCTGCCAGTGCGCGAAGTTGGGGAACGACACGATGGCGCGCTTGCCCACCCGCAGCATCTGGCGCAGCACCTCGCGCGGCTCGCGCGTGGCCTGCAGCGTCTGGCTCAGGATCACGTAGTCGAAGGCATCGTCGGGATAGTCGCGCAGGTCGGCGTCGGCATCACCCTGGATCACCGACAGGCCGTTGGCGACGCAGGCATTGACGCCGGACTGGCTGAGCTCCATGCCGCGCGCGTCGACACGCTTGAAGTTGACCAGGTAGGCCAGCAGTGCGCCGTCGCCGCAGCCGACATCGAGCGCGCGCGTGGCCGGCTCGACCATGTCGGCGATGAGCTGGAGATCGACGCGGATCGCGGCGTTCATGGCAGTTTCAGCCCGCGCACGGCGGCCGCCCCCTTGAGGAAGCCGGCGAGCGTGCGGAACATCTCGGGCTCGTCGAGCAGGAAGGCGTCGTGGCCCTTGTCGCTCTCGACCTCGACGAAGGAGACGTTGGCCGCCGCCGCATTCAGCGCATGCACGATCTCGCGACTCTCGCGCGTAGGGAACAGCCAGTCGCTGGTGAACGAAAACAGGCAGAAGCGCGTCGGGGTGTCTTTGAAGGCGTTGGCCAGCACGCCGCCATGGGCGGCGGCCAGGTCGAAATAGTCCATGGCGCGCGTGATGTAGAGGTAGCTGTTGGCGTCGAACCGGTCGACGAAGGTCGAGCCCTGGTGGCGCAGGTAGCTCTCGACCTGGAAGTCGGCATCGAAGCCGAAGCCCAGCGCGTCGCGATCCTGCAGGGCGCGGCCGAACTTGCGCTGCAGCGCCAGCTCGGAAAGATAGGTGATGTGGGCCGTCATGCGCGCCACCGACAGGCCGCGCGCCGGCACGGTGTGGTGCTGGCGGTAGTCGCCACCCTTCCAGTCGGGATCGGCCATGATCGCCTGGCGGCCGACCTCGTGGAAGGCGATGTTCTGCGCCGAGTGGCGCGCCGCGCAGGCGATCGGCACCGCCGAGAAGACGCGGCCGGGATGGCTGGCCGCCCATTGCAGCACCTGCATCCCCCCCATCGAGCCGCCGATCACGCAGAACAGGTCCGGGATGCCGAGATGGTCGAGCAGCGCGGCCTGGGTGCGGACCATGTCGGCGATGGTCACGACCGGGAAGCGCAGGTTCCAGGGCTGGTCGGTCGCCGGATCGATCGCCAGCGGCCCGGTCGTGCCCATGCAGCCGCCGAGCACATTGATGCAGATGATGAAGTAGTGGGCCGGATCGAGGACCTTGCCGGACCCGACCAGACTGTCCCACCAGCCGTCCTTCCCCGTGACGGGATGCTGCTCGGCGACGAACTGGTCGAGCGTCAGCGCGTGGCAGATCAGGACGGCGTTCGACTTGTCGGCGTTCAGCGTCCCGTAGGTCTGGTAGGCGACGCGATAGGGCCCGAGGTCGACGCCGCAGTCGAGCCGCAGCGGCCGGTCACGTCCCAGGATCGCGTGGCGACATCGCGCCAGGGCCTTGCGTTCGGCGTCGGCGAGGCCGTCGAGCGGGGCTTCGCTGGTCGTCGTCGCCTGCATTTCCTCTCCTCGGCCCATCTGCGGACCGCCAACGAAAAAGCCCCCGGCCGGCGAAGGGCGGGGGCTTTTGCGAGCGCTCCGACCTTTTAGCGAGGTTTAACGTGGTCGCAAGCCGGTCGGCTCAAATTCCACGGAGGGGCTTCTATAGGCACCTCGCCCCGGTTGCGCAAGGTCTTCCGAGGTTTCTTGCCTTTACGCGGGCACGCCGGACGTAGTATCGCCGCTGCCTTACAGGATCATCGGCCGTATGGACTCGCCCAGTCTCGACAGCTTGCGCCAAGAAATCGACGCCATCGACGGCGAACTCCATGGCCTCATCCAGCGCCGGACGGCGTTGGTCGACCGCATCGCGGCATCCAAGCCGGCGGGCGGCCTGGCGATGCGCCCGGGCCGCGAAGCCCGCGTCCTGCGACAGCGCCTGGCAATGCACGAAGGCCCCTTCCCGCCGACCGCCGTGTATCGCATGTGGCGCGAGATGATGTGCGCCTTCACGCTGCTGCAGACGCCCGACATCAAGATCGCGATCTGCCGGCCGCACGACCAGCCGGGCTTCTGGGATCTCGCGCGCGATCATTTCGGCTGCCACATCCCGCTCGTTGCCAACGACACGCCGGCCCAGGTGCTGGCGGCGGTGCGCGCCAATCCCTCGACCCTGGGCGTGGTGCCGGCGCCCATCGAGCCCGACAGCTCGACGGCCTGGTGGCCGCTGCTGGCCGGCAAGGATGCGACACTGCCCAACGTCGTCGCGCGCCTGCCCTTCGTCACCATGCCCAACGCGCGGGCTCGCGGCATCTCGGCCTTCGTGCTGGCGCGCATGGAGCCCGAGGAATCAGGCGACGACCGCGCGCTGGTCGCGATCGAGGCCGGCAACGGGCTGAGCCGCGACCGCATCGCCAACGCGCTGGCCAAGGTCGGGCTGCCCGCGGCGACGTCGGTGCTGGACCAGGTCGTGGCCGGGGTGCATCACTACCTGGTCGAGCTGCCGGGCGTGATCGCCGATGGCGATCCGCGCCTGTCCGAGCTCGGCGCGGCGCTGGGCCTGGAGAACGGTCGCGTCGCGACCATCGGCGCCTACGCCGTTCCGGCCGCACCGCGCGCCTAGGCGCCCCGCAACCTACGGGAGATGACGATGAGCACGCTCACCCCGCGCCCGGGAATCATGAGGATCGCGCCCTATGTCCCAGGCAAGGACTCGATCGAGGGCAAGAAGACGGTCGCCAAGCTGTCGTCCAACGAGGGCGCGCTGGGACCGAGCCCCAAGGCGATGGCTGCCTACGCCAAGGCGGCGGCGGAGCTGCACCGCTACCCCGACGGCGATTCGGCCAACCTGCGCGCCGCCATCGGCCGCCGCTACGGGCTCGATGCCAAGCGCATCGTCTGCGGCGCCGGCTCCGACGAGATCCTGAACCTGCTGGTGCGCGCCTATTGCGGCCCGGGCGACGAGCTGCTCTACAGCCGGTTCGGCTTCCTGATGTATCCCATCAATGCGCTGGGCGTCGGCGCCGAGCCGGTCGCTGCGCCGGAAAAGGACCATCGCTGCGACGTCGACGCGATGCTGGCCAAGGTCACGAACAGGACGCGTGTCGTGTGCCTCGCCAACCCCAACAACCCGACCGGCAGCTACATCACCAAGGACGACGTGCGGCGCCTGCATGACGGCCTGCCGAAGAACGTGCTGCTGGTGATCGACGCGGCCTATGCCGAGTACGTCACGCGCAACGACTACGAATCGGGCGTCGAGCTGGTCGACCAGGCCGAGAACGTGGTCATGACCCGGACCTTCTCGAAGATCTACGGCCTGGGCGGCCTGCGGCTGGGCTGGATGTACGGCCCCGCCGGCATCGTCGACGTCATGAGCCGGCTGCGCCAGCCCTTCAACGTCAACCTGGCCGCGCAGGCCGCCGGCATCGCCGCGTTGGACGACATCGCCCACACCGACGCCAGCCGCACCAACAACGACATCTGGCTGCCCTGGCTCGGCGCCGAGCTCGCGAAGCTCGGCCTCGCGCCGCTGCCCAGCGTCGGCAACTTCGTCCTGGTGGGCTTCGGCTCGAAGGAGCGGGCCGTCGCAGCCAACGACTGGCTGATGAATGACGGGCTGATCCCGCGACTGGTCGCGGGCTACGGCCTGCCCGAGCACCTGCGCATCACCATCGGCACCGAGCCCGAGGTCAAGGCCGTGCGGGACTCGCTCGGCCGCTTCGTCGCCGCCGGCAAATGAGCGGGCCCCTGTTCGACAAGGTCGTGCTGATCGGCATCGGCCTGATCGGCGGCTCCATCGCCCTCGCCGCCCGCCGCGGCGGCCTCGCGCGGACCATCGTGGCGGCGACGCGGCGCGCCGAGACGGCAGCGGCGGCCAACCGGCTGAAGCTCGTCGACCATTGCGGCACCGACCTCGCGGCGGCCTGCGAGGATGCCGACCTGGTGATCGTCTGCACGCCGGTCGGCGCCTGCGGCGAGGCCGCGCGCGCGATCGCGCCGGCGCTCAAGCCGGGCTGCATCGTCTCCGATGTCGGCTCGGTCAAGCAGGCCGTGATCGACGCCATGAAGCCGCACCTCCCGGCCAGCGTGCATTTCGTGCCGGCCCATCCGGTCGCCGGCACCGAGAACTCGGGCCCCGAGGCGGGCTTCGCCGAGCTGTTCGACGGCCGCTGGACCATCCTGACGCCGCTCGAGGACAGCGACCCGGCGGCGGTCGACCGGCTGGACGCCTTCTGGAAGGGCCTGGGCAGCCTGACCGAGCGGCTCGATCCCGCCGACCACGACCGCATCCTGGCCATCACCTCGCACCTGCCGCACCTGATCGCCTACACCATCGTCGGCACCGCCGACGACCTGGCGGGCCATCTCAAAAGCGAGGTGCTGCGCTTCGCCGCCGGCGGCTTCCGCGACTTCACGCGCATCGCCGCCTCCGATCCCACGATGTGGCGCGACGTCTTCCTGAACAACCGCGAGGCCGTGCTCGAAGTGCTGGCCCGCTTCCAGGAGGATCTGTTCTACCTGCAGCGCGCCATCCGCTGGGGCGAGGGCGACAAGCTGTTCGACCTGTTCACGCGCACCCGCGAGATCCGCCGCGCGCTGATCCATCTCAACCAGGCGTGAGCGCCCCGCGCCCGGCCTGGGTCTTCGGCTACGGCTCGCTGATGTGGCACCCGGGCTTCGCCACGCCCGAGACCCGGCCGGCCCGCCTGCACGGCTGGCACCGCGCCTTCTGCATCTACTCCGAGCACTATCGCGGCACGCCCGAGAAGCCCGGCCTCATCCTGGGGCTGCTGCCCGGCGGCACCTGCCGCGGCCTCGCCCACCGCTTGCCGCGCGACCGCTACGACGAGGTCCGCCGCTACCTGATCCATCGCGAGATCGACCATGACGGCGTCTACGAGGAGACGGTGCGGCCGATCCATCTCGAGGACGGCCGCACGGTGCCCGCCCTCGTCTATCTCGCCGACCGCAAGCACCGGCAGTTCGCCGGCAGGCTACCGCCCGCCACGGCGGCGCGGCTCGTGCGCGGCGGCGTCGGCGCCACCGGCACGAACCTCGACTACGTGCGCAACACGCTGTCCCATCTCGCCGAGATGGGCCTGCGCGACCGCGTGCTCGAGGAGCTGGCCCGACTGGCCGGCACCGGCGCTATCCCTGCCGGACGCCGCCCGAGCCGCCGTTGAACACGGCCTGCGCGACGAAGCCCAGCTCCTCGCGCGCCTGGTCGACGGACAGGCCGAGACGCTCGCGCAGCACGACCCAGCTTTCCGGCGCCACCGCCATGGCGAGCGCGTTCAGCGTCCGCTCCCGCGCATCGTCCGACAAGAGGCTGAGCTCCTGCTGGAACCAGTTGGCGAGCTGCTCGCGGTTCGCGGCGTACATCTGCACGACCATGTCGGAGGCCTCGGTCGATCGTCGCTGCAGCGTCTCGACGAAGGTCCACATCGGCAGCAGACGCTCGCCGCGGTCGGCGCACTGCTTGATGATGAGGGACAGGCGCTCGTCGAGCGGCCAGGCGGCGACCAGGTCGGGCGTGTCGCCCAGGACGGTCGCCAGCGCCCGGCCCAGCACCGCCACGTAGAGTTCCGCCGTGTCGGCGAAGTGCTGGAAGACGGTGCGCGCCGAGACGCCGGCCATCTTGGCGATGTCGCGCACGATCGGCGCGACCTCGCCGGCCAGCGCCAGCGCCAGCGCCGAGGCGACGATGGCGTCACGGGTGCGCGCCACGCGATCCACCCGGCCGACTTGTTGCGCCGGCGGCGCAGGAGCGACGGTTTCAACATCCATCATTCGGACTCCAGGGCAAGCAACGGATATGTAGGCAACGCCCGAGCAGCAGCGAGCAATAGACCGCCCGGTGTCTGCGGCGAGGCGATAGTAATGCATCTGCAATGTAAGTGCGACGATGCGCTATAAAAGCGCGTGCGCGTCAGCAACTTGTAAGGCAACCGAGTCCCCAAATGACCGACGAGAAACCCGCCCCTGCCTCCCTTGCCGCCCAGGCCATGGGCTGGGTCGATCCTGTGACCAAGGCGGTCGTGCCGCCCATCCATATGGCGAGCACCTACCTGCGCGACGAGGACAATGCCTACCGGTCCGGCCGCATCTACGCCCGCGCCGACAATCCCACCTTCGACCAGGCCGAGGCCACGCTGGCCGCTCTGGAAGGCGGCACGAAGGCGCTGGTCTTCTCCTCGGGGATGAGCGCCGCGACCGCCTGTTTCCTCGCACTGCAGCCGGGCGACCATGTCGTCGCCCCCAAGGTCATGTACTGGGCCCTGCGCAACTGGTTGGGCAGCTTTGCGACCCGCTGGGGGCTCGCGGTCGACTTCGTCGACGCCGACCGGATCGACGCCATCGCGGCCGCGGTCAGGCCGGGCGCGACCAAGCTGGTCTGGATCGAGACGCCGGCCAACCCAACCTGGATCGTCACCGACATCGCAGCCGCGGCCGACATCGCGCATCGCGCGGGCGCGCGGCTGGCCGTCGATTCGACGGTCGGCACGCCGGTGCTGACGCGCCCGATCGAGCTCGGCGCCGACATCGTCATGCATTCGGCCACCAAGTACCTCAACGGCCATTCCGACCTCATCGCCGGTGCGCTGATCGGCGCGCGCGAGGACGAGTACTGGACGAGCCTGCGCGCCGTGCGCGCGCAGCTGGGCATGATCCTGGGCCAGACCGAGGCGTGGCTGCTGCTGCGCGGCATGCGCACCCTGTTCCCGCGCGTGCTGTGGGCCTGCCGCTCGGCGGAGAGCCTGGCCGAGCGGCTGGACGGCCACCCGATGATCGCCGAGGCCCTTTATCCCGGCCTGCCGACCTTCGCCGGCCACGCGACGGCGAAGCGCCAGATGAAGGGCGGCTTCGGCGGCATGCTGTCGGTGCGCGTCAAGGGCGGAGAGGCAGCCGCCATCGGCGCCGCCGCCCGCGTGGCGCTGTGGAAGCGCGCCACGTCGCTGGGCGGCGTCGAGAGCCTGATCGAGCACCGCGCCAGCATCGAGGGGCCGGGCACGCCCTGCCCCACCGACCTGTTGCGCCTGTCGGTCGGCGTCGAGGACGCGGCCGACCTGTTCGACGACCTCGACCAGGCGCTGCGGCGTGCCCACAACGGGTAGGGCCTGTCTCCTTGCCTCCCTGCGCGTCAGCGTAAGGTGGTGGCCCATGACCCCTCCGCCCCCTGCGGGGGCACCTCCCCTTCGCGGGGTCCGCGAAGGGGAGGAAAAAGAAGGAAGAGCTAGAGACATAGTGAAAAGCCGTCTTGCAACGGATCGTCCGCGTCGAAGCGGAAGCGCGACTCGCCGGTCATGTGGGCGCGGCCGCCGACTTCCACGATCACCGACCGGCGGCCGCCGACCGGGGCGGCGTCGCGCAGGATACGGCCGTTGAAGACGGCGCCGGTGCAGCTCTCGAACATCCGCTCGTCGCCGGCCGCGGCCTGGCGGCGCGCGGCCAGCAGCGCCATCCGCGCCGTGACGCCGCTGCCGGTCGGGCTGCGATCGACCTGGCGGCCGGCGAAGATGCAGACGTTGCGGCTGGGAATGCCGCCCGCGCCGTCGCCGCCGTCGGTCAGGATGGTGCCGTAGAGGAAGGCGAGATCGGGCGCGTCGGGATGCTCGATCGCGATGGCGCCCGCCGCGGCGCGCGCGATCTCCTCGCCGGCATCGACGATGGCGCGCATCGGCGAGGTGCGCAGGTCGAGCCCGATCGAATCGGCGGGCAGGAAGGCGTAGAAGGCGCCGCCATAGGCGATGTCGACCGTTACCGGTCCCCAGGTCGCGGTCGGCGCGATGCGGTCGAGCGTCCAGGCGAAGGCCGGCACGCTCTCGAAGCGCACGGCGCCGTCGGCCGCGACGCGGCACGTCACCAGCCCGCAGGGACATTGCAGCCGCACCACGGTCTCCGGTTCCTGTCGCCGGACGCGGCCGCTCTCGACCGCCCAGCGCGCCAGCGCGATCGTGGCGTGGCCGCACATCGTGCTGTAGCCCTCGTTATGCATGAACAGCACCGCGAGGTCGGCGTCGGGATGGTCGGGCTCGACCAGCAGCGCGCCGTACATGCCGTCATGGCCGCGCGGCTCCAGCATCAGGCCACGGCGCAGATGATCGAACCGCGCCTTCGCCTCGCGCCGCTTGTCGAGCAGCGTCCGGCCCGCAAGACGCGGCCAGCCGTCGACGACGATGCGCGTCGGCTCGCCGCCGGTGTGCATCTCGACGGTGGAGATGATCACGCGAAGACCTGCGGCAGCGCCTGGCCGATGCGCTCGTTCATCATCTCGATCGAGCCGTCGGTGTAGGCCGCGATCTTGGCGCCGGCGAGGTGCCGCGCCAGCGGATACTCCGCACGCAGCCCGTTGGCGCCCATCGCCTGGATGCAGTCGGCGATGCGCCGCACCGCCATCTCCGTCGCGAACTTCTTGGCATGCGCGGCCGGCAGGACGGCGTCGCCGCCCTCGTCGATCAGGCGCGCCGCGCGATAGGCGAGCAGCCGCGCCGCCTCGAGATCGGTCGCCGCATCGACCAGCTTCCAGCGCACGCCCTGGTGGTCGATCACCGGCTGGCCGAACGTCCGGCGCTGGCGCGTGTAGCGCACCGCCGTCTCCAGCGAGGCCTGCAGCATGCCGCAGCACATGGCGGCCACGTAGGCACGCGCGCCGTTGATGCCGGCCAGCGCCGCCTTGAAGGCGCGCCCCGGCGGATGCAGCACGGCCTCGTCGGGGGCGACGTAGTCGACCAGCCGGAATCCGCCGACGCCGATCGCGTGCCCGCCATGCAGCTCGAACGGCTTGTCGCGGTGGAAGCCGGGACGGTCGGCCTCGATGGCGAAGCAGGCGATGCCGCGATAGCCCTGCGCCTTGTCGGTCTGGGCGTAGGCGACGGAGAGTCCGGCCACGGCGGCGTTGGTGATCCAGGCCTTGGCGCCGTTCAGCTTCCAGCCCTCTTCGACGCGCACCGCGCTCATCTCCAGCCCGCCGAAGTCGCTGCCCACGCCGGGCTCGCTCAGCCCCGCGCAGCCGATCACCTCGCCCGCGATCATGCGCGGCAGCAGGCGCGCCACGTGCGCGGGCTGGCCGTCGCGCGCGAACCGCGCCACGGCGTTGTGGTGGTTGATCAGCGCGAAGGCGAAGGCGAAGTCGTGCTTCGCGATCTCCTCGAAGGCGCGCAGCTTGCAGGAGAAGCTGAGGCCCTGCCCGCCATGCTCCTTTGCCAGCTCGATCGTGTGCAGCCCGGCGGCGCAGGCGGCGCGGATCGTCTCCAGCGGATAGCGCCGCTCCCATTCCCAGCGCGCGGCGTCGGGCGCGACCTGTTCTTCGGCGAAAGCGCGGGCGCGCGCCACGACGGCGCGCTCCTCGGGCGTCAATATTTCATCCAGCATGAGAGCGAGATACACGAATGGACCTCGGGCGCAACCGCACGCTAGAATGCCGGCGACGCGGGTGTAGCTCAGGGGTAGAGCGTCGGCTTCCCAAGCCGTAGGTCGCGGGTTCAAATCCCGTCGCCCGCTCCAATTTCGGGGCAGGAAACGCGCATGGTATCGGTGCCGGTCGCCGGTGGTGACTTTGCGGCCGATGCGGCCGCCTTCTCCGCCTACTGGCGCGATGCCGCGATGCGGCTGTCCCGCCTGCCGCCCAAGCCCAAGCGCGATGCGGCCGCCCACGAACAGGCGGAGACCCTGAAGCGCGAGGCCCGCGAGGCGCGCTTCGCCTTCCTGCGCCGCCATGCCGCCACGCTCTACGACCAGCTGACGGACGGGCGCCGCAAATTCGTGCGCGTCGAGGCGCTGGCCTACGATGCCGCGGCGGCCGTGCCTGGCCTCGTGCCGACGCGGGCGGAGGTCGAGGCCGAGGCCGCGCTGCGCCAGGCCGACAAGGACGGATGCGAGATCGACCAGGGCATCCTGTTCAACCAGTTCCTGGCCGACCCGGCCTGCGGACTGCATCTCTGCCACGCCATGCTGCTGCCGCGCGCGGAATCGGCCGAGGCGCTGGCGAAGTTCCGGCGCGACGGCCGGCTCGATCTCGGCCAGGCGAGGGTCGAGCGCCAGGGCAAGGCGGCCGTGCTGCTGCTGTCCAACAGGCGCTTCCTGAATTCCGAGGACAATGCCACGCAGGCGGCCACCGAGATCGGCGCCGATGTCTGCATCCTCGATCCGCAGAGCGAGGTCGCGGTGCTGCGCGGCGACGTGGTGCCGGAGGGCAAGTATGCCGGTCGCCGCGTCTACAATGCCGGCATCAACCTCACGCACCTCTACTACGGCAAGATCCCGTTCCTGTGGTTCCTGATCCGCGACCTGGGCTTCGTGAACAAGATGCTGCGCGGCGTCGCCCGGCCCGACGTGCCGCCCGACGAGGTCGCGGGCGATTCGACCGAGAAGCTCTGGATCTCGGCGGTCGAGACCTTCGCCATCGGCGGCGGCTGCCAGATCCTGCTGGCCTCCGACTTCAACATCGCCGGCCGCGACGCCTACATGACCTTGCCGGCGCGCAAGGAGGGCATCATCCCGGCCATGGCCAACCTGCGGCTGGCGCGCTTCGTCGGCGACCGCATCGCGCGCCAGGCGATCATGTACGAGCGCCGCATCGACTGCGATTCGGAGGTCGGCCGCATGATCTGCGACGAGGTCATCGAGTCCTCCGAGATGGATGCGACCATCGCCCGGGTCATCGACCGGCTGACGGGCTCGGGCGCCGTCGGCGCCATCGGCAACCGCCGCGCCCTGCGGCTGGCGGCCGAACCGCTCGACACCTTCCGCCAGTATGCCGCGCTCTACGCCCGCGAGCAGGCGCTCTGCCATTTCAGCCCGGCGCTGATTGCCAACCTCGAGCAGTTCTGGAACGCCCAGAGCCGGCGCGCATAGGGCGCGGGCCGGCAGGAGCGGCTCCCGGGGGACTTTTTGCGCTCCGTATAGGGGGCCAGAAAACAACATCATGTCGGCCTCTCTGCTGACGAGGGTCGACAGGGACAGGACACAAGTTCCGGTCGGGGATTCAAGAGGATTCGCTTCCGATCCGGCGGCTGGGCGTGGAGGGAAGGTCTCTCCCCTCCGCTGCGCTCCGGTCGAGACGACGGGTCCTCGCCGTCCCCCCGAGCGCAGCCGAGGGGCCTTGCTTCAGCGATCCGCCGGCTGGGCGTGGAGGGAAGGTCTCTCCACTCCGCGCTACGCGCTCCGGTCGAGACGACGGGATTCTCAGGTAGTATTATATTGTCATGTTTCGACCTCCAGTTGTCTACCTCCTTGCCAGCCCGAACGGCCGGGCGTTGTATGTCGGCGTGACGACCGATCTCGGCCGGCGACTAGAAGAGCATCGGCGCGGCCTGTCCTCTCATACAAGCCGGTACAACATCAGCAGGCTTGTCTACATCGAAGCCCACGACACGGCGCCGGACGCGATCGAGAAGCAGATCAAGCGTTGGCGTCGGGAGAAGAAGGTCGCCCTGATCGACGCGGCCAATCCCGAGTGGCTCGACCTGTCGCACGAGGTCCTGTAGGCGTACAATGGTGTGCTGCTTCCTCCCGTCGCCCCGAGCGTAGCCGAGGGGCCTTGCTGCAGCGATCCGCCGGCAAGTCGCGGAGGGAAGGTCTCTCCACTCCGCTGCGCTACGGTCGAGACGACGGATGGCGATCAGCCACCCGCCATCAGGTCGGGCAAGGACGGGTCGGCGGCGAGATCTGCCGCGGTGGCCTCGCGCACGATGCGGCCGCGGCTGAGCACGATGGCGCGGTGGGCGACGGCCAGCGCCGGGGCCGCGCGCTGTTCGGCGAGGAGGATGGCCGTGCCCTGGCCGGCCATCGCCGACAGGCGGCGCCACAGCTCGGCGACGACGGCGGGGGCGAGCCCCAGCGTCGGCTCGTCGAGCAGCAGCAGGCGCGGCTCGCCCATCAGCGCCCGCGCCAGCGCCAGCATCTGCTGCTGGCCGCCCGACAGCAGCCAGGCCCGCGCCTGCGGCCGCTCGCCCAGCATGGGAAAGAGCGCCAGCATCTCCTCGACGCGCCGTGCGCGCTGCCGCGCCGGCAAGGCGCAGGCGGCCTCGAGGTTCTCGCGCACCGTGAGGCCGGCGAAGACACGCCGCCGCTCGGGCACGTAGCCGATCCCCTTCTGCACCCGCCGCTCCACGGGGAGCGCTCCGACCGCCTCGCCGAACAGGCGCACCGCGCCGGGGTGGAAGCCCAGGATCGTCTCCAGCAGGCGCGTCTTGCCCGCGCCGTTGGCGCCCAGCACGGCCACGATCTCGCCCGGCATGACCGAGAGTCCCCCGCCCTCCAGCATGACCTCCAGCACGGCGCTCATGCCGCCCGCCCGTCGAGCCCGAGGAAGCTCGCCCGCACCGCCGGATCGGCCCGCACCTCGGCTGGCGTGCCGCTGGCGATGACTCGGCCGCGATCGAGGCAGACCAGCCGGTCGCAAGCCCGCGACAGCAGCTCGACGTCGTGATCGACGATCAGCACGCCGCGGCCGCTCGCACGCAGCCGTGCCAGGACGGCCTCCAGCTCCCGCCGTTCGTTCTCGCCGGCGCCGGCCGCCGGCTCGTCGAGCAGCAGGAAGGCCGCGCCCGTGCCGACGGCGCGGGCGAGATCGGTCGCGCGCGTGTCGCCAGCCAGCGGCAGGGACTGGAAGGGGCGCGCGATGCCGGCGCGCGCCCCCCGGGGCGCCGCCCGCCGCTCGGTGCGCCGCCCGTCGAGAGCGGTCCGGCCCCC
>Ga0182792_1000655_pt1 | contig 31026 bp, 26 predicted proteins | sample Passage237B_FD_130497 | JGI IMG/M metagenome (GOLD analysis project Ga0182792, IMG submission 130497) | Cellulose adapted compost microbial communities from Newby Island Compost Facility, Milpitas, CA, USA - Passage2 37B (version 2) (version 2) ...
CGAAGATGGTGAACTCGGCGTGCAGCGACCGGGCATGCGACGTCGACCCGATGACCCGGATCGGATACGCCAGGTCGATGCAGAAGCCCGAGATGAAGGTGCACGACGAGGTGTGCCCACCAATAGAAACGACCCGAGTCGAGATGCTCGGGTCGTTATCGAAGACGGCGGTACTCGCCGCAATGGAGTCCTTGCCATAGTCGGCAAGGCGGAGGTAGTGGAGGCGTTTCGGCATAACGGAGGGCTCCTTTCCGGGAGGGCAGGGAGGAGGAATATACCTCCCCCCACCACCGCATTCCAACTCCCGCCATTTCTCGACACATGAAAAAGACCTGCGTTTCCCACCAAACCCCCTTGATTCAAATAAGGGGGGGTGCTAATAATAGACATAAGCATAAAACTCATGCATTAAACGGATTCCACAACTCAATACATATGACACAATTTCATACAGGCACCACAAAACAACCCAGGCACGACAAGACCATCACTCGCCATCAACGCGGCTTCACTATCGTCGAGCTACTCATCGTGATCGTCGTCATCGCCATCCTGGCCGCGATCAGTATCGTTGCCTACAACGGCGTGCAGGAACGGGCACGAGCATCCCAAGCGAGTTCCGAACTCCGTGATCTTACTCAAGCAATCACGATGGCGCGCGAGAGTTCCGGAAAAACCCTTATGCAGATTACGGGGACAGGCTGCACTCGCTGCTACCCAGACGCGTACACGAGATCAATCAGCCGGATCGCATCGGCCGCCGGAGTGGACCTCAGTCATGTAGCTGATGGTGACCCCTGGGGGAATTCCTACAGCCTTGACGAAAATGAGGGCGAGAACGGCGGATGCAGTCGCGACAGCATTACGATTCAGAACCAAGCGAATCATCCAAGCGTCACCATCCCGACCATCCCATTGAGTGGCTATTCCGGCTGTCTCTAACACGATGCTGCCGGTTCCTGCTTCGCATGACACAATGAACCGCATGGCTCGCAAGCAGATCACCCAGTACATCGACGACCTGGACGGCACCGTTCTCGAAGCAGGCGAGGCGAAGACCATCCGCTTCTCACTTGAGGGTCGCTCCTACGACATCGACCTCTCCGAGCCGAACGCCCAGAAGCTCCGCGACGCCCTCGCCCCCTTCATCGAAGTGGCCACACCCGTCTCCGCGGTTGCCAAGTCCGATCGTTCCCGCGCGCAGCGCGGTGCCAGCCGGAAGTCTGATCTTGCAGCGATCCGCTCCTGGGCCAACCAGAACGGCTACAAGGTCAGTGACCGAGGCCGTGTGCCTGCTGCAGTGGTTGAAGCGTACGACGCCGCTCACTGAGCCTTCTCGCTCGGTAGTTCCCATATAGAAGAAGCCCACCATTCACAAGGAGCGGTGGGCTTCTTCTTGTGTTCGGAGGGCAGATTTCGGGAACGCGGTATGGATACTGGTGCCAACGCACTCAACTCCACCGTTTCGTCGCATCAAATTGCTTATGCTTGACAAATTGTCAATGATGCTTCATATATATTGATTATCCATTCGTGGTGCTGACCGATGGTTGAAGTCGTTTCCTGTAGTCCACGCGCGTCGTAACGACCGAGGACTGCTGCAGACTTCCTCTTCCGGTCAGCAGCACAATGTTGGCCCCGCTCGCGTGCGGAACACGCGTCAGCCTTGGAGGCCAAGATGGAAGTTTCTGCGACAACCACGGGTGACAAGCGTGCGATCAGTGGCGACCTTGAGGCGCGGCTTCGACGGTACGGATTCGAGCCAGGCGAGCCAGTGCACGAGTTTTATCTCTGTTTCACGGTTGCCGACGCGCTCGCCTCGATGACGGAGTCGTCGTACTCCAATCCGATCCCTGTCCGTCTCACTAGTGACGAACACGACGTCAACATCCCGGTCATCGTGACGCGCGCCGACGTGCGCTACCAGCCGTTCGTGGATCGTCTCGACGAGACGCCGCCTGGATGCCATGAGCGTCCGGACTGGTACTTCGAAGGGTGGGTGCTGAAGTCGGGTTTCGATCCCTTCGACCACATCACTCGAGTACGGGTGTTCCGCCAAGGTGGTGATGCTCCCGCCGCGACTATCTTGTGGCAGGTGATCCCCAAGGATCCCGACCCAGACGCGCCGTTGTTGCTCGCCCCCTGAGCCCGCCCCGAAGTAGAGCTTCGCTCCTTCGGGAGCGGGCTCTATTTCTTTACTTTCACGCCGACCCCTCCCGTGTCGCCCCGTGGCGCATAAGGCACCTCCTGCGCGGGGGATTCGCACATTTCGGTCTTGCCGTGGCTATGCCAGCACCGGCGCAGGCTCGGCAATCTCTGCACCGTCTTCCGGGTCGTCGATGGATGTCCAGTTGTCGGTGACTTCCAGTGCAACCGCGATACGGACAAGCAGTTCAAGGCTCGAGTCCATGAACTTGTGGAGCACTAGACGCGGGCTCTGGAACTGCCACTGTCCGAGGGCCGCTTCCGGGCCACCGAGATCACGGAACGTACGCAGGTCGACAAGTTGCTCCCGGATCTTCGTGAACGCTTCAGCCTCGACATTGACCGTCGTGTGGCCGAACGTCTCCAGGTAGGTAAGCAGGTGTCGTCGACGAAGCAGCACCTGCGAGGGCGGAGCCACCGCCGCCCAGGTGTCGTACTCCCTGCGGACGATGCGTTCCAGGATGCGCTGCAGAATTGCGCGCGGGTCACGGAGAGCGCCTTGGAAGTAGGCGGTTCCTGCTGGGATCTGCTCGAGGATCTCGCGTGCGTGTCTGCGCGCTTCTTCGTCTGTCTTGCTGAGTCGGAGCAAGCCGAACGCCGCGAGCATCAGGCGGCGGGCCTCGGTGCCCGCTTCCAGCTCCCAGTTGGTGCGTGCGCGCGCTTCGGCTTCCTGTTCGGGCACTGCCTCGCCGCCACACGGAGAATGCTTCAGGCTGACCAGTGTGCCCGCGAGCTGCGAGAAGGCAATGCGCTCGGCACGCTCCAGACTGTCCGCGCCGATCTTTAGCTCCAGTGCCAGGTCATCACGTCGCTGCGTGATGGTGGTGGCATGGCTCTGATCGCAGTTGAGCAGCACGCTGACGAGGCGGCTGTGCTTCGGGCCGAGAAGCTTCGTCGAGCTCGCCACGCAGCGCACGACGTTGTAGGCCACCATCAGGCGGTCAGCGCCGTCAGGATGCGCAGCCAACTCGTTCGTCACCACGAGTGTCCAGGGCAGGCGGGTGGCTTTGCTCATGGTCTCGTAGAGCAGGCCTTCTCGTTGGCTGAGGAGCTTGAGGTCTTCAAGGACTTCGGCAGGTGACGGCGGCCGCTGCTCGTCAGTCATCGCCGCCTCCTGGTATATGCCGCCATCTCCATGCATGGTACCCGGGCTGAAAGCAACCCGATTTTCCCCCCGACATCCACTCCCGATCCCAGAGGAAGTCACTCCCTACTGCCCGTGTCTCACGTAGGCGTCCGTGACGAGGATTGAAGTACCGGATCACCGGAGCAGGCACGCAGCCTGAATCGGCAGGAAGTTGTCCTCGTCGCTCCGTTCACGTCGATCCGCACCGTTTCGTCGGCGGCAGCGGCCGTCGACGCTGTCACGCGCCCAGAAAGGAGTACGTCCGTGTCCCTGCAGATTCCCTCCGTCCCGGACTTCACGATGCCGCCCGATGCCGATCAGGAGACCCGGGCAGCGCTGCTGATCTGGTTCCGCGCGCTGCGCATCCGCACCTTGCTCGCCAAGGTCGATGCGCTGCATGCGGAACTGCTGCCGCTGCTCTGGGACTACGACACCGGCATCGGCACCCACTACGCCACCAAGAGCGAGCCGCTGCACAGTCACCTCCAGGGCATCGTGAGCGATGTCGATGCTATCCGCAGGTGCTATGCGCCGCTCGCTACCGCCTATCTCAAGCGGTCCCTGCGCGACCAGGACGACTATCCCGGCACGAAGCGCTCCTCGTCGCAGCCGTCCGACCCGTCGTCTTCGAATCCGGCCACGGGCGGCGCGCCCGATCCTTCGTCCGAGCCGCCCCGCTAGACCCCACACCCGAGTCTCCGCTCCGCAGGGCAGAGCATCACCGAAAGGAACCGATCCCCATGTCCAACCTCGTCCCCAGCAACCCCGGGATGTTCGGCACGCCGTCGGGTGACGGCCGTCGCTCTGGCGGCGCGTTGTCGCGCTCGAACAAGCGCGAGATCGAGCAGATCGGCGCTCGTGTCGAACTGGAGACCGCCGCCGAGCAGGCCAGGGCCTTTATGGTCGCGCATGCTATGACCAACGTCGCCACGCTGGTCAACCAGGCCGAGGCGCACATGAAGGTCGCCCCGGCCGGGGCGCCGTTCTACGAGCATCTCATCGCGTCCTACGCCCTCAGCGCTGGCCAGCGGATCTCCCGGTTGTGATCACCGTGAACGCGATCCTGCACATCACCGGCGGCGCCATCGCCATCCTCCTCATCGCGGCCGCTGTCTACTGCATCACCGTGTTCATCCTCGACGAGCTGGCACTGGCTCGTCGCCGTCGTATCGCGCGGATCGAGGCAGAACTGGACGCCAAGAGCGAGCAGCTCCGCCGCACCACCCTGAACCTCGCTGAGCAGCTCGCCGCGGAACGCGACGAGGTCTCCCGAGAGCTGACACAGCAGGCGTTCCTGGCCTCGGGCAAGACGACGCCGAGTACCTGACGGATCAACGGGCGGGTATTCCGTTCGGCCCGCCCGTTGACCATTCCACAATAACAAGCCAGATCGAAAGGCACTGCCATTCACAGCTCTATTCGACCCCTGGCGCCGATGTTCTCTTCGATAGTCCGTTCGGGGTGTAGCGGAGACAACAACATTCCGAACGGACTATTGACTCATTCGTTCCGAACCCGCATAAACGTCCCTCGCCGCTCGTGAAGCCAAAAGAGCTTCGTCAAGTTCGAGCGGAGAAAGGAGCACACAATGAACACCAACGTAAGCAACCAGGATGAGGCCGCCGACTCGGTTGCGAGACCCACGAGTCTCGAACTGTATGACGCGGTGCTTGCCGATCCGCCGTGGCAGGGTCAGGGCGGTGAGAAGCACTACCCGACCATGCAGCTCAGCCGCATCGCCGGGATGGGTGACGCGATCCGCGCTCATACGAAGCCCGACTCGTGGCTGTTCCTGTGGACGACGAAGTCGCTCATTGAGGAGGCCAAGGCCGTCATGACGGCGTGGGACTACGAACTGGGCGACTGGATTACCTGGGGCAAGCTCAACCGTTACGGCTTCGGCAAGAAGCACATCGGCATCCGGCACGCCTCCGAGATCCTTCTCGTCGGCACGAGAGGGAACGTCGTTTCCGACTACCGATCCCAGCCCGACTGGTTCGTCTCTCCATCCGGCCGTCACGCCGAGAAACCGCTTGAGCAGTATGCCATCGCAGAACGAATCGCCGGGCCTGACGCACGCATCCTCGAGCTGTTCGCGCGTGTTCGTCGTCCCGACCCGCGCTATGGGTTCTGGGGCAACGAGCTGGAGCAGTGCGATGTCAGCTTCGCGCCCTGGGGGTACCCGGTTCCGGCTGACAAGACCACGCCGGCAGGGAGGGCAGTGTGATGAATGTTGAGAAAATTACACTGACAATTTCGTTTCCCAAACAGGCCGTTTCAGATCAGTGCAGGGGTGTCCTGCCGCCCGTCCTGTCGCCCTCTCAAGGTATTGACGTGTCCACCAAAGTGGTGGATAACTGGCGAGCGCACCTTGTCCGCCGTGATCTGTCTGGAATCACGCTGCGAATTCGACTCGGCGCCACCCCCTGTACGCCAGGAATTCTTCCCGAACTGACGGGTGAAGAGACGGTTGACATTTCGAAGCCGTCGCGTACAACCAGGGGCAGCCTCCGGCCGTGGCCGGTGCGGAGTGCTGGATATCAACGTAAGGCCGTCAGTGACGGCAGGAGACCCCACGTCATGGGTACACCACCTATTCATATCGACTTCCTGGGCGTGAAGCGGCGGAACGAGCAGCGGCTCATCGTTGCCTGCCGCAGCGCGCTCGACGACTATCTGCACGACAACTCACGGAAGAGGAGGCGTCATGGCCGACGACAAGCACACGCCGCTGGGCACCAGGCTGGTGCAGACCGGCCTGGCCGTGCTCATCACCTCGATCTGCCTGTACCTGGCCGCACAGCTGCTGTTGGAGATCTGGCCGCTGCTGGTCGGGCTCGGCGTGCTCGCCGTGATCGTCGGCGTCGCCATCTGGTGGAGGCGTCGTTCGTCTCGCTGGTAGCCGACGCCTTTCGTGAGCGACATCCCGATGGAGGCCGTCATGGGCGGCCGTAGGCGGGAAGTCGACCGCGGTGTCGCGCAGTCCAACCGTGTCGTCGCTGTGCCGGTGCCGCACCATCCTCGGGATCTGCGGGCACTGGCTCGGGCAGTCATCAGCTTCGCCCTGTGGAAGCAGGATCAGGCCCAGCGCGCCGACGGGGAGGTGCGCGATGGATAGGACCCACACGCTCGTGTGGCGGCAGGTGCACTGGCCGCTGCCGCTGACAGTCGAGCAGGCGACCATGCTCGTCGAGCGGCTCGCCACCGAGCATGCGCTCGGCAGGATCGTGCTCGAGTACCGAGCGAGTGGAGGTCAGGTTCGGTTCCTGATCGCGGCGTTCGCGCCGCAGATCGGCACGCTCACCAACCTGGTCACCCAGCTCGTCCCCGGGACGCGCTTCGTGCAGCCGGAGGTGCCACGCCGCAAGGCGGGGCGGGCAGGGCGTCTTGTTCCGGAGCCTTTCGGGTTGCCGATTGCTGTCGAACGAGCCGAAGCCGTTGCTCGAGCCTTGCTCGCCGTGACACCCCAGGTGAAGGCGGACGAGGAGATCGTGTTGCAGACCGTGATCGGCCACCGCTTGTCGCCGCATCTGCTGCCCGCGAAGCTGCCCGATCCCCGGTGGAGCCTCACGGCTGCGCTGACGGGGGTGCAGCGTCCGGCGTCGGCGGAGCTGCAGAAGCGGCTCCGTGCCCGAGCGTCTCAGCACGGTGCTCGCCTCATCGTGCGAATCGGTGTGACGACCGATGACCCGACGCGTGGAACCTCGCTCGGCACGCTCCTGCACGGCGCGCTGCGGCTGGCTGAGAGCAGCGGTCAGCATCTCGCCGTCCGTGCGCAGGAACCTGCGCGTCTCGATGACGCCGCATGGTCGCGGTGGCAGTCGTTCCCGGCGTCCAGTAGCGAGATCGCGACGCTGGCTGGCCTGCCGGTCGGTGAGGGGCAGCTTCCGGGGATGCCGTCACCGCATCCACGGCTACTTGCCCCGCGTCGGCCGCTGGTGAAGACCGAGCGGGTGTTCGCGTTGACGAACGCGCCAGGCAAGCCGATGCCGGTGGGCATTCCCGAGACGGGAGCGCGGTATCACACCGCGCTCATCGGGCCGACAGGGGCCGGGAAGTCGAGCGTGATCTTGAACCTCGCCTTGGCCGATGTGCGGGCAGGGCGCAGCGTGTTCGTCGCTGACCCGAAGCTCGATCTCGTCGAGGATCTCCTGGCTTGTCTGTCGTCTGAGTTCCACGACAAGGTCGTCGTCATCGATCCGAACGATGCCGCGCCGGTCGGCGTGAATCCGCTGGTGGATGCTGCGCGCAGTCCCGAGCTGATCGCGGACACGCTGCTGGCGTCGTTCAAGCAGACCTTTCGTGACTCCTTCGGCGTCCGCAGTGAAGAGACCCTGTCGGCTGCGTTCAGAAGTCTGGCGCGCATTGAGGGGGCGAACCTCATGATGCTGCCGTCGCTGCTGACCGATCCGGCCCTGCGCCGCCGTCTGCTGGCAAAGATCGACGACCCGCTCGGGGTAGGGGCGTTCTGGGCGAAGTACGAGGCGATGTCTGACACGCAACAGGCCCAGCAGATCCAGCCCGTCCTCAACAAGCTCCAGCAATACATCATCCGCCCGGAGATGCGTGCCGTGCTCGGTCAGAGCTCGCCACGGTTCTCGCTATCGGAACTGTTCGGTCCCGAGCAACGGATCGTGCTGCTCGGCTCCAACAAGGGCGTCCTCGGCCCCGAATCTGCACGCCTTCTCACGACCCTCGTTGTCAGCGGTCAGCTCTGGCCGCTCATCCTCGGACGGGCGAAAGTGCCGCACGACAACCGCCGTACTGTGTCGATCTATATCGATGAGGCGCAGGACTACATGGCCATGTCCGGCAGCGAGCTCGGCGATGCGCTCGCGCAGAGCAGATCGCTCGGAGCCGCGTTCCACCTCGCGTTTCAATCGCGCCAGATGATCCCCGACACCATGCGCGGCGCGATCGACCAGAACTGCCGAAACAAGATCCTGTTCACCCAAGCAGGGAAGGACGCCGCCGACTCCGCACGCCTGGCCGACGAACTACAGCCTCGGGACTTTCAGGAGCTGCCCGCTTACAACGTGTACGCCGCCACGATGCAAGGCCCGAACCCTTCCGGCTGGCTCAGCGCCGCCACGCTGCCGCCGCCTGCGAAGCTCACTGACCCGAGCACGGTGCGCGCCATCTCCGCCGAACGCTACGGCGTGCCCGCTGACGAGACCGACACGACGCTGCGGCAGATGGTCGACGGGCGTACCGCGAAACGGAACAACCCATCCACCGACCGTGACGCCGACGATGACGGCGTGGGGCGGAGAAGGAGGCAGTGATGCGGAAAGAGCAACAACCGCGTACCTCTGGAAACAGGCGACGAATCGGTCGACCAGCCGCGACCCTGAACACCAAAGTTGTTCGGCGCGTTCATGCGAATCCTGGCTGCTTCCGGGATGTGACTTACCCACCTGTTCGGTGGGTAACCGCCGCCGCGCAGGGAGGTGCGTCATGAGCGGGCAAGGCAGCCGGATGCTGCACGAGACCGCTCGGCAGCTCACCGACCGGCAGACCCAGATGCTCCGATTCCTCCTGACACACCGACTCGCGACCACCAGCCAGCTCGCCACGCTCTACCGGCACGAGCACGCGACCGCCGCGTCCGCGCTCCGACAGACGACCAGAGCGCTCAAGCGCATGGAGCAGCTGCACCTGTTGCGCACGCTCGACCGACGCATCGGCGGAGCCAAAGCCGGATCGACCGGACTCGTCTGGAGCCTGACCGAACCCGGCGCACGGCTCCTGCGCCTCGTCCACGGCGTCGGCACAAGCCGCCGCTACCGCACCGCCGAGCCCAGCCCACTGTTCAGCGAGCACACCCTCGCCGTCACCGAACTCGCTGTCCGTCTCTACGATGCCCAGCACACCGGCCTGATCGAGGACGTCACCGTACAAGCGGAGCCGCACTGCTGGCGGCGCTACCTCGGCCCACACGGCGTCCCGCTCACATTGAAGCCCGATCTGGCCGCGACCACCACGACCGCCGAATACGTCTACGAGTGGTTCTGGGAGATAGACCAGGGCAGCGAGAACCCCGCCCGGGTCATCGACAAATGCCACCAGTACTCCGCCTACCGACAGCAGGGCATCGAACAGCGCGAACGGGGCGTGTTCCCAGCCGTCGTATGGATCGCCAGCACATCGAAACGCGCGCAGCTCCTACGACGCCACCTCGACAGCACCACCGGGCTCCCGGACGGCATGTTCACGATCACGACCATCGACCAGTTCCCAACGCTCCTCACCGAAGGAACCGGAGCACTCACATCAACCATCACGGGTGGGAGAAAGGAGGATCACGAATGACTCCAAAAACACAACACCAGCGCACCGACGAATCCACCTCTGATCAGGCATTTCGCGCACCGCAGAACATCCCGGAAAGGGGCGATTTCGGACTGGACTTCCACGGCCAACCGAGCGTCAATAGGGAGGCTATGAGTACCATTTCGCCACCTCAACCTGCCACCCCGGGACTGGCCCCGGGTTCGCCGCTCGTCCTCCCGAAGGCCGTCATCTATCTGCGCGTCTCCACGCGTGACCAGGCCACTCGTGGCGGGCGTGAAGAGGGCTTCTCGATCCCCGCACAACGGGACGCCACCAAACGCAAGGCCGCTGAGCTGGGCGCCTTCGTCGCCAAGGAGTTCGTCGAAGGTGGCGTCTCCGGCACCACGATGAACCGCCCAGCGCTGAAGAAGATGCTCGCCTACATCGAAGAACGCAGCGACATCCAGTACGTCATCGTGCACAAGCTCGACCGCCTCGCCCGCAACCGCCACGACGACGCGATCATCTTCGAACGACTCCAGAGCTCTGGCGTCAAACTCATCTCCACCACCGAGGTCATCGACCAAGGCCCGATCGGTGGACTCGTGCACGGCATCATCGCCTCGGTCAACCAGTTCTACTCCGAGAACCTGCGCACCGAGGTACTCAAGGGCATGAACGAGAAAGCCGCCAGCGGCGGCACCGTCTCCCGCGCACCCCTCGGCTACCTCAACAAGCGGGGCGTTGCCGCCAACGGAGCCGAGACCCGCTACGTCGAACCCGACCCCGAGCGCGCCGACCTCATCCGCAAAGCGTTCGAGCTGTACGCCACGGGCGAATGGACAACCGACTCCCTCGCCGAACACCTCGCCGCACGCGGACTGACGACCCGGCCCACGCCGAAGCGCCCCGCCAAGCCCGTCACCGCGAAGATCATCGGCGCGACACTCACCAACCCGTACTACCGCGGCATCGTCACCTGGAAGGGAGCAGAGCACCCCGGCAACCACGAGCCCCTCGTCGACGACAGCACCTGGTTCAAGGTGCAATCCGTCATGGCCTCACGCCGCCACGGCGAGTACAACCGCGTACACAATCACTTCCTCAAGTCCACCGTCGTCTGCGGCCGCTGCGGCTCCCGCCTCATCGTGCAGATGACTACCTCCCGCTCCGGCGACCTCTACCCGTACTTCGTCTGCGTCGGCAGACGCTCCAAGCGCACCGACTGCGACCTCAAAGCCGTCCTCATCCACGAAGTCGAGAAGCAAGTCGAACACCTCTACCAGAACATCCGGCTCAGCCACGACGAGCGCGTCCAGCTCGAGCAGTACCTGCGCGAGGAAATCGCTCTCGCGTCCACCGAGCAGCGGCAGCGCGTCACGCAGCTCAAGGCAACCGCTGACGATCTGAAGAACCAGCAGCGCAAGCTCCTCCAGCTCCACTACCAGGACGCCATCTCCGCCGATCTGCTCAAGGAAGAGCAAGATCGCCTCGGCGCGGAACTGGCACGGATCAAGCGAGAGCTCGAGCGTGCTACCGCCGACCACGACAGCGTCCTGACCAACCTCTCCGACGCACTCACCCTGGCCGAGGACTGCGACCAGCTCTACAAGTCAGCCCCAGAGCACATCAAGCGGCAGCTCAACCAAGTCTTCTACGAGGTCGTGCGCATCAACCCCGACGAGCACGGACAGCTCCACGCCCAGGGCGAACTTGCCGAGCCGTTCAACCAGCTCCTCAACCCCGCACTGCGCCTCCACGCCGCACACGCCGCCAGCCAGCGCACCATCCCCACCAACGCGAAGAGGCCCGCCTCGAAGGGCGAGCCTCTCGCTCACGAACCCGAGAACCGGGAGCCAACCCTCACCGGCATTTTCCATGCCAGCGGTTTTACTCCGGGATCAATGGTGGAGCCAAGGGGACTCGAACCCCTAACCCCCTGCTTGCAAAGCAGGTGCGCTACCAATTGCGCCATGGCCCCCGGCTCGGCCCGGGGCCGAGGGGTCGATCACTCGAAGGTGTCGGTGACCTCCGACCACAGGTCCCGCTCGTCGCGGTCCTGCACGACCTTCTGGTACACGACGTATCCGACAGCGGCCACGGCCGCCAGGAGCAGGAGCTTCTTCATCGGTCCCCCACGTGGTCGGGAGTGGGCCTAACAGGACTTGAACCTGTGACCTCTTCCTTATCAGGGAAGCGCTCTAACCGTCTGAGCTATAGGCCCGTCGCACGCCGCTGCGCAGCGCGCCGGATGAGACTACCCCAGGCCGGGCCCGCCGCCCAAACCGGCGGCGGGCCTGCCGGGTGCCTCGTCGGTCACTCGCGCGTCACTCGTCCGTCATGGTCACGTGCAGGCCGCCGACGAGCGCCGCCGTGATGTTGTAGAGGAACGCGCCGATCGTCGCGAGCGCCGTCAGCAGGAACACGTCCACCACGGCCACGAGCGTCGCGCCGGAGATCACGCGCTTGAACTCGACGTACTGCAGCACGTCGACGTTCGACTCGGTCCCCGTGACCTGGGTGACCAGGTCGTTGATGTTCGTGAACACGTGCAGGCCGTTGAGCGTGTACCAGACCACGCCGACCGCGACGACGAGCAGGATGCCGAACGCCACGGACAGCAGGAACGACAGCTTCATGACCGACCACGGGTCGATCCGGGAGATCGCGAGCCGCACGCGGCGCGGGCCGCCGGCTGCCGCGACGGCCGGGATGCGGCCCGTCTGGGGACGCGCGCCGGTGGCGCCCTGGGTGGACGACGTGCGGGGCGGGACCGACGGCGGGTTGCCGGTCGCGCCCGCGGACGCCGGAGGCGCCGTGGGGGTGCTCGTCATGGCGGGGTCCTCGTTCCGGGGCCGGGTGGCCGTCGAGATCGCGGCGCTCGTCGCGCCGGCCGCCTTCTTGAGCCAGGCGGAGGTCTTGTCCACGGCCGCCATGAGCGGGGTGGGCGGGTCGTGCTCCTCGCGGGCGGGAGCCGACGAGCGCTCGGTATCGCCGGACGCCGACGCGTTCGCCGCGCGCTCGTCGTCGCGCGGGGGTGCTGGCACCGGGTCCGGGTGGGCCGCCGTCGACGTCCCCGCCCCGCTCGCGTCCCGGCCGGCGGACGTCGTGCGGGCCGACGAGCCCGACGAGCCCGGGCGGTTGCGCGGCGGGATCGAGGGGGGAGCGGGGTCCGTCATGCGTCCTCCGTGGGCGTCTGGGGCGCGTCGGTCGCGCTCGTGTCAGCCGCAGGCTCGGTGTCGGTGGCGGCGCCGGACGCGTCGCTCTCGCCGACCACGGTACCGGCATCGTCCTGCTCGGGGCGCTCGGTGTTCCGGGCGACCGCGATGATCCGGTCGCCGGAGTCGGGCTTGGCGAAGATGACGCCCTGGGTCGTGCGACCCGTGGCGTGCACCTCCGCGACGGCGGAGCGCACCACCTTGCCGCGCTCCATGATGACCAGCACCTCGTCGTTCTCGTCGACGACGAGCGCGCCGACGAGGTCGCCGTTCTGCTCGGGCAGGTTCGCGACCCGGATGCCGAAGCCGTTGCGACCCTGCTGGCGGTAGTTGTCCACGGTCAGCGCGGTGCGCTTCGCGATGCCGCCCTCGGTGACGGTGAACAGGTACGCGTCCTCGCGGACGACGTCCGCGGCCAGCAGCTCGTCGTCGCCGCGGAACTTCATGCCGGTGACGCCGCTGGTCGCGCGGCCCATCGGGCGCAGCTGCTCGTCGTCCGCGGTGAAGCGGATCGACTGGCCCTGGCGGGACACCAGGATCATGTCCTGGTCGGGGTCGACGATCCGCGCCGAGACGAGCTCGTCGGGCCGGCCCTCGTCGTCCTCGCGCAGGTTGATCGCGATGACACCGCCCGAGCGGTTCGAGTCGTACTCGGACAGGCGGGGCTTCTTCACCAGGCCGCGCTTGGTCGCGAGCACCAGGTACTCGGCCTGCTCGTAGTCGCGCAGCGCGAGGACCTGGGCGATCTTCTCGTCGGGCTGGAACGCCAGCAGGTTCGCGACGTGCTGGCCCTTCGCGTCACGCCCGCCCTCGGGCAGCTCGTACGCCTTCGCGCGGTACACGCGGCCCAGGTTCGTGAAGAACAGCAGCCAGTGGTGCGTGGTCGTCACGAAGAAGTGGTCGACGATGTCGTCCTCGCGCAGCTGGGCGCCCTTGACGCCCTTGCCGCCGCGACGCTGCGCCCGGTAGTTGTCCGACCGCGTGCGCTTCGCGTACCCGCCGCGGGTGATGGTGACGACCATCTCCTCCTCGGCGATGAGGTCCTCCACGGACACCTCGCCGTCGAACGGCAGGATCTGCGTGCGGCGCTCGTCGCCGTACTTCTCGACGACCTCCGCGAGCTCCGCCGACACGATGTCGCGCTGGCGCTGCTCCGAGCCGAGGATCGCGTTGTACTCCGCGATCTGCGCCTCGAGCTCGGCGTACCGGTCGAGGATCTCCTGGCGCTGCAGCGCGGCCAGGCGACGCAGCTGCAGGTTGAGGATCGCGTTCGCCTGGACCTCGTCGACGTCCAGGAGCTCCATGAGGCCCGTGCGCGCCTCGTCGGCGTCCGGGGAGCGGCGGATCAGCGCGATGACCTCGTCCAGCGCGTCGAGCGCCTTGAGGTAGCCGCGGTAGATGTGGATCTGCTCCTCGGCCTTGCGCAGGCGGTACGCCGTGCGCCGGCGGATGACGTCGAGCTGGTGCGCCGTCCAGTGGCGCACGAACGCGTCGATCGACAGCGTGCGCGGCACCCCGTCGACGAGCGCGAGCATGTTCGCGCCGAACGTGTCCTGCAGCTGCGTGTGCTTGTACAGGTTGTTGAGCACGACCTTCGCGACGGCGTCGCGCTTGAGCACGATCACCAGGCGCTGGCCCGTGCGGCCCGACGTCTCGTCGCGGATGTCCGCGATGCCCTGCACGCGGTTCTCGCGGACCAGGTCCGCGATCTTCTTCGCCAGCGCGTCCGGGTTCACCTGGTACGGCAGCTCGGTCACGACGAGGCAGATCCGGCCCTGGATCTCCTCGACCTGCACGACCGCGCGCATCGTGATCGAGCCGCGGCCCGTGCGGTACGCCTCCTCGATGCCCTTGCGGCCGAGGATCGTCGCGGCCGTCGGGAAGTCCGGGCCCTTGATGCGCTGCATGAGCGCCGCGAGGAGCTCCTCGCGGCTCGCGTCCGGGTGGTCCAGGTGCCACTGCACGCCCTCGGCGACCTCGCGCAGGTTGTGCGGCGGGATGTTCGTCGCCATACCGACCGCGATGCCCGCCGAGCCGTTGACCAGCAGGTTCGGGAACCGGGCAGGCAGGACCTGCGGCTCCTGCGTGCGGCCGTCGTAGTTGTCGCCGAAGTCGACGGTGTCCTCGTCGATGTCCCGCACCATCTCCATGGCGAGCGGGGCCATCTTGCACTCGGTGTACCGGGGCGCGGCCGCCGGGTCGTCACCGGGGGAGCCGAAGTTCCCCTGGCCCGCGACCAGCGGGTACCGCATCGACCAGTCCTGCACGAGGCGGACGAGCGCGTCGTAGATCGCGCCGTCGCCGTGCGGGTGGTACTTGCCCATGACGTCGCCGACGACGCGGCTGCACTTCGAGAACTGGCGGTCCGGGCGGTAGCCGCCGTCGTACATCGCGTACAGCACGCGGCGGTGCACCGGCTTGAGGCCGTCGCGCACGTCGGGCAGCGCGCGCCCGACGATGACCGCCATCGCGTAGTCCAGGTACGACCGCTGCATCTCGAGCTGCAGGTCGACCTGGTCGATCCGGCCGTGCTCGATGCCGTCGTCGTTCGGGATGTCGGTCACGTCAGTCCTTCGGGTGGTACGGGGGGCCAAGCTCGGAAAGTCGGTGCTGCGTTCGTCGATGACTCTGCTGGTATCGACATCTTGCGGGGCTCGCTTCGCTCACTCCTCAGATGTCGAGGAAGCGCACGTCCTTGGCGTTGCGCTGGATGAAGGAACGACGAGCCTCGACGTCCTCACCCATGAGGACCGAGAAGATCTCGTCGGCCGCGGCGGCCTCGTCCAGCGTGACCTGCAGCAGCGTGCGGTGCTCGGGCGACATGGTCGTCTCCCACAGCTCCGAGTAGTCCATCTCGCCCAGACCCTTGTAGCGCTGGATCGCGTTCTCCTTGGGCAGCCGCTTGCCGGCGGCCTGGCCCTCGGTGATGAACGCGTCCCGCTCCCGGTCCGAGTACACGTAGTCGTGCTCCGCGTTCGTCCACTTGATGCGGTACAGCGGCGGCTGGGCCATGTACACGTGCCCGTTCTTGATGAGCTCGGGCATGTACCGGAACAGCAGCGTGAGCAGCAGCGTGCGGATGTGCTGGCCGTCGACGTCCGCGTCGGCCATGAGGACGATCTTGTGGTACCGCAGCTTCGCGATGTCGAAGTCCTCGCCGATGCCCGTGCCGAACGCCGTGATGAGCGCCTGCACCTCGAGGTTGCTCAGCGCCCGGTCCAGGCGGGCGCGCTCGACGTTGAGGATCTTGCCGCGGATCGGGAGGATCGCCTGCGTGCGCGGGTTGCGGCCACGGACCGCCGAGCCGCCGGCCGAGTCGCCCTCGACGATGAAGACCTCGCACTCCTCCGGGCGGTTGGACTGGCAGTCCTTGAGCTTGCCGGGCATGCCGCCCGACTCGAGCAGGCCCTTGCGTCGCGTCGCCTCGCGCGCCTTGCGGGCCGCCATGCGCGCCGCCGCCGCCTGGATGGACTTGCGGATGATGTCGCGCGCCTCGTTCGGGTGCGAGTCCAGCCAGTCGCCCAGCTGCTCGTTCACCACGCGCTGCACGAACGTCTTCGCCTCGGTGTTGCCGAGCTTCGTCTTCGTCTGGCCCTCGAACTGCGGCTCGCCCAGCTTCACGGAGATGACCGCCGTCAGGCCCTCGCGGATGTCCTCACCCGTGAGGTTGTCGTCCTTCTCCTTGAGCAGGTTCTTCTCGCGCGCGTAGCGGTTGATCAGACCCGTCAGCGCCGCGCGGAAGCCCTCCTCGTGCGTGCCGCCCTCGGTCGTCGAGATGGTGTTCGCGTACGTGTGGACGGACTCCGAGTAGGCCGTCGTCCACTGCATCGCGATCTCCACCGAGATCCGCTTGTCGGTGTCCTCCGCCTCGAAGTCGATGACCTCGGGGTGCACGATCTCGACCTTCTTCGCCGAGTTCAGGTGCTTGACGTAGTCGAGCAGGCCGTTCTCGTAGCGGTAGGTCACCGTGCGCGCGGCCGGCTTCTCGTCGGCCGCCGGGGCGCCCTCGGACTCGCCCGCGACCTCGTCGTCCGTCCCCAGGTGGTGCGGACGCTCGTCGGTGAGCGTGATCTGCAGGCCCTTGTTGAGGAACGCCATCTGCTGGAACCGGCTGCGCAGCGTCTCGAAGTCGTACTCGACGGTCTCGAAGATCGTGTCGTCGGCCCAGAACGTCTGCTGCGTGCCCGTCGCGTCGGTCGGCTCACCCTTGCGGATGCCGCCCACGGGGTGCCCGCCGTTCTCGAAGTCCATCTCCCACGTGAAGCCGTCGCGCTTGACGACGGACTCCACGCGCTTGGACAGCGCGTTCACCACGGACACGCCCACGCCGTGCAGACCACCGGACACCGCGTAGCCGCCGCCGCCGAACTTGCCGCCCGCGTGCAGGATCGTCATGACGACCTCGAGCGTCGGCTTGCCCTCGGTCGGGTGGATCGCCACCGGGATGCCACGGCCGTTGTCGACGACGCGCACGCCGCCGTCGGCCAGCAGCGTCACCTCGATGTGGTCGCAGTAGCCGGCCAGCGCCTCGTCGACCGAGTTGTCGACGATCTCGTAGACCAGGTGGTGGAGGCCGCGCTCACCGGTCGAGCCGATGTACATGCCGGGTCGCTTGCGGACCGCCTCCAGCCCTTCCAGGACGGTGATGGCGTCGGCGTCGTAGCTGCCGCCGGACTCGGGCTTGGGGCTGGGCTGCTCGGCCACGGGCGGGGGTGCTCCTCAGGATCTGCGAAACGCGCCGGAGCGGGCCGCCCGACCGCGAGGAGGGCAGATCACTCCGTGACGCTGGAGTTCCGGGCACCAAGGCGCCAGGAATGACCCTAGAAGTCTACCCGCACGTAGCCCCTGGACCCCGCTGTTGGGCGTCGTTGCGCCGCGCGGGTTCCGTGAAGGTCCGACATCCGCGTGTGCGCGCTCACCCGTACGTGTCCCGCACACCCCTGCCCTTGACGCTGCGCGGGCCCCGCCCGAACCCCGGACCGCCCGGCCCCTGCACCTCGATCTCGACGACGACGCCCTCGCCGACCGCCTCGCCCAGCGCCCGCAGCATCGTCGGGACCGCCCACCGCAGGTTCGTCGCCCACGCCGTCGAGTCCGCCCGCATCGTCAGCACGCCGCCCTCGAACGACACGTACTGCGTGTGGGACGCGACCTCCTCGCCGAGGATCTCCGACCAGCGCGCCTGGATCGTCCCCGCCGTCACGCCCGGCGACCACGCGAGCTGCCCGATGAGCTGGTCCAGGGCCTCGCCGACCGTCCGCGGGTCCCGACCACCCGGCCGCGCCTCCCCGAGCTGCACGCCCTGGCGGCCCCGCGGCGCGTCGCCCGGACGCAGCCCACGACGACGAGCGGCCTCCTTCGCCCGGCCCAGCGCGGCCGCCGCGACCGCCCGCGGCGGCGTCAGCTCGACCAGGTCCCGCAGCGCGGACGTGCCCGGGCGCTCGTCGGGCCGGTGCTCACCGGACCGCCTGCCGGTCCCCGGCCGCGGCACGTCAGAGGACACGCGACACCTCGCCACCCATGACGTCCACGCGCCCGCCGGCCAGCGGCTCCGGCACGTCCTCCGCGACCGCCGCCGTGATCAGCACCTGCCGCGCCGGCGCCACCAGCTCGGCCAGACGCTCGCGCCGACGCGCGTCCAGCTCCGCGAACACGTCGTCCAGGATGAGCACCGGCTCGTCGTCCGGTCCACCCTGCAGACCACCCGCCGTCAGCACGCGCCACGACGCGAGCCGCAGCGCCAGCGCGAACGACCACGACTCCCCGTGGCTCGCGTACCCCTTCGCCGGCAGGTCCGCGAGCGTCAGGACCAGGTCGTCACGGTGCGGCCCGATGAGGCACACCCCGCGCTCGATCTCCTTCGGTCGCAGCCGGCCCATCGCCTCCAGGAGCTGCGCCTCGACCAGCTCGACCGGTGCGTCCTCGTCCGGCGACGGCTGCTCGAGCGCGCCGTCGAGCGAGGCCTTGTACGCGATGCGCGCCGCACCCTGCCCTGCGCTGACCTGCTCGTACGCCGCTGCGACGTGCGGAGCGAGCTCCGCGACCAGCCGCCGACGCTCCACCACGATCCGCGCGCCGAGCTGCGCGAGCTTGCCGTCCCACACGTCCAGCGTCCGCAGGTCCGCACCGCCCGAGCGGGCCCGCGACGCCGCGCCCGCCGACTTCAGCAGCGCCGACCGCTGCCGCAGCACCCGCTCGTAGTCCTGCACCGTCGCGGCCGTGCGCGGCGCGAGCTGCACGAGCAGCGCGTCCAGGAACCGGCGCCGGCCGTCCGGGTCGCCCTTGACGAGCGCCAGGTCCTCCGGCGCGAACAGCACCGTGTGCAGGATGCCCAGCACGTCGCGCGCCCGCACCGGGCTGCCGCCGTTCACGCGCGCCCGGTTCGCCTTGCCGGCCGTGATCTCGACCTCGACGACCATCGCGCGCTGCCGCCCCGGCTCCGGCTCGCGCACCACCTTCGCGCCGACGACCGCGCGCTGCGCACCCGCGCGGATCAGCGCCGCGTCCGTCGGCACCCGGTGGCTGCCGAGCGTCGCCACGTACCCGACCGCCTCGACGAGGTTCGTCTTGCCCTGGCCGTTCGGGCCCACGAGCGCCGTGATGCCCGGGTCGAGCTCCAGGTCGGCGTGCGCGTAGGACCGGAAGTCGGTCAGCTGCAGGTGGGCGACGTGCATCGGGCCTTCGTCAGTGGGGTTCGTCGGTGTGGTCGGTGGGCGGCCGGGGTCGTCGTGCCGGTCAGGCCGGGGGAGCGGGCGGCCCGTCGGCCGGGCGCACCGCGTGCCCGCCGAACTGCTGGCGCAGCGCCGCGACCGCCTTCATCGCCGGCGACTCGCCCTGCCGGGACGCGAACCGCGCGAACAGCGCCGCGGAGATCACCGGTGCCGGGACGGCCAGGTCGATCGCCTCGTCGACCGTCCACCGGCCCTCGCCCGAGTCCTCGACCCAGTCGTCGATGGCCGCCAGGCCCGGGTCCTGCTCGAGCGCGCGGACCAGCAGCTCCAGCAGCCAGGACCGCACGACCGTGCCCTGGGTCCACGCGCGCATCGTCCCGTGCACGTCGGTGACCAGGTCCTTCGCCGCGAGCAGCTCGTAGCCCTCGGCGTACGCCTGCATCAGGCCGTACTCGATGCCGTTGTGCACCATCTTCGCGTAGTGCCCCGCGCCGACCGTGCCGGCGTGCACGAACCCGTCGGCCCGGTCACCCGCCGGGCGCAGCGCGTCGAACACCGGCATCGCGCGCTCGACGAGCTCCGCGTCGCCGCCGACCATGAGGCCGTACCCGTTCTCCAGGCCCCACACGCCGCCCGAGACACCCGCGTCGACGAAGCCGACGCCCTTCGCGCGCAGCAGCTCGGCGTGCGGCACGTCGTCCTGGTAGTACGAGTTCCCGCCGTCGATGACGAGGTCACCGGGGCTCAGCAGCTCCGCGAGGTCCGCGATCACCGCGTCCGTGACGTGGCCTGACGGGACCATGACCCACACGATCCGCTCACCCGCGGGCAGCGCCTCGACCAGCGCCGCCAGGGACGGCACGTCCGTGACGTCCGGGTTGCGGTCGTACCCGACGACCTCGATGCCCGCGCGGCGGATGCGCTCGCGCATGTTGGCGCCCATCTTGCCGAGCCCGACGAGGCCGATCCTCATGACGGCAGTCCTTCCCTCGGTCCGCTGCGCACCGCAGCACGCCCACTCTCCCGTGCACGCGGCGCGGGTGCGCGGCGGGCGTCAGCTCGCGAAGCGGATCGGGACGAGCAGGTAGCGGTAGGTCTTGTCGTCGTCGCCCTCGAGCGAGCCCTGACCCGTGAACTCGACCGGCTTGTTCGGGTGGGTGAACGACATCCGCACGAACGGCGTGTCCAGCGCCCCGAGGCCGTCGGCCAGGAAGTGCGGGTTGAACGCGACCGAGATGTCGTCGCCGACGAGCGTCGCCTCGAGCGCCTCGGAGGCCTGCGCGTCGTCGCCCTGGCCCGCGTCGAGCACGACCTGGCCCTGCGAGAAGCTCAGGCGGATCGGGGTGTTGCGCTCCGCGACGAGCGCGACACGCTTGGCGGCCTCGACCAGCGGGGACGTCGCGACGACCGCGTGGATCGGCGTCTCGTCCGGGAACAGGCGGCGCACCGGCGGGTAGTCGCCGTCGACGAGCAGGCTCGTCGTCTGCCGGCCGCCCGCCTCGAAGCCGATGAGGTCGACGCCCGCGCCCGTCGACAGGCTGACCGTGACGTCGCCCGCGGAGCCGAGCGACTTCGCCGCGTCCGACAGCGTACGGGCGCGCACCAGCGCGACCGTCGAGATGTCGGGGGAGGCCGGGGTCCACGTGAGCTCGCGCAGCGCGAGGCGGTACCGGTCGGTCGCCAGCAGCGTGACCTTCTCGCCCTCGATCTCCACGCGCACGCCCGTGAGCAGGGGGAGCGTGTCGTCGCGGCTGGCCGCCACCGACACCTGCGCGACCGCGTGCGTCAGTGCGTCGCCGTCGACGGTGCCCGTGACCGGCGGCATCACCGGCAGGTTCGGGTAGTCCTCGACCGGCATCGTCAGCAGCGTGAAGCGGCTCGCGCCGCAGGTCACGACGACCTTGGTGCCGTCGAGCGTGACGTCGACCGGCTTGTCCGGCAGGGCGCGGGAGATCTCCGCGAGCAGACGGCCCGAGACGAGGACCGTGCCCGCCTCGGAGACGTCCGCGGGGATCTGCGACCGCGCGGAGACCTCGTAGTCGAAGCTGGAGAGCTGGATGACACCGGTCGCGTCGGCCTCGATGCGCACGCCCGCGAGCACCGGCACCGGAGGGCGGGTCGGCAAGCTGCGTGCCGTCCAGGTGACGGCCTCGGCGAGAACGTCCCGCTCGACCCGGAACCTCATGGACCACAACCTCTCGTCGTTCTCACTGCTCAGTCGTCACGCGAACACTACGCGAGTGCTCCCACGCGAGGCTCCCCCGCGGGTGTGGTTCGCCCGGCCGCCCGTGACCGGCGGCTCGTCCCGGGCCCGGCGTCCGGCGATCCGGCTCCTGCCGGTCGCCCTCGTGCTCGGCGCGAGCAGCGAAGGTGTGTGGATCTTCTCCCTAGGAATCTGTCGTCATCGTCATCGCCCTTGTGCACGTTGTGGACACCGGCGCGTTCGTGCAGGTCGCGCTCGTCGGGGCCGTGTGCACACACGGTGTGGACCGGTGGGTGCCGGCTGTGGGCAGCGGTGGAGGGTCGTTTTCCTGTCGTTCGTCGTCCACCGGTTCGTCGCTCGTCGTCCACACGACAAGCCGCGTCGTCCACCGTTGTCCACAGGCCTGTTCACAGGTGTGTGTATTCGTCCCATGCATGTCTCCATCTGGGGATGAAGGTGTGGGCCGAACGCTCCCGGGATGTCCGGATCTGTCCGTGCGCGCGCGTGCCCGAGATCGTGGGATCTGTCGGAAGCGGCGTCCGCGCAGGTCAGCGCGCACTTCGCGAATCGGGCACGCGGGGGTGCCGCCGATCGGGTGATGTTGTGCACACCGTCCACAGCTTGTCCACCGGGGGTGTGGAAAAGACTGTGGAAGAGCCGTCCTGGGCGGTCTCCTCCGACGACGTCTGCACAGGCCCCGGACCGGGGCCGCAGGTCAGGAGCGGCTCTGCTGCTTGATGCGGTTCGTGAGCTCGGTGACCTGGTTGTAGATCGAGCGACGCTCGGCCATGAGCTCGCGGATCTTGCGGTTCGCGTGCATGACGGTCGTGTGGTCGCGACCGCCGAACGCCTGACCGATCTTCGGCAGGGACAGGTCGGTCAGCTCCCGGCACAGGTACATCGCGATCTGCCGTGCCGTCACGAGGACGCGCGAGCGCGACGAGCCGCACAGGTCGTCGATCGTCAGCCCGAAGTACGCCGCGGTCTGCCCGATCACCTGCGTCGCGGTGATCTCCGTCGTCTGGTCGTCGGTGATGAGGTCCTTGAGCACGATCTCCGCGAGCGACAGGTCGACCTGCTGACGGTTGAGGCTCGCGAAGGCGGTGACCCGGATGAGCGCGCCCTCGAGCTCGCGGATGTTCGTCGAGATCTTGGACGCGATGTACTCCAGCACGTCCGGCGGCGCCTGCATGTTGTCCCCGCCGGCCTTCTTGCGGAGGATCGCGATACGGGTCTCGAGGTCCGGCGGCTGCACGTCCGTGATGAGGCCCCACTCGAACCGCGACCGCATCCGGTCCTCGAAGCCGTTGAGCTGCTTCGGCGGCAGGTCCGAGGTGATGACGACCTGCTTGTTCGCGTTGTGCAGGGTGTTGAACGTGTGGAAGAACTCCTCCATCGTCTGTTCCTTGCCCTGCAGGAACTGGATGTCGTCGATGAGGAGCACGTCGACCTCGCGGTAGCGGCGCTGGAACGCGCCCGCCTTGCCCTCGGAGATCGAGTTGATGAAGTCGTTCGTGAACTCCTCCGAGTTCACGTACCGCACCCGGACGCTGGGGTAGAGGTTCTGCGCGTAGTGCCCGATCGCGTGCAGCAGATGGGTCTTGCCCAGACCCGAGTCGCCGTAGATGAACAGCGGGTTGTACGCCTTGGCCGGCGCCTCCGCCACGGCCACCGCCGCCGCGTGCGCGAACCGGTTGGAGGAGCCGATGACGAACGTCTCGAACAGGTAGTTCGGGTTGAGGCGCGCGGGCTCCGCGGCCTGGCGGCGCGTGCTCGGGACCTCGTGCCGGCGCTCGTCGCGCGGCTCCGGCAGATCGTGCGGACGATGTCCGTCCGTGGCCGTGACCTGCGGGTTCACCGGCTCGGAGTCGAGGTCGGCGCGCGGCGGCTCGGGGGCGACCGGTGCGAACGTGCCCGCCTGCTGCGGGGCCGTGGTCATCGCGCGGACCGCGGGGGGAGCGTCGTCGACGAGCTGCGGGTCGACCGTGATCGCGAAGCGGCCGTCACGCCCGAGGGCGTCGGTCAGGGCCTCGGTGACCTCGGTGCGCACCTTCGTCTCGAGGTACTCCTTGGTGTACTCGTTGCCCACCGCGAGGATCAGCGTCCCGTCGAGCAGACCGAGCGGCTGCGCGAGGCGGACGAACGCCAGCTGCCGCTGCGTGATGTCCGGGCTCGCCTCGAGCGTCGTCACGACGTGACCCCAGACGCGAGTGAGCTCTTCGTCCTGTGCCACGTCCTACCTCGAGTCGTCTCGTCCGTTCGACGATGGAGTCTCGCACGGAGCCCCGCTGTCCACACACTTGTCCACACCTGTGTGCCACGCCACGCGGGGCATTTCCTTCGCCAGGAGGCTCGGAGATCCGCGTGACGACGCGGCTCTCCGTCGAGTCCCCGGCGAACCCGCGGCACCGGACGGATCCGGGGGTGAGGACCGTGTCGTCCACAGGGGACGACGAGGCCCGATGCTAGTGTCGGCCCGCGGTCGAGGGCAGAGCCCGAGAGGGTGAGGAATCCCGCCTCCACCCGCTCCTCGCACCGCAGCCGTCACCGTCCACGTGCAGGTCAGGGCCCTGGGCCCCGCCGGGTCCCGGCGGTGCTGCCTCGCCCGGCCGGTGCGGGGCCCCACAGGTGCAGACGCCCAGGCCGCTCCCCGGAGCGGCCTCGTCGGCGACGCCATTTGACCGTCCTGATCCGGGCGGCGTACCGTTGTGCAGCCTTTTGATGGCTCCTGCTGGCGCGCCCAGACGCCGCACGCACCGACGGTGCGTGTCCCCGAGGAGCAGTCGAGCCCGGCAGACAGACCTGGTCGCGCGTTCCGCGCGCCCATCCGATGGACCAGTGGGAGAACTCTCGTGAGCAAGCGCACGTTCCAGCCGAACAACCGGCGCCGCGCCAAGACGCACGGCTTCCGTCTGCGCATGCGGACCCGCGCGGGCCGCGCGATCCTGGCCGCTCGCCGGCGCAAGGGTCGCGCCGAGCTCTCGGCCTGACCCCAGCGTCGGTGCTGCCCGCCGCGCACCGGATGCGTCGCTCCGCCGACTTCGAGGCGGCGGTGCGCCGCGGTGCGCGAGGCGGTCGGGAGACGTTGGTGGTGCATCTGACGACACGGACCGACCCCGGGCCTCAGGGCCCGGTGGTCGGTTTCGTCGTGTCCAAGGCCGTGGGCAACGCCGTGGCGCGCAACCGCGTCAAGCGTCGGCTGCGCGCGCTCGTCGCCGAGCGGCTCGACGCCCTTCCGGCCTCGACGTCGCTCGTGGTGCGTGCGCAGGCTGCCGCCGCGGACGCCGACTACCAGCGGCTCGGGGCCGACCTGGACGGCGCGCTGCGGACCGCGCGTCGCCGTGCGGAGGCCGCGCGATGACGCACCTGCGGACCGTCGCACGCTTCGTCGTCCGCCTCCCTGGACGTGTACTTCTCGGACTTCTCTGGTTGTACCAGCACCTCGTCTCGCCGCTCACGCCGCCGACGTGCCGGTACTACCCGTCCTGCTCGCAGTACGCCGTGATCGCGATCCGTCGCCACGGCGCCCTGCGCGGGACCTGGCTCGCCGGCCGCCGGCTGCTGCGTTGCCACCCTTGGACGCCCGGTGGCGTCGACGACGTGCCCCCGGCGCGTCCGACACGCCGTCTCCACGTGGCGCACGGCGCCCACTGACACCCCGACAGGAGCTCTGCCCTCATGGGTTGGTTCGACGGTCTGCTCTACCCGATCATGTGGGCCGTGGCCTGGATCATGGTCCAGTTCCACTCGCTGTTCACGGCCCTCGGCATGGACGAGGACGGCGGCCTCGCCTGGACGCTGTCCATCGTCGGCCTCGTGATCGTCATCCGGATCCTGCTGATCCCGCTGTTCTTCAAGCAGATCAAGGCGTCGCGCGGCATGCAGATGCTCGCGCCCGAGATGCAGGCGATCCAGAAGAAGTACAAGGGCAAGACCGACCCCGCGTCCCGTGAGGCCATGAGCCGCGAGACGATGGAGCTCTACCGCAAGCACGGGACGAACCCGCTCGCGTCCTGCATGCCGATCCTGCTGCAGTCGCCGATCTTCTTCGCGCTGTTCCGGGTGCTGAACTCGCTCAAGCCCCTGTCCGAGGGCAGCTACGACCGCGACGCGATCGGCCCGATCACGCAGGATCTCGCGTCCTCGGCCGAGGGCGCGACCATCTTCGGCGCCCCGCTCTCCGGCACGTTCATGCAGGCCGGCGGCGACATCCACATCCAGCTCGTCACCGTGCTGCTCATCGTCGCGATGTCCGCGACCACGTTCTTCACGCAGCGCCAGCTCACCCGCAAGAACATGCCGAAGTCGGCGCTCGAGGGCCCGATGGCGCAGCAGCAGAAGGTGCTGCTCTACGTCCTGCCGCTGATCTTCGCCTTCTCCGGCGTGAACTTCCCGATCGGTGTCCTCGTCTACTGGACCACCACGAACCTGTGGTCGATGGGCCAGCAGTTCTACACGATCCGTCGCATGCCGGCCCCCGGCTCCGAGGCCGAGCGCCTCATGCTCGAGCGCCGTGCTCGCAAGGGCAAGGGCGGCCCCGTCGTCGAGGTGCCGTCGACCGTGATCGAGGAGAAGCCCCGCGGTCAGCGCCAGCAGCCGAAGCGCAAGGACCGGGCCAAGTCGAGCCCGCGCCCGGCGCAGCAGGGCGGCGCCAAGGCCGCCGAGCCGTCGGACGCCCCGGTGGACGAGCCGACCGACGCGCCCGTCGACGCTCCCACCGACGCGCCGAAGCCGAGCGCCAAGAAGTCCGGCCAGGGCGGCAAGAAGCCGCGACCCAAGAACTGACCGCGGTTCGCGCGCGGTACCTCTCGGTATCTCTTCGATCGGAGACCCCATGACTGGTCAGCACGACGCCGCAGCCGCCGACGCGACCACGCGCCTCGAGGAAGAGGGCGAGATCGCGGCCGACTACCTCGAGGAGCTGCTCGACATCGCGGACCTCGACGGCGACATCGACATCGACGTGGACCACGGCCGCGCGGCCGTCGAGATCGTGTCCGAGGACCCCTCGGACCGCTCGCTCCGTCGGCTCGCCGGCCGCGACGGTGAGGTCCTCGACGCGCTCCAGGAGCTCACCCGCCTCGCCGTCCAGGCGAAGACGGGGGAGCGGAGCCGCCTCATGCTCGACATCGCCGGGTACCGGGCGGGCCGACGGGCAGCCCTGACCGAAGTCGCGAAGGACGCCGTGGCGAAGGTGAAGGAGACCGGCGAGCCGGTCTCGCTCGAGCCGATGAACCCGTTCGAGCGCAAGGTCGTCCACGACGCCGTCGCGGCTGCCGGCCTCGCGAGCGACTCCGAGGGCGTCGAGCCCCACCGGCACGTGGTGGTCCGCCCGGCCTGACAGCACTTCGCCACACAGTCAGATCGGGGCGACACCTGCGGGAGTCGCCCCGATCTGCATGTTCGGGTGCGTCGATGCTCCGACGGTTCCACGTGAAACGCGCGCGGGACGACGCTCAGCTGACGGTGACGGGACCGTTGCGCGCCTGCGCGCACGCGCTTGCGCGTGGGGAGCGGCTCGATGTGCGATGAAGTGAGTTTCACGTGGAACGGCGACCTGGGCGCGGGGAGTTCACGCGCTGTTGATCGCGTTGTTGTTCAGGCACATGTGGGCGAGGGCCCGATGCGAGCGCTAGACCCACGTGCGGGGGACGTCGGGTCGGCTGCGTCCCTCGGGTCCAGTACCCGCGTAACACCGATCGGCGGGACCACGAGGACGTACCGGCGGTACCCGCATGACTCTGATCGCACTAAGGGTGGGGTACACGTGTGCTGGCTGGCTATCGCGGGACGGCCGGAGGTCGAGCCTGCACACCGACCGGCGTCACCGGTCCGCTGACCGTCCTCCTGCTTCGGCGGGGAGCGGGTCCGTGACGAACCCCGAGTCGAGACCGGCGCGCGCCGGCTGATCACGCCGTAGGTGTCGATGCGCCGGGGCGGTGGACCCACGTCGATGCTCGGCCTGCGCCGCGGGAACGGACGGACCGACCGTCTGGCAGACCGAGCACCGTCGGTCGACGCGTGTGCCCGGTCGAAGGGGCCGGAGTATTCCGGGCAAACAGGACGGCGCGCGCACAAGTCTCCGCTCTTGTTCGAGTGCTCCAGGAAGCGTCGAGAGGCGCCATGCCGGACCGCACGGAGGGACCTGATCGCCTCCCGGTTTGGTGCTGTTCGCCGGTATCGACGGTCGGGCTGAGTTGTGGCCGGCGATCGGTGGCGGCGCGCGGCCGCCGTCGCCCTGACGGCCGACCGGACACCACCGCTCGGACAGGGACGGCGGCTCGGGCGCATCGGCGGTTGGCACCCGGGCACACGGATCGCGAAGCGGCAGAGTCGCAGGACCGCCCGACACCGGATACCCGCGCTGAGCCATGAGCCACCCGCGTGGCGCAGCACGCCTCCGAGCGAGCGACGGGCGCCCCCGCGTGGGTGACGACCCACTCCGCGCCGAGCCGGGACCCCACCGAACGGGACGGTCCGGACCAGGCAGGAGACCGCGGTACCCGTCGCGCGGTCGCGTCACTCGTAGCTCCACGACATCCGTCGAGCGCCCTGCGGAGCCCGACCCGCGTCCCGGGACGGACGGGTCGACCGATGTGTGCATGTCGCCGCGAGCTGCCGGCACGTCATGCGGGGGAGGGATGGTGCCTGCGCGTCGGTCGGTAGGAGCGACCGATGTCGCTGGAGCCGACACGCTGAAGGAGCGGGGTGGAACGCGAGGTGATCCTGCGGGCCCCGCCTGCGGCGGTCCGGTGACCGCGTCGGACGGGTAGCCGCCTTGATGTCACGCGGGTGCGCGCGTGACTCCACGTACTCCGGCGGGCGAGCCCTCTCTGGTCGGCCGTCATCGGCTCAGCGCAGAGCCCAGCGCGGCACCGCGACGGTCGGACGCCGGGCAACGACGACCTACGCGCCACCGCATGATCAGTCGCCGAGCATCGACGACCCACGCGTCACCGCATGATCAGACGCCAGCGCTACGAAGGTCGTTCAGCATCGACGACCCCACGCGGCACCGCGGCGATCGGTCGTCGAGTATCGACAACCTCGCGCGGCACCACGTCGATCGGTTACCCCGCAGTGCCGACCCACGTGGGACCGCGACGATCGGTCACCACGCAGTGCCGACTCGCGCGCGGGAGGACGGCCTATGGCGATGCCTGCTCGACAGCAGGATCACCACGTGTCGTGGCCTGAGCGCGCCGGGATGGTGCCCGGGTGCCCTCCCAGATGACCTCGCGCTCACCTTGCTCTGATGAGCGGTCGGCCGGACTGTACGTCTCGTCCTGTCCCAGAACGCCGCAGCCCGGGTCGGCGGGGGGCTCCTGGCTCACCTGTGGAGCGCGTGAGCAAGCCTGGAGCTCGGCGACCAGCAATGCCGCCCCAGTGCAGCGTCCGGCATCATCGGGGCTTGGTGCGACACCGGGTCTCCCGCCGGTCGTTGACGATTGGCGGGGCTCCGCCTACCTACCCGCCGAGGTGCTGGCAGGTCGCGTCACGGCTCGACGGGCGTGGGTCAGGGCAGGGCAGGGTGGCGGACGCGCGGACGACCAGTGCGCACCGAGGGTCCCGGGCGTCCCGGGACCACGCACGCTGTTTCACGTGGAACCTCGCGCCCGACCGGGCGGCGGTGTCGATGACGCCGGCGGCGTGGAAGACGCGCGATCGCGCTAGATCGAGACCCGTGCTTCAGGTGGCCCCTGTGCCTCTAGGTGGCCGCCTGCGGCGACGGTGCTCCTCGGTACACCGATTCGAAGGCGAGCCGACCGGACTGTCGCCTCTGCTGGCTGCGCTCGGGCCCGGCGAGAACCTGCGGGCGGCGCGATGCGGTCGGGCCGGGGTGTGCCGCACGCGAGAACTCCCGTGCGGACGCGCTTCTCGTCGAACACCGTCACGAGGTGTGGTTGGCGAAGTGCGTGGGGCTTTCAACTGTGGCGTGGGTGACTCGATCGCGTCCTCGCAATTGGGCGCGGTGCACACGTAGCTCCGACATCGGGAAATGCCCCTCCGCTGCTCGACAGGGCGGCGCAGCGAGACCGAGGACGGAGTTCTAGCTCGAGCGATCAGCCGCTCACGGAGAAGGAGCGACGGCATGGGTCGACCCCGGACCGGGGCCTGCAGATCCCGGGCGCGGACGCCTGCAGAGTCTCGTTTCACGTGGAACACGAGACCCGGAGACGTACCACGGCGTTCCGATGCCGCGGATCTGCGGATTGTTGGCGCGGGACAGCCGTGCGTGTGCGCGTCCCTCAGCGGAGTCTGGCGCTGCCGGGCGCCCGACACTGCAGAGCCTCGGCGTGACGATGAGTACGGCGCGCAGCAGTAGGGCGATCACCGTCGTGGACGAGGCGTCATGCGGCTGACTCCGATCCGTGTCGTGAGCCAGGTCGTCGGCCAGCGCATGTGGAGCCCCGGGGGCCCGCGCTGGTGTGACCGTGGCCGCTTACTCCACACCAAGAGGCGTGCCGCGGAGGACGATCGCTCAAGCGCGTCACGACCCGGGATCGGGGAGATGAGGGTGGGAGGGCGTGCGCTGATCGCTGCCTGCCACCCCTGGGCGCTACTCGTGTTGAGGCGTGCGGGCGCATCGTTCCACGTGAAACACGCCGCTGGTGCGGCCGATTGACGCCCAGACCGACTGCCTGAGAAGACAGCGGCAGACGCAACGCCGCGTGCCATGAGCGTGCACGCCTGGGGCACCCTCGGACCGGCGAGTCGTGGCCAGGGCCCTGGCGGCATCGCGTCGTCCACGCATCGTGGCCATCCGCCGGTCGACGAGGCCGCGATGTTCCACGTGGAACCAGCACGGCGCGTGGATCTGGAACCGGCACCGCGCGTGGAACTGGCACCGCGCGAAAGTGGCACCCTCCCGTTGAACCCGCACTGGATGCAGCGGCCGGACTGCCCGGAGCTCACAGCGGCCCCTCCTCGGTGAGCGTCGTGTCGGCGGGGCTCGCGCGCCGACTGCGCCGTGCGGTGACTTAGAGGTGGGAGCCAGTGGGCGACGTAGCGCCACAGAGGAGCGGGGGATTGCGCCCGGCCCGTGAGGACCGAGTGCGCGAGCGAGGTGTGCCGTGCGGCATCACGCGCGCGGCGCCTGCAGACGGTGGGACCGGCCTGGGCCTGGGCGTGGGCGGAGGCGTGGGCTGAGCTTGGCGTACCGGAGGCGTGGGGTGAGCTCGGCGTGGGCGGAGGCGTGGGCGGAGGCGTGGGGTGAGCTCGGCGTGGGCGCGGGGGTGGGGCGGCGTGGGCGGGGGTGGACCGGGCGGGGGGCGGGCTGGGCGGGGGGGGGCGGGGGGAGGGGCGGGCCGGTTGGGGGGGGGCCGGGCG
>Ga0182792_1000656_pt1 | contig 30972 bp, 31 predicted proteins | sample Passage237B_FD_130497 | JGI IMG/M metagenome (GOLD analysis project Ga0182792, IMG submission 130497) | Cellulose adapted compost microbial communities from Newby Island Compost Facility, Milpitas, CA, USA - Passage2 37B (version 2) (version 2) ...
AAGGCCGTGGACAAGGTCCGCTACGCAGCCGAGAAGGGCATCGACATGATCATCTGCGATCACCACCGTCCGGGCGATGAGCTCCCCGCAGCGGTGGCCGTGCTCGATCCCAAGCGCGCCGACTGCCCTTACCCCTTCAAGGAGTTGAGCGGTTGCGGCATCGGCTTCAAACTGATGCAGGCCTTCGCGCAGCGCAACGGCATTCCCTTCGCCGAACTGGAACCGCTGCTCGACCTCGTTGCCGTGAGCACCGCCTGCGACATCGTGCCCGTGAACGGTGAGAACAGGATCCTCACCAAGGCGGGCCTCGACCGGCTCAACAACTCACCGCGTCCCGGGTTGCGCACCATGATGGACATGGCAGGGGTGAAGCGGCGCTTGGACGTGGGCGACCTGGTGTTCTCGATTGGTCCGCGGATCAACGCGGCCGGTCGGGTGGAGCACGGCAGGCAGGCGGTGGAACTCCTGCTCGCGCACGACCTGCAACAAGCCGCGGCCATCGGCGCCCGTGTGGACGGCAACAACGTGCAGCGCCAGGAGCTGGACAGGGACATCACGCGTGAGGCGCTCGAGCAGATCGCCGCCGAGCCCTTCCTGCGCGACAGCTGGAGCACGGTGGTGTTCAGTCCCGGCTGGCACAAGGGGGTGATCGGCATCGTGGCGTCGCGCTTGATCGAACGGCATTATCGCCCCACCGTGGTGCTGACCGAGAGCAATGGCAAGGCCGTGGGGTCGGCCCGCAGCGTCAAGGGCTTCGATGTGTATGGGGCCATCGAGGCGTGCAGCGATATGCTGGACCAGTTCGGCGGGCACAAGTACGCCGCCGGTCTGACCATGCCGCTGGAGAACGTGCCCGCCTTCCGGGAACGCTTCGAGGAAGTGGTGCGTGCCACCCTTCCACCGGAGCTGCGCGTTCCGGAGGAGCTCGCCGACCTACCCATCCGGATCGCGGACATCACCGATCCGCTGGTGCGTGTGCTGCGCCACATGGCGCCCTACGGGCCGGCCAACATGCGGCCGGTGTTCCTGTTGGCGGGCGTGAAGGACCGGGGCCGCGCACGTATCGTGGGCGAGGACCATCTGAAGTTGGAGCTTGTGCAGGCCGATGCTCCGGGCCGTGCGATCGATGCCATCGCCTTCCGCATGGGCCGTCATCTCGACCTGGTGCGGAGTGGTGAGGTGTTCAGCGTGTTGTGCACCATCGAGGAGAACCAGTGGAACGACCGCACCATCGTGCAACTGAACATCAAGGACATCAAGCCCGGAGTGGTGCGGCTGCAGCCCGTGGGGACGCGTTCAACGGAACGGATCGACGCCGCATGATCGCGCCCTTGGACGACGAGCATTTCATGCGCCAGGCCCTGCGCGAGGCGGAGCTGGCTTTCAAGGCCGATGAGGTGCCCATCGGTGCCGTGGTCGTGTGCCGAGGCACGGTGATCGCCCGGGGCCACAACCTCACCGAACGGTTGAACGATGTGACCGCACATGCGGAGATGCAGGCCATCACCGCCGCGGCCGCGCATTTGGGCGGCAAGTACCTGAAGGAATGCACATTGTACGTGACGTTGGAGCCCTGCGTGATGTGCGGAGGTGCCCTGCATTGGGCCCAGGTGGGCCGCATCGTCTTCGGTGCGTTCGATGAAAAAGGCGGCTACCGACGCTTCGGTGCGCGCGTGCTGCACCCCAAGACCCAGGTGGTGGGCGGTGTGCTCGAGGCCGAGTGCGCCGACCTGATGAAGGCTTTTTTCAAGAGGAAGCGGGCACTGTGAAGGGGCGGTCCCGGCGGGCAATGTGCTCCCCGTGAACTCGCCGTACCTTTGCACCACGCCACTAGGCGCTGTCCCATACGACCATGTACCCTCCTGAACTCACCGCACCGATGGCCGCCGAACTGGTCGGCGTCGGTTTCGAGGAATTGAAGACACCTGAACAAGTGGACAAGGCCTTCGCCCGTCCCGGCACCGTACTTTGCGTGGTGAACAGCGTGTGCGGTTGCGCCGCAGGCGCCGCCCGCCCCGGTGTCCGTGCCGCCCTGGCCAACGCCAAGCGACCCGACCACCTCACCACCGTGTTCGCCGGTGTGGATACCGACGCCGTGATCCAGGCGCGGAACCACTTCCTGCCATACCCACCCAGCAGCCCCAGCATCGCCCTGTTCAAGGACGGCAAACTGGTGCACTTCGTGGAACGCCACCACATCGAAGGCCGCAGTGCCGACATGATCGCCGAGCACCTGAAAATGGTGTTCGACGAGTTCTGCTGATCCACGATACACGCGATCGCAAAGGCCATCGGGGACGCCGGTGGCCTTTGTCGTTGGCAGAAGTACGGCGCTCACTCCGCCGAAGCTCCGCATCTTCACGCCGATAACCCGTCGCATGCAGCGCACCTTTTTGGTGAACCTGGCCCTGGTACTGGTACTGAACCTGGTGGTGAAGCCCTTCTACATCCTGGGCATCGACGCCGGTGTGCAGGACGCGGTGGGCCCGGCCACGTACGGCACCTATGCCGCGCTGCTGAGCCTCGGCTTCCTGCTGAACATCCTGCTGGACCTGGGCATCACCAACTACAACACCCGCCACATCGCCCGCCACACCGAGCAGATGGGCGAGCATGTGGGCGGCATGACAGGCATGCGTATCGCCCTCGCACTGCTCTACGGTGCGTGCATCATGGGCACGGGCGTGCTCCTGGGCTATCGTGGCGAGCAGTTGACCATACTGGCCTGGCTGGCGCTGAACCAGGCCTTGGTGGCCACCATCCTGTACCTGCGCAGCAACATCGCCGGGGCGCACTATTTCCGGACCGACAGCCTGTTGAGCGTGCTGGACCGCGTGCTGCTGATCGGCATGGTGGGCTGGCTGCTGTGGGGGCGTGGCACGGGCGTTCCGTTCCGGATCGAATGGTTCGTGTGGGCGCAAACACTGGCCTATGGGACCACCGCTTTGGTGGCCCTGGCGGTGGTGCTGCGGATCAGCGGCGGGGTGCGACCGGGCTGGAGCCTGGCCTTCGCCCGCAAGGTGCTGCGCGAGAGTTTCCCCTACGCCCTGCTTGTGCTGCTCATGACCTTCTACTACCGCATCGATACGCTGATGATCGAGCGGCTGCTGGACGATGGCCCCTACCACGCCGGTATCTACTACCAAGGCTTCCGGGTGTTCGAGGCGTTCAACATGCTCGGTTATCTCATGGCAGCTTTGTTGCTACCCATGTTCAGCAGGCTGCTGGTAGGCGGGGGCGAAGGCCACGACGAGCTGCAACGCTTGGCGTCGCTGGCTTTCCGACTGGTGTTGGCAGGGGCGCTGGCCGTGGCCGTGTTCGGCAGCATGCGTGCCCAGGAGGTGATGGACCTGCTCTACGCCAGCGATACCGGCAGGGCGGCCCCCGTCTTCACGCTGCTGATCTGGAGCTTCGTGGCGGTGTGTACCACCTACGTGTTCGGCACCCTGCTCACGGCCGGAGGCGAGCTTCGCACCCTGAACGTTCTCGCGGGCTCCGGGGCACTGTTCAACATCGCCCTCAATCTCGTGCTGGTGCCCCGATTCCAAGCCGAGGGTGCGGCATGGGCCAGCCTCTTCACCCAGCTTCTCACGGCTCTGGCCCAGCTGGTGCTGGCCGTGCGGGTCTTCGATCTGCGGCCGCCGTGGGTGCTTCTGGCGCGGGCCACGGGCTATGCCCTGTGCCTGTACGCCCTGGCCTGGGGCTTGGCCTGGGTGCCCTGTGGCCTGTTCACGGCCGCCGTGATCTTCGGTGCAGGTGCCATCGCGCTCGCCATCGTGCTGGGTCTGGTACAGCCCAGGGCGGCAATGGCCCTGCTCAAGGACAAATAGCGCCTTCCCGGACCTGCGGAGGGCTCTGCGCACGGAAAAGCAGGCCCCATGCACCTGTGGGTTACTTTAGCCGACCTTTTACCACGATCCAAGCATGCAGGAGACCACCCGCAACCACGACCAAGGCTCGTTCGACCTGGTCCTCTTCCTGTGGGCGCGCCGCAGGCTCATCATCGGCGTTACGCTGCTGGCCATGATCACCGGCCTGGTGGCCGCGTTCGTGATCACGCCGCAGTACAAGAGCGAAGTGATCATGTTCCCCGCCATCACCCAATCGGCGTCGAAGGCCCTCCTCAATGAGCAGAGCACCGGCCGGGACGATATCCTGGCCTTGGGCGATGAGGAGGACAGTGAGCAGTTGATGCAGATCCTGCACAGCGACAAGGTGCGCGACCGGGTGGCCCAGGTCTTCGACCTGTTCACCGTGTACAAGATCGATCCCGAGAGCAAGCACAAGAACACCGAGCTGCGCGAGGCCTACAACGACCACATCAAGTTCGAGTACACCAAGTTCAGCAGTGTGCGGGTGCAGGTGATGGACGAGGATCCGCAGCGCGCCGCCGACATCGCCAACTTCATTTCCGACCAAGTGGACACCGTGTGGAAGGAGATGGCCCGCGAACGAGCCGAGAAAGGCTTCAATCTGGTGCGCAGCAAGGTGGAGCAGCTCGAGGCCGACATCCGCGCCATGGGCGACAGCATGCGCGTGCTGCGCGAACTGGGGGTGCATGACTACCACACGCAGACCGAGCGCTACAACGAATACCTCGGTGCCGCCATCGTGAAGGGCGATCAGCGGGCGGTGAAGGAATTCGAGGAGCGGTTCAAGGTGTTGGCCCAGTACGGTGGCGCCTACGTGACCCTACAGGACCGCCTGTTCAACGAGACCAAGCGGTTGAGCATCCTGCGGATGAAGCTGGAGCAGGCACAGGCCGACCTGGAAAGCGACCTGCCCCACAAGTTCGTGGTGAACAAGGCGCAGCCGGCGGACAAGAAAAGCTATCCGGTGCGCTGGCTGGTGGTGGCCATCAGCACCATCGCCGGCTTCCTGCTCGCCCTGCTCCTGATCGTGGCCCAGGTCAACATCCAAAAGATCCGCACCGCACATGTCGCGCGATAGTTCCGTCTCGTTCGTGCACTTCCTTGGCCTGATGCGCCGGGAATGGAAGCTGTTCGCCGTGGTGGGTGGCATAACGATCGCGCTCGCCTCGGTGCTCAGCGGGCCCTCCTTCATTCCCCCGCGGTACCGTTCCACCGCCACCGTGTACCCGGTGAACCTCACGAGCTATTCCACCGAGACCCGCACCGACCAGCTGTTGCAACTGCTGAACAGCAACAGCATCCGGGACAGCCTGATCAAGCGGTTCGACCTGGCCACCGTGTACAAGGTCGATACCACCAGGGCCGGCGGCTATTACGCCCTGTACAATGAGTTCAGCGACCGGGTGGACATCAGCAAGACACGCTACGAGTCGGTGATGATCGAGATCGTGGACGAGGACCCCGTGCGTGCACGCGACATGGTGAACGCCATGCTGGACCAGACCGACCTGCTCGCCCGTCGGCTGCAACGGGAGAAGTCGAGCGAGGTGCTGCACATCGCGCAACGGGCCATGGAGCACGAACGGCACAAGCTCGACTCGGTGGAGGCACGGTTGGCCGAGCTGCGCCAGAACAGCGGTCTGCTCTCCTACGACCAGCAGGCCCGCGAGCTGACCAAGGGCTATGTGAAGCTCCTGAGCCAGCCCGGCGTCAGCCAGGCGCAAAAGGACCAGGTGCTGCGCCTCATGAAGGAACTGGAGGAGAAGGGCGGCGAGTTCCGCCACCTCACCGACATGAGCAACATGTTCCGCCAGAACCTCGATCGCTTGATCACCGAGTACGAGCGCGTGGTGAACGATGTCACCAAGGAGCTCACCTACACCAACGTGGTGATCTATCCGGAGGTCAGCGACAAGAAGGTGTACCCGGTACGGTGGCTCATCGTGGCGATCGCGTTCGCATCGTCCATGGCCCTGTGCTTCGTGCTCATGGTGTTGCGCGATGGCATGCGCGTAAAGGATTGAGCCATGCTCGGCACGTTGCGCTCACAATGGATCCTGGTGACCTGCGTGGTCTTCGTGCTGCTCAATGCCATCCTCGTCGCCAACGAGTTCTACTGGCTCAACCTGCTGCCGGCAGTGCTGCTCGTGGTCTGGGCCATGTTCACGGCCGTGGACCGGTTGATGCTCTTCATCGCCTTCGTCACCCCGCTCTCGATCAACCTGGAGGAACTGGAGATCGGTGGCATCGGTGTGTCGCTGCCCACCGAGCCGATCCTGGTGGGCCTCATGTTCCTCTTCCTGTTGAAGCTGAGCATCCAGAGCAATGTGCTCGATGCGCGCATCTGGAGGCATCCGATCACCTGGGTGATCTGCATACAGCTGATCTGGACCGCCGTATGCATCGTGCCCAGCAGCATGCCGGTGGTGTCGTTGAAGAACCTGGTGGCCCGACTCTGGTTCATATGCACGGCCTACTTCCTCGCCACCCGGCTGTTCGAGGACCGGCGCAACATGTACCGGTTCGGGCATGCCTACATCGCCGGGCTGGCCATCGTTATCGTGTATACGCTGGTGCGGCACGCCCAGTTCCATTTCGAGCATGATCCCGCGCACTGGGTCATGACCCCCTTCTTCAAAGACCACACCAGCTACGGCGCCTCCATCGCGCTCTTCCTGCCCTTCGCCCTGTCAGAGATCGTGCGGCGGGAGACCTCCCGTTCCATGCGGGGGCTGGCCTTCTTCATGACGGCCCTGCTGATCACGGGCCTGGTGTTCTCCTACACACGGGCAGCATGGCTTAGCCTGGTGGGTGCGCTGGGGGTCTTCCTGGTGCTGAAGCTGCGCATCCCTGGCTGGGTGGTGGGGGCATTGATGCTCACAGCGGGCGGCGTGTACTGGGCCAACCACGAGCAGATCACCATCGCCTTGGAACGCAACCGGGAGGAATCGTCAGACAACATGGGCGAGCACGTGCGGTCGATCTCGAACATCTCGAGCGATGCGTCGAACTTGGAACGGATCAACCGGTGGAACTCGGCCCTGCGCATGTGGAAGGAACGACCGGTTTTCGGCTGGGGGCCAGGCACCTACATGTTCCAGTACGCGCCCTTCCAGGCCTCGGAGGACCGTACGATCATCAGCACCAACTTCGGCAGCCTGGGCAATGCGCATAGCGAATATCTCGGGCCCTTGTCGGAGCAGGGGGCCTTGGGCCTGCTGCTGATGATCGCCCTCGTCGCGGTGACGGTGGTGGTGGCGCTGCGCCTGTACAAGCGCATGCCGCGCGGGTCGGACCGCAGCATGTTCGTGTCCGTGTTCCTCGGCCTCACCACCTACTACCTGCACGGCGCCCTGAACAACTTCCTCGATACCGACAAGGTCGCGGTGCCGTTCTGGGCCTTCACCGCCATCGTTGTGCTGATGGACCTTCGCTACCCTCCGGCCGAAAAAGCAGCCACAAAAGGGTAGGGCGCGCCTACAGGAACCTGCAGGTCAGCAACGCGATATCGTCCAGGTAGGGCTGCCCCCCCCTGTGCGCTTGGAAGGCCTCGGACAGGGCCTTGTTCACGGCCTCCACCCCCGCGTCGCCGAAACGCTCCAGCACCCCGGCCACCGGTGCCATGTCGAAGGCGACGCCCGCGGCGTTCTCCTGCTCCACCAAGCCATCAGTGAAACTCACGAGCGTGGAGCCGGGTGGCAGTGGCGCCTCACCGGTGCGCACGAAAGGAAGGGTGGACAGCATGCCCAGCGCGATGGAGCCCTCGTGCAGCGCCGTGATCGCGCCATCGGCCCGTAGCAGCGGTGCGTTGTGGCCCGCGTTCACGTAGCGGATGCGCCGCGTCCGCAGGTCCACATGGCCGACGAAGAGCGTGATGAACCGCTCGCCGCGCGCGCTGTCGTACACCTTGGTGTTGAGGTCATGGACCAGCCCGGTCAGGTCGGTGGCATGGCGCACACTGGCGCGCAGGTTCGCTTGGAAGTTGCTCATGAGCAGCGCCGCCGCGATGCCCTTCCCGCTCACATCGGCCACGCACACCACGTAGGCATCATTCTCCAGGGGGATCAGGTCGTAGTAGTCTCCGCCCACCTCGCTGTGGGGCTGGTACCAGCCGGCGGCCTCGATGCGTGCATTGCGCGGGAGGTCGCGTGGGATCAGCATGCTCTGCATCTCGGCGGCCAGTTCCAGTTCGCGCCGGGCGCCTTCCTGTTGGAGCGCGCGTGCCGCCAGCCGCTGGTTCTCCATGGCCACCACGATCAGGTTCGTGAGGGTCTGGATGAAGTTCAGGTGCTTCACCACCGGGCTGATGCGCTGCACTTCTTCGTCGATGTCGCCGATCAGGAGCAGTGCCAGGGGGCGATCGTTGTGCAGTACCGGGACCGCCACATCGAAGGCGCCCAGCCCGCCGCCCTGATCGATCACGCCGATGTCCTTCTGTCCGGCGAAAAGGCGCTCCACCTCGTCGGGGCCGAGCACCGCGTCCGTGCCGTAGGCCAGGATCCGCTGCCAGCCGTTGTTGTGCTCGAACAGCATCAGTCGGGTGATGCCCAACTCCTCGCGCATGTCGTGCTCGTACAGCCGCAGCAGCGCATCGCGATCGGTGTTGTTGTTGATGGCTTTGGTCACCTCCAACAACGCCCGCAGCTGGAACTCCTTCAGCTCCAATCGCTCTATGATGCGTTCCAGCCGGGCCATGTCACTCCTTCGGTTTCTTTTCCCCGCTGTTGCGGAAGAGCTCGGGCAGTCGGCTCATCAGCGCGATCTCGCGCATCTTCTGCTTCCACTCGCCGGCGGGGCTGCCGAAGTAGGTGCGGCCGCCTTCGAGCGAATTGATCAGGCCGCTCTGGCCCAGCACCACCGCACCCTTGCCGATGGTGAGCTTGCTCGGTACGCCCACCTGACCCCACAGGGTCACATCGTCCTCGATCACCACCGCGCCGCTGATGCCCACGTGGGCCGCGATTAGGCAGCGTTCGCCGATGATGGTGTCGTGTCCCACCTGCACGTGGTTGTCGATCTTCGTGCCTCGACCGATGCGGGTGTCGGCGCTCACGCCACGGTCGATCGTGCACAGCGCGCCGATCTCCACGTCGTCGCCGATCGTCACGCTGCCGCCGGGTACCATCTTGTCGTAGCCCGTGGGGCGCTTCTTGTAGTAGAAGGGATCGGCGCCGATCACCGTGTTGGCGTGGATGATCACGCGGTCGCCCATGGTGGTGTGCTCGTGGATCACCACGCCCGGTGCGATGCGGCAATCGCGGCCTATCGTGACGTGCGGACCGATCACCGCGCTCGGGTGCACTTCGCTGCGTTCGCCGATGCTGATCGCCTCATTGCTCCACCCTTTGCGCGGCATGTGGCGCGACACCAGCAGGTTGTAGTCGCGGCAGGGGTCGCTGCTCACGATGATCGCCTTGCCCGCGGGGATCTCCACATCGGCCCGGTCGATCAGGATGGTGGTGGCCGCGCTCAACAGCGCCTTCTCGTAGTACTTCGGATGGTCCACGAACACCAGGTCGCCCTCCTCCACGCGGTTGATCTCGTTCAGTCCGGTGATCAGGCGGTAGGCATTGCCCAGGACCTGTGCGCCGATGGAGCGGGCCAGTTCAGTGGCGGTTTGTGGAGGATCGAGGCGCATGTGCGTTGGAAGTGGCCAAAGGTAACCGTCGCGCTGCTGGCAGCAGGGGAAGTGGACGACGGCCCGGGTGAAGGGGCAGAAAGAAAAAGCCCCGCCTTGGGGGCGGGGCTTTGCCGGACGCACGAAGCGCTCACTTTTTCACGCGGTCGATGTATTCGCCGGACTCGGTGTCCACACGCACGATGGTGCCGATCTCCACGAAGCTGGGCACCTGGATCTCCGCGCCCGTCTCCAGCGTGGCGGCCTTCATCACCTTGTTGCTGGTGTCGCCCTTCACCACGTTCTCCGTGTAGGTCACTTCCAGTTCCACGTGCTTGGGCGGACGGGCGAAGATGGGCGTATCGCTCTCGAAGCCGATCTGCACGACCATTTCCTCCTTGATGAACCGAAGGGCGTCGCCGAACAGGGATACGGGGATGTACTTCTGGTCGAAGGTGTTCTGGTCCATGCACACCAGGTTGTCACCGTCGCGGTAGAGGTATTGCAACTCGTGCACCTCCACGCGCAGGACCTCCATGGTCTCGCCGCTGCGCCAGCGGTGTTCGTTGAGCTTGCCGTTGCGCAGGTTGCGCATTTTCCCCTGGTAGAAGGCCCGCAGGTTGCCCGGGGTGCGGTGCTGCCATTCCATGATCTGGCAGATGTCGCCGTTGAAGCGGATGTACGAGCCGATGCTGACGTCTGAAGTGCTGGCCATGCGAAGAAGATATTCCGTGGAAAGAGGCGCGAAAATAGGGTTTCCTGCCCAGTGAGGAAAGGCCCTGACATGGCCGGGGGACGGCCGGGAGCCCCGGGGATACGGGCCTTGGCGGAGGGAAGCCGCATCACTTCAGCCGCTCCACCTCGATCGCGGCGGTGCACAGGTCGTGCTCGGCGGGCTGCCTGTTGCTGGCCACCACCAGGGTGCGCCCACCGATATGGGTCTGCAGCAGCTCGCGGTACCAGGCGATGGCCTCGGCGTCCAGGTTGCTTGCGGGTTCGTCCAACAGCAGCAGCGGTGTGTCGCTGAGGATGGCCAGGGCCAGCTTGAGCCGCTGCTTCATGCCGCTGCTGAAGTGTGCCACGGGCTTGTCCAGTGCGTGGGCCAGTCGCGCGTGCCCGGCCAGTTCTTCCGGGCCCATGTCGCCGAGCAGCGGCTTGAACCGGGAATGGAACGCCACCGTGCGCCGCAGTGACAGGTCCTCGTACAGGCCCAGGTACGGCGCGGCGATGCTCACGTGCCGGTACACCTCCTCCGGATCGATCGTGCGGTCCGCGATGCGGTGCTCCACCTTGCCCTGGGTGGGGATGAGCGCGCCGGCGATCAGTTGCAACAGGGTGCTCTTTCCGCTGCCGTTGGCCCCCAGCAGCACAGTACGGCTGCCGCTGGTGAGGTGCAGGTCCACGCCACGGACCACGGTCTCGCGCCCGAACGACTTGGTGATACCGGCAAGTATGACGTCCATGGGCGCTGCCTGTGGCTATTCGGCCAGCCCGCGCATGATGCCCTTCGGACTGTTGTTGATGAAGTCGAGGATCACCCCGCGCTCCGGACTGCGCGGCAGAGTCTGCATCACGCTCTGCACGGCGCGTTCCACGTTGTTGTTGCGCACGAAGATCTCGCGGTAGATGTCCTCGATGCGGGCGATGGCATCATCGGCATACCCGCGACGGCGCAGGCCCACCACGTTCACACCCACGTAGCTCAGCGGCTCGCGCGCCGCCTTCACGAAGGGAGGCACGTTCTTCCGCACCAGCGAGGCCCCGGCGATGAAGCTGTGCGCCCCGATGTGGATGAACTGCTGCACGGCCACATTGCCTTCCAGGATGGCCCAGTCGTCGATGGTCACGTGGCCCGCAAGGTTCACACTGTTGGCGATGACTATGTTGTCGCCGAGGATGCAATCGTGGGCCACGTGCACGTAGGCCATCAGCAGGCAGTTGTTGCCCACGGCCGTGCGTTCCCGGTCGGCGGTGCCCCGGTTGATGGTGACGCACTCACGCACGGTGGTGCCGTCGCCCACCTCGGCGGTGGTCTTCTCACCGGCGAACTTCAGGTCTTGCGGGATCGCGCCGATCACCGCGCCGGGGAAGATCCGGCATCGCTTGCCGATGCGGGCGCCGTCCATGAGCACGGCATTGGGGCCGATCCAGGTGCCATCGCCCACGGTCACGTCGGCATGAATGGTGGCGAACGGCTCAACGGTCACGTCCTTGCCCAGCCGGGCATCAGGGTGCACGTATGCGAGAGGGGAGATGCTCATGCGGTCAAGCGTTGGCCGTATGGGACGCTGCGGGTTTGGCGGCAGGCGTGGGGACGGACTTGTCGCGTACGATCTGGGCGACCATTTCGGCCTCCACCGCTGGCTGGCCATTGACGTAGCCCACGCCCTTCATGTGCACGATGCCGCGCCGAATGGGGGTCATCAGTTCGAGGCGGAACACGAGCGTGTCGCCCGGCACCACTTTACGACGGTAGCGGATGCCGTCGGTCTTCAGGAAGTAGGTGGTGTAGTTCTCCGGATCGGGCACCTTGCTCAAGGCGAAGATGCCGCCCACCTGCGCCATGGCCTCCACCTGCAGCACGCCGGGCATCACCGGGTTGCCGGGGAAGTGACCGGTGAAGTGGGGCTCGTTCATCGTCACGTTCTTCACGCCCACGATGGTCGTTTCGTCCATGGCCAGCACCTTGTCCACCAGCAGGAAGGGGTAGCGGTGCGGCAGCATCTTCTCGATCGCCTGGATGTCGTAGAGTGGCTCGGCGCTCAGGTCGATGTGCGCGATGGGATTCTTCTCCTCCTCGCGGATCCGCGCCTTCAGGCGTTTGGCGAAGCTGGTGTTGCCGAAATGGCCCGGACGCGCCGCCAGGATGTGGCCCTTGATCGGACGGCCCACCAAGGCGAGGTCGCCCACGATGTCGAGCAGCTTGTGCCGCGCTGGTTCGTTCAGGAACTTCAGGTCGGTGGTGTTCACCACGCCGTTGCGGCGGATCTCCACCTGTTCATAGGGGCGGCCCAGCGCCTCGGCGATGGCGCGCAGGTCCTCTTGGGTGGTGCCTTCGCGGTCCTCCAGCACGATCGCATTGCTCAGGTCGCCGCCCTTGATCAGGCCGGCCTTGGCCAGCTGCTCGAGCTCGCGCAGGAAAACGAAGGTGCGACAGGGAGCGATCTCTTCCTTGAACTCCTCGGCGCGGTACATGCTGGCGTGCTGGGTGCCCAGCACAGGGCTGTTGTAGTCCACCATCACCGTCACGCGGAACTCACCGCCGGGCGTGGGTACGGCGAGCATCTCGGTACCGCGCTCCTCGGTCTCGAACCACAGGGGATCGCGCAACACGTACCAGTTGCGGGGCGCGTCCTGCTCCTCCAGACCCGCCTCCTCGATCGCCTGCACGAAGGGCAGCGCGCTGCCGTCCATGATGGGCACCTCCGGACCGTCGAGTTGGATCAGGCAGTTGTCCACGCCCAAGGCGTACAAGGCGCTAAGGGCATGCTCGGTGGTGTTCACCACGGCGTCGCCCTTGCCCAGGGTGGTGCCGCGGGCGGTGCTCACCACAAGGTCCGCATCGGCCTCGATCACCGGCTGGCCCTCCAGGTCGGTGCGTTGGAATTTGTAACCGTGGCCCACAGGGGCGGGGCGGAAGGTGAGCCGGACAGGAACGCCGGTGTGCAGGCCCACGCCCTCCAAAGTGATGGCCTTCCGAAGAGTATGCTGTTTGTCGCTCATCGCCGATCACGTGCCTTGGCACGTTCCGGGCGAAGGTAGGAGGCTTCTACCGTTGCGCGGCCGTTCGCAGCGCTTCCAACTCGCGCTCCAGCTCGGCTATGCGCTTCTGCACCGCGGGCAGGCTCCGGAACACCACGTAGCTCCGCTTGTATTCACCGATGGTGAACGCAGGCGAGCCCTGCACCACCGAATCGGCCGGTATGTTGCTGCCGATGCCGCTCTGCGCCGCGATCTTCACCCGGTCGCCGATCACGAGGTGCCCGGCGATGCCCACTTGGCCGCCGATCATGCAGTGCTCGCCCACCTTGGTGCTTCCCGCTATGCCGGTCTGGGCCACCACCACGGTGTGCGCGCCGATCTCCACGTTGTGGCCCACCTGCACCAGGTTGTCCAGCTTCACCCCGTGGTGCACCACGGTGCTGCCCAGGGTGGCCCGGTCGATGGTGCAGTTCGCGCCGATCTCCACATCATCGCCGATCTTCACGTTGCCGATCTGGGCCATCTTCTTGTGGGTGCCGTCGGGGTTCATGTTGTAGCCGAAGCCATCGGCCCCGATCACCGTGCCGCTGTGGACGATGCATCGTGCGCCGATGGTGCAGCGGTCGTACACCTTCACCCCGGCATGCAGCCGCGTGCCTGCGCCGATGCGCGAATCAGCTCCGACGAAACAGTTGGGGAAGATCTTGGCCCCATCGCCGATCTCGGCTCCGTCGGCGATGTAGCAGAACGCGCCGATGTACACGTCCTTGCCGATCCGCGCCTTGGGGCTGATGTAGCTCGGCTGTTCGTAGCCCACCTTGTCATGCCGTTGTGCGTCGTGCATCTCCAGCAGCTTCGCGAAGGCGGCGCGTGGGTCCTTCACCCGGATCAGCGTCAGGCTCTTGGCGATCGGCCGCGTGGGCTGGAAGTCGTCCGACACGATGGCGATGCTCGCCGCCGTGGTGTACAGGTGTTCGGTGTAGCGCGGGTTGGCCAGGAAGGTGAGAGTGCCCAGGCGGCCCTCCTCGATCTTGGCGATGTCGTGCACCAGTACCTGCGCATCACCGTCCACGGTCCCGTTGAGGAACTCGGCGATCTGTCCGGCGGAGAACTGCATGGTCGAGGATGAAGCGCGAAGGTAGGCGACCTGCGGGCTCGGCGCTCGCGGGCCGGATCGTGCCAGGCGGGCAGCCTTATTCGAAGCTGAAGAAGAAGAACACCACGGCGGCCCATTCCATGGGTACCCCAGTGGCGTAGCCGATGGTGCTGCGACCGCTGTTCTCCACCCGACCGTCCTTGTTCACGTAGCCGATGGTGCTTCGGCTGCTGTTCTCCACCCGACCGTCCTTGTTCACATAACCCACGGTGCTGCGACCGCTGTTCTCGATCCGACCGTCGGCGTTGATGTAGCCGATCGTGCTGCGTGACGCGTTCTCGATGCGCCCATCCGGGTTGATGTAGCCCACAGTGCTTCGGCTGCTGTTCTCGATACGACCGTCAGTGTTGATGTACCCGGTGGTGCTTCGGCTGCTGTTCTCGATGCGTTGCGCGGTGCTCAGCAGGGTGGCAAGACAAAAGACGGCGAACAGGATCAGGCGCATGGCGAAGGGGATGATGGGCCGTCCGTGCAAATAATGGGCCGTTCCAAGTGCCTACGGGGTGCGGTGCACCAAGGTGCTGTTCGCCTGGGCTGTCGGCGTCACCACAAGGTCGTTGATGCACACGTGTACAGGCAGGGTGGCCGCGAACCAGATCAGGTTGGCGATGTCGTCCCCGCGGAGCGGTTCCATGCCTTGGTAGGGCACCCTGGCCAGGCGCTCGTCGCCCTTGAAGCGCACCAGGCTGAACTCCGTTTCGGCCAGGCCCGGAGCGATCTGCGTGACCTTGATGCCGTGGGGAAGAAGGTCCTGGCGCATGGCCTTGGTCAACGCGTCCACCGCGTGCTTGGTGGCGCAATACACATTGCCGCGCGGGTACACCTCCTTGCCGGCCACGCTGCCGATGTTGATGATGTGCCCACGTCCGCGTTCGACCATGCCGGGGATCACGGCCCGGCTCACGTGCAGCAGGCCCTTCAGGTTGGTGTCGATCATGCGGCCCCAATCCTCCAAGTTGCCGTTCTGGATCGGATCCATGCCGACCGCCAGCCCCGCGTTGTTCACCAACACGTCGATCGTGCGCCATTCATCGGGCAGGGTGGTGAAGGCGCGTTCCACCTCGGCGTTGTCGCGTACATCGAACCGCAGGGCGTGCACATTGCCGCCCTCCAAGGGGCCGTGCAGCCCCTGAAGTTCACGCTTCAGCGCGTCGAGCCGGTCGCGCCGCCGCCCGGTGATGATCACACGCCAGCCTTCGGCTGCGAAACGTCGTGCGGTGGCCTCACCGAAGCCGCTGGTGGCACCGGTGATGAGGATGGTCAGGCCTGTGGTCGTCGTCATGGTCGTGGGATGGAAGGCAAAGGAAGAACATGCACACCATGTTCCCCAGCCGGGGTGCCTGCTCCCCGGGCAGGGGGCGGGCATTGCTTCATCGGCGCGTCGGCACGTCGTTCGCGTGGACCCACACAAAACCCTTCTCCCAATGAACAACCCGCTCCGTGGCCTTCTGGCCGGTGCCGCCGCCTACAAATGGGGCGGTGGCTGTTTGGGTACCGTCGTCGTCTTCCTTCTGGTCTACTGGCTGCTGGGGAGCTGTTGAACCGCGAGCAGCCCGGCCCTGTGGTGGCCCCTGCTACTGAGCGGTGACCACGATCTTGTTCCGGCCCTGCGCCGTGCGTACCATGTACACGCCAGGCACCGGCTCAAGCAGATCGACCTGGACCCGGCCGTCGTCGGCAGCGCTCAGTGTGAAGGGAACCAAGCGGCCCGTTGCGTCCCATACCTCGATCGGATCGAGCGTCGCCATGGTGAACGAGCCATGGTTCGGGTTGGGATGTAGGCTCGGGGTGCCTTGCCACCACTCGGCCGAAACCACCTCCGAGCGTTCGGTCGTGCCGTCCAGGTCGACCATGTGCAGGCGGTAATAGTTGGTGCCTGCTCTGGGCCTGGGGTCCAGCAGGTGGTAATGGGTGGTCACCAGGCTGTTGCCCGCGGCACGCACGGTACCGATGGTGCTCCATGTGGACAGGTCCGTGCTGCGCTCCACATCGTAGCGTTCACTGTTGGTCTCGCTGGCGGTGGTCCAACCTACATCGATCCCCTCGTTGCCCGGGGTGGCCGTAAGGCGCACCAATTCCACGGGCAGGGTCGATATGCCGTTGACGGCCACATTGTCCATCAGGAACGTGTTGCCGAACCCGTTGATCGTAATGAAGCGGAACATCACCGTCTGGCCGGCATAGGCCGTGATGTTCACGCCGTTGTGGCGCCATTGATTGCAATTGGTCGGCACGTAGAAGGCGGTGGTGTTCGCGGCGGTGGCCAGCGTCGCACCTGCCTGGTGGAAGATCTGCGTCCATGATGCGCCGCAGTCCGCACTGATGTCCACGCGGAAGGCATCGCTGTATGTGGCATTATACCGGGCGTAGGCGTGATCGAACTCCAGGATGATGTCGGTCATGTACGATAGGTCCACCAAGGGAGTGACCAGCGCATCCTCCTCGCCCACGGCGGCATCGTTGTAATTGTCCTTGAACCACACCCGTTGCGCGCCGCATGTGGAGCCGATGTCGATCGTGCCCGAGGCCCAGGTGATCCCGTTGTCGGGGTTCTGGATCGTCCAGCCCGGAGGCGTGGGCCCCGGTACCGGCAGCCCTTCCACGAACGAGGGTGTAAGGATGACCGGTGTGGTGATGGTGATCGACGAGCTGGAGGTATTGTCGCCCGTGTACATATCACCGGTCAGGTTGGTGGCGACGGTGATCGTGTGCGTACCCACGCCCGGCATGGGGAGCTGCACGGGGAATGTGAAGGTGGTGGATGCGCCCGGCGCGAGCGTACCGGACACCGTTGCATTCACCCAGGCGTCCGCGTTCAGTCGATAGCGGACGGGGATGTTGCTCTGGGCTTGTGAGCCGAAGTTGCGCACCACGGCGGTGACGTTGATCGGGGCGCCGCCGCAGTCGGGGAACTGCCCCGTGGGCGAGATCACTTGTGCGATGCCCACGTTGGTGGTCATCGGTGTGTCGAAGGCCTCGGTCTGGTCGGTACGGCTGTTCGCGCTGCCCTGGCTGGCACTGCTGCCCAGGCCGCGTCGTGCGAAGGCGGCCCAGAGCGCGTTCTGGTTCGCGCCTCCGTACAGAGCCTGGTCGGCCTGCAGGATCGCATTGCGCGCCTGCACGAAGCCCGGGTTGCAGGGGGTCAGCTTCATGCCCTCGATCACCAGGCGCATCGCGATGTTGTTGCCGCCAGTGCCGTTGTAGATGTCGGGATCCAGCCCGTGGAGGCCGATCAATTCCCAGGTCATCTCCCACAGGATGGTGCACCACACGAAGCCGATCCCGTGCGGCTGGGCGATCGCGGCGGTGTTGTTCGTGGCCCCGTAGGTGTAGCTGTTCACGTTGAAGTCCGTGCTGTACGGGGCGGGGCGGATGCCGCCACCGGTGGGAGGCTGGCCCACCACATAGGTGCCTATGCCACGTGGCATGGGGCCCGTATCGCCGGGTTTGATCGTCATCACCAAGGCGATGAAGTCGCTCCAACCCTCGCCCATCTGCTCGGCGTTGGTCAGGCAGTTGGTGTTCGCGGGCGAGCCGCCCACCAAGCGGTTGCTGATGCCGTGACCGTACTCGTGCGCGATCACCCCGTTGTCCAGGTCGCTGTCGCGCCGCGGCGTGGTGTAGGTCCACTCGAACATCTGCATGCGCGGCGATGTTCCGTCGGGCGGCGTGGCGAAATTGGCGTTGTCCGTACCGCTGCCGTCCTGCGCATCGGCGTTCACCCAGTCGTTGCCAATGCCTCCGCGACCGTAGTTGTTCTGCTGGAAATTGCCGCTGGGCTCATCGAACCCGTACTGGTACCACACGTCGTGCATGATGTTGTTCCAGTAGAACAGGTTGGTGATCGCGGCATCCTGGTAGGTGTTCGGCGCGTTGGCCAGGTTCAGCGCGAAGTCGAACTCGAGGTTGGCGCCACCACTGGGGCGATTGCCCCCGGCATTGTCGGCGTTGCGGTCCTCCTGGGCGCGCACGTTGTTGCCGCGTGTGTCGGTCTGGTCGGCGCCAGCGATCCCGTTGGTGTCGTGCCAGCCATACGGTGACGCGATGCCGCCATCGAGCCATGGGGCGGTCCGGATGGCACGCGCACCGTGCGATGGGCTCTCGATCGGCCAGGGCAGTACGCGGTATTCGTTGGGGGCCATGAGCATCGTGGATCCTTCCTCCACGGGTGCCGCGCGTATCTGTTCCGGCGGGTGGGCATGGCCGGGGCCGCAGTTCACCACCCAGTCGTTGCGTTCCAGCTCTTCGCCGGTGGCGGCGTCCACGCGTACGTTCCACCAGTGCGATCCATCGGGAAGGTAGTGGTTCACGTTCCACACCAGGCGGAGGCTGTCCTCCACCGGCAGGTAGTACTGCTGCACCACCACCGGGGTGTTGCTGAACAAGGTGCCATCGAAGGTCACCCGTCGGCCGTCGTCCTCGCTGTCCACGGGTTCTGGCAGGAGGATGCCCGGTGCTGTTCGCGGCAGCACGGCGGCCAAGGCCTGCCCGGCCGTGATCGTGGCGGTCGGTTTGCGCAGGCGTTTCTCCACGTGCCGGAAGGCGCCGATGTGCACCTGCAACACCTCGCCGCCATCCCGCTGGTGGATCACGATGTCGCCGTTCCATACTTCCACGCCCTGCCAGCGTTGACGGATGGCCGTATGCGTGATCCCGTTGCTGGTGTAATGGCTCAGCACTACCACATCGGCCAGGTCGTTGGCCACGAAGCCGTGCGCGTCGAGCTGCGTGCGCACGGCGTCCAATGCGCGCTTCGCATGGGACTGGGCCATCGCGGTAGAGCACGCCAGGGCGCAGAGCAGGATCGACAGGGGGCTCAGGCGGGGCATCGACCCGGGGTTAGGGCCCAACTAAAGTAGTGGATCCAAGCCTGTTCCGGTGGGTCGGGACGGCCATTCCCGGCGGTATTCTTCCCTTGGTTACGGCCACTTGGTGCCCACTGTCGCACGCCGGGGCACGAAAAAGCCCCCGGCCACGGGGCGCGGGGGCTTTCGCTCATGTTCGCTCGGGGTCACACCACACCCTGCTCCAGCATCGCATCGGCCACCTTCACGAAGCCCGCGATGTTGGCGCCCTTCACGTAGTTGATCTTCCGGCCTTCCTTGCCGTGCTTCACACAGGCGGTGTGGATGTCCTTCATGATCTTGTGCAGGCGGTGGTCCACTTCGTCGCGGCTCCAGCTCAGGCGCAGGCTGTTCTGGCTCATCTCCAGGCCGCTGGTGGCCACGCCGCCGGCATTGCTGGCCTTGCCGGGTGCGAAGGCCACGTTGGCCGCATGGAACACATTGATACCCTCGGGCGTGGTGGGCATGTTGGCCCCTTCGGCCACGTACTTCACGCCCTTCTTCACCAGGTCCTTCGCGTTCTTCTCGTCCAGCTCGTTCTGCGTGGCGCAGGGCAGGGCCACATCGCACTTTGGCACCACGTCCCATACTCGGGCGTCTTTCTTGTACACGCTCCCCTTGAACTTCTTCGCATACTCCTCGATCCGGCCACGCTTCACGTTCTTCAGTTCCATGATGAACTTGAGCTTCTCGCCCGTGATGCCCGCCGGATCGTAGATGCTCCCGTCGCTGTCTGAACAGGAGACCACCTTGGCACCGAGCTGCGTGGCCTTCTCGATGGCGTACTGCGCCACATTGCCACTGCCGCTCACGGCCACGATCTTGCCTTTAAGGTCCTGCTTGTTCTCCTTCATCATCTCGGCGGCGAAGTACACGCAGCCGTAGCCGGTGGCCTCGGGCCGGATGAGCGAGCCGCCCCAGGTGATGCCCTTGCCGGTGAGCACGCCGGTGAACTCGTTCGCCAGGCGCTTGTACTGTCCGAAAAGGAAGCCGATCTCGCGGCCGCCCACGCCGATATCACCGGCGGGCACGTCGGTGTCCGGTCCGATGTGCCGGAAGAGCTCGGTCATGAAGCTCTGGCAGAAGCGCATCACCTCGCCATCGCTCTTGCCCTTGGGGTCGAAATCGCTGCCGCCCTTGCCACCGCCCATGGGCAGGGTGGTGAGGCTGTTCTTGAACACCTGCTCGAAGCCCAGGAACTTGAGGATGCTCAAGTTCACGCTCGGGTGGAAGCGCAGACCGCCCTTGTAGGGCCCGATGGCGCTGTTGAACTCCACACGGAAACCGCGGTTCACCTGTATCCGGCCATGGTCGTCGACCCAGGGCACGCGGAAGATGATGGTGCGCTCGGGCTCCACCATCCGCTCCAGGAGCATCTTCCCCTTGTACTTGGGATTGGCCTCGATGAAGGGGATCACCATTTCGGCCACTTCGTGCACGGCCTGGAGGAATTCCGGCTCGTGGCCGTTACGCCTCCTGACCTCGGCCATGAACGCATCCACGGCCTTGTTCGCTTTTGCCATCGCGTGTTCGTTGTCGGTTTGCGGCGAAGGTATACGGGCCCGATGATGCGAAGTGGACGGCCGTGTTGCGCGTCATCAACAAAAAAGGGGGCGATCGCCCCCTTTTTTGGTTCGTTGTCCGTGACGGATCAGATCGTCAACGAGTGACGCTTGAAGTCGACCGCGGTCAGGTCCTTGTCCTGGCCCTTCAGGTATTGCTCCACGCTCATCTTGTTGTCCTTGATGAACTCCTGGGCGAGCAGGGTGCTCTCCTTGAAGAACTTGTTCAGGCGGCCTTGGGCGATCTTCACGGCCATCTCGGCGGGCTTGCCCTCCTGGATCGCCAGCTCCTTGCCGATCTCCAACTCCTTGTCGATGACGCTTTGCGGGGTGCTTGCCTTGTCCAGCGCCACCGGTGCCATGGCGGCCACTTGCATGGCCACGTCCTTGGCGGCGGCCTCGAAGCCGGCCTTGTTCAGGCCCACCAAGCTGGCCACCTTGTTGCCCGGGTGGTTGTAGGCGTACACGTAGGGAGCCTTCACTTCGGCACAGGCGCTCACGTCGATCTTCTCACCGATCACACCGGTCTGTTCCACCAGCTTCTCGGCGATGGTCATGCCATTGCTATCGTAGGCGGTGGCCTTCAGCGCGTCCACGCTGTTGATGCCTTTCTCCAGTGCGATGGCGGTGATGCGTTCGGCCATGGCCGCGAAGTCGGCGTTCTTGGCCACGAAGTCGGTCTCGCAGTTCACGCACACCAGCACGCCAGCGGTGTTGTCGGCGTTGGTCTTGGCCAGCACGAGGCCTTCGGTGGCGTCGCGGTCGGCGCGCTTGGCGGCCACTTTCTGGCCCTGCTTGCGCAGGATGTCGATGGCGGCATCGAAGTCGCCATTGGCCTCGGTCAGGGCCTTCTTGCAATCCATCATGCCTGCGCCGGTCATCTGGCGCAGCTTGTTCACATCGGCAGCGGTGATCGCCATGGTGCTCATTGCTATTGGTTCGGGCCGGGCCGCAGGCCGGCCATCAGGGACTGTTCGTTAGTTCTCGTCGGAGGCGTCATCATCGGCGTCCACTTCGGCGGCGGCCTCCTCGGTGCTTTCCTCCGCCTCGGCCTCGTCCACGGCGGTCTTGTCGTTCTTCCGCTCCTCGAGACCCTCGTTGATGGCCTGCACCATCACGTCCACGATCAGCTCGATGCTCTTGGTGGCATCGTCGTTGGCCGGGATCGGGAAATCGATCAGCGTGGGATCGCTGTTGGTGTCCACCATGGCGAAGGTGGGGATGTTGAGCTTGCGGGCCTCGGCCACGGCGATGTGCTCCTTCACGATGTCCACGATGAACAGCGCGCTGGGCAGACGGGTGAGGTCGGCGATGGAGCCCAGGTTCTTCTCCATCTTCTCACGCTGGCGGGTCACCTGCAGGCGCTCGCGCTTGCTCATGTTCTCGAAGGTGCCGTCGACCTTCATGCGGTCGATGGTGGCCATCTTCTTGATCGTGCGGCGGATGGTGCCAAAGTTGGTGAGCATGCCACCGCTCCAGCGCTCGGTCACGTAGGGCATGCCGGTGGTCTTCACCTTCTCGGCCACGATGTCCTTCGCCTGTTTCTTGGTGGCCACGAAGAGCACCTTCTTGCCGCTGCGGGCGATGTTCTTCATGGCGGCCGCAGCCTCTTCCAGCTTGGCCGCGGTCTTGTTCAGATCGATGATGTGGATCCCCTTCTTCTCGGCGAAGATGTAGGGGGCCATGTTGGGGTTCCACTTCCGACGGAGGTGGCCGAAGTGCACACCCGCGTCGAGCAATTGTTGAAAATCAGGACGAGCCATTTTTCCGTTTTTAGTTCACCTTCCTTGTTCCCGTTGATACAGGCATCCCGCTGGTAGCCTTCGTTGCCAAAGGGTCCAGCGGGATTGGATCCTGAACCCGGCCATCGCTCGCCATGCGGCTCACTTCGGCGGGCCTCAGCAAGCGTGGGACCGTTAACGCTTGCTGAATTGATAGCGTTTGCGAGCCTTCTTCTGACCGAACTTCTTGCGTTCCACGGCGCGCGGGTCGCGGGTCATCAGTTCCTCGGCCTTCAACTTCGGTTTGTGCTCGGGGTCGATCTTCACCAGCGCACGGGCGATGCCCAGGCGCACGGCGTCGACCTGACCGGTGATGCCACCCCCATCGACGCGGGCCACCACATCGTACTTGCCCACTGTATCGGTGAGCTTGAAGGGTTGCAGCAGCTTGTACTGCTGCATGGTGATGGGGAAATACTCGCTGCTGTCGCGGCCGTTGATGGTGATCGTACCGTTGCCCTCGGTGAGGACGATGCGGGCCACCGAGGTCTTGCGACGACCGAGGCTGTTCACTGGCTCCATCTTACTTGATCGTGTTCAGGTCGAACTTGCGGGGCTTCTGGGCTTCGTGCTTGTGCTCGGTGCCCACCACGACGTGCAGGTTGTTGAACAACCGGCGACCGAGGCGGTTCTTCGGCAGCATGCCGCGCACAGCGTTCTCCAGCAGGGCCTCGGGCTTGCGCGCCTTCAGGTCCTTGGCCTTCTCGTTGGTCTGGCCTCCGGGGTACAGGCTGTAGCGCTGGTACACCTTGTCCTGCAGTTTGCTGCCGGTCAGGCGCACCTTGTCGGCGTTGATCACGATCACGTGGTCGCCGCAGTTCACGTGCGGGGTGAAGGTGGGTTTGTGCTTGCCGCGAACGAGCATCGCCACCTTGCTGGCGAAGCGGCCGAGTACTTCGTTCTCAGCGTCCACGATCAGCCATTCGGGCTGCGTGGTGGCCGCGTTGGCCATGCTGGTCGTGTGGGTCGTGGAAGCCACTTTCAGATCGGTTAAACGGGGTTGCCCCCAGAAAACGGGCTGCGAAGATAGGGAGGATCCGTGGATCCACAAACGATGGTTGAAAATACTGCTCAATATGAGGGGCGATCGATGCCGAGCACGGGGCGGCCCCCTCAGCTCACGGTCATTTCGCCGCAAAGCACCTCGGCCATGTCACGTTCCAGCTCCTCGGGACCCGTGGTGCGGCCCAGCAGGCACATGGCCTTGGTGATGGTGGCCTCCACGGTCATGTCGCCACAGGGCACCACGCCCATGGCGGCCAGGGCCCGACTGGTCACGTAGCGCCCCTGCTCCACGCGCCCGCCCACGCACTGTGTCACGTTCAGCAGCACCGTTCCGCGGTCGCGGGCCCGCTGCAGGGCGCTGATCAGGGCTGGGCCGGTGGGGGCGTTGCCGCTGCCGAAGGTGGCCAACACCACGGCGCGCAGCCCGGGCCGCGACAGGGCATGGTCCACCCAGGCCCCGCTGATGCCCGGGAACAGGTGGATCAGGGCCACGGCCTCGTCCACCTGCTCGTGCACCTTGAGCGGGCCTGCGCGGTGGGGCAGGATGGCGGCCCGGTCGTACCGGATGTGCACCCCGGCCTCGGCCAGCACCGGGTAATTGGGCGAGCGGAAGGCCTCGAAGCGTTCGGCATGCACCTTCACCGTGCGGTTGCCGCGGTACAGGCGGTACTCGAAGTACACGGCCACCTCGGGCACCATGGGTCGGCCCTGTTCATCCTTGGCGGCGGCGATCTCGATCGCCGTGATCAGGTTCTCCTTGGCGTCGGTGCGGATCGTGCCGATGGGCAACTGCGAGCCCGTGAGGATCACCGGCTTGGAAAGGCCCTCCAGCAGGAAGCTGAGCGCGCTGGCGGTGTAGGCCATGGTGTCGCTGCCGTGCAGCACCACGAAACCGTCGAATGCGTCGTGGTTGGCGCCGATGATCCGGGCGATGCGCACCCAGTCGGGCGGGCGCATGTCGCTGCTGTCGATCGGCTGCTCGAAGGCCTCGGCCTGCAGGGTCACGCCGATGCGCTCCAACTCGGGCACCTGCTTTTCCAGATGAGCGAGGTCCATCGGGCGCAGGGCCCCCGTACGCGGGTCGGCCACCATGCCGATGGTGCCGCCTGTATATATGATGAGGACGGAGCGCTGGCTCATCGGTTGAAGAGACGTTCGGCGTTGCGCGTGGTGATGGCCGCGATCTCCTGCACCGTGCGGCCGGTGGCCAGGGCGAGCTTTTCGGCGATGATGGGGATGTAGGCGCTCTCGTTCCGCTTGCCGCGATGGGGCACCGGCGCGAGGTAGGGTGCATCGGTCTCCAGCACGCAATGCTCGGGACCCACCACCTGCATGGTCTCGAACAGGCCGCCCTTCGGGTAGGTGATCACCCCACCGATCCCCAGCATGAAGCCGCCAAGCGCGATGATCCGTTGTGCCTGATCGGGCGTGCCGGTGAAACAGTGGAACACCCCGCGCAGGTCGGGACCGTTCTCCGCCTCCACGATGGCCATGGTCTCCTCGAAGCTCTCGCGGCAATGGATCACCACCGGCAGGGCCAGCTCCTTGGCCCAGAGCACCTGCAGGCGGAAGGCCTCGCGTTGCTGGGCCAGCCAGGTCTTGTCCCAGTACAGGTCGATGCCGATCTCGCCCACGGCATGGTAGCGGCCCGTGTGCAGCAGGCGTTCCACCTCGGCCAGGTCCTTCGCCGGGTATTCGCCCACGCTGCACGGGTGCAGGCCCATCATGGGCAGGCACACGTCGGGGAAGGTATCGGCCAGCGCATGCATCGCCGCCACGCTTTCCATATCGATGTTGGGCAGCATCAACTGGCGCACACCTGCATCCAGCGCACGGCGTACCATCTCGTTGCGGTCCGCGTCGAACTGTTTGTGGTACAGGTGGCAGTGGGTGTCCACGAACATGCCGCGAAGGTAGCCCTGCTGTGTGGAGCGTGCTCGCATGCCTGGGCCGGGCGATCGTCGCCATCGGCGAGGCCGTCTACTTTTGACCGCCTTCGGCCTTCACGTCGCGGACCGCTCCACATGAAGTTGCTCATCATCCGATTCTCGTCCATCGGTGACATCGTGCTCACCAGCCCGGTGTTGCGCTGCTTGAAGGAGCAACTGAAGGATGTGGAACTGCACTTCGCGGTGAAGCACGAGTACGCCGACCTGGTGCGCTTCGATCCGCACGTGGACAAGGTGCACGAACTGAAGGACCACCTCGGCGCATTGGTCCAGGAGCTGAAGGCCGAGCGCTTCGATGCGGTCATCGACCTGCACCACAACCTGCGCACGGCACGCATCAAACGGGCCCTGCGCGTGCCGGCCCACAGCTTCCCCAAGCTGAACATCGAGAAGTGGCTGCTGGTGAACTTCAAGCGCGACCGGCTGCCGCGCCAGCACATCGTGGACCGCTACATGAGCACCGTGGAGCACCTCGGCGTGAAGAACGATGGACAGGGCCTGGGCCTCTTCATCCCGTCCGAGCGCGAAGTGCCGATCACATCACTGCCACCGGCGCACCAAGGCGGCTACACCGCAATGGCCATCGGCGCCGCCCATGCCACCAAGCGCCTGCCGCCGCACCGGCTGATCAAGCTGGCCGGGTTGGTGGATGGGCCCATCGTGCTGGTGGGGGGGAAGGAGGACCAGATAGTGGCACGGGAGATCGCGTCGGCCATCGGTGGCCGCGTGTTCGATGCGACCGGGCGCTACGACATCCTCGGCAGCGCCTCGTTGATCCGGCAGGCCCGCAGTGTGATCGCGCACGACAGCGGCGCCATGCACATCGCCTGTGCCTTCAGGAAGAACGTGGTGAGCGTGTGGGGCAACACGGTGCCGAGCTTCGGCATGGGGCCGTACATCCCGCAGCATCCCGAACGTGCGCACATCGCCGAGGTGAAGGGGCTCGACTGTCGTCCGTGCAGCAAGCTCGGGTATGAGCGCTGCCCACTGGGACATTTCCGCTGCATGGAGCGGCAGGACCTTGAAGCGATCGCCGCGAAAGCCGCACAATGACCCCTCCGATGAACTGGGAGATCTTCATCCAGGACCTGCCGGCCGTGGCCACGGCCAACGATATCCCGGCCGACTTCCGTCCGCGCCCGATCGGTGACCGTGAAGCGATCGCCGGACATATCATGCAGGCGCTGCCCATGGCGCAACGGCAGGATCACAACTGGTTCTTCGCGCAGGCGCCGGGCATCGACCTCAGCATCGAACTGCACATGGAGGACGCCGCCCAGGTGCGCTACATGGTGGCACGCTCCCATGGGGGGGACCAGGACGCCGTGGCGATCGCCGCGCTGCTGCGTGTGCTCGGCCTTCGCGCCATGGACACCTCCACCGGAGAACTGTTCGACTGCTATACGCTGGAGGAAGGCCTCTGATCGGTCCTTCACGGCTCACCCCTTCGCTTCGGAGAAGAGCGCCTTCAGCTCGGTGGCCTCGTCAGGTGCCATCTTGCCGGCCAGGATCAACCGCAATTGCCGGCGGCGCAGCGCCCCCTCGTAGCGTTTCCGCTCCTCGTCCGTGGTCGGTATCACCTCCGGTACACGCACGGGATGCCAATCGCGGTCCACGGCGACGAAGGTGTAGATCGCGCTGTTGCACTTGATCCGCTCGCCGCTTTCCTGGTCCTCCACCCATACATCGGCCCATACCTCCATGCTGGTTCCGAAGGCCCGGCTCACATGCGCCTTGATGGTCACGAAGTCGCCCAGGCCGATCGGTCGGTCGAAGCTCACGTTGTTCACCGCGGCGGTGACCACCACATGCTTGCAGTGGCGATGCGCGCTGATGGCGCAGGTGATGTCCAGCCACTTCAGCAGCTGGCCGCCGAAGAGGTTGCCCAGTGTGTTGGTGTCGTTGGGCAACACCAGGTGGGTGGTCTCGGCGTAGCTGTCGGAGGCGGGGCGTGCGGGTCGGTCCATGGTGGCGCGAAGGTAGAGCCGGCAGCGCGGCTACCTTTGATGGTATGGACCCTGTGCAACTGACCCCCGCCTGGCTGAAAGCCGCGCACCTGGTGGCCACCGTTTTCTTCTTCGCCGGCACCATCCATATCGTTCGGCTCTTCGTGGCGCACCGTGCGGCCCTTGCACGCTGGGAACCCGACCGTACCATCCTCACCGATGAGTTCGGGGCCATGGAACGGCGCGCGCTCTTCTGGCTGAACTGGCCTGCGCTGATGGTCGCACTGTTGTTGGGGGGATGGATGCTCGTGCGCGCTCCGGGCCTGCTGAAGCTGCCCTTTGTCCAAGTGGGCATGGGCATGTATGCCGCGGTGGTGGGCTACCACTTCTCGGTGCATCGCATCTACGTGCATTTGCAGCAGGGCACGCTGCGTTGGCCGGCCTTCAAGTTGCAGTTGTGGTCGCAGGGGGCCTCCATGCTGCTGCTCGCCTTGATCCTGCTGGCCCTCATGCGCGACCGGCTCACCTGGACCTGGGGCGTACTGGGCCTGATGGTGGTGGGCGGTATCGTGATGTACGTGATCGGCGCATCGCGCAAGACCGAGGCAACGGAGCATGCTGATACCGGGAACGAAAGCGCCTGAGATCGCGCTGCCAGACCAGCACGGTCGGCCTTTCAGCCTGAACGCACTGCGGGGCTCGAAGAACGTTGTGCTGTTCTTCTACCCGAACGATAATGGTCTGGTGTGCACCAAGGAAGCCTGCGCCTTCCGCGATGCCTACGAGGAGTTCCGCAGCGCGGACACCGAGGTGGTGGGCATCAGTGTGCAGGACGGCGCGTCGCACCGCGCCTTCGCCGAGCGGCATCGCCTGCCCTTCATCCTGCTCACCGATGCGGAGGAGACCGCGCGCGAGGCTTATCACGTGGGGCGCTTCCTTGGTGTGCTGCGCCACCGGGTCACCTACGTGATCGACAAGGAGGGCACGGTCCGTGCGGCCATCAAGGACATGCTCGATGGCACCCGCCATGTGCGCGAGGCCTTGGGGGCGATCCGCGCGTTGGGCAAGTGAGGCGTTCGCCTCAGAGCACCTTGTAGAAGAGCACCTGACCGTTGTCGGTTCCGGTGATGAACCACTCGTCCCAGAACAGGAGCGGCGAGCGATGGTGCTGGTCCTTGTTCTCGGGGAATTCGATCTTCTGCACCACCTTGCCTTCGGCGTCCACGAACTCGATCAGACCGTGCTTGCCCGTGCGCACCGTCAGGTCGCCATGCTGCGCCTGGGCCTGCTGGTAGAAGCGATCGAAGTTGGAGTTCTTGATCGTGAGGCCCATGGCCTTCACCGCCGAGGCCTCCGGGATCCACAGGTTCTGGCTCAGCACTTTTTCCTGCTGCCCGGTCTTCACGTTCCACACCGTGCGCTTCCCGGTGTGGCCGATCAGCACCACCTTCTCGCCGTTGTCGTTGAAGCCCACGTGGTACACGGCCGTGCCATCGTCCTCGTTGAAGGGGAAGCTGAACAGCTTCTTCCCGCTTTCGATGTCGAAGAGTTCGGCACCCTTGTTCAGGCCCACGAGGATGCGGTCGCCCTTCGGCGAGATCGCCAGGGAGACCACTTCGGCCTTGGCGGTGCGGATGGTCTTCGTCGGCGGGGTGGCCACCACTTGGGCGTTCATGTACAAAGCGGCGAGGCCGAGGGCGGTGGTGAGGAGGATGCGTTTCATGCGTTGCTTCCGGGGGTATCGATCAGGTGATGTTGTTCATGCAGCCAGGCCAGTGCGCTTTCACGGTCGCCGAACATGCGGATCGGCCGGTGCGGCCGGTGATGCCGCACGAACACGTTGGCCGCGAGCTGGTGCTCGAAATCGCGGACGATGATGGCGTCAGCGGCGATGTACGCGCACGAAGCCTCGGACGAGGCGAAGGCGCGGGCCTCGTTGGTCAGTTTCGTGCCGTCGCCCACCGATACCATCAACAAGACCTTGCGGCCCGGGCGTTCATTGGCGATGGCTTGGAACAGGTCCTGCACATCGGGGGCGTCCACCATCCGGCCTTCCTTGAAATGGACGTGCACCACGTCATGGTCCCAAAAGTCGATCGTGCAGGCGTTCAGTTCCATCTCTCCTTCGGGCCGACGACGCTCGATCAACGGACGAGCAGCCACGCGGCTTTCGAGCTTTCCTTGCGAATGGTGGCCAATGCGGAGAGGGCATCGGCCCGGCGTTCATAGCTGCCGAAGGCCACCGGGTGCAGCTGTCCGTTGCGGGGCAGGCGCACGGCGGGGAAGCCTTGGGCGCGCAGGTCGTTCAATAGTCGCTCGGCGTTGGCGGGATCGGCGAAGCAACCCGCGATCACATGGAAGCGGGCTTTCACCTCGGGTGTGGCCGAGGACCTTGCCACGTGCACGGCGAGGCTGTCGACCGATGCAGCGACCGGTTCGGGCGCAACGGTCACCGTGGCACCGTCCAGCGCGGGTACGGTGATCGTGCGCAACCCGTCCATAGGGCCGGAGAGGGAGAAGCCAGCGATGCGTTCCACCGATGCCGGGGCCGCGGTCGGGGCGATGTAAGTGCGTTCGATGCGCGCGGAGGAGGGCAGGAGGGCGGCCAGGCGCTCCCTGCCGACGGTATCGAGGTTGGTGACCCACCAGGTGGCCGCACCGAAGAGCAGTGCCACCGATGCCGCAGCGACCCAGAGCGTGTTGGTGCTCTTTTCGTCCTTTTCGCTTCCTGCAGGCACGACGGGCCGTGGCAACTGACGGATCATGCGGGCGGGAGCGGGTTCCTGCCGCACCACGGGGACCGCCGCCACGGGGCGCAGACCATGCGCGTCCTTCAGGAAGTTGGCGTGCCGGTCGGGATCGAACTGCAGGTTGCCCGTGCTGTCGCGGTAGAAGATGCCGATGCGCGGCAGTTCCACACGGCCGGTGCGTTCGAGCATGCTGCGCCACCCGGCCACCTCGTCGGCGATCCGCCCGGTGGCGTCGTCGAAGCTGATGCCTTCGCGCTTGGCGATGCGATCGGCCAGCAAGCCATCGTTGCGCACCAAGTGCCGGTTGAAGCCGAGGTCCTTGCCCGGAGGGTGCACCAGGTGCCGCGCTTCATCGAGCCGCGCGGGGCGATACTGGGCCACGAAGCCGCCCCAGTCCGGCACGATCACGCAATCGTGGCGGTACAGCAGGTGGTGGAGGTCGCGTTCAATGCCCATCGGGGGACCAAATTACGACCCTGCGGCACGGCGTCGGGCCTCCTCGAGATCGGCGGGGGTGTCCACGCAGAAAGAGGGGTGTGTGGTGAGGGCCACACGCACCTTGTGACCGTTCTCCACCCAGCGCAACTGCTCCAGCGATTCGGCCAGTTCCAGGGGCGAGGGACTCAGGGTGACCAACCGGGCCAATACCTCGGTGCGGTAGGCGTACAGGCCTACGTGCTTCAGGAAGCGGAACGCTGTGTGGCGGTGGGTGGCTGGTGGTTGGCGCAGGAAGGGGATGGCCGCGCGGCTGAAGTAGAGCGCATCGCCGTGCACATCGGTCACGATCA
>Ga0182792_1000659_pt1 | contig 30906 bp, 22 predicted proteins | sample Passage237B_FD_130497 | JGI IMG/M metagenome (GOLD analysis project Ga0182792, IMG submission 130497) | Cellulose adapted compost microbial communities from Newby Island Compost Facility, Milpitas, CA, USA - Passage2 37B (version 2) (version 2) ...
CCCCCCGCCCCGCCCGAGAGGACCTGCCATGACCAGCCACCCCACCACCCCGACCCTCGACGCCGACCGCACCGCCCGGCTCCGCGCCTTCCTCACCGAGGAGGCCCGGGCCGACCTGGCCGCCGCGCCGCCCCGCACCACCGACGCGGCCGCCGCGGCCGCGCCCGCCGGCGATCACGCCACCGTCCGCCCGCTCCGCACCCGGCCCCGGGTGCCGCGCCTCGCGATCGCCGCCGCGGCGGTGGTGCTGCTCGCCGCCGGCGGCCTCGTGGCCTCCTCGTTCGTCCGGGGCGGTCCCGCCGGCTCACCCGCCGCGGTCGCCTTCCAGGACGAGGGCGACGGCTGGACCCGCATCACCCTCACCGACGTGGCCGCCGACGCCGACCAGGTCGTCGCCGAGCTCCGGGCCAAGGGCTTCGACGCCCGGCTGCGCACCATGTCCCCAACCTCAGTTGGCACCGATGGCGGGACCGAGGTGGCGATCGAGGGCGATTCCTCCTTCGGGTTCGCGATGGCTCAAGACGCCGGTGCCGACGGACGAGGCCGCATCGGCCTGAGCGTGGACTTCCCCGATGAAGCCGCCCCCGCTCTCGCCACGGTCCTGCCGTTCGCCCCCAGCACCCTGGAAGACTCCGAGGCGGTGCTCGAAGAGATCGGCGTCCGCCTGACCCCACAGAACACCACCACCATCGACGTGCGCGACGGCGCCGACGTGACGATCGCCGTCCTCGTCTTCACCTGATCGGCACGTCCGGGCTCAGGCGGGGTCGGTGAAGTCGCCGGCGCCGGCGCGGAGCTTCTCCAGGATGCGCTCGATCGACCGGGCCTCGTCGTCGTCCAGCTCGCCGACGCCGATGCGGGCCGCGACCACCGCCTCGGTGGCCGCCTCGATGATCGCCCGACCGTCATCGGTGAGCGCGGCCAGGGTGGTGCGGCGGTCGGTCGGGTGGGGCTCCCGGCGCACGTAGCCCTGCTGCTCCAGCCGGTCGACCAGGTTGGTGATCGACGCCTGGTGGAGCATGAGGCGGTCGCCCATCTTGCCGAGGGGCAGCCGGCCCTCCCGGGAGAAGTGCAGGAGCACCAGCACCTCGTAGCGGGCGAAGGTGAGGTTCCACGGCCGCAGCGCCTCGTCAACCCGGGCGAGCACGATCTGCTGGGCCCGCATGATCGAGGTGGCGGCGCCCATCTGGGCCACCGCGCCCCAGCGCTTCTCCCACTGGCGGCCCGCCTCGGCGATGGGGTCGAAGGGGAGCGGCCGCGCCATGCCGACAGGCTACCCGCTGCCCCGCCACACGGTCGGACCACCGACCATCGGTCGACAGAAGGTTGGAAGTCCAAGTATTCTGCTCCCCGTGAGCGACTCCGACCTGCACCGCCCCGTCAACCCCGTCCGCTTCGTCACCGCCGCCAGCCTGTTCGACGGCCACGACGCCTCCATCAACATCATGCGGCGCATCCTCCAGAGCCAGGGGGTGGAGGTCATCCACCTCGGCCACAACCGCTCGGTGGACGAGGTCGTCACCGCGGCCGTGCAGGAGGACGTGCAGGGCGTGGCCATCAGCTCCTACCAGGGCGGCCACGTCGAGTACTTCAGCTACCTGGTCGACCTGCTGCGCGAGCGCGGTGCCGGCCACGTCAAGGTGTTCGGCGGCGGCGGCGGGGTGATCGTCCCCCGCGAGATCGAGCAGCTCCACGCCTACGGCGTCGCCCGCATCTTCTCCCCCCACGACGGCCAGGCGCTCGGCCTGCCCGGGATGATCAACGAGCTGGTCCGGGACACCGACGTGTCCCTCGCCGCCGACCTCCCCGCCGACCTGCACGGCCTCTTCGCCGGCGACGACGCCGCCCTCGCCCGGATCGTCACCGGCATCGAGGCGGGCGCCCTGCCCGAGGGCCTCCGCAGCGAGATCCGGGCCGCGGCGGCCGCCCGGTCGGTGCCCGTCCTCGGCATCACCGGCACCGGCGGCTCGGGCAAGTCGTCGCTCACCGACGAGCTGATCCGCCGCTTCCGCCTCGACTTCGAGGACAAGCTTCGCCTCGCCGTCGTCGCCGTCGACCCCACCCGGCGCAAGGGCGGCGGCGCCCTGCTCGGCGACCGCATCCGCATGAACGCCATCGAGCCCGGCGTGGTCTACTTCCGCAGCCTCGCCACCCGCACCGCCACCACCGTCCCCGAGGGCATCGACGACGTCGTCGCGGCCGCCAAGGCGTGGGGCGCCGACGTCGTGATCGTGGAGACCCCCGGCATCGGCCAGGGCGACGCCGCGATCGTGGACCACGTCGACGCGGCCCTCTACGTGATGACCCCCGAGTTCGGCGCCGCCAGCCAGCTCGAGAAGATCGACATGCTCGACTTCGCGGACGCGGTCGCCATCAACAAGTTCGACCGCCGCGGCGGGGAGGACGCCCGGCGCGACGTCAGCCGCCAGCTCGTCCGCAACCGCGAGGCGTTCGGCCGGAGCCCCGACGACATGCCCGTCTACGGCACCGTCGCCTCCCGCTTCAACGACGACGGGGTGACCGCCCTCTACGGCGAGCTGGTCCGCCTGCTGGCCGACCACGGCCTCGACGCCGCCGCCGGCGGCGCGCTCGCCCCCGTCGACGCCAAGGTGTCCTCCGCCGACACCGCCGTGGTCCCGCCCGCCCGGGTTCGCTACCTCTCCCAGGTGGCCGAGGCCGTGCGGGAGCACCACGCCAAGGTCGCCGAGCAGGTGGAGGTGGCCCGGCAGCGCCAGCAGCTCCGCTCGGTGCGCGAGCTGGTCGAGGCCGAGGGCGGCGACCCCGCAGCCGCCGGGCTGCCCGCCCTGGAGGCCCGGGCCGACGCCCGCCTCGACCCCGAGGCCCGGGCGCTGCTGGCGGACTGGCCGGCCACCGTCGAGGCGTACTCGGGCGAGGAGCACACCGTCACCGTCCGGGGGCGCGACCTCACCACCCAGCTCACCAGGACCTCCCTGTCCGGCCTGCCGATCCGCCGCGTCGCCCTCCCCCGCCACGGCGACCACGGCGAGCTGGTGCGGTTCCTCATGACCGAGAACCTGCCCGGCCGGTTCCCCTTCACCGCGGGGGTCTTCGCCTTCAAGCGCGACGGCGAGCGGCCCGCCCGCATGTTCGCCGGCGAGGGCGACGCCTTCCGCACCAACCGCCGCTTCCACCTCCTCTCCGAGGGCCAGCCCGCCACCCGGCTCTCCACCGCCTTCGACTCGGTCACCCTCTACGGCTACGACCCCGACCTCCGCCCCGACATCTACGGCAAGGTCGGCAACTCGGGCGTCTCCATCTGCACGCTGGACGACATGCGGGCCCTGTTCGACGGCTTCGACCTCTGCGACCCGACGACCTCGGTGTCCATGACCATCAACGGCCCCGCGCCCACCATCCTCGCCATGTTCCTCAACACCGCGATCGACCAGCGCCTCGACCGCTTCCGGGACACCGAGGGCCGCGAGCCCACCGACGAGGAGGCCGCCGAGCTGGCGGCCTGGGTGCTCCGCAACGTCCGCGGCACCGTGCAGGCCGACATCCTCAAGGAGGACCAGGGCCAGAACACCTGCATCTTCTCCACCGAGTTCAGCCTCGGGATGATGGCCGACGTCGCCCAGTACTTCGTGGACCACCGGGTCCAGAACTTCTACAGCGTCTCGATCTCCGGCTACCACATCGCCGAGGCGGGCGCGAACCCGATCAGCCAGCTCGCGTTCACCCTCGCCAACGGCTTCACCTACGTCGAGGCGTACCTGGCCCGGGGGATGGACATCGACGCCTTCGCCCCCAACCTGTCGTTCTTCTTCAGCAACGGGATGGACCCCGAGTACAGCGTCCTCGGCCGCGTCGCCCGCCGCATCTGGGCCATCGCCATGCGGGACCGCTACGGCGCGAACGAGCGCAGCCAGAAGCTCAAGTACCACGTGCAGACCTCCGGTCGCTCCCTGCACGCCCAGGAGATGAGCTTCAACGACATCCGCACCACCCTCCAGGCGCTCATCGCCATCTACGACAACTGCAACAGCCTCCACACCAACGCCTACGACGAGGCCGTCACCACCCCCACCGCCGAGTCGGTGCGCCGGGCGCTCGCCATCCAGCTCGTCATCAACGAGGAGTGGGGCCTGGCGATGAACGAGAACCCGAACCAGGGGTCGTTCGTCATCGAGGAGCTGACCGACCTGGTCGAGGAGGCCGTGCTGGCCGAGTTCGACCGCATCACCGAGCGCGGCGGCGTGCTCGGTGCCATGGAGACCGGCTACCAGCGGGGCCGCATCCAGGACGAGTCGCTGCTGTACGAGACCCGCAAGCACGACGGCACCCTGCCCATCATCGGCGTCAACACGTTCCTGCCCCCGCCCGGCGAGGAGGACGAGGTGACCGAGATCGAGCTGGCCCGCTCCACCGAGGACGAGAAGCAGCGCCAGCTCTCCCGCCTGGCCGAGTTCTCCGAGCGCCACGCGGCCGAGCGGCCCGCCGCCCTCCAGCGCCTCCGCGACGCCGCGCTGGCCGGCGACAACCTGTTCGACGTGCTCATGGACACCGTCCGCGTCGCCAGCCTCGGCCAGATCACCGCCACCCTCTTCGAGGTCGGCGGCCGCTACCGCCGCAACGTCTGACCTCACCCGCGGCCCGCCGGTTTCACGAACTTGGCACGGTTCTGCCGCACCGGTGCGGCAGAACCGTGCCAAGTTCGTGGTCGATCGGTCCGGCGGGTCGGTCGGTCCGGAGGTGCGGGCGGGCCGGGTACCGGTGGTCGGCGGGACGGCGTGGTCCGCGACTAGAACCCGGGTCATGACCGACCGTCTGGACATCACCTCGCTCCTGGCCGACCTCACCCTGGCGGAGAAGGCGTCGCTGCTGTCGGGCCGCACGTTCTGGCACACCAAGGGCGTGGACCGGCTCGCCATCCCGGCGATCATGGTCGCCGACGGCCCCCACGGGCTCCGCAAGCAGGACCCGGACAACGCGGATCACGTCGGCCTCCAGGGCAGCGTGCCCGCCACCTGCTTCCCCACCGCGGCGGGCCTCGCGTCGTCCTGGGACGCGGCGCTCGTCCGCCGCGTCGGCGAGGCCATCGCCACCGAGGCCCGGGCCCAGGAGCTGGCAGTGGTGCTCGGCCCGGGCATCAACATCAAGCGCTCGCCGCTCTGCGGCCGCAACTTCGAGTACCTGTCGGAGGATCCGGTCCTCACCGCCATCCTCGGCACGGCGATGGTCGAGGGCATACAGAGCAAGGGCGTCGGCACGTCGCTCAAGCACTTCGCGCTCAACAACCAGGAGACCGACCGCTTCCGGGCCAGCTCCGACGTCGACGAGCGGACGATGCGCGAGATCTACCTCGCCGGCTTCGAGCGGGTGGTCCGCAACGCCCGGCCGTGGACGGTCATGTGCAGCTACAACCGCATCAACGGCGAGTGGGCCTCCCAGGACCGCTGGCTCCTCACCGACGTGCTGCGCGGCGAGTGGGGCTTCGACGGCCTCGTCGTCTCCGACTGGGGCGCGGTCGTGCACCCGCCCGCGTCGGTCGCCGCCGGCCTCGACCTGGAGATGCCCACCACCGGCGCGGTGAGCGCCCGCATGATCGTGGCCGCCGTCGAGTCCGGCGAGCTGGACGTCGCCGACGTGGACCGCTCGGTGGAGCGGGTGCTGACCCTCATCGACCGGGCGCTGCCGGGCCTCGCCGCCGAGGGCGACACCGTCGACGCCGATGCCCACCACGACCTCGCCCGGGCCGCCGCCCGCCAGGCCGCGGTGCTGCTCACCAACGACGGCACCCTCCCGCTCCGCCTCGACGCGGGCGCCCGGCTCGCGGTCGTCGGCGAGTTCGCCCGCACCCCGCGCTTCCAGGGCGCCGGCAGCTCCAAGGTCAACCCGACCCGGCTCACCACCGCGCTCGACGCCCTCCGGGAGCTGGTGCCCGGCGGCGTCACGATCGACTTCGCACCGGGCTTCGGCGTGGACGATCCCGACGCCGACGACGCTGCGCTGGCCGACGAGGCGGTCGCGCTCGCGGCCGACGCGCAGGTCGTCGTGGCCTTCCTCGGCCTGCCACCGAGCTACGAGTCCGAGGGCTACGACCGCACCGACATGGACCTGCCGGCCGAGCAGCTCGCGCTCCTCGCCCGGCTGGCCGAGGGCCCGGCGAAGGTCGTCGTGGTCCTCTCCCACGGGTCGGTGGTCACCGTGGCGCCCTGGCTCGACCAGGCCGACGCGATCCTCGACGCCTGGCTCGGCGGCCAGGCGTCGGGCGGCGCGGTGGCCGACCTGCTCCTCGGCGTCGCCAACCCGTCCGGCAAGCTCGCCGAGACCATCCCGCTGCGCATCGAGGACAACCCCTCGTACCTGAGCTTCGGCAGCCGCGACGGCCACGTCCGCTACGGCGAGGGCCGCTTCGTGGGCTACCGCCACTACGACGCGCTGCACCGCGACGTCGCCTTCCCCTTCGGCTTCGGCCTCTCCTACACGGACTTCACGATCGACGGCGTCACGGTCACCGCGACCGACGGCGACGAGCGCACCGACGAGGCGTGGCGCGGCCCCGTGCGGGCGACGGTGACCGCGACCGTCACCAACACCGGCAGCCGGGCCGGCGCCGAGGTGGTGCAGGTGTATGTGGGTCGGCCCGACCTCGACGGCGCCCGGCCGGTGCGCGAGCTGGCCGCGTTCGCCCGCGTCGAGCTGGAGCCCGGCGCATCGGAGAAGATCACCCTCCACCTCACCGAGCGCGACGCCTCGGTCTGGTCCGAGCGCGAGGGCGCCTGGCGCTACGAGCCGGGGCCGGCGACCGTGTGGGTCGGCACCTCCTCGCGGGACCTGCCCGTCGCCGCCGAGATCACCTTCCCGGGCACCGTCACCGTCGCGCCGCTCGACGCCGGCAGCACCGTCGGCGAGTGGTGGGAGCACCCGGCCGGCCACGAGGTCTTCCTCGACGCCCTCCGCAACAGCGCCGTCGGCGACTTCTCGGGCCTCATCTCGGACCCCGAGGGCTTCCAGATGCTCCGCTCGATCCCCCTCGCCCGCCTCAACCGGATGACCGGCGGCATCGTCCCGCCGGTCGAGGAGGTCCTCGCGAAGCTCCCCGCCGAGGCCCGGGCCTGACGACGGAGGACCGACGACCCGTCGGCTCCGACCCCGGCTCCGACCCTCGGCCCGACCGCGACCCGATCGGGAGGAGGGTCAGGGGGTGGGGATGACGACGCCGGCCATGTCGGGCTCCAGCTCGGCCAGGCAGCGCTCGATCATGGCGCCACGCACGTTGCGCTTCGTGCCGCCGTACGCGGTGGTGTTGCGCGCCGCGAGCGCCCGGGCCGTGGCGATCGCCTCGTCCAGCAGGTCGGCCTCGGGCACCACCCGGTCGAGGTAGCCGGCCTCGACCGCGCCGGCCGGCGAGAACACCTCGCCGGTCACGGCCCGCCACAGGTGCGAGCCGGCCAGGCGGTCCCGGGCCAGCTCCACCGCGAACCTCGGCAGCGTCATGCCGATCGCCACCTCGTTGAGCCCGATCTTGGCGGCGACGTCGGCCCCGAGGCGCACGTCGAGCGACAGGAGCGTGATGGCGCCGCCCGCGAGCGCGTGGCCGGTGCAGGCGCCGACGGTGGGGATGCCCAGGCCGTAGACCCGCAGCCACCAGCGAGCGCCCTTGGCGACGAGGGCCCGGGTCTGCTCGCTGCTCACGGTCATCTCGCCCAGGTCGAAGCCGGCGGAGAACCGGCCGGGCCGGCCGACGAGCACGAGCCCCCGGGCCCCGTCGGCCTCCACCCGGTCGAGGAGGGCGTCGAGGTGGTCCAGCGCGGCCGTGGAGAACGCGTTGGCCTTGCCGTCGTCCAGGGTGATGACGGCAAGGTCGCCGTCGAGGCGGTAGGTTGCGGTGGCAGGGGCGTCGGTCATGGGCCGAAAGCTAGTGCCCGGCCCGCGGGCGCCCGGCCCGTTGCTCAGCGGGCGGCGACCAGCTCGGAGCGACGGGCCTCGACCATGCGGAAGAGCGCCCGGGTGTCGACCAGGCCCACGACCCGGCCGGCCCCGTCGATCACGATGCCGTCGCGGACGTCGCCGGTGTCGATCTTCTGGACGGCGGGCAGCAGCGGCTCGTCGTGGCGGACGACGGTCACCCGGTCGAGCGGGTAGGCGAGGTCCTGCACCCGGAGCTGCTCCCACAGGTCGGGGTCGGTGGCGCGGATGGCGTCGCCGGTGAGGAGGCCGTGCAGCCGGCCCCGGTCGTCCACCACGGGGAAGGCCACGGCCCCGACGTCGTGGGGGACGCTGCGGAGGAAGCCGGCCACGCTCGCGCTCGCCCGGGCGGTGGGCGGCACCGGGTCCATCGCGTCGGCCACCACCACCCCGTCGAGCAGCGCGTAGAGCGGGCGGGCCCGCAGCGACTGGAGGGCGGCGAAGAGGATGAAGGCGCCGACGGCGACGAGCGACCAGCCGTTGATGGCGCTCACGTCGCCCTGGCGGGCGATGCCGTAGCCCTTCCAGACGAGGCCGGTGCCGACGGCGAGGCCGACGTAGGCCGCCACCTGCATGCCCCGGGCCTGGCTGCCGGTCTTCTTCCAGATGAGCGACGCGAGGACGGTGCCGCCGTCGAGCGGGGCGGCGGGGAGCAGGTTGAAGGCGGCGAGCACCAGGTTGATGAACCCGAGGAGCTGGAACAGGTCGCCGATCAGGCCGGCGACGCCCGCCTCGGGCAGCACGTAGGCGCTGCACAGGAAGGTGACGCCGCAGGCCGCGCTGGCGAGCGGGCCGACGACGGCGATGCGGAACTCGGCGGCCGCGGTGGTGGGCGACGACTCCAGGCGCGCCATCCCGCCGAGGAACCAGAGGCTGATGCCCCGCACCCCGATGCCCTCCTCCCGGGCGACGAGCGCGTGGGCCAGCTCGTGGACGAGCAGCGACCCGAAGAAGAGCAGCGCGCCGGCGACGCCGGCGGCCCAGTGGACGCCACCGGCGAGATCGGGGTGCTGGTCGGGGAAGCGGCCGAGCGCGAGCGAGACCGTGTAGACGGCGGCGAGCACAATGACCGTGGGATCGGTGGTCACCTTGATGCCGGCGAGCCGCCCCAGCGGAATGTTGAGCGCCATCGGCCCAGCCTACGGCCGTTCCGGCGGACCGCCGCCGCGCCGCTACGCCTCGATGCGGGGGAAGGGCGCGGCCTCCTCCAGCAGGAACGCCGTCTCCACGAGGGTGCGCTCGTCGCCGTGGGCGCCCAGGAGCTGGACGCCGATCGGCAGGCCGCCCGCGGTCCGGCCCATCGGCAGCGAGACGGACGGGGCGCCGGTCACGTTGTTGATGGGCGTGTAGGCCACGTAGTGGCGCAGGCGGTCGATGAGCTCGGCGAAGTCGAGGCGGGGGCTGAGGTGACCCAGCTCCGGCGTGGTGTGGGCGAGCGTCGGCGACACGATCAGCTCGTGGCGGTCGAACATGGCGGCGTAGGTCGCGGCCGCCTTGCGGAGCCGGCGCACGGCACCGGGGGTGCGGCGCAGGTTGGCGCGGTGGTGGGCCCGGAGGCCGAGGGCGAGGCCGTCGGCGCGACTGCGGTCGTAGCCCCGGTCGACGGTGAGCTTGACGGTGTCGAGGAGCAGCTCCGCGAGCAGCGACCAGTACTGGGTGAAGTCGTCGCCGAAGCTCTCGTCGAAGGGCAGCGCCACCTCCTCCACGTGGTGGCCGGCGGCCTCCAGCAGCGCGGCGGTGGCGTCGACCGCCGCCACCGTCTCGGCGTCGGGCGAGGCGACGATCGAGTCGTGGACCACGCCCACCCGCAGGCGGCGGCGGGCCGGGCCCTCGACCAGGCCGACCGGGGGCAGCGCCGGGTTGCGGTAGGTGTCCTCCAGGGCGGCGAGGAACGTGGCGGTGTCGCGCACGGTGCGGCTGACCACGCCGTCGACCACGAGGTCGATCGGCAGCGGCTTGCTCTGCGGGTCGAGCAGGTGGCGGCCCCGGGTGACCTTGAGGCCGACGAGGCCGGCGCAGGCGGCGGGGATGCGGATGGAGCCGCCGCCGTCGTTGGCGTGGGCCAGGGGCACGACGCCCGCGGCGACGAGCGCGGCGGCACCGCCGGAGGAGGCCCCGACGGAGCGGCCGGTGTCCCACGGGTTGCGGGTGGGCTCGCCGGTCATGAACTCGGTGGACGCGTTGAGGCCGAACTCGGGCAGCCGGCTCTTGCCGAGCACGCTCAGGCCGGTGCCGACGAACTGGCGGGTGAACGGGCTGTCGGTGGCCGCCGGCTGCGGCGTGAACGCCTCGCTCCCCTGCCCGGTCGGCATGCCGGCCACGTCGCGGTTGTCCTTCACGAACGAGGGGACGCCGCCGAGCCGGCCGTCGGGCGCGCCGACCCGGGGCGCGTCGTAGCCCTCGTGGGCGACGGCGCGCAGGGTCGGATCGACCCGGCGGGCCCGGGCGACCGCGGCGTCGGCCAGCTCCTGCGGGCTCACCTCGCCCCGCCGGACCGCCTCGGCCAGGGCGACGGCGTCGTGGGTGCCGAGGGCGTCGTCGCCGAAGGCGTGCACGCGGTCGTTCATGGGGTCCTCCTGCGGACGGGTGCCGGTCGGGCGAGGGTACCGCCACGTCGGGGCCGGGCCACGTTCGGGCCGAGCACCCGGGCCCGGGCCGAGCCCGGTGCCGTCACCCGATCAGGTTGATCTCGTAGAGCACCAGGTCGAGCGCGTCGGCCGCGGCGATCGGCGCGAAGCGCTGCGGGGTCTCGGGCGTGATGCAGGAGGCGACCGGCGAGAGGATCGTCCACGGGGTCGGGTGGCAGAACTGCACGACCGAGTAGCGGTCGCCGCTCTGGCCCGGCTCGGCCACCACCCGGTGGATGCCGGGGGCGATGACGCCGTTGGTCACGACCTCCAGCATGAGGCCGGTGTTGATGATCGCCCCGCCCTCGGGGGCCACCGCGTCCACCCAGCGGCCCTCGTCCTTCAGCTTCACCTGGAGGCCCTTCGCGGTGGCGCGGGGCAGGGCGGTGATGAGGTTGATGTCGGCGTGCTCGCCCGCCCACACGTGGGGCGCGTCGGGCGCCGAGTCCATCGGCGGGTAGTGGATGGCCCGGCTGAGCGTGGAGCCGTCCACGAGCATCGTCTCGAAGTAGTCCTCGTGGCAGCCGATGCCGACGGCGACGATCCGCAGGATGCGGCGCTGGAGGTCGGCGATGGCGTCGTGGAAGGCGTTGAGGACCGTCGAGATGCCGGGCACCGCGGCCTCGGGCAGCACCTGGTCGTGGTAGCGGTGCGGGAAGCGGGCGCGCAGGGGGTGCCGGGCCGGGACGTCGCGTCCCCAGTTGAGCATCTCCTTCCAGTCGGCCACGTCGGCCGTGGCGGCCGTCTCCACGAGCAGGCCGGTGTAGCCGGTCTGGCCGTGGGTGCCCGAGGCCGCGAACCGGGCCTTGGTCGCCGCCGGCAGGGTGAAGAAGGTCCGCAGGAGGTCGTACGCCTCGTCGATCAGGTCCTCGCTCACGTCGTGGCTCACGTAGACGAAGCCGGTGGTGAGCGAGCGCATCAGCCCGTCGACCACCGCGGCGCGGGCGGTGGCGTCGCCCCGTTCGAACCGGAGCAGGTCGACCTCGAGGATCTCATCCGACATGGCGCTCACCGTAGGTCACGAGCACGAGGCACGTCCGGGAGCGGACCCCGTCCGATCGCGAGGTCAGGCGCCGTCGGCCGCCCCGGGTCCGGGCTCACCGTCGGCCTCCGCAGCGGGCTCCGCCGAGACGTCGGGTTCAGGTTCGGGTTCGGCCTCAGGCTCGGCGGCTGCCGGGTCGCGCTCGACCCGACCCTTGGTGGGGAGGGTCTTGTCCCAGACGGCCTGACCCAGCTCGTCCGCGGTGGTGGGGAGGCGGCGCTCGATGTCGTCGAGGAGCCGGGCGAGGGCCCGGGCGTCCGCACGCTCGTGGAGGAAGGCGATGACCCGGCCCTCGACGGTGCCACGCCGGCCTCGGCGGGTGCGGTCGGGGTCGAGCAGGAAGATCCACGAGCCGGCCAGGCCGGCGTCCAGCTCCACCTTGCGGCCGATGCCGCCCTTCAGCTTCTCGGCGCCGCCCTCGGGCGCGGCGAGGGCGACGGTGGCCCCGAACGGGTTCTTCGACGGACGGGCCCGGAAGCGGATGCCCCCGAAGGTGAACTCCCGGGAGGTGCCGGCGTCGGCGAGCGATGTGAACCGGCCGGCTTCGAGCGAGAGTCGCCGGGCCCGGCCGTCGACCAGGGCCTCGACCGTCCGGCCGCTCACCCGCACCGGGACCGCCGCGGCCCGCACCGCGTCGAGGCGCTGGAAGCGGGCGCCGGCGGCGTTGATGAGGAACAGGAGCGCCATCGGCAGCAGGAGACCACCGGCGACGAGGCCGGCGGCGAGCAGGAGCCGCCGGGCCTGGTCGACGCCGCGGTAGAGGTTGCCGACGACGGCGACGTCGGTGACCGTCTCGGCCCCGCCGACCTTCTCGTGGACGACGAGGTGGCCGCGCAGGGACCCGGTGGCTCGGTGCTCGGGCGAGACCGCCACCTCGATCTCGGTGGTCGAGCCGGCGGGCACGGCGATGCACGCGTCCTCGCCCACGGCCTCGGCGCCGTCGTAGGTGACCGTGAGCGCGCCGGCATCGACGGGACCGGTCAGCTCGGGAGCGTCGAACCACACGCAGCCGTCCACCTTCCCGCCGACGGCGAGGAGGGTGGACGACGCGGCCCCGTCGCCCGACAGCGTCGGCAGCTCCAGGGCACCGGGGGCGAACTGCACGGCGTCGCCCGGGCGGCGGACGAGGGCGTCCGCCGGGGCGGACGTGTCGGTGGCGGTGCCGCCGGCGCGGTAGGTCACGGTCACCGTGACGGTGGCGGAGACGGCGTTGGCCCGCAGGTCGGCGGGCACGGCGAAGGCGCCGGTGTAGGGGCCGGCAGCCGGGCCGTCGAGCGGCACCTCGTAGGACCGCCCGCTCATCGGATCGTCGAAGCGGGCGGTGGCCCGGCCGGTGGCGATCAGGTCGGCCGGGTCGAGCTGGGCGGGGATGGCGAGCGATGCCTCGACGGCGGCGTCCTCGCCCCGGGTGAGTGTCGGTACCGACAGCTCGACGGCGAGGTCGGTGTAGGTGTAGGCGCGGATGAGGGCGGGTGCGTCGACCAGCTCGGGCTCGGCCGAGGTGAGGCGGACCGTCCAGGTGCCGACCCAGGCGTCGTCGCCGTCGGTCGGCCGGTCGAGGTCGACGGCGAACCCGCGCCCGGCGACGGCCCGGGCGGTGCCGGTCACGCCGCCCAGCTCGACGGGGCCGGGTTCGTCGATCCGGGCCGTGCCGGCCGGCCCCTCGACCTCGACCACGAGGCCGGGTTCGGGGGCGAGCGTGAGGATGCGCAACCGGCGGGGGAGCGGATCGACCTCGACGGTGCGGGTGGCGCTCGGGCACGCCTCGGTGCCGCAGATGGTGACGGCCGTGTCACCGGACACGGGGGCACCGCCGTTGAGGCCGACGGCCAGCTCATCGAAGCCGGCGACGAGGAGGTCGGCGTCGCGGGCGGCGAGGAACGAGCCCGGGTTGGTGGCGTCGGGCCGGCCGCAGGTGCGCTTGCCTCCGGTGCCGGTGGCGATGGCGCGGAGCAGGTCCTCGTCCGCGGCCGTGGGCTCGGCGGCGAGCATCACCGCGGTGAGCGAGATGTCGTCGGCCCGGATCTGGTCGGCGAGCCCGTCGGGACGGCAGACGACCTCGATGCCGGCGGCCTCGGCGGCCTCGATGCCGGCCTCGGTCCGCAGCTCCTGGCCGGGGGCGTACGCCTTCGAGGGGGATCGTGGGGCGCCGGCGCCACCGGTGCGGGGCAGCAGCCGGTAACCGCCGTCGGTGAACAGCACGATGGTGCTGCACGGTGCGGGGTCGCCCGCCGCGGTGACCTCGGCGGTGTGCTCGTTGAGGCCGTCGCGGGCCGCCGCGAGAGCGGTGACGAGGTCGGTCTCGGTACCGGCGGTCTGGCGGGCGAGCGCCCGGATCGTGCGACGGATCACCGGGTCGGACTCGGCGGTCAGCTCGGTGAAGGGGAGGCGGGCCACAAAAGGGTCCCCGAACGTGGCGACGGCGACCTCGACGGTGGTGCCATCCACCGAGCCGGCCAACTCGGCCAGCCCGTCGAGCGCGGCGAGCGCGGCCTGCACCCGCTGGGCGTCGGGGTCGGTGGAGCGCAGGGATCGAGACTCGTCCACCACGAACGACACCGCGAGCCGGCCCGAGTCCCGCAGGCAGCCGGCGACGGCCGAGCCGCCGGTCACCGCGGCGGCCCCGCCGTCCTGGCGCGGCGCGGCCGAGGCCGGGGCGACGGCACCCGGGGCGAGGCCGACGGCGGCCAGCACCGCGGCGGCGGTGAGGGCGCGGCGCCAACCCCGGGATCGACCGGGTTCGCCGGGTCGGTCAGATCGGTCGGATCGAGCGGGGCCGCCGCCGAGCGGGACGAGGCCGCCGGTCACGACGCCCACTCCGTGGCGAGCGGCCAGATGTGGAGCCCGGCGGTGACCACGGCGCCGACGCCGAGCACGAGCATGGCGAGCGGGAACAGGCCGCTCGGCCGGTACGACGGCTGGGTTCGGCGGTCGAGGTCGACGCGCCGGGCGATGCCGATGACGAGGATCGGGACGATGGCGCCGGTCAGGTAGCCGAGCAGGTGGGCGCCGGCACCGCCGCCGACGGCGAGCAGCAGGACGCTGGCGACGAGCGACGCCGCGCCGGCTGCGACCACCAGCAGGGGCGGTCCGATCGCGGTCGCGCCGTCACGGCCTCCCCTCGCCTCGGCGACCTGTTCCCCGGCGGCTCGTGCCACGTGCTCCCCCTCGACCTCGACGTCGGCCGAGCGTAGTGGTCCGCTCGGCGGGCGGCCGTGATCGGTGGCGTGTCGCGGCCCGGTCGCTCAGCTCGCCCGGGCGGGCTTCGGCGCGTGCCAGGCGTGGCCGCAGCCGGGGCAGCGCAGGGCCACGGTGGAGCCGACGAGGTCCACGGCCTCCACCTCCGGCGCCCCGGGCCCGCTGCACCGGGGACAGCGGGTGTGCGTGACGACGTCGCGACCGGCGAAGGAGCCCGTGAGCAGGCCGGTACCGGCCGCCAGCCCCTCGGCTTCGGCCAGATCGTCGTCGATCGCGAAGATGCCCCTCCAACGGGGCGTACGCCAGAATGCGATGCCCATCGCCGTCCACGTTACGGACCGTTCGGTCCGCCGAACATGGGCCGTCCGGCTCAAATCCACCGGGGCGTCGGACCGCGGTCACCTCGGGCCGGACACGGGCGCAGCCAGGCGAGCGAGGCCGGGCGCGGGCCGAACACGGGCCGGACACGGGCCAGGCGCGCGAGGCCGCCCGGGCGGGTCACCCGACGGCCTCGGGCGGCGGTCAGCGGCGGGGGTCGAGGCGGGTGACGAGGCCGTCGGGGGTGAGCCGGTGGCCGGTGAGGGTGCGGTCGTCGTGGCGCTGGCGCCAGGTGACGAGGTTGCCGAGCAGCTCGACCTGCCGGCCGAGGGTGCCGGGGTCGCGGCTGCGGTCCACGAGGCCGTGCGGGTCGCCGCGCAGGTCGAAGAGGAGCCGGGACCCGTCGCCGAACTGCACGAGCTTGTGGTCGGCGGTGCGGATCACGTCGAGGGTGCACTGCTCCATCGTGAGGCCGAAGGCGTCCTCGGCCAGGTGGCGGACCGGGTCCCGGTAGTCCCACTGCCAGTGGGCGGCGCGGCGCCAGTCCTCAGGGGCCGCACCGTCGTGGAGGAACGGTTGGAGCGGCCGGCCGTCGACCCGGGGCGGCACCGCGGCGCCGATCCAGGTGGCGATGGTGGGCAGCACGTCGACCGACTCGGTGAACGCGTCGACCACGCTCCCGCGTGTGGCGTCGGCCTCGGGGCGGGGGTCGACCACGAGCAGCGGCACGTGGAAGCTCTCGTCCCACCAGCCGAGCTTCTCCACGAGCCAATGGTCGCCCATCTGGTCGCCGTGGTCCGAGGTGAGGACCACGAGCGTGTCCCGGTCGCGGCCGGTGGCGGCGAGGTGGTCGAGGAGCCGGCCGAGCTGGTGGTCGACCTCGGCCATGTTCGCCCAGTAGGCGGCGCGGACCTGGCGGGCGGCGGCCTCGCTGCGGGCGCAGCCGGCGACCTGCACCGCGGCCGCGTGCAGCGGGTGCATCGCCGTCTCGGCCTCTCGCTCGGGCAGGCGGCGGAACGCCTCGCCGGCGTCGGGGTCGTAGCGGTCGTGGTAGCCGAGCGGTGCCCGGTAGGGCGGGTGCGGGCGGAGGTAGGAGGCGTGGGCGAGGAAGGGGCCGCCGTCCCGGCGGTCCAGCCAGGCGATCAGCCGCTCGGTGAGGAAGGCCGTCTCGGTGTCCTCGGGTCGCAGGTGGCTGGGCGCCCACAGGTCCTCGTGGTCCGCTGCTCCGGGGAAGCCGGGCGCGGGCGCGTAGAGGTCGTCGGGGTCGGCGGGCACCTCCACGCCCCGGGCCGCGAGCCAGCGCAGCCACGGGTCCTTGTGCTCGCCGGTGAGCAGCAGCTCCACGGCGAAGCCGGGGAGGACGCCCTCGTAGTCGCGCAGCCGGGGATCGTCGGGGTCGGTGACGAGGCGGGGGTCGACGGAGGTGTCGGTGTAGCCGAACAGGGTGGGCTCGTAGCCGGCCCGGCGGGCGAGGTGGGCGAGGTTGTCCAGGCCCGCGTCGAGCGGCACCCCGTTGTTCACCGACCGGTGGTTCATCGAGTAGAGCCCGGTGAGCAGCGACGCCCGGCTCGGCCCGCACGGCGCGGTGACGCTCCAGTGGTTGGCGAAGCGGACGCCCCGCGCCGCCAGGCGATCGAGGTTCGGGGTCGCCACGACGGGGTGGCCGGCGGCCGACAGGCAGTCGCCCCGCCACTGGTCGACGGTGATGAAGAGGACGTTGCGAGCGGTCACGGGCGCCTCGGGAGCGGTCGGGTGCACCACCTTGCCACCGGTGCCCGGGACGGGACCGAACCGGTGCGACGCTGCGGTGGCGGCCCGGCCAGGATGGCCGGATGCCCGATCCGCTCCCCTCCCCCGCCGACGACCGGACGCCCGGGCCGGCCGAGCCGACCTGGTGGCAGGTCGTGGTGGCCGTCGCCCCCGAGGCCGCGGAGCTGGCCGCCGACCGCTGCTGGCAGCACGGCGCGGCCGGGGTCGAGGAGCGCGACGGCGGGGCGCGCACGGTCCTGCTGGCCGGCTTCGACGGCGAGGCGGCCGCCCGGCGCTGCGCCACGGCCCTCCGCGCCGACGGCCTGGCGGGGGGGGGCGAGGCCCAGGGCCCGCCGGGGGGGGACGGCCGGGGCGGCGCCCCGCGCCGGCCGGGCGCGCCCCGTGGCGGGCCGGGGCGGAGCCGATCCGCACCCGCTCCTTCCTGCTCGTGCCCGCGTGGCGGGACGGGTGGCAGGACGACACGGCCGCCGGCGCCGCGAGCCCGGCCGGTGCCGCGAGCCCGGCCGATGCCACGAGCCCGGCGTCGGGGCGGGTGCCGGACCGCCCGGCCCCGACCGTCCTGCGGCTCGATCCGGGGCGGACGTTCGGCTCCGGCTCGCACCCGACCACCCGGCTGTGCCTGGACCTGCTGGCCGACCTCGACCCGGCCGGCCGGCGGGTGCTCGACGTCGGCACCGGCAGCGGGGTGCTGGCGGTGGCCGCTGCCGTCCTCGGCGCGGCGCACGCCCTGGGCATCGACGTGGACCCGGCATCGCCGGCCGCCGTCGCGCAGAACGCCGAGCGGGCCGGCGTCGATGACGTGGTCCGCGCCTCCGGGCGGCCGCTGGCCGAGGTGGCCGAGGCCGAGCCGCCGTTCGACCTGGTGCTGGCCAACCTGCTCGCGCCGACCGTCCGGGACCTCGCCGAGCCGCTGGCGGCGGCCACCGCGGCCGGCGGTCGCCTGGTGGTGTCGGGCCTCCTGGAGGATCGCTGGCGGGAGGCCACCGGCCCGCTGGAGGCCCGGGGCCTGGCGGTGCGCGAGGTGGCCGCGCTCGACGGCTGGGTGGCCGTCGTCCTCGGCCGGTAGCCGGCGGGCGAGGCGGGTCGGTCCGGGCCCGGGCCGTAGGGTCTCGGCATGGCTCGCACCCCGTCGGTCGACATCGCCTGCTCCGAGGACGACCTCACCGAGGTGGTGGCGGCCATGCGGGAGCTGGCCGCCGAGCACCGGGGCTGGGTGAACCTGTCCCCCGAGGTGGCCGAGGGCAACGAGCCGCCGCCCCGCGGGCTCTTCGGCTGGCTGTTCTCGGCCCGGGGCGAGCCGGTCCCGCTCGTCACGTGGACCCCCGCGCCGGCGGACGGGGCGAAGGCGAGCGTCGGCATCGCCCACGGTTCGGGCCCGAAGGCGCTGCGGCGGCTGGACGAGGCCGGCCTGGACCGGCCCGACGGCTCGTGGCGCCGGGCCGACCACGCCCGGCGGGGGCTGGTCCTCGACCTGGCCCCGGGGACCGACGAGGCCGAGGTGCTCGGCTGGGCGGTGCGGGCCGCGCACCTGCTGTCGGTCGCCCCGCTCACCGGCGACTGGTTGGCGACGGTGTACCGGCCCGGGCGCTGAGGCCCGGGCCGGCGCCACGACGCCCGTCAGCCCTGGGCCAGCTCCACGAGGTGGTCGAAGCCCTCGGTGGTCAGCTCGCCCGACGCTCGGGCGACGACGGTGCCCTCGGCGTCGGTGACGATGAAGAACGGCAGGCCCGAGAGCCCGACCGCGACGCCGGCGGTGGTGTTCGCGTCGTCGATGAGGGTGGGAGCGGTCCAGTCCTCGCGCGCCAGCCAGGCCGACGACGGGTAGTTGTTCTCGCCGGGTGCCAGGCGGGTGGCGAGGCCGACCAGCTCCACGTCGTCGGGCAGCGGCGACTCGGCCAGGTGCTCCACGATCCGGGGGACCTCGGCCTGGCAGTGCGGGCACCAGTGGGCCATGACGAGCAGGATGCGGCCCTTGCCGGGGGTGGGCGCGAGCTCCACGGGCTCGCCGGTGCGGGCGTCGGTGCCGGCGAGCGTCGGCACGGTGCGGCCGATGGCGGCGTCCACGGCCGGGTCCTCCACGAGCCCGCCGACGTCGTCGGGCAGCGGCGGCAGCGCCTCGCCGGTCACGGTGACCGGGGCGCCCTCGTCCCACGCCTCGGGCTCGGCGCTCGACCCGCTGTCCTTCGAGAAGAGCACCGCGACCACGAGGATGACGACCACCACCACGGCGGCGGCCACCCAGAGGGTCCAACCGGGGATGCCCCCGGATCGGTTGCGGTCGGTCGAGGTGGTCATGTCGGCTCCTGGGTCTGCTGGACGGGGTCGGTGGGGGCGGTCGGGTCGGTGGCCGCGGTCGGGGCGCCGGCTGCGGCCCGGCCCAGGAGGGCGAGGCAGAGCAGCAGCGCGAAGCCCGACAGCGCCATCGTGGGGATGGTCACGTAGCCGAGGTGCTCCAGGAGGATGGTGGAGCAGCGGTTGTAGAGGTCGCACATGCCGTCGGCTTCGAGGTCGGGCTTGCGCTCCAGCAGCACGTGGTAGGTCGAGACGGCGCCGCCGGCGGTGACGGTGGCGGCGGCCAGCAGCCCGAGGCGGCGGCTGCGGCGCAGCGCGGCGAGGCCGAAGAGCAGCACCTGCGGGTACATGGCGGCCCGCTGGTACCAGCAGAGGCGGCAGGGGACGAGGTCGGCCACCTCGGACAGGTAGAGGCTGCCGAGCGTGCAGACGGCCGCCACCGCCGCACCGAGCGCGTACGCCTGCGGGCCGACGTGGGTGACGAGCGCGGCCCGGGCCCGAGCCAGCGCCGGCGAGACGACGCCGCCCACGGCGCAGGCGGCGACCACCACGACGGCGATCTGGGCCGCGACCGCGAGGAGCGCGAAGAAGAGCGTGACGGTCTCGGTGTCCACGGCGCGGGCGGTCCCCCTCTCGGTGCTCAGTCGGCCAGGATGCGGCGGATGCGGACCAGTGCCAGGTAGCCGACGGGCACCGGCAGCCAGTAGCTGAGCAGACGGAACAGAAAGACGGTGGAAAGCGCCTGGGTCGGCTCCACGCCGCTACCGGTGAGCGCGGCGGCGAGCGCGGCCTCGACCGCGCCGACCCCGCCCGGCGTGGGCGCCGCGGAGGCGACCGACGAGGCGGTGAGGTACAGGAGCCCGAGGCGGGGGAACGACACGCTCACCTCCAGGGCGCGGGCGCACTGGGTGAAGGTGAGGATCGTGAGGAACTTGGTGAGGATCGTGAGCCCGAACAGGTTCACGAACCGCCCGGGCTGGGTCATGAGCCGGGTGAGCGTGGTCCACACCGTCCGCACCGAGGTCACGACCTTCTCCCGCACGAGCCGGCGGCCCCACGGCGTGAGCCAGACGAGGCCCGCCAGGCAGAGCACCGCGACGAGGGCGAGGGCGGCCAGGTTGGCGTCCGGCAGGCTGAAGCCGACGCCGTCCGCGCTGGAGCCGGCCCACACCGCGAAGGTGAGGAGCACGACCGCCTGGGCGATGCCGCTCGCCACCGACGTGAGCGCGATCGCGGTCGCGGCGCTCGGCAGGTCGACGCCGCGCTTCTGGAGGTAGCGGACCCGCAGCGCCATGCCGCCGCTGTTCGCGGGCGTGAACCGGTTCAGGAACGACTGGCCGAACATCAGCTCGACCACCTGGCCGAACGGCAGGGGGCGGGTGACGACCGAGCGCAGGATGCCGGCGCCGATCGGGTACGAGACGAGCGCGAGGAACACGAGCAGCGGCAGGTCGGCCGGCGACACCCCGGCGAGCGCGGCCCGGATGTGGCTCCAGCTCGACGCGAACGACAGGAACGTGTACGCCGCGAGGACACCGCCCACCACCGTGAGCACCTGGCTGAGCTTCAGCCGCTTCAGGTCGAGCAGCTCGTAGCCGGCATCGTCCGCGGCGGCCTGGAGCGACGAGCGGATGCTCGCCAGGACCTCGGGGCCGTCGTCGTGGGCCCGCACCTCCCGCTGGAGCGGGGCCGGCAGCGCGAGGAGCTGCACGAGCGGCAGTGCCTCGATCAGCTCGGCCCGGGTGAGCGCCCGGGTGGCGGCCGCGACCGAGCGCTCGACGCCGACGTGCAGGGCGAGGCTGGTGACGAGCATGGCGACGTCCGCGCCGAGCAGGTGCGGCTCGGCCTGCTGGGCGGACCACCGGAAGTCGATCACCGTCACCCGGACCGCCGGCCGATCGTCGGAGCCGGGGCCGCCGGCCGGGCTGCCGTGGGCGCCGTCCGCGTCGCCGGCCGGGCTGCCGTGGGGGTCGGGGCCGTCGTCGGGTCGATCGGGTCGGTCGGGCCGGCGGGGCTCCCAGGCCAGCTCGTCGGTCGCGCCCTCGATGTCCACCAGCAGGTGGTCCGCGGTGAGCCAGCGGTGCGCCACGCCGCGGTCGCGAACGGTGCGGACCTGCGCCCAGATCGCGTCGAGGACGTCGTTCGTCACGAGGCCCGCGGGCACGTCGCGCAGCAGCCGGCCCCGGCTGGGGGCCAGCACGACGATGCCGTCGCCGCCGTCCGTCTCGCCCACCCCGACCACGTCGCTCACCTCGGCGCCGCCCCGCCGCAGCATCGCCGCGGTCAGCGCCTCGTGCCGGCACGAGTCCCCGACGGACCAGTGCGGGATCTGGTCCTCCAGGCCCTTCACCCGCAGGGATCGGATGGCCCGCTGGAGCACGTAGGCGTCGCGCTCGTCGCGCCCCGTGAGCTTCACGAGCACCTGCCGGCCGCGCTCGTCGTGGGCCACGAAGGTGCGCGAGTGGTGCGCGGCGGCGTCGACCGCCTCCACCTCGGTCACGGGGAAGCCGATCGAGTGCAGGCCGGCGAGCAGGACCCGGCGCGAGACGGTGCGCCGCGGCGAGCCGACCACGGCGAGCACCGCGGAGCCCACCAGGTAGCCGAGCGCGATCGTGACCGCGAGGTTGAGGGGCACCACGACCGCGGTGAGGATGCGGAGCATCCCGGCGAGCGCGATCGTGGCGGTGAGCACCCGGCGCCAGCCCACCGAGATGGTGGGACCGAGCACCACCGTCGCGGCGACGAAGCCGGCGAGGAAGGCCCCGGAGGGGAAGGCGGCGCCGACGAGCCAGGAGGTCTGGAGGTTGACCCGCACGACCTGGTTCGGGACCGCGGCGTCGACCCGGCTCTGGGCGAGGGCCATGAGCCCGGAGCCGACCCCGGCGGCCACCACGCCCATGGCGAACAGGCGCGCCCGCCGCCGGGAGAACACCACCACGAGGGCCACCGCCGCGGCGATCATGTAGAGCTGCGTGAGGCCGATGAGGACGAGGCGCAGCCACGACGGGAGCTGGGAGACGAGGCGGACGACGTCGACCGACACCGACCGCACCTCGGTGGGCCGCCGGAGGCACAGCAGCAGGGCCACGACCAGCGCGACGCCGGTCACGACCACCCGGGCGACGTCGGTCGGGTGGCGGCTCCACGCCGGGCCGGCGAGCAGGTCGTCGTCGACGTCGGTCGCGGCGCCGTCGAGCAGCGTGGGGTCCGCGGTCGTGGCCACCATGTCGACAGAGTCTGGCCGACGAACCGCCCCGCGCCGTCCCGGTGCGAGACTGCCCCCGTGGACCGCCTGCCGATCATCGACGTGGGGCCGCTCGCCGAACCCGGCGGGCCCGGCTTCGAGGCCGCGGCGCGGGCCGTCGACGCCGCCGCCCGCGAGATCGGCTTCTTCCTCGTCACCGGCCACGGCGTGGACCCCGCCGACCTCCGGGCGCTCGACGCCGCCGCCCGGCGCTTCTTCGCCCTGCCGGCCGAGGTCAAGGCGACGGTCGCCATGGCCCGGGGCGGCCGGGCGTGGCGGGGCTGGTTCCCCGAGGGCGGCGAGCTGACCTCGGGCCGACCCGACCGCAAGGAGGGGCTCTACCTCGGCGCCGACCTGCCGGCCGAGGACCCGCGGGTCCTCGCCGGGCTGGCGCTGCACGGCCCCAACCTGCTGCCCGACGAGCACGTCCCCGAGCTGCGCCCGGCGGTGGACCGCTGGCTCGCCGCCATGACCGACCTGGGCCACCGGCTGCTGCGGGGCGTCGCCGCGGGCCTCGGGCTGGCGCCCGCCTGGTTCGCCCGGCACCTCACCGCGGACCCGACCGTGCTGTTCCGCATCTTCCGCTACCCGCCGGTGGCGGACCGCGACGGCTGGGGCGTGGCCGAGCACACCGACTACGGGCTGCTCACGATCCTCGCCCACGACGGCCGGTCGGGCCTCCAGGTGCGCGCCGGCGACGGCTGGCTGGAGGTGCCGGCGGTGGACGGCGCGTTCGTCGTGAACCTCGGCGACATGCTCGACCGCCTCACCGGCGGCCGCTACCGCTCCACCCCGCACCGGGTGGTCCGCTCGCCCGACGACGGCGACCGCGGCGACCGCCTGTCGTTCCCGTTCTTCTTCGACCCGGGCTGGGACGCCGAGGTGGTCGCGCCCCCGCTCGACGGCGTGCCGCCGCCCGACGACCGCGACCGCCGCTGGGACGGCGCGAGCGTCCACGCCTTCAGCGGCACCTACGGCGAGTACCTCACCGAGAAGGTCGCCAAGGTCTTCCCCGACCTCGGCACCGCCGTCCTCGACCGGCGCTGAGGGTCGCCCCGCGAGGCCGGTCGACCGGGCTCGGCGGGCGGCACAGCCCGGTGGCGAGGCCGGCGACCGGGCCCGGCGGCGAGGCTCAACGGGCGGCGCGGGTGCGGGCCCGGCGCCGCCTCCGGGCCGCGTCGGCGACCACCTCGACCAGGTCGGGGCCCGAGGACCAGGCGGTCGCGCCGGCGAGCGCGGTGATCTCCTCGTTGCGCACGGCCTGGCCGCCGAGGAGGACGGGCAGGTCGGGGTGGTGGACCCGCACCGCGGCGATCAGGTCCCGGGCGGCGTCGAGGTGCTCGACGGTGGTGACGCTCAGCGCCAGCGCGATGGGGTCCGCCACCCGGTCGAGCGCGCCGAGCACGCCGGCCGTGGCCGCGTCGGTGCCCAGCTCCAGCACCCGGAAGCCGGCCTGGCGGAGCAGGTTGGCGACCACGCCGAGGGCGAGGCCGTGGTGCTCGCCCTCGGGTGCGGCCACGACGACGGTGCCGAGCTTGCGGCCCCGGTGGGTGACCAGGCCGCCGAGGCGGGCGACGAGGCGGACGGCGAGCGCCACCGCCAGGCGGTCCGACACCTCGGAGCCCTCGTCGCCGACCGCGGCGACGGCGGGGACCAGCACCTCCAGGTGCAGGGCGTCGAAGGACCGCCCCGAGTCCGCGGCGGCGCGCAGCACCGACCAGGCGGCCACCTCGTCGCCGGCCGACAGGTGGCCGGCGAGCCGGGCGGCCCAGTCGATGCCCTCGCCGCTGCCGACCGCGGGGCCGGCCACGAAGGCGTCGAGGTCGTCACGCTCGACCAGCCAGATGCCGCCGACCTGCTCGGCCGGCAACCGGCCCTGGCGCACGTAGCGGTACGCGGTCATGTAGTGGACGCCGAGCAGGCGGGCCACCTGCTTCAGGTTGAGGTGATCGGCGGCGTCCACCGGCTCTCCGTCCATCTCGACGACCGTAGGCGCCGGGCCCGGACGGCGTCGAGGTGTCGACGCCGCCCGGGCTCGGTCGGCCGGGCGCTCAGGGGAAGCGGCTGTTCGCCCGGGTCTGGTACTCGGCCGAGGTCACGAGGTGCACCGCGAGGGCGAGGTCGCCCTCGGTCGCGATGCGCCCGGCCCAGTAGGTGCGGCCGGCGGCGTCCGCGCTGCGGCCGAGCAGCGCCTGGTAGAGCGCCTCCACCCGGTCCTTGCGGGATTCGAGGGAGCCGTACATGGCGGCCGCCACCGCGGGGCGACCCTTCGACGCGGTGCGGCCGGTCCAGTAGGCCAGGCCCGCGGCGTCGGGGCTGCGGTGGAGCAGCGCGTCGTACAGCGCGGTCACCCAGGCGGCGTTGGTGCCGCCGACGCGGCCGTAGTACTCGCCGGAGGCGTAGAACTGGGCGGCCACCGAGGCCACGGTCCGGCGGCCGCTGCGGATCTCGCCGGTCCAGTGGGCGAGGCCGGCGGGGTCGGGGTCGCGGTCGAGGGTGTCGCGGTAGAAGCGGGTGATGATGGTGGCGAGCCACTCGTCGGAGGCCGACAGCTCGGTCGCGATCTTCTTCTTCGTGACCCCCGCGGCGAGGCGACCCACGGTGGTGGTCACCTCGGCCGGCGTGGCGTCGCGGTCGAGGAAGTCCCGGTGCACGGCGAGGGTCCAGGACTCCTGCGGCGTGCGGACGACGGCGCCGGGCACCCCGAAGCTCGGGGCGTCGAAGGCGAGCAGCGCCTGGGCGGTGGCCCGACGCCACTGGTCGAGGTTGAGCGGGTCCACGCCGGCGACGAGGGCGTCGTCGTAGGCGGCCTCGTTGTAGGCGATGGCGCCGAGCCGGCCGGAGAGGTCCGCGGTGGCACCGCTGTCGTCCGCGAGCTGCACCGATCGCACCCACGTCGCGGCGGCGTCGGCCTGCGCCGTGCGGCCGACGGCGCGCAGTGCCTGCGCCGCGAGGCCGGTGGAGTTGGTGTTGGTGCCGGCGACCAGGCCCGAGCCGGTGATGGCACCGGAGGCGTCCTGGTGGTCGATCAGCCAGTCGGCACCGTCGGTGACGGCGGCGCGGACCTGGGCGCTCTGCGGTGCCGAGGCCAGGGCGGCGACGGCCAGCGCGGTGTAGTCGGTGTCGGAGCTGCCGGCCGACGTGCAGCCACCGGTGGTGGTGTACACGCCCCGGAAGCCGCCGTCGGGGCACTGCTGGTCGAGCAGGAAGTCGACCGCCGGGGCCGGCACGCCGCCATTCGTGTGCGACAGCGCCAGCATCGAGAGCGACTGGCCGAAGCCGTTGCTGTAGTCGCCCCAGTCGGAGCGGTCGGAGAACCGGCCGCGGTCGGTGCCCGAGGTCTGCATCCGGGCCCGCACCTCGGCTTCGAGGTCCAGGCCGTCGACGTCGGAGGTGTCGACGCCGGCGATCTCACCGGCGAGGAGGGACTTGCCCAGCGCACCGGCGTAGCGGTCGTCGGGTGCGAAGTCCGCCCCGGTGACGTAGTCGCGGATGTTCGCGTAGACGGCGTCGAGCGCCGCGGTGGGCCCGGCCTCGTCGGCCCGGCCGTTCACGCCGAAGGCGAGCACCACGTCGAGGGTGAGGCCGAGGTCGTCGCCCCCGTACGGGCTGGGCAGGACCCCGCCGTTGCCCTGGAGCTCGCAGTCGAGCCAGGTGAGGGCGGCGTCCTCGCCACCGGTGCCGTCGAGCGGGCACGGGGCGGCGGCGGGCTCGGCGCCGTAGCGCGGCGCGTCGAAGGCCAGGAGGCCCTGAGCGGTCGCCCGGCGCCACACGTCGAGCCCGGCGGGGTCGAGCCCGCCGGTCAGCGCGGCGTCGTGGGTGGCGGTGTCGAAGGCGATGGCGCCGAGGTGGCCGGAGAGGTCCGCGGTCGCCGCCGAGTCGGCGGTGAGCTGGACGGTCCCCACCCAGCCGGCGGCGGCGTCGGCCTGCGCCGTGCGACCGACGGCGCGCAGGGCCTGGGCGGCGAGGCCGGAGGAGTTGGCGTTCGAGCCGGTGGCCGGGAGGGCGCCGGTGCCGGCCTGGTGGTCCACGAGCCAGTCGGCGGCGTCGCCGACGGCGTCCTGGACGGCCGGGGTGGCGGGCGCCGAGGACAGGGCGTTCAGCGCGAAGGCGGTGTAGTCGAGGTCGGCCTGGGCGTCGTCGGTGCAACCGCCGCTCGTGCTGTAGTCGCCGCGGAAGCCGCCGTCGGGGCACTGCTGGTCGACCAGGAAGTCGACCGCCTCGGCCGGGATGCCGTCGTCGGTGTGGGAGAGGGCGGCGACGGCGAGCGCCTGGCCGATGCCGTTGCTGTAGTCGCCCCAGGCGGAGCTGTCGGAGAACCGGCCGGCGTCCGCGCCGCCGGTCTGCATGCGTGCCCGCAGCTCGGCCTCCAGGTCGAGGCCGTCGACGGCGCTCGTGTCCACGCCGGCCAGCTCACCGGCGAGCAGCGACTTGGCGAGGGCCCCGGCGTAGCGGTCGTTCCCCGCGCCGAAGTCCCGATCCGTCACGTAGCTGCGGATGTTCGTGTACACCGCGTCGAGGGCCGAGGCCGCGGCGGGCGCGTCGGCCTGGCCGTCGAGGGCGAAGGCGAGCACGGCGTCGAGGGTCAGGCCCCAGTCGGTGCCACCGAAGGAGCTGGGCAGGGTGCCGCCGTTGCGGTCCAGCTCGCAGCCGAGCCAGGTGAGGGCGGCGGCCTCGCCGCCGGCGCCGTCGACCGCGCAGGGGGGCGCCTCGTAGGCGTTGAGGGCGGCGACGCCGGTCAGGTCGTAACCGGCGCTGCCGGTGGTCGGGTGGGCGTCGTAGATCGGCCGGCCGAAGCTGTCGAGGTCGAGCCCGTCGCCGGTGATGTCCACGAGGCGGACGTGGCTGATCTGTTCGAGGTCGACCGCGCCTGAGCGGACCTCGGGCTTGTTCGCCAGGGTCGAGAGGTCGAAGGGCGTGCCCTTGCCGGCCAGGTCCTTGCCGGCGACCCCGCCGAGGAGGTCGGCCCGCTGGCCCTGGAAGCCGCCGACCGGGGTGGGCTGGCGGCTGCCGGTGTCGAAGCGGACGAAGTCGGTGCCGTTGGAGGAGACCTCCACGTAGGCGATCTCGAGGAAGTCGATGCCGTTGGCGGCCGGGTTCACGGCAAAGCCGTTCTCGAACGAGGCCAGGTCGTAGCCCGGGCCGTCGGTGATCGGCGGGTCGAAGGTCAGGGTGATGCTGCCGCGGTCGCCGAGGACCACGAGGCCGCCGCCACCGCCGATGGCGTTGTCCGGGGTCTGCCAGCTGGGCGCGACGTTGGCGCCGGCCTGGTAGTCGGCGACACCGGTGGCCCAGCCGACGATGTCGGCGCTGGTGCGGTCCACGGCCGGGCTGGGCGCGCCGGCACCGGTCAGGTTCCAGCGGGGCGCGTAGGCGTCGCGCACGTCGTAGGTGGCGTCGAAGGTCGGCGGGTTCGGGCAGTCGCTGCCGGCCCGGCGGGCGAGCACCCGGGTCTCACCGGTGCGGTCGGCCAGGCTGAGCGTCGAGGCCACGGCGTAGGTGGCCGTCGCCGGGTCGTCGGCCGGGTCCAGCACCGCGACCTCGACGGGGCGACCGTCGTCCAGCGCCACGGGCAGGACCTCGTCACGGTGCAGGATCGACAGCACGGGGAGCTGCGGCACGGCGTCGCAGTCGACGGCCACCGCGTGGTCGGCCAGGCCGGCCACGGTGATCCGGGGCAGGAGGCCGGAGTAGTCCTCCGGGACCGGTTCGGTCCAGCTCCAACCCTCGACCGAGCCGACGGGCAGGGGGCCGCTGCCGGCACCGACCTGGCTCCAGGTCCACTCGGTGGAGCCGTTGGACTTCCAGTAGCCCCAGAAGCCGTCGTACCAGCAGTGCGGGTAGCCCTCGGAGGGGACGTGGCCGATCTGGCAGATGGTGCCGCCGACGGGCCCGCCGTCCTCGTTGATCGTGAAACCGGCGTTGGTGAGCGCCTCGAAGCCGTTGGCCTGCTGGCCCGGCGCGCAGCCGATGCGGACGACGTCGGACTCGGTATGGGGATCGACCACGACGGTGACGCCCTCGCCGGGCGAGCACGCCCGGCCCTCGAAGGTGGGCGTGCCGGGGGCCTCCTGGGCGCCCGCCGGGGTGGGGGCCAGGAGCCCCACGGTGGAGGCCACAAGCGCGGCCACCAGGTGGATCGCCGTACGCCGGCGCGATGTTGTTCTCACGAGTTCTCCCTAGTTCCGGACCGACGGCCCGGAACTGGCGTCCCGGGCTCCGGTCCCCGTTGTCCACGACGGATGACTGAAGCGCTTCCCCCGCAGCAGGCGATCCGGCTGCGCCTCGGTGGAGGCTCACGGTTGCGGGACAGCGTCGGACTTGCACCGATCTTCCCCCGCTGCGGGTTGCTCGACCTTGCTAGCAGCGGTGGCGCGGACCGGCCCAGCGCAGCCGAGGCACCGCTTTCAGCACTAAGCGGGGCGGCTCCCGGTCCGCTTTCAGCACTAAGGGCGCCCGCTTCGGCCGGTCGGGATCGGCACCGGTACGGTCGCTCCGGGTCGTCGGCTGCCGCCGCCGACCGCTTCGGGAGGGGAAGCCGGTGCGACTCCGGCGCTGACCCGCAACCGTGTGCCGCCTCGGCGGTGAGCCGGACCACCCGACCGAAGCCGATCGATCGTCCACCTGCCGGGTCTGCGGGGTGCGATGCGGGTCTCCACGACCCCTGGCACCTCCCGATCCGGCGCCCGAGGTGCCCGCCATGCGTTCTCCCGAAGCCCACCGCCGACCGACCCGCCGACGCCTCGCCGTCGCAGCCGTGGCCCTCGGCGGTGCCGTCGTGGCCGTCGGCGCCACCGGTGCCGTGCCCGCCGTCGGCGCCCTCGGCGCGACCCCCGCGGGCGCCCGGCCCCGCCGGCCCGCCCGGCCTCGCCGGCGCCGGCCGCCTCGCCGTCCGGCCCGTCGTCGGCCGGCGCACCCGCCCAGCTCCCCGACGGCTCCTGCGCGGACGGCGACGGCGTCACCGTCGTCATCGACTTCCAGGAGCTGGGCGGCGGCGTGGAGGTCCGCTGCGCGCCCGACCGCCCGGGCACCGGCTTCGCCGCGCTCCAGCAGGCCGGCATCAGCTACGACACCACCGTCCGCTTCCCCGGCTTCCTCTGCCGGATCGCCGGCAAGCCCTCGAACGACCCCTGCTACACCGCCTCGCCGGCCGACGCCTACTGGTCGTACTGGATGGCACCCCGCGGCGGCCGGTGGTGCTACAGCAACTTCGGCGCCGGCGCCCGCCGACCGGTGCCCGGCACCGTTGAGGGCTGGTCCTTCTCGCTGAACAAGACGGCCGAGCAGACGCCGCGGCCCCGCTACCTCCCCGACCCGCTCGGCTCGGGCCCGCAGCCCCAGATCCCGGCCAAGGACTGCACGGTGCCGACCGAGGGGGCGACGACCACCACCAGCCCGCCCACGACGCGGCCCGGCTCCGGCCCGACCCGACCCGGTGGCGGTGGGGGCGGTGGCGGCGGAGGTGACGGCACGCCGCCGGTCCCCACGGCACCCGGCGCGCCCACCACCCGGGTCGGGGCGACGACCACCCGGCCCGGCGCCACGACGACGACCCGGCCGGGGGCGACCACCACCACCCGGCCCGGTGACACCACGACCACCGACGGCGCCGCCGGGGCGGGCCGAGGCGGCGCGGCCGGTCGGGGCACCTCCGGCGACGAGACCGCCGCCGCGGGCGACGTCGAGATCAACAGCGGCGAGGTCGACCTCGCAGGCGGCGGCAGCCGCGGCTCCGCGCTGCCGGTGGTGCTCACCGTCGCCGGCCTGGTGATCGTGGCCGCCGTCGCCACGGTCGCGATCCGCAAGCGGCAGGCGGACCAGCGGGCCGCGCCGCTCGCGGTCGTCTCGGCGGCCGCCTCGCCCCCGCCCCCTCCGCCATCGGGCGACGGCGAGAGCGGTCCCGGCGAACCGTCCGAGGGGCCGTGACGGGCGGTCGGACCAGCCGCCTGCCCCGGTCCCTGCACCCCGGTGCCTGGTGGCTCTGGGCGATCGGCCTGGCCGCCGCCACCACCCAGACCACCAACCCGCTGGTGCTGGTGCTCCTCGTGAGCGCGGCCGCGCTGGTGGTGCTGTTCCGGCGTGGCGACGCGCCCTGGGCCGGCGGGTTCAAGGCGTACGCCGTGCTCGCGCTCGTCATCATCGCCACCCGCGTCGTGTTCCGGGTGCTGCTCGACGGCCAGCACGGCGCGCACGTGCTGTTCACCCTCCCCGAGATCCCGCTCCCCGAGGCCGCGGCCGGCATCCGCATCGGCGGGCCGGTCACCGCCGAGGGGCTCCTCGCCGCGCTCTACGACGGGCTGCGCCTCGCCGCGCTGCTGCTCTGCGTCGGCGCCGCGAACGTGCTCGCGGACCCCAAGCGGCTCCTGCGCTCGACGCCGGCCGCGCTCCACGAGGTGAGCGTGGCCGTCGTGGTGTCGCTCACCCTCGCCCCCCAGCTCGTGGAGAGCGGGCGGCGGGTGCACCGGGCCCGCAAGCTGCGGGGC
>Ga0182792_1000660_pt1 | contig 30894 bp, 23 predicted proteins | sample Passage237B_FD_130497 | JGI IMG/M metagenome (GOLD analysis project Ga0182792, IMG submission 130497) | Cellulose adapted compost microbial communities from Newby Island Compost Facility, Milpitas, CA, USA - Passage2 37B (version 2) (version 2) ...
GAAGCGCGAGGTAAACGCCCGCAAGGCCGCCCGCCTCCCGCACGAGGCCGGCCTGCGTCTGCTCCGCCGTCCACAGGCTCCGGCCCCGATGCCGCTCGTCGCCTTCGTGCGGGAGGCGGTCGGCCTTGCGGGCGTTTACCTCGCGCTTCGCCCAGACGAGATTCTCGAAGCTGTCGCGCCCGCCGCGGGCGCGGGGAACGACGTGGTCGAGGTTGCCGCCGCGCCAGCCGACGCGTTCGCCGGTGTATTGGCAGATGCCGCCGTCGCGCGCGAAGATCGCGGCGCGGGTGAGCCGCGGCACGCGCACCGGCATCCGCTCGAAACGCGCGGCGATGACGACGGTGGGCACGCGGATCGCCTGACGCGGCGTGCGGACGACGAGGTCGAAGTCGCGCACGGGGAGCGTCACCCACTCGCTCCACGTCACGGGACGAAAAGAGATCGGATGCGAAAAATCCCAGGCGCCGTCGGCGTCGCGCGCGTAGTCGATGTCGAGCCCGAGCGCGGCGGGCTGGCTGGGCTCGCCGCCGTTGAGCGCGACGAGGGCCTGCTTCACGGTGCGATGACCGATGACCTGCCAGGCGCGGTTGAGCGACAGGACGATGGGCTGGTCGAGAAGAGTCTTTGTCATGAGAAAGTGGATACGAGATGGCTCGGCGGGGCGGTGTGTGTGTTCTTTTTGCGATGAGGGAAAATGGTCCTCCCGCCAGGGGTCGCACCTGGGACTCGGCCTTCGCTCGGCCGCGTGATTCTGTTTTCACTACGGGAATAAAATAAAAGCGGGGTCGGTCGCGCCCGTGGACGGACCGGCCCCGCGCAACGCGGACGACGAGCGGGTGGCTCAGTCGCCAAGCGGGATGGCCTCGACTTCGCGCAGGAGTGCCTGCGGATCGCGCTCGAGGCGCGGGATCAGCTCGAGCGCGCGATCGCTCCAGCCGGCGAGGGCGTAGACGCGTTCGGCGGGGAACTGGAGCGGGCCGTAGCCCTGCAAATCCCAGCTGAACACGCGCGGCTCGACGCAGTGGCGGCGCTCGTAGGCGGCGAAGGCCGCCACCGGTGCGCCGCCGTCGATCCAGGCCTGCATGTCGGACAGAATCACCACGCGGTCATAGGCGCGGTTTGCACGCTGGAAGATCGCGTTGAAGTTGGTGCCGCCGGCGGCGAAGGGGATCGATGCCGCGGCCGTGAGCGTGCTGTCGCGACGGTTGAGCGTCAGGTAACGCGCGTCGTCGCTGAACACCATCAGGTCGGCGTCGCACGCCTTCACGAGGATGGCGGCGAAGAGCGAGCCGATGCGCTGCGGGCGACCGGCCATCGAGCCCGAGGAGTCGAGCGCGACGAGCGTGCGGCCGTCGAGACGCGGCACGTTGGCCAGCGAGTGGTCGGCCGCGACGTTCAGCGCCTCGAGCACGCGGGCGGCGCCGGGCAGGTTGCCCTTACGGAGCGCGTCCACGGCGGAGAGGAACTGGAACGGAAACACCAGCGCGCGGCGCACGGCGCGCTCGTCGGCGAGACGCTCGCAGAGCGAGTCGACCGCCTCGGGCGCGTGCTCGAGGATGTTGCGCGCGTTGCGCAGGAGCGCGAGGTAGCCGAGCTTGTTCTCCGTGAGGGAGACGGCCCCAGGCGGCGCCCTTGGCCTCGGCCACGGCGTTCGCGGAGTCGGCTTCGCCCGCGCGGGTGAGCGCGGTTTCCCAGGTGTCGGCCGGGGCGAGTTCGCCGCGCACGAGCTTCGAGAGCGCGGGCGTGGCGCGCGGACGCACGAGGTTGACGGCGTCGACCAGCTTGAAGGACGAGTGCTCGCGGCGATACTTGGCGAGCTGGTGCTCGTCGAAGCGGCCGAGCGCGACGCCGAGTCCCTTCTTGAGGGAGTTGGGCAGCGGACGGCCGTGAACCGTGAGGTAGTAGCCGAGAATCTCGAGCACGTCGTCGGGGCGGCGCACGACCTCGGCGTGGAAACGCTTGGTCCACGCTTCCCCCTTCACGGCGCGGGCGAGTTCGCCGGCGACGAGATGACTCACGGAGCGCATGCCGCAGACGTGGCGCGCGTAGAGCGCGGCCTGCGCGACGAAGCGCGGATCGGCGACGCGGGCGATCAGCTCGCGCAGGCGGGCGACGGTCTGCGCCTCGGTGCGGTAAAACTCGTCCTCGAGGAAGGTGGTGACGAGGAGCGACACCAGCTCGAGACGCGGTGAGACGGAGTAGGCGCGGCCGCCGGCGAGGTTGACGGTGTCGGGTTGGGCACGGCTGAGCGCGTGCAGGGCGGGTAGGATGCTGAACTTGGCCATGGGCGGCCTCCTTTCTGGGTTGGTTGTTCGTGCGCCGTGGAGACACGGCGCGAAAGAGATGGCGGGAGGACAATGTCCGCGGACGCCCGTGAGGGCATCATGTGCTCTACCGCTGAGCTACGCGTCGTGAGACGCGGCCGGAGTCGAACCGGCGATCACATCTGAAGTATCCGCAGACTCACTACCCGCCAAAGGGGGAGATCGGAGGAGAACGGTGTGCACGGGAATGGCCGGTTAAGCACCGGGTGCTGGAGTTGCACCAGCTAGACGAAGTAACCGCACACTCACTGCCTCCGAAGAGGTTTTCCGGGAGAAACCAGGCGGAGTTCCCCTGGAGCCCTTCCGGTTCTTCGCTTTCGCGTCGAACCAGCGCTCGTTTATTGCAGCTGACGTTGCGAGCGTCGGCACGGGACTGGTGTTGGTCGCGAAGTAGCTCCGCCTTCACTGCCCGGAAAGTTGGTCGAGGAGGCTGGGTTTGCACCAGCGGAGGTCGGTAACCGGCGCGTTTACAGCGCGCCGCCTTTGGCTGCTTGGCTACTCCTCGAAGATCACCGCCCGCCACGAAACCTCGTCGGTTTCGGCGTTCGCCTCGTCAGTCGCGACGGATGGTGAAAAATGAAAACTGGCTTTCTGGGCAGGGATCGCACCTGCGGCATACGGCTTAACAGGCCGCCGTTCTACTGCTGAACTACCGGAGAATGATGGTCGGAGCGGCGGGATTTGCACTCGCGTCGTCTCGGTCCCAAGCCGAGTGCCTGAACTGCTAGGCTACGCTCCTCGGAAAATGGGTGCGGGTGTCGGAGTCGAACCGATCTCTCCTGGGCTTATGCGACCCGGCGGAACACTGGTTCCACTCGCAGTGGAAAATGAGCACGTCCGAAAGGGCCCGCTCGTCCGCGCGGTTTTGGCGGCCGCGCCGTTCGATGGCACTCGCACGTAAATGATGGACACGACGGCGGGATTCGAACCCGCAATTGCCGGATTTGCAGTTCGGCCCCGTTGATCCACTCCGGCACGTCGTGGGAAAGGAGCTCCGCGGCTCAGGTCGCTCGGCGTCGGAAGACTTCTCCGGCGTCCGCCCTCAATGACCGCGGGGGCGGGAAGCGCCTCGCGGACAACCTCACGTCGTCCGTGGCGCGAAAGGGGAAAGTGGCCCCGCGCGGCCGGCGTCGCCGTTTCGCCTCCCGAGGAGGCGCACCGCACGGGGTGATTCATGATTTCGCAAAAAAGAACACACCGTCGCCCCTTTCGTGCCGGTGATGCCGGCGTCGGTTTGGGCGGCCGCGGGATTTTGTGCGGACCTTGGCTGATTGGCGCTGGGCTCAGTGGTGAAGCCACGGGAATTTGGGAAAACGACGAACCTGTGAGGGGTCGGATTTCCCGAGGCGGGCTTTTGGGGTGGGGACGCGATTCGCGTCCGCAAAAACCGCTTCGGGGAAGGAAGCGGGCCGAGTCAGGATCACGTCGCGACGTGATGTCCGTGTCAGCGGAGGCCGCTTCGATTGGGCAGACGATGGCCCGGTCGAAATCCGGGCATCGGCTTGCCGCCTAGGCCGACGGGCATCGGCTTCGCCAAAAGCTCCGACGCACAACGGCCCGACCACATGAGGTCGGCGGCGTTTGAATTTAGTCGGCTGTGGTTCATGGCGAGCGGAAGCGTCGAAGCGGGTTTGAAGTGAAGTGGGCGGAAACTAGCAGAGGGCCCCGATGCTTGCCATGTCGAAGCGCGCAGGATATCTGACCGATCAGTCATGTTTGAAAAACTCTTCTCCGAACGCGGCCTCTCGCTCGAACGCCTGCGTGTGCTCGTCGAGGTGCACGCCGCGGGCAGCATCGCGCAGGCGGCGCCGGGTGATCCGGTTCGCCAGAGCCAATACAGCCGGCAGCTGCGCGAGCTCGCGGAGTTCTTCGGCTGCGAGGTGGCGCGGAGAAAAGGAAAGCTGCTCAAGCTGACGCCGCAGGGCGTGCGCCTCGCCGAGATGGTGCGCGCGCAGCTGCGCGCGCTGGACGACTTTCGCGCCGAGTGCGCGGCCGAGACGATCGACTACACGATCGCGGCGGGCGACAGCATCATCCACTGGCTCGTGATCCCGCGCATCGGCGAGGTGATGGAGCGCGCGCCGGGTTTGCGCTTCGCGACGGTCAACCTGCGCACAAACGACATCGTGCAACAACTCGCCGACGGTCGCGTGGATTTCGGGATCATCCGCCGCGACGCGCTCGTGGCGGGCTTGAAGCACGCCTCGCTCGGCATGTGGCACTACACGCTGGTGGTGCCGACGGAGTTGGTCGGGCGGAAGAAGCCTGACGCGGCCGAGGTGTTGGCGAAGCTGCCCTTGGCGGCGCAGACGACCGACGGCCAGTTCGCGCAGCGCCTGAGGAGCCTGTTGCACCAGCTTGGCGTGGAGCCGCGGCACGCGCTCGCGTGTCAGTCGTTTCCCCAGACGCTGGCGGCGGTGCGCTCCGGCGCGTTCGCGGCGGTGTTGCCCCTGCTGGCGACGGCCGATCTGCCGTCGAAGGGGTTTGTGGAGATCGGCGGCGCTCCGCTGCGCGCGTTGAGCCGCGAACTCGTGTTTGCGTGGAATCCGCGTCTGGTGCGGGTGCGTCCGGCGGCGGGCAAACTCATCGGAAAGTTGGAGGCGGCGTTTCGTCTCTGACGCTTCGTGGCGTGTCCTGCAAACGCGTGGCCCGGGGGCGCGGCGGGTTGCGTTTTTCCGCGCGGGGCTTTGCGCTGCGCGGGTCATGAGCAAGCCTGCCTGCCCTGAGTGCACTTTGGACGATGTTTTGGAGCATTCCGATCATTGGGAATGCGTCACCTGCGGTCATGAATGGCCGAAGGCCGAGGAGCCGGAAGGTCCGCGCGTGGTGAAGGACGCGAACGGCAACGTGCTCGCCGACGGCGACAGCATCACGACCATCAAGGATCTGAAGCTCGGCGGCTCCAGCGTTCTCAAGGCCGGGTCGAAGGCGAAGAACATCCGCCTGGTGGACGGCGACCACGAGATCGACTGCAAGATCGACGGCGTCGGCATCATGCTGAAGGCCTGCTTCGTGAAGAAAGCCTGAGCTTGCGATCTCCCATGAGCGGCGTCCGCGCTTTCGTTTCGCTGACCTACGACGACGCCTTGCCGTGTCATCACGAGAGCGTGGCGCCTCTGCTGGAGACGTATGGGTTGCGCGGGACCTTCTACACGCCGATTTCCCCGAGAATGCTGGGCGCCGTCGACGCGTGGAAAAAGGTGGCCGCGGCCGGCCACGAACTGGGCAACCACACGGTGTTTCATCCGTGCAGCGGCGCCCGCGCGTGGCTCGACGAGGCGTATTCCCTCGATCGATACACGGAGCGTCGTTGGCGCGACGAGATCGCGCTGGCCAACGCGGTGCTGCAGACGATCGACGGTCGCTCGGACCGGTCTTTCGGAAACACCTGCCATCAGAACGTGGTCGGTCCGGCGGAGGCCGGTTTGACGGTCGAGGGCCTGGGGCGGGACTATTTCGTCGGGATTCGCGGCGAGCATACCGGGCGCAAGGTCGATCTTGCGCAGCCGAACTGGTTCAATCTCGGCACGCTCGGCATCGACGGGAAAGCGTTCGACGAAGTGTTGCCGGTGCTGGAGGACGTGGCGAAGGGGGGCGGCTGGATGATTTTCACGCTGCACGGCGTCGGACCGCGCGATCACCGGCTGAACATGGAGGAGGAGGAACACCGCAAGCTGGTCGAGTGGCTCTTCGCGCATCGCGACGAAGTGACGACCGCGCCGGTGCGCGACATCGCTAAGCGATTGCGCGGACTGGAGTGATGGCCGCAAAGAGGCGCAGCGGAGTTGGATGGTCGCAGAAGACGCAAAAAGAAGGCGCTGAGGGTGTCGGATTAGAACGGATTTCAGGCCACAAAAGGCACAGAAGGCTCAAAACTGGAGTTGGCCGGAGGCGGTGATGCGGCGCGGGTCGCGTTCGTGGGTGCCTGCGCCTCTTTGCGGCCGCTCAGGCGTTGGGCGTTTCGAGGTTCGTTTTCACGCGAAGGAGAAGCTCCGCGAGGCGGGCGCATTCGTCGGGTTTGAGTCCGGCGACCGCGACTTTGGCGAGGCGGGTGGTCTGTCGCCTCAGCTCGCGGTGGATCTCGCGTCCCTTGGCGCTGAGGCGCAGGCGCACGCTGCGACGGTCGGCCTTGTCGGCGCTCGCCTCGAGCAAGCCCTGATTCTTGAGCGTTTTGATGAGCTTCGCGAGCTGACCTTTGTCGCGGCCGGAGTGGGCGACGAGGTCGCTGAGGGTGGCGTCGGGATGACGAGCGAAGTAGGCGAGCAGCTTGCCCTCCATGTGCGTGAGCGGAAGCGGGTCGTCGCGGAAGGCGCGATACTGCTCGGCGCGAAAGAGATGCATCACGGAATGGATCGCCTCGAAGATCTCGAGGGAGGCGTCGGCGGGGTTTTGGTTGACTTTGACAACCTTTGGGGCGGACATGGTGGACTTTATCAACCAAATTGCGGAGCCATATGGAAGCCGAAACCCAAGCTGATGTCCTTGTCCCTGCCGGCGGAAGAGGACGCGAGGGAGGCGCCGAGGTTTCGCGGAAGGGATTGCCGTTCTTGCTGGCCGCGTTGGGGGCGATCGGGCCGTTTTCGATCGACGCCTATCTGCCCTCGTTTCGCGAGATCGGGGAGCATTTCGGCGCGGAGCCGATGGTGGTGCAGCAGACGCTTTCGGCCTATTTCATCACCTTCGCGGTGATGACGCTCTGGCATGGCGTGTTGGCGGACTCGTTTGGACGGCGGCGCATCACGCTCATCGCCATCGCGGCCTACGGGCTGGCTTCGCTGGGCTGTTTGTTTTCCTGGAGCATCGAGGCGCTGATCTTTTTCCGGGCCTTGCAAGGCGTGAGCGCCGGCGCGGGCGTGGTGATCGGTCGCGCGATCGTGAGGGATCTTTTCGACGGGGTGGAGGCGCGGCGCCTCATGAGCCGGATCGCGGCGGTGTTCGCCATCGCGCCCGCGCTGGCGCCGGTGGTCGGAGGCTGGTTGCATGCGTGGTTCGGGTGGCGCTCGGTGTTCGTGCTGCTCGTGTTGATGGCGATCGCGTTGTGGATGGCGTGTTACCGGCATTTGCCGGAGACCTTGGCGCGCAAGGACCGTCAACCGCTCCGTGTGGGGCCGGTGGTGCGCGGTTATGGCAAGGCTCTCGGGTCGGGGCGTTTTCTGACGCTGGTGGTTGCGCTGTCGCTCGGGTTTTCCGCGGTTTTCATCTACATCGCCTCGGCGCCGAGTTTTTTGATGGACGTGCTGCACCGCGAGGAGACGGGCTTCCTGTGGCTTTTCGGGCCGATCACGATCGGTCTGTTGATCGGGTCGCGTTGGGCCTCGGTGGTGGCGGGGCGTTGGGGCAATCTGCGCACGGTGGGCGTCGCCTACGGGGTGATGGCCGTGGCGGTGCTGTTCAACCTTGGCTTCCATTTCTGGCACGAGGCGGCGTTGCCGTGGAGCGTGGCGCCGGTGGCGATCTACGTGGTGGGCAACGCGCTCGCCTCGCCGAGCCTCACGGTGATGGCGCTGGATCTGATGCCGCACAACCGCGGGCTGGCGGCGTCGTGTCAGAGCTTTTTGCAGACGGGCGGAAACGCGCTCATCGCCGCGGTGGTGGCGCCGCTTTTCTGGGGCAGCGCGCTCAAACTCTCGATCGGCATGGCGCTGATCTTCGCGTTGTGCGCGTCGTCATTTTTTGGATACGCGCTGTGGCAACGCCGCGTGAGCCGGGCGATCTGGGGCGGGTGAATGCCGGACGGACGGGCGCGGGGAGGTGGCTGCTTGTTAATCGTGCCGTGTGCGCAGCGTGAAGTTTAGCGGTGGCGTGGGATCGGCCTCGGGAGGCTGGGAGGAAGGGAGGGGCGTGGCGGCGAGCTTGTTGAGTTTTTCCCCGAGATCGGACGGAGCGACGAAGATACGCGGACGGCCGCCGGGCAGCATGACGAGCAGGCCTCGCGCGACGAGGTCGTGGAAATCGTTGGCCGCGGTCTGGTGGCTGACGTTGTGGCTGCGCTGGTGGCCGGTGATGACGTAGCGCGTGTGCGGTTCGCGGAGCGCGTGGAGGAGCAGCGCCTGCTGGCGGTGGTTGAGGTCGGCCACGCCGCGGAGCGCGCCCGCGGCCTGCGTCAGTTCGGAACGTTTCCGCGCGAGGTAGTCTTGAAGCGAGGCGACCGCTTTTTTGACCACGCCGGCTTGGTGGAGGAGGAAGTAGGTCAGGTCGTTGTCATCCGTCTCGGTGTGGAGAAAGGCTTCGGCGTATTGGGCGGGGGCGCGCAGGAGGATTTGCGAGATCGAGATGAACTCGAAGAGCGGGTAATCGCGGCGGAGCATGCACCAGTAGAACAGGGCGCGGGCGGTGCGGCCGTTGCCGTCGACGAAGGGGTGGTCGTAGGCGAGCCAGAAATGGAGCAGGATGGCGCGGATGACAGGGTGAACGAAGTAGTCGGGCGTGGTGCCGTTGGCGAAGGCACACATGGCGTCCAAGCGGGCGGGGAGCTCGGACGCGTCGGGCGGTTCGTGGAAGACGGTGCCTTCCTGGTCCTCGACACGGACGTTTTCCTCCGCGCGGCGAAAGCGACCGGAGGCATCGGGGTTGGCCAGGGTGCCGTCGGTGACTCGTCGGTGCAGTTCGAATATAAGTTCGGGGCTGAGGTCGTGATCGCGCAGATCCCGAATGCGCTGCATGGTCAGGTAGTTGTTCAGGACCATGCGTTCGTGGGTGTCGCGCGGTTTGCGGCCGGTCCGCAGCATCTCGGCGGCGACTTGGCGCGTGGTGGCGGCACCCTCGAGTTGGCTGGAGGTGATCGATTCCTCGATGAGGGTGTTGATGATGTAGCGGTCGCGGTTGTCGGCTTGGGTGAGTGCTTCCGGAAGGCCCAAGGCCATGCCGAGGCCGCGATCGATGTGGTGAAGAAGTTCGTTGAGAGCGTCGGGCTGACCGAAGCCGAAAACGCGCCCCGCTTTGTCTTTCAGTGGGATCGGCCGGATTTGGTGCATCCGGTGAAGCTTCAGTCCGAGCCACCATTCCTCATGAGTGTAGCCTTCGGGGGCGGGACGGCGCCGCAGGTCGTTCCAGTGAAGATAACGATCTTTTTTCGACCAATTGGAAACTTCCGCAAGAATCGCAGTGATCTTACCTTCTGTAGCTCGAACTAACGCGGGGAACGCAGGCGGCTTTTGTGGAAGACGCATATAAATCCGAATTTTTGGGGAAATTTGGATTTATTGGGGTTTGAGATCAAATCCGAATTTTTGGGGAAATTTGGATTTATTGGGATTGGAGCGAGAGCGTCGGGCGCAAAAAAGCCGCGCCCGGGGAGGGGCGCGGCCTTGAAGAGGTGTCGAGCGACCGGGCTCGCGGGCGCGAAGCCTCAGGCTTCGAGCTGCGGGCGGGTGGGCTCGGGCCAGTCGACGTGGAAGAACTTGCCGCGGGGCTGGTCGACGCGCTCGTAGGTGTGGGCGCCGAAGTAGTCGCGCTGGGCCTGGAGGAGGTTGGCCGGGAGGCGGGCGGAGCGGTAGCCGTCGTAGTAGGCGAGGGCGGACGCGAAGGTCGGCACCGGGATGCCGTTTTCGGCGGCGAGGCTCACCACCTTGCGCCAGTTTTCCTGGGCCTTCTGGATCGTCTTGTTGAAATACGGATCGAGGAGGAGGTTCGCGAGCTTCGGGTTCTTGGCGTAGGCCTCGGTGATCTTCTGGAGGAAGGCCGCGCGGATGATGCAGCCGCCGCGCCAGATCTGGGCGATCTGGCCGAAGTTGAGCTTCCAGCCGAACTCGACTTGGGCCTGGCGCATGAGCTGGAAGCCCTGGGCGTAGGAGCAGATCTTGGAGCAGTAGAGGGCATCGTGGATGGCCTTGATGAGCTCCTTCTTCTTGGCGGGGGAGACCTTCTTGGGCTTCGGGCCCTTGAGGACCTTGGAGGCGGCGACGCGCTCTTCCTTGATGGCGGAGAGGCAGCGCGAGAAGACGGACTCGGCGATGGTCGGGGCGGCGACGCCCATGTCGAGGGCGTTGACCGAGGTCCACTTGCCGGTGCCCTTCTGGCCGGCGGTGTCGAGGACGACGTCGACGAAGGCCTTCTTGGAGGCGGGGTCCTTCTGCTTGAGGATGTCGGCGGTGATCTCGATGAGGAAGCTGTCGAGGGCGCCCTTGTTCCACTGGGAGAAGATCTCGCCCATCTCGGCGGGTTTGAGGCCGAGGAGGTCCTTCATGAGGTGGTAGGCCTCACAGATCATCTGCATGTCGCCATACTCGATGCCGTTGTGGACCATCTTCACGTAGTGGCCGGCGCCGTTCTCGCCGATGTAGGTGGCGCAGGGCACGCCGCCCTTGACGGGCTTGCCGGGCTTGGCGCCGAGGAGGGGGCGGCCGGTCTTCTTGTCGACCTTGGCGGCGATGGCGTTCCAGATCGGGGCGAGGTGCTTGTAGGCGGCCTTGTCGCCGCCGGGCATGAGGGCGGGGCCGAAACGCGCGCCTTCCTCGCCGCCGGAAACACCGGAGCCGATGAAGAGGAAGCCCTTTTCCTTGAGGGCCTTTTCGCGGCGGATGGTGTCGGTCCAGAGGGCGTTGCCGCCGTCGATGATGATGTCGCCGGGCTCGAACACGGAGACGAGGCCGTCGATCACGGCGTCGGTGGCCTTGCCGGCCTGGACGAGGATGATGGCCTTGCGGGGGCGGGCGAGGGAGGCGGCGAACTCCTCGAGGGTCTTGGTGGCGACGAGACCGCCCGGGGTGTTCGGGTTTTCGGCGACGAACTTTTCGGTCTTCTCGGCGGTGCGGTTGTAGACCGAGATCTGGAAGCCGTGGTCGGCGATGTTGAGGGCGAGGTTCTGACCCATGACGGCGAGGCCGATGAGTCCGATGTCGGATTGCTTGGTGGGCATGTGGAGAAAAGGAAGTGCAAGCGCTAGGCGGGGCGCCGCCACGGGCCAACCTCATTTTGCGCAAACGTGCTCATGTTTCGTCCTGGCCCGCCCGGCGGGTCGGTAGTGTGCTAGTCGTTGGTGCGGAGCGACGCCCCCGCGGGGGCGGCCCGTTTCGGGCGGGCCGTGGCGCACATGGGCTGAACGCGGAGCACAGGCTTCGTTTTCGAGGGAGCGGGATTCGGTCTCGAGGATCGCCCCATGCGATTCATCCCAAAGGCCGCGGCGGTGGGCGCCGCAGTGATTGGTGTCGTGGCCGTTCAACTACGCGCCGGCCTTCTGGTGGAGGAGCGGTTCGACTACCCGCAGGGCGCGTCGATCGCGCTCAAGGGCGGCGTGGCGGTGTCCGGCACGCATTCCACGTGGGCAACGCGCACCCTGTCGGTGACCGCGGATCAGGCGCCCGTGGTTTGTTTCTCCTGCGACATGAGCTGCGTCGGGCTCGAGCCGCCGGCGTCGAACTCGTTCTTCGACGCGGTGGTGTTCAAGCCCGGGAAACCCGGCGGCTATTCGGCGCTTTTCCAGGCGGGGCTGCACTATGGCGCCACCTTCGGGTTGCGCGTGCGTGCGACCGCGGGCGGTGCGGAGTCGACCCTTGTGGGCGCTTCGCAAGCCGCGCCCAACATCGTCCACACCGTCGTGGGCAAGTTCACCTTCGACGACGGGGCGGGCAACGCCGTCCTCGCCATGTGGGGGAATCCGAAGGGCGAGTCCGCCGCGCCGGTCTTCATCCGTTCGTGGGCGCCAACGGCGACGGGCATCACGCAGGTCGCGTTGCAACGTTTCGACGACAGGGCGCGCGCGGCCGGTTGCACGACCTTGTCCGACAACCTCCTGATCGGCGCCGATCGGGTCTCGGTCGCCGGTGCGAAGGCCGAGTGAGTGGGCGCCGGCGGGACGTCTGGCGCCGCGCTCGACGGCCGGCCTTCCCGGGTGGGTTGTAGGCGCCGGGTGAATACACGTGTAGCCGCTCGGCACATAATTTGGACGTTTGGCACAGCGATATTTTTTGGCGGAGCGCGCGGGAGTGGGTGACTTCCCGGTCACCATGGCCCCACCATCCCTGAAAAAACTCATCGTGCTCGGCGCCTGCGTGGCCGGGCTGAACGCCACGCAGCTTTTTGGCGCTTTGTTGGTTGAGGAAACGTTTGATTACACCGTCGGTCAGTCGATCGGCGGAAAATCCGGAGGGTCGGGATTCACCGGCAGCAAATGGAATTTCGGTTCGAACGGGACCGGAACCATGAAGGTGGCGGAGAACGGCGTCGCCGTCACCGGCACGCAAGACACCTGGGCGACGCGTGGGGTCAGCATTTCCGCCGAGGATGCGCCGGTCATTTACTTTTCCTACCAAGTGACTCCAGCGGAGATGGCCGGCATCGAATCGGGGAGCCTCACCGACGCGATCATTCTCAAGGCACCGAACAAACCGGTGGTCGTTTGGGCGGGCGTAACCTACCTGCCGAGCGGGCTTAATCTAAAGGCGCAGGTGAATGGCACCGATTACGTCTTGCGGAACAACAGCCAGATGTCGGTGGGCGCCACCTACACGATCGTCGGCAGACTCACCTTCGACAACGGCAATGGCCAGGCGGCATTGTCGCTCTGGGTCAATCCGGAGAACGAGGATACTCCCGCGACGCTGAGCAGGACCTGGGCGTCCGAGGTCACGAGCATCAGCCAGGTTCTCGTCCAGCGCTACGATGGTGGCGGCAGAGGCGTCGGTTACACCACGGTCTTCGACGACATCCGCATCGCCACCGACTGGCACTCCGCGTTGGGGATTTCCGCGCCGATCCCCGAGCCCTCGTCCGTCGCCGTCCTGGCCGGCGCGGCCGGGCTGGCGTTCGCGTCGTCGCGTCGTCGTCGCCGTTGAGCGGTCCGCTCAACCCGGATCCATCGTCGCGCCGGGCGTGGCGGTGGCGCCGAGCGAGCCCTTGTCGCGAAAGGCGGCGGGAGACACCTGGTAGACGCGTCGGAAGAGCCGGCAGAACGCGGACGTGTTGGCGTAGCCGCTCATGCGCGCGACGGCGTCGATCTTGTAATCGGTATTCGTCAACAGACGACACGCGTGCTCGAGGCGCACGCGCGTGATCTCCTGGCCGATGGTGCGGCCGATGGCGTTCCTGAAGCGCGAGAAAGTCGAGGTGCGCGAGAGCCGCAGATCCTGCAGCACGGTTTGCGGGGTGATTTTTTCCGCGAAGTGCTCGCGGATGTATTCCTGAACCGCGGTCACCGCCTTGCTTGAAACCGACGGGACGACGGTGGATGCGCGTGTCTCGATGCCGAGCGGCGGGACCACCACGCGACGCGGGGGGTCGGGATCGTCGCGGAGAAGACCGTCGAGCACGCGCGCGCCTTCGTAGCCGAGCCGACCGAGGTCGACGTCGATGCTCGAGACGGGCACGATGCAGGTCTCGCACACCGCGCGATCATTGTTCGCTCCGAGCACGACGATATCCTCGGGGATGCGGTAATCGAGCTCGATGGCGACCTGGATGAACGACACCGCGTAGTCGTCGTCGGGCGCGAAGACGGCGAGCGGCAGGCCGGTGCGGCGGACGACCGCGCGGAGGCGTTTTTTCAGGTCGTCGGGATCGAGCACGATCTGCTCGGGCCAGTGTCCGGTGTAGAAGATCGTCGTTTTCGAACCGAGCTCGGAGATGCGCTTCTTGAACGCCTCGAGGCGTTCGGTGATCGGCATGATCGGCTTGCAGGCGAAGCCGAGGAAGTTTCGGAAGCCGAGCCCGTGAAGATGATCGGCCGCGAGGCGCGCGATCTTTTCGTGGTCGAGCTGAAGGCGCGCGTCCGCGGCGTGGCACTCGACGCTGCGGAGGTCGACGATCTTGGCGCTCGGGTAGAGCGAGCGGACGTCGAGCGGTCGGTGGCCGGCGTAGAGCAACACGCCCTGCACCTTGCGCGAACCGAGCGGATACTCCTCGGAGTTGCGCATGAACGACAGCGTCCAGCCGGCCTCGCGGGCGTAGGCCCGGATGCCATGCTCAAGCTTCGGAGTGGACCAGCGCAGGTGCGCCAGCACGTGTTTGGACGCTGCCATGTCGTATCGTGGAGGCATGGTGATGCGGCAGGTCCGGAGAGCTTCGTCAAAGGTAGGGAATCAGTAGGCGGGCGCAAAAGGCCCCGGAGGGCCTCACGGAGCCTCTGCCGGAGCCCCGCCGCCGATATCGTTACGATTCTGCGTCTTGGGGGTAACCGTCTGGTTATGAATTTCGTAGGGCTTCATCAGGATGGAGCCGCCGTCGGCGGGGTTTAAATCAAATGTAAAACCAAGGAGGCGGACCGGGAAATCCACCTTTTGGTCCCCTCCGCGGTGCACGATCACGCCTTCCTCCAAGATCGCGCGCGGCGAGAAACGGAGGGAAGTCCACGCGCCTTCGGAGGGACGGATGGTCTTCTTGATCTGGAAGGTCTCGTTGTTGCGATCGAAGAAGAGCAGGCTCAGGGCGCGCACGCCGGCGCCGTGCTCGGGGCGGAAGGACAGGCTGACGTCACGATCGAGCCCGGCCTCGTCCTCGGCGAAGGGGGCGGGCGAGCGGCGGAAGAAGCTGACGGCGTTGGCGCGGTCTTTTTCCCACGTGATGCGCGCCTGCGTGCCGTTGGCTTCGGAGGCGAGTTTGTAGCCCTTGGCGTAGGTGGTCCACTCGGCGAGCTTCAGTTTTTCCGGAGCGACGCGGAGGGCGACGGTGTCGCGGAACTCGGCGCCTTCGGGGGCGTCGGGCGTGAAGATCGCGTCGAGGTAGAAAAGCTGGTCGGGTTTGGCCTTCGCGGGCGTGGGCACGGAGAACTCGGCGGTCGTCATGCCGTCGGCGGGGAGCTCGACGCGGATCTCGCGCGGGGCGACGTCCCAAGCCCACTCGCGCCAGTTGTTTTTCGGCACGAGGCGTAGCGAGCCGGCGAGCGGCGTCGAGCGCGTGTTGTAGACGCGGACGCGCACGGGCGCTTCGCGGCCTTCCGGGAGATCGAGGACGACGCCGCTCATGAGGTCGGCGGCGCGCGACGAGTAGTCGGGCAGGATCTTCACGCGTGCGGCGGCGAGCTTCAGCGGCGCGATGTCATGCGCGGTGGATACGTCGACGAGCTTGGGCGAGAGACGACCGCGGACGAACACGGGGTATTCGTTCACCGGCACGATCACGCGTCCGTTTTTCACGGGGACCTTCGTGGTGCCGCCGGTGAGGTTGACGATCTCGACGCTGTCGCCGGAGGCCGGGATGGCGACGTTCACGGGCGGTTTGATGATGTCGAAGAAGGGCGTGTCGAAGTGGTTGTAGCCGTATTGGTCGTTGCGCCAGAAGACGACCACGTCGCGATCCTTCGCGTCCTTGAAGGCGAGGCCGGCGTTCTGGCCGATCTCGAAGGAGTGTCCGTTAACGAAGCCGACGAAGCGGGCGTCACCGATCATGCGCGCGGTGGTGCGGAAGCTCGCGATGGCGGGCTTGGGCAGCCCGAAGCGGTCGATCATGCCGAACTCCTCCTCGAGCGATTCGCGCGGCGTCTCGCGGAAGTTGTAGGGCAGCACCTTGCTCGCGCCGAAGGCCATGCCGCCGGCCATCGTCTTGGGCTGGTGGAGAGCCTGATAACGGTGCACCTCGTCGATGCTGCGCACCGGGATCATGTGCATGTGGTTGTAGGTGCAGCCGCCGATCTCGGTGATCCAGATCGGCTTTTCGGGAATGCCGGCGGCGTTCATCCAGCCTTTCAGCTCGCGCATCTTGCCGGGGATGCCCCAGAAGGTGGGAACGTAGAAACCGTAGATGTGCGTCGCGATGGAGTCGGCGAAGGGGGCGGCGCCGGTCTGGAAGACGGGGGCGTGGATCGCGTTGAGGTCGCCGGCCATGACGTTGGCGGTGGGATCGGCGAGCTTGGCGGCCTTGTAGCCGGCCTTCAGCGCCTGCGCGTAGTCCTCGGCGAGGAGGTCCCAGTAGGTCGGCTCGTTGCCGAATTCCCAGTCGCGAACGACGTCCTTGTGGGCGGACACGAGGCGGAAGACCTGCTCGGCATACCAGGCGAACTCCGCCGGGATGCCGTGTGCCGACCATTTGGATACGAGGTCGGGATTGTCGGCCAGGTTGCGCGCGAGCTCGGCGCGGCTGTGGAGGCCTCCGCGGGAGATGATCGCGAGCGGGTTGAGCCCGGCCTCGTGGATGCGACGAAGAACGGTCTGGCTGCCGTTGATGTCGCTGTGGCTGACGTCGACGCGGATATGGCTGAGGCCGAGTTTGTGGAAGAGGGAAAAATCGACGTCCTCGAAGCTGAAGCGGCGTTCGCGGCGCACGATGTGCACGGTCATGCCGAAATTGCCTCTCGCGCCGAGCGCGGGCATCGGCTCGCGCATGACGGCGAGCGGGATGGTCTTCGATTGGCCGTTGAAGAGCGGATCGTCGGGCGTGACGACCAGCTGGTAGAAACCGTCCGCAGTCGGCAGGTCGACCGGTAGCTCGGTGACTCCGGGCCGGAGGCGCGGGCGAATTTTTTTCGACCAGACCGGGCTATTGGTGAAGTCGCGCAACTCGAGCGAGAAGGCGACCTCGCGGGCGGGGCCGTCGTGGCGGATGCGCAGGCGCGCGGGCGTGTCGGCGTCGAAGAAAAAGTTGTTCGCGGTGTTGAGGCGGTCGCCGATCTGGAGCGGGGCGGTGGCGGCGACGCGGAAGCCGGTGTGTTCGTTGCCCTCGAACTCGCGGAGCATGAAGAGCTGCACGCCGTTGAGCGAGGCGGCGTCGGTGCGCGAGTCGTCGGCGCCGAGCGCGAAGGTGTTGGCGCCGTAGTATTTTTCCTCGACCCATTCGCGCACGCCCGAGGCGTGGCCGAGGACGCCGTAGGCGGACGGCTCGTGACGCGTATCGACGGTGACACTACGCCAGCCGCCGGCGCGGTCATACCAGCCCGCCTTGTGGAACTCGTGCATGTCGGGCAGGTGGAACACCCGCGCCTGTTCGGGGAAGGTGAGGTCGCGGTGTCCGACGATGGCGTCGTTCACCCGGCCGTCCTCGCGCACGCGCGGTTCGACGACATAGGCGCCCTTCGTGGCGTCGCCGGTGGTGAGGTAGTTGCAGTAGCGCGCGGCGTTGACGCGGCTCACGTAGCGCACGGGCTGCGCTTCGGCGCCGGGCGCGGCGACGTAGCGGTAGTCTCCCTCCCCGCCGGTCCGGACGATGGCCATGCGCGAGTCGAAAAGATTCCATGGATCGGACTCGCGGGCGCAGGCGTTGAGAAACTCGGCGTAGTCGGCGTTGGTGACCTCGGTCTTGCCGATGCGGTAGGGGTAGGCGACGCCGCCGCGCGGGTAGGGGCGCTTGATCTCGTGGAAGGGGACGGCCTGGCCGGCGTTCCCCGCGTCTCCGATGATGAGAAGCTCGGGCGCGGCGGAGAGCCCGAGGGCGGCGAGGAGAGGCAGGGCGAGGACGAGGGCTTTGGGCTGCATTCTGCGATGTATTGGAAAATCGGTTACGCGAGATTCAGTTGGCGGCGACGTCGGCGGCGCCGAAGAAGACGGCCTTGGCGGCGATGGCCGCGTCGAGCTCGGCCTTGGACATGCTCTTCACGTGGCCGTCGACGAAGACGAAGCCGGCCTTGTTGTGGTGGGGGAAGGTGGTTTCGTTCGGCCAGCGGGGATGATTGCCATACCAGACCTCGCCGAGGCGGAGGTCGGCGTGCTGTTTCTCGGTGTAGAGGATGCCGGCGGAGGGGCGCTTGATGCGCGTGAGCGGTTTTCCCATCGCCTTGAAGTCGACGCTCTTGCCATTGGTGTCCGTGCCGATGTGGCCGGTGGCGCCGTAGGAGACCTTGCCGTTCGGGAGCGTCCGGCCGTTGCGCGTCCAGGTCTCCTTGTAGGTGCCGCTGAAACCGGTCTCGTCCGTGCGGCAGTGGAAGACGTCCTTGCTCGAGCAGTAGGCGGGGAAGAGCTCCTTCCACCAGGTGGTGTTGGTCACGCCGTTGGATCCGTAGTTGGGCGGGAAGTAGCCCCGGTTGCTTTCCACGTAGAGCATCGTCGCCTGGTGCAGGGAGCGCAGATTGGACATGCAGGCGGCCGACGCGGCGGAGCTTCTCACGCGACCGACGACCGGGACGAGGATCGCGGCGAGGATGCCGATGATCGCGATCACGGTCAGCAGTTCGATAAGGGTGAAACCGGCGGGACGGAGAGTTGGCGAGAGGGGCATCGGCAAGCGGGGCTTTCGTCAAAATCCCGCCGATGAAAACGAGTAACAAACACCAAGAGTATGCCCGGCGGCTAAATCATGTGCCGAGCGTCCAACTCGCGCGTCCGGACGGACGGCGGCCCCGGGGGGGCGAAGATGCGGCGTTGCGCGCCCTCGTGCTTCCGTGGACGATGCGCGCAAGGCCATGATCGAAGAACGCGAACACCCCGACGCTCCGCGCCAGCAGATGAAGAAGCCCGCCTTTCCCATCGGCGACCCGCTTCGCGCCTACCTGCGACGCACGCGGCGCGAGCGCGAGCTGCCGGTGAACTACGAACGCCTGCGCCGCTTCGTCGACAGCGTGCCGCTCTCCGATCGTCTCGGGAAACCCACGTTGTGGGAGAGCGTGTTCTACGACCGGCTCGAGATGAAGTCGCTGCACGACGACTTGAAGCGCGTCTACGCCATCCTGCGCGTCGACGGCGACATGTCGGTGATGGAGCACCTCTACATCGACCGGATCGACTTCTGCGCCTTCGGAAACTCCGCGCCGTTTCGCGTGCGGATCGTCAACGCCTACAACGACAATCCCGATCACTTCTACATCAAGCGCGCCGACGCCTCGCGCATCTACGGCCTCGAGCTCGAGCATCTGCTTTCGCCCAACCGGCTCAACTACCTCACGCACGGCGGCACGTTGATCGAGGAGCACATCGCGGGCATCCCCGGCAACGAGTTCATCGACCGCTGGCTCGACAACCCCGAGATCCGCGGCGTGCGTCTCGCCAAGGAGCTGGTGAAGTTCAACGAGCGCTGCTTCATCCGCCTGCTCGGCGACATGCGCGCCTACAATTTCGTGGTCGTCGTCACGCCCGATTTCGAGGGCGCGCAGATTCGCGTGCGCGCGATGGACTTCGACCAGCAGAGCTACGAGGGCCGGCTCAATCTCTACAAACCGCAGTTTTTCAAGGACAACGCCCCGCTCGCGCTTTTCTGCGCGAAACATCTGCGCATCGAGACCGCGCGCCAGTATCAACGCGAGGAGCAGGTCCTGATCCTCCAGCGCGCCGCGATCATCGAGGAACGCTTGGGCCACATGCTCGGCGCGATGGCGTCGGATCCGATCGCGCCGCCCGAGCACGTGCGCCAGTTGCGCGAATCGCTCGCCGAGCACTACAAGCGCCGCGAATATCTCGCCTGCGAATCGATGGGCGAACTCGTCCGCGAAAACTTGCAGAGCATCCGCCTCGCGGTGGCGGGGGAGGGGTCGCTTCCGCGTTCGCTCGGGGTTTGAGGCGACGGCCTAGTCGCGAGGACGATAGGCGACGCCCAGGCGATCCAGCCGAGCGAGGTGGGCGTCGAGGCGATGGCTGAAGTCCCGCCAATTCTCTCGCGTTTCACCGGTCCAGAGCACTTGGGCGAGGGCGCACGCACGGGGATAGGTCATGTAGTCCAGCTGTCGAGCGGTGGGGATGTATTCCGTCCAGAGCTGGGCTTGGGCGCCGAGCACGCCGTCGCGCAGTTCCTCGGGATAGTCGGTCAAGGGGTGCCACGCATAGACGTCCTCGATCGGAAGCGGAGGCGCGCCTTCAAAGGCGAGGGGCTCACGGTCGCCTTCGGTTCCGGCCGCCTGCTTGTGATCGAAATAAGTGCGTGAGTGACTGGCCAGCACCAGCGGCCTCCCGTCGCGCAAGGCTTTCAGGTCGAGGCGCAGTTGGTTGAGCGAAGCGTCTCGCCAGAGCATCACCGCGGTGCCGGACGGCGGGTCGTCATGCTCGATGATTTCATCCCAGCCGATGATCGCCCGGCCACGCGCGCGGGCGAGTTCGTGCAATCGTGCGGTGAAATATCCCTGCACGTCGCGGTCGGTGACTAGGCCGAGTTCGCGTTTACGCTGTTGGATTTTGTCGGAGGCCGCCCATTCGTCGACCAGTGCTTCGTCGCCTCCGAAGTGGAGGTAGTGGAAAGGGAACAACGCGACGAGCGTGTCGGAAACTTTTTCGAGAAACTCGAAGGTTGCGGGCTCGAGATTGAGGGTGCTGGAGCTGATGCCCCATTTTTGGCGCACTCCGGGAGGGCGGCCGGTGTTTCCAAATTCTGGATACGCGGTGACGAGGGCTTGCACGTGGCCGGGAACGTCGACTTCGGGAAGAATGTGCACGCCACGGGCGGAGGCGAAGGCCACGATATCGCGAATCTCATCCCGAGTGTAGGCGCCGCCGTGCCGCTCATGGCGGATCGGAAACTCTTTGTCCTTGTCGGTGCAGAAACCGATCATCGTCCCTTCGCGCCAGGCGGCGATTTTCGTGAGGCGCGGATAACCTTCGATCGGCAGTCGCCAGCCTTGGTCGTCGGTCAGGTGCCAGTGGAGGAGGTTGAACTTGTGGTAGGCGGCGAGGTCGATGAACCGCTTGACCTCGGCGGCGTCCCGGAAGTGACGGCTCACGTCGAGGAGCAGGCCGCGCCAGCCGAGCTCGGGAGCGTCCTCGATGATCATGCCGGCCAAACGCAGGCGGGCGCGTTGTCCGGAGAGCAGTTGGCGCAGCGTCTGAATGCCGCGCGCTATGCCGTCGGACGAGGCGGCCTCGATGCGGATCTGTTCGGGCGCGATGGTGATGCGGTGGGCCTCGTCGGCGAAGCCCGCTTCGCGCAGGCGGGCGGGCAGGGGACGCGCGGCGAGCGTGAGGGCGAGGTGGATGTCGCCGCCGTCGGCAAGGCCGGCTTCCGCCGCGAAGTGGTTCTCCGTTTCCAGATAGTGCGCGAGCAAGGCCGTCTGCGCGATGAGCGATTCCGTCGGTGCGGCGGAGATGCGCAGGCGGATATCGGGCACGGTCGCGGCGCGGTGGGTGCGCACCCATTCGCCGTCGGCGGGCGTCAGGCGGGTGGGCTGGGGGAGAAGCAGCGGGATAGACGACATGACTAGGCAGGACGTGCGATTGCTTCGGTTTAAGGCTGCGTGGTGCGTTCAGGTTGGGCTTCTGCGACGGGGCGATCGTTGAACAGCTTGAGCTGCCATGCGCCGTCCGGTTGACGCTCCACCATCCAGAGACTGATGTTCCGGATCGACTCGCGTCGGGGTAGCTCGCCCTTGAGCAAAGTGCGCAGGAGGTGGGTGCCGGCGTTGTTGTGGCCGACGAGGAGGATCGATTTTTCCTCATGGCCGAAGCGCTGCTCGATGCGATCGATGACCGTCTCAAATAGCGTGACGACGTCGGCGGTGCCCTCGGCCCCGGAGCGTCCAAATTTGATCTCGCGTTGATCGGCGGTGAGCAGCGTGAACCACTGCGCAGACTCCGGCTCGATGTCGATCGCACCACCGCCGGTGAGAAGATCTTCGCTAGGGGGCGGAAGGTTTTTCGAGCCCTGTAGAACCAGTTTGGGGTCGATACTCTTGTAGCTGAATTCCGTGAGCTCGGACCAAACTTCCGCCTGGCGATCGTGCTCCTTGAGCCAAGGGAGAATCGTGTGGCGCGCCCGCCAGAGGGGGCTGGTGGCGATGAAGTCGAAACGATACGGCTTCAACTTGGCGGGGATCTGGGCGACCTGTTCCTCGCCGAGCGGAGTGAAAACGGGTTGGCCGACGTAGCTCGGCCATTGGTCTTTGGGGACGTCGGCCCACTTGTGCGTGACGTTCCCGCCCTGTTCGGCGTGGCGGAGGTAGTAGATCTTCAACCCCGCCTCGCAGAAGGACGGGAACGCGAGTCCGAGGACGGCGAAGGCGAGAAGGGCGCGGCGTTTCAACGCGGGGAGGCGAGGGTTCATCGGGATTTTTTCGGAGGCGACAGATCGCACTCGATGGTGAATTGTTGGGTGGCGCGCTCGGGCGTCTCGGCGGGCGGAACGCCTTCGAGATCCCAGGTGATTTTCGCGCCCTTGTATTTCCGCCAGCTCCACTCCGCGGAGGCGACGAGCGCCTGTTTGCTCGTGTCGTAGGTGATCACGTGGACGAGATTCTGCCTCGGCATGAAGCGATAGAGACGGAGCGGGCCCTCGGAGTAATAGTCGCTGAGCAACGAGTGCACGGTGTTGCCGTGGTCGCCCTTCTCGGCGACGTGCGCGTAACCAACCTCGCGCTGATCGCCGCTGAAAATGAAGCGGAGGTTGGCGTGCTTGCGGTAGCATTTGTCCCAGGCCTCCTGTGGCGTGTTGCCGCGCTCCCTGTGCGTCTTTTTCCAACGCATGCGGCCGGGCGGGCCTTCGCCCGGAGTTCTCGGTGCGGGCTGCTCGACGACGCCGAGATCCATGTGGGTGCTGACGAGCGCGATGCGGTTGGAGTGTTTTTCGAATATCGAATCGGCCCAGCGCAGGACGTCGTCGGGCGCGTTGCACTCGATGTGGAGGAAGACGAAGTCGAGGCCGCCGGCGCGGAAAAGCTGGTAGCTGTTGGCGTTGTTACCGGAGGCCTTGGGCCGTGCGGGGTCGCCGGGGTAGTAGCCGCCATACCAGTCGAATTTCGCGAAGCGCGAGGCGGGGAACATTTTTTGGAACTCGGGCGAGTCGCCGTTGCCATACATGTCGTGGTTGCCGACCACGAGGCCGTAGGGCACGCGTCCGTGGAGCCGGTCGAGAAGCTCGCGGGCGAGCTCCCACTGATGTTTGTTCTTCAAGTCGACGATGTCGCCGACGTGGCTGACAAAGGCGATGCGCTGCGTTTCGAGATTTTCTACGATCCAGCGGGTATGCGCGTCGAGGACGGGATTGGTCGTGGGGCTCTGGCTCTCCGGGGCCTTCTTGGTGCCCGCGCCGTGGTAATTCTGGGTGTCGGGTATCACCACGATGGTGAACGCGTCCGCGGGCGCGGGATCGAGGGCGGCGGAAAGGGGCGCGATCAACGCCGCGCAAAACAAAAGCGCGAGCGTAACCGCTCCGTGGATACGGGGGCGACTCATGGGTGGAGAGGGAGATGCGGGGGGAGGGCTTTAGGCGCGGACGCGGCGCGGGCGACGGACGGCGGCGAGGCCGAGCGCGACGCCGGCGGCGAGGAGCGCGCTCGAGGAAGCCTCGGGGATGGAGCTCGTGTAGGTGAGGATCGTGTATCCGCCAAGATCGCCGTAGAGTCCGCCGGTGAAGTCCGCGGTGTCGGCGTCCACCGACGCGAAGTAGCTGATGCTGTAGAAGGACGGATCGGTTTGGGTCAGCCAACCGCCGTCGCCGTCGCCGATCTGGACCTTGCCGTTGTTGATGAAGGCGGTGAGCGCGGAGACCTGGTCGCCGAGAACGGCCAGATGGCCGCCATCGAGTCGGAGATAGCCGCCGGCGGAGTTGCCGATCGTGAAGGTGCCCGTGGCCTTGACCAAGCCGCCGAACGCGATCGTGAGCGTGTTGTCGGTGGTGGCCACGGAGCGTTGGCCGATGGTGAGGTTGGTGGTTTCCCAGATCGAGTTGGCACCGCTCACGAGCACGCTGTTGTCCGTGCCCTGGGTGGGCTGGCCGGAGGCGCCGACCCCGATGACGGCGCTGGTATTGGTGACGCGTCCGCCGTTGAGGATCCGCAGGCTGTTGTGCGAGCCGAGATTGCCGACATTCAGCGCGTTCGAGATGTTCAGCCAGGAGCCGGCGCCGGTGATGGTGACGGCGTTATTGTCCGAGCCGGCGGCGGAGCCGATGTCCACTCCGCCGGTGGCGACGTTGATCTGGCCTCCGGCGGACACGGTCAGGGTGCTGCGCGAGCCTTCGTTGCCGACGGACAGCTTGCCGTTCGAGGTCCAGAGCGATCCGACTCCGGTGACGGTGGCCGAGTTGTCGGCGGTTGCCGCGAAACGGCCGATGTTGGAGGCGTTGGAGGTGAGCGTGCCGCCGCCGGACACGGTGAGGCTGTTCGACGAACCCTCGTAGCCGATGTGGAGGGCGTTGCCCACGGCGAGGGTGGAACTGGAGCCGAGGACCACGACGCTGTTGAAGCTCCCGCTCGCATCCGAGCCGACACGCAGGTTGCTGCTGGTGCTCAAGGTGCCGGCCTCGACTCGTAACTGGTTGTGGGTTCTGCTGGTGCCGACGGACACGTTGCTGGCGGAGAGGAGGTAGGAATTGCCGTCGTTGATGACGTAGGTGCCCGGATCTCCGACGGCGCCGTTCATGAGCTCCGGCACGTCGCCGTTGAAGACATTCGCGGCCGACAGCGGCGACGCCGTGCACAAGGCGAGCAGGGCGAGGGAGCAGCGATGCTGGAGAGTCGGACGAGAGGCGAGGATGGTGCGAGTTGAGGTCATGAGCTAGGTTGGGAAAGGAGGGTTATTCGGTGACGGGCATGGGGCGGACGCTGCCGTCGAAGTAAACGGCGTTGCGGAAGGTCTTGTGGAAAGGCTCGGCCAACATCTTCGCCCTGTTGCCGGCGCTCGCGTTCTGCGCCGAGGCCGCCTTCAAGTCCGTCTCGTGGAGCATCCAGGTTCTCGTCGGCGGAGCCGTGGAGAGGACTTGGGTGAGGGTCTTGGGCATCTCGAGGGATACCGGCGTCTCGGGGTTGATGCCGAAGACCACGCGCAAGGGGTTTTCGCCGCTGAGGCCGTTGCCCACGCTGCTCACGCCGGCGGCGAGTTGGTAGAGAAGCCCGTCCCAAGTCGGTTCGTTGGGCTGGATCGAAGCCCAGGAGGGACAGGTCAACACGTCCATGTAGCGTTTGTCCTGGGCGATTTCGTTCAGATACGGCCCGATGAAGCCGCCGAGCGTGGTCGGGGTTTTGGAGAAATTCGCGTAGCGGCCGGCCAGCGAATAGCAGGGGCCGGGCAGGGTGTCGCGGTTGTCGCCGGCGTAAGTGAAGACGGCCTGGCCGATCGAGCGGAGATTGCTGACGCACTGCGCGGCGCGCGCGGACTCGCGAATCTTGCCCACGACGGGGATGAGGATCGCCGCCAGAACGCCGATGATGGCGATGACCGTGAGCAGCTCGATGAGGGTGAAGGCGGAGCGTCGCCGATGCGAGGCACCGCGGTCGCGACGGGGGGCGGCCGGATGCTGCAAGGGATTTTCGGGGGGCATGGGGCGACTATGCGTCGAATCCCTCTTGTCGGGAAGCTGCCCTGTTCTAACACTGGTTAAATGGAGCCAGCCAACCCCACCGAATCCATGCGGCCGCGGCGGGTCTCGTTGCGCGATCTCGCGCGCCTCGCGGGCGTCTCCCACGCGACGGCCTCGCTCGCCTTGCGCGACAATCCCTCCGTCGCCGCCGCGACCAAGGCGAGGGTCTGTGAACTGGCGAAGGAGGTGGGCTACCAACCCGACCCGATGTTGCGCGCGCTGGCGGAGTATCGTCGCCACAAGACGCGGGCGCCCTACCGGGCCACCTTGGCCTGGTTCAATTTCTTTGCGGTGGAGCGCTCGACCCGCGAGCCCTTCGGCTACCGGGCGGGCGCGGAGGCGCGCGCGGCCGAGCTCGGCTACCGGCTCGATGTTTTCCAGCCGGCGCGTTCGCGGGAGAGTTTGCGCCAGCTCTCGCGCGTGCTCCTGGCTCGCAACATCCTGGGCATACTCGTGCCGCCCTTGCCGACCCCGGGGCCGCTTCAGTTCGACTTCACGCCGTTCTCCGCCGTCGCCTTCGGATTCAGCGTCGCCGCGCCCCGGCTGCATTGCGTCGCGAGCCACCAGGCCTACGCGGGGATACAGGCCTTGCGCGAGTTGCGCGCGCGGGGATTTCGCCGCGTCGGATTCCTGATTTCCGAGGATTGCGACGAGGTGTCGCGGCGCAGTTTTCTCTCGGGATTTCTCAGCGAGCAGCGGACCTTGCCCGCGGAGGAACAGGTGCCCGTGCAGATCCGGCCGGAACGCGGGCTCACCCGTGCGGCGCTGGACGAGTTGCGGCCTTGGTTTCGCCGTCATCGCGTCGACGCGCTCATCTCGCACTACGCCGAGGTGCCGGAATTGCTCGAGGAGGCGGGCTTGAGGATCCCGCGGGACATCGCGGTCGCCCGTTTGTCGGTCGGCGAGGATCTCAGCCAGCCCTACAACCGCTCCGCCGGAATCGACCAGAACGAACATGAAATCGGTAGGACCGCCGTGGATACGCTGGCCTCGATGCTCTACTACAACGAGCGGGGCGTGCCCGCCGCGCCCCGGACGATCCTCATCGACGGATCCTGGCGCGACGGAGAGACGGTGATCCCGCGTTCCGCGATGCCCGAGCGATTGCCTTTGATGCCCGCGACGCGAAAGGCGCCCCGAGGGGGAGGTTAACCAGTGTTAGGTCGGCGGGGCTTTTCGCGGACGAAGCGATTCGGACACGTTGGTTTCGTCCGGCGGATCGCCGGCCGGCGTGTAATCCTCCCGCAACCCACCGATGATTTCATGAAGCTGTTTTCCCGTCCTGCCGGAAATTCTTCCCCGTTCGCCTCTGTTTTCCCGCGTGCGGCGGCGCTTTCCGTAGCGCTACTTTTTCTCTGCGCGGGGTCTCTGGCCATGGCGGTGCCTCCCTTGATTTTGAAGGAGGAGCGTCTGGTCCGGATCCGGGAGCAGGAAAAACAGGATCCGCTTATGGCGGGACTTCTGGCGAAGATTCGCGCGATCGCGGACGAGGTCGTGGATCTGCCGCCCGTCACGCATCGATCGAACGAGGAGGGCGGCATGCTGGCTCAATCGCGGGCCGCGTCCGGGCGTATCCTCTCGACGGCGTTCGTGTATAGGCTGGATGGATACGAGCGTCACTTCGAGGCGGCGCGACGCGACCTGCTCAACATCTGCGCGTTCCCCGACTGGAATCCGCGGCACTTTCTCGACACCGCGGAGATGGGCTTCGCTGTGGCGATCGGTTACACGTGGCTGCATGACAAGCTGAACGAGGCGGACCGCTCGGCGATCCGGGGCGGGCTGTATCGGCACCTCCTCGCGATGGCGCCGGAAGCCTACAAGCGTTCCGGGCGCGCCCGGTTGAACTGGTCCGCGTTCGACACGAGTTCCTCGAAGACGACCAACAACTGGAATTTCGTGTGCAACAGCGGTTTCGTCGCCGCCGCGCTCGCGCTTCGCGACGAGCATCCCGAGCTCGCCCGGCTCGTCGTCGCGGGTGCGCGGGATTCGTTGCCGCTCGCCATGACCGGCTACGCGCCCGACGGCGCCTGGGCCGAAGGGCCGACCTACTGGGATTATGGCACCGCCTACTTGAGCAAAACGCTCGCCATGCTCGCGGCGGAGACGCGGGAAGGGGACGCCGCGCTTGTGCGTTTGCCGGGCTTCGACCGCACGGTTTTCTACACGCTGCAACACTTCGGGCCGACGGGGATCTCGTTCAACTATGGCGACGGCGGTCCGGTGAGCGATCGCGAGGGAAGTCTGCCCTCGGTGATCTGGCTCGCGCATCGTTTCGCCGTGTCGGAGGCGATGCCGGAAATCCGTCGGCGGCTGCACAAGCGGGTCACGGTGCCGCTGAATGGCTTCGAGCGCTCGCTTCCGGCGGGGACGCTGGGAAGCGGCCTGGTGTTCTGCGCGATCAACTTTGCCGAGACGAACGAGGTCGACACCGGCGCGACGCTGCCGCTCGACGCGCACTTCCGCGGCGAGGGGGAGTTTGTCGTGATGCGCAGCCGGGCCGCCGACCCCGACGCACTTTGGATTGCGATCAAAGGCGGACGCAACGGTGTCAGCCACGGGCACCTCGATCTCGGCTCCTTCGTGCTCGAGGCCGCGGGGCTTCGCTGGGCGGTCGATCTCGGCTCCGACAGCTACAGCCTGCCCGGGTATTGGGAGATGAAGGACGGCGGTCGGCGCTGGAATTATTTCCGCCTCAATAATCGCAGTCACAACACCCTCACGCTCGGCGATCGCCTCCAGTCGGCGACCGCGCACGCGCCCGTCACGTCGACGCGACTCGCTTCGTCGGCGAGGCATGCGCCGGACACACCCTCCGCCACGATCGACCTCACGCAGGTGTATCCCCGGCTCGCGACCAAGTGGCTGCGGCACGTTTCGCTCCCCGGGCGCGAGGCGATCCTCGTCGAGGACGAGGTGCATGGACTTCCGCGAGGCGAGTCGGTGACCTGGCGGATGCTGACTCCGGCCAAGATCACGCTTTCGCCGGATGGGCGGGCCGCGACGCTCCGGCAAAAAGGAAAGACGCTGAAAGTGGAGTTCGCGATGTCGTCGCCCCAGCCCGATGCCCGTTTCGACGTCGCCCCTGCGGACGCGCCCACGCCGGCGGAGAAGGCGAACAAGGGCATCAGCGTGCTCTCCATCTCCTTCGTGCCCGAGCTTTCGTCGGTCGGTCAGCCGCTTCGGTTATCGGTGCGCTTCATGCCGGAGTCCGTCGAATAAGATTGGTATCCATTATTCCGCGACACCGGGAGGCGGCGCGCGTCGACTCTGCGTGTCTCGATTCGCCTCCTCCCCTCCGCCTCGCGTCCTGTTGTTCATGCAAGCTCCCTCCGATTCTAGCGAAACCTCCGCCGCGCCCAAGACCTGGCGTGCGGGCACGCTGAGCTACACCTCCGCCGGTCTGGTCGCCCTTTTCGCGTGGCTGCTCTTCGGCGACTTCGCGTGGTCGATGCGCGATCGTTCCGTCGGTCCGATGGCGTCGTGGTATTTGGACGAGCTCGGGGTTCCGAAGCTGCTTTTCGGGCTCCTGATGAGCTCCTTTCCGGCGCTGATCGGCATGACCTTGGTTCCCGTCATCAGCATGAAGTCGGACCGGCATCGCGGGCGGTGGGGCAGGCGGATACCTTTTCTGCTGATCACGACTCCCGTCGCCGCGTTTGGAATGATCGGCCTGGGCGCCACGCCCCTCATCGCAGAGTGGGTTCATGCCCGGTTTCCGGCGCAGGAAAAAATGGTCGTGGCGGTGGTTTGCTTCGGCGTGTTCTGGGCGATGTTCGAGTTCGCGACCATCGCCGGACAGGCGGTCTTCGGCGGACTGGTCAACGATGTAGTTCCCCAATCACTACTCGGGCGGTTTTACGGGATGTTTCGCGCGATCAGTTTGATCGACGGCATCATCTTCAACTTCTGGCTGACCGGGAAAATCCCCACGCATTACACGCTTATGCTCGTAGTGATCGGCATGTTTTACGGCGCCGCCTTCATGTGGGTGTGTTTTCGCGTGAAGGAGGGCGAGTATCCTCCGCCCGAGCCGGTGACCACGCGGAGCGCGGGGGTGAAAACCTATTTTCGCGACTGTTTTTCCAGCCGCTACTACGTTTCGGTGTTCGTCCTGATGACTGCGGCCGCGTTGGCGTTCGCGCCCCTGAACACGTTCACCATTCCCTATGCGAAAAGTCTCGGGGTGGACATGGAGCAGTATGGGAAGGCGCTGGCGACGACCTATTTCGTGTCGCTCGTCCTCGCGTATTTCCTCGGTTGGTTGGCGGACGCTTTTCATCCCCTGCGAGTGACCATCGCCACCTTGATCGGTTATGCCGCGGTGAGTCTTTACGGAGCTTTTTTTGCGACGACTCCCGAGACGTTTCTTCGCGCGTTCATCCTCCACGGGGTTTTGTCGGGGTGCTATTTCACCAGCGCGGCGTCGCTGGGGCAGCGTCTTTTCCCGCACGAGAAATACGCCCAGTTCGCGTCGGCGGCGGGCATCGTGATGGCGCCCACGACCATCGTTCTCGCGCCGATTGTCGGTTTCCTGATCGACGGGGTGAGTGGTTCTTATCGGCTCACTTTTGTGTTCGGTTGCGGGTTGTCCCTATGTGCGTTGGGGACCGCGCTCGTCGTCCATCGCCAGTTTATGAGATTAGGCGGACCAGCGGGTTACGAAGCGCCCTGCTAAAAGGGAGGCCGCGAGGCTTTTTGAACGAGGGCCGCATTCCAATTTGGCCGGAACGACACCTTCGTTCCGCGGATCTCGGCCAAGGCGAGCAGGCCGTTATGCAAGATTTTCGCGTGTTAGGGCCCTCTTTGTGGCCCATTTCCGCGATTTGATGAGTGAACAACTCACAATGCTCCGCACATGGTTTGGGCGTCCGTTTCCTCGATGGCCACGTGGCCCGCTCCCTCCGCACCACGACGCAACGGGCGGCGTCGGCGCAGCCCTCGCTCGTCTCGTTCCGGTCGGATCACGTGACGGTGCGCGCAGCGAGGGCGGGGCAGTGGCAATGGCACCCGCTCGCAATCGGCAACGAGGCTATAACTTCGCTCCATCGCCTTCGATCTCTTCGACGCCGCCCGCATCCTCGCCGGCACCCAGTGGGGTGGCACTTGAGCGGCGCAACGCCTGGCGAAAGGGAGTTGGGGCCGCGGTAGACTGTTTCGTGTCGCCCGCTCGCGGGGCGCGGCTACGGTGCGCGCCGATTCGTCGAACCACATGAAGCCCCGATCGCCCAAACCCGAATGTCCGCTCGATTCGCATAACGAGGAGGCGCGGCATCTGTTGCAGGTGGGCGGCGGGCTGCACGGCGCGTTGCAGATGCTCGTCACGCAGTTCGGCGTGTTGCAGACGCGCTCGCAGGTGCTGCTCACCGTCTCGACCCTCGCGCTGACCATCACCGGCTTTTCCGGGCCGCGCATCGCGCAGTCCGGCGATTTTTCGCGACTGGCGATGGCCGTCGGTCTCGTGTTCGTTCTCGGTTCGATGCTTCTGATCATCGGCGGC